>CABEBU010000154.1_pt1 | contig 14690 bp, 12 predicted proteins | sample 3132691 | NCBI WGS metagenome assembly CABEBU01 (sample SAMEA5534346, study PRJEB31848) | metagenome | biome: tundra; feature: field; material: soil | place: USA | collected 2013-05 | depth 0.45 m | reverse complement strand
GCTCGAACTGCGTAGCTATTCTCGGCGCCACCGCGAGCACCTACACGCTCGTCTACACAGACGCCGGCTCGACGATGAGGGTCGTGGTCACTGCCACCAACCCCTACGGCTCGGGCGCGGCAGCCTCGGCCCAGTACCCAGCCTCCGGCACGGTGAGCGGGCTCGCGCCGGCGAACACGGCGCTGCCGGTCATCTCCGGCACCGCCGCCGTGGGACACACGCTCTCGGCCACCACCGGCACCTGGACGAACTCGCCGACCGGTTACGGCTACCAGTGGCAACGCTGCGACTCGGCCGGCATCAACTGCTCGAACATCTCCGGTGCCACCTCGGGTACCTACGCGCTCGTCAACGCAGACGACGGCCATACGATCAGGGTCGCGGTCACTGCCACCAACCCCTACGGCTCGGGCGCGGCAGCCTCGGCCCAGTACCCAGCCTCCGGCACGGTGACCAGGTTCGCGCCGGCGAACACCGTGCGGCCGGTCATCTCCGGCACCGCCGCCGTGGGACAGACGCTCACGGCCAGCACCGGCACCTGGGACTACTTGCCGACCAGCTACACGTACCAGTGGCAACGCTGCAACTCGAACAACGGCGCCAGCTGCTCGAACATCACCAACGCCACCGCGAACACGTACCTCGTTGCAGCAGCAGACAACAACCATTGGCTCCGCGTCGTTGTCACCGCCACCAACGCCTCCGGCTCGGCGTCGAGTAATTCACTGCGCACCCAGCAGGTGTAACAAGGCCTTGTCGCCGTTCACACGAACGGAGCGCCCTGGTACCTGCCGCCATCCCTGGGCCTTCCCTGCCTTCCGATTGGGGACGTGGCCCAGCCCGACAGTACCCCTCCCATTGAGCGCTGTGTCCGCTACGCTACAGGCGCAAGAGGCCCACTACGAGGTGAGGATGAGCGGCAGCACTCTCCAGGCCCAAGCGGAACTGGTTCGACGACGAGCGGCCGACCTGGCCGGCGAGCTGTCTCGAACCGCCAGGCGCACGGCCACAATCGCCCAGGAGCGAGCCGTCCTTCGCATGCTTGGCGTGGACGGACTAGATCGCGCCGGTCGACCACTGTCCTCCTCGGTTGCCGAGCGCTACTGCGGTTCTGACCGCGGCAGATTGGCTCGCGGCGTGATCCTGCCCTTCGTCGCCGCTCTGCTCGAGTACGATCTGTCGGCTCGCGATCTGGCCCTCGACGTGGCGGCAGGAGCGATCGACTTGGGTCTCGAAGCCGAGCTACTGAAGCGACCCGATCGCCTGGCCGCCACCGAGAAGCGGGCGAGCGCCATGATCGATGCCGCGTTGGTCAGGTTCGACGCCAATCGCACAGTCAACCGCGACATGCGCGAGGTCCTCGGGCTGCCAGAGCAGCCGTGGCTCGGGGTTGCTCTGCAGGCGACCGAAACGCTGTCGGCGGTTGCCGAGATTCGGGGCCTGGTCGATGGCGGTGCCGACGTCATCGCGGTCCGCGTTCCGGCCAGCTGGGAATTCGCCGAGGCCTGCCGTCACGCCGGTCTGGAGATGTCGGATCTCTTCGAGTTCGAGGATCGGGTTCGCGGCCGAACAGGCGATCGCGGTGGAAGTCGTATCGGCCGAGGGGCCGGGGCAGCGGCTCGCGCCCGTTCGGCCCGGACCGGGGGCCGCCCCCAGGCGACGAAGCCGGACGCCGAGCGGGTTCCCGCCGGCAGCCAGCGCGGTCTGGCCGCACTGCGCGAGGCCACGGATGAAGCCGCGGCACGACGCGGTTGTTACGCCAGTCTGATGACCGTCGCGTCGGCCTTCGCGGCGCCGGAGCAAGCCGTCGTGGCCGCTTTCGAGCGGATCGACTACGTGGTGGGGGATCCCGTTCGAGAGATCGTCGATGACAACGTCGACCCGGAGCGCGCCCTCGCCGATCATGCTTTCGCGCATCGGCTTCAGGCGCGGGCCGGCTGCCGATTGGTCATCGGCTCCGGTCCTCTTGCGCTGGGCGCGGACGTGGCCAGTGGTCTGCCGTCGGACGCCGTGACCCGGTCCGGCCGAGGCCTCGCCCTGCAGGCCCTGGGAGTTGAACTGGCCCTCGCCGATGGCCTCCCTCCCGACCGACTGTTTCTTGGCGCCGTTCCGGACTGGGTTGGTGGAGAGGGCATCCCCGACTCGATCCTCATTGAGTCGTGGCTGCGGAGCCTGGTCTTCCACGGGCACAGGCTGGTCGTAAGCGGCCCGGCGGCGCGAACTTCGGCACCCGGCGGAGTGGCCGGCCTGGTCTCCGCTCTTGCCGGCGGGTCGGCCTCGCTGGTGATCCAGCCGGCGGCGGTGGATCGTGTCGATGTCGTCGCCGCGGATCTGGGAGCGGCCGCCGCGGCGTCGCGTGCAATCCGTGCCACGCTCGGCGACGGCGCGTTGCACGGCGACGCGGCCGATGTGGCCGAGCGGACACTTCGGGCCGCGAGGGCGGCGCTCGAGCGTCTGGCTGCCGAAGGGTGGGAGAGTCTCCTCGGGCCGCGCGGCCACGGCGACGGCGATGATGGCGGTCTGGAGAGGCTGGGTGCCTCCGCCGTCGTGGAGCGCGCCGACGGCCTAACCTCAGGGGCGCGGCTGCTGCAGGTGTTGGGGTAGGGTCGCGATCAGCATGCCAGGCTAGGGCTCGTCGCGGTGCTAGCATGCCCGGGGCCGGAGGGCTTGCGGCGGCGCAGAACCAGGCAGGGAGAATTCAGCTGAGCGGCTCAACCGAGCGGAAGATTGACATTGCCGGTCGGCAGGTGCCGCTGGTTGCCGTCCTTGGCGTTGTGGCCCTCGCCCTCTCGTGGCTCGGCATCGTCTATTTCGCAGAGCCGTGGGGGACGTCCCTGCTGCCGTCCGGAATGGACGCGCGCTGCTACTGGGCGCCGTCACTTGCGGACCCATATCTCCATTCGACCTGGCTCGATCAGATCGCCTACCCGTACTCGCCGGCATTCCTGCAGCTGCTCGAGCCGATCAGGCTGCTGCCGTGGCAGGTCTTCATGGCGGCGTGGGCCGCGATCCTGATGGCGGCCATGGCCTACATGACCGGTCCTCGGTTGATCCTCCTCGGCCTCGCTTTCTTTGGACTCATGGAGATATGGGGCGGCAACATCGAGATGCTCGTCGCCGTGTCGATTGTCCTTGGGTTCCGTTGGCCGGCGGCATGGGCGTTCGTGCTTCTCACCAAGATCACGCCCGGCATTGGACTGCTCTGGTTCGCAGTCCGGCGCGAGTGGCGCTCGCTGGCGATCGCTCTGGCGGCCACGGTGGCCGTCGCGGCCGTCTCGTTCGTCCTGATGCCCGATGCGTGGCAGCGCTGGCCCCAGGTCCTCGTCAACAACGTTGGGAAGGAGGGGACCTGGGCCGCAGTCCCGATTCCGTTCGCCGTCCGGTTGCCCTTCGCGCTGGTTGTTGTGGTCTGGGGCGCCAGAACGAACCGCCGCTGGACCGTGCCCGTTTCGGCGATGCTCGCCCTCCCGGCGCTTTGGTACGGCGGACTGAGCATCATGATCGCCACGCTCCCTCTGCTCGGAGCGCGGTCGTGGGGGGATTTGGGCCGCGTTCTGGCCCAGGGTCGCTCGGAGCTGGGGGCGTCCATCGCCGGCCTTCGCGCCACACTGCGGCGCACCGCGGCAACGTCTCAACGCCCGGACTGATGTGCCGGCCCGGCACTACTCGCTCCGTACTCGTAGGATTGACGCAATACCGACGGCAGCCGCGGGCGTAGCCGCCTATAAGGAGGAGCCTTTCGTGACCGATAGCTCTCCACTGCCGATTCGCGAAGCCGCGTGGCCGACGCTCCACGTCTCGCGGCACCCGGCGATCCTCCACAAGCTCGCAATTCTGCGCAACGAGCGGACCGAGCCCAAGAAGTTCCGCGAGGTCGTTCGCGAACTCTCCTGGCTGCTCGGCTACGAGGCGCTGGCGGATGTGGAAGTCCGGCCGATCGAGGTCAACACGCCGATGGAGTGCATCGACGCTCACGAACTCGGCGTCCGCATCGGTCTCGTGCCGATCCTGCGCGCCGGCCTGGGCATGGTCGACGCCATGCTCGAGCTGATGCCCACGGCCGAGGTCTGGCATCTGGGCCTATTCCGCGACGAGCGGACACTCCGGCCGGTCGAGTACTACAACAAGCTTCCGGATTCAGCGAGCGTCGACCTGTGCCTGATCCTTGACCCGATGCTGGCCACGGGCGGATCGGCCACGGCGGCCATCGAGGTCCTCAAGCGCTGGGGCGCGACGCGTATCAAGCTCGTCAACCTGATCGTGGCTCCGGAGGGAGTCGACGCCGTCACAAGCGCTCATCCTGATGTCGAGATCTACTGCGCGGCCGTGGACCGCCAGCTCAACGAGCAGGGCTACATCCTGCCCGGCCTGGGCGACGCCGGCGATCGCCAGTTCGGCACCGGCCGCTCGGGTTAGCTGATCGGCGCCTCCGGTGCGACTCTCGCCAAATAGAGAAGCAGGCGACCTTGCGGCATTCGCTTTCGCGAAAGCCGGCGGCATTCGCTTTCGCGAAAGCCGGCGGCAAAGCCGGGGCCGCCCGCTTCGTTTTCTGCGAGGGGTTCGGGTCAGGAGGCTGCCGTCTCCTCCGCGCCGGGCTCCGGCGCCACCTTCACCAGGCTCAGGACCTGGTAGACGATGATCGCGCCGAAGGTCGCCATGGCGATGCCGCCAAGCGAGAAGTCGCCCGAGTTGAGCGTCAGGTCGCCGGCGCCGATGGTCAGCGCGGCAGCCACGGTGACCAGGTTCTTGGTTACCCCGAAGTCGACCTTGTTCTGGACCCAGATGCGCGCGCCGGTGGCGGCGATGAGGCCGAACAGAACGATCGCGAGACCGCCAAGCACGGGGCTCGGGATGGTCATGATCAGGGCGCCGAACTTGGGGCAGACGCCCATTGCCAGCGCCACCACGGCGGCGATGACGAAGACCAGGCTGGAGTAGATCTTGGTCACGGCCATGACGCCGATGTTCTCGGCGTAAGTTGTGACGCCGGTGCCACCGCCGGATGCGGAGACCATGGTCGCGATGCCGTCGCCGAGGAACGCGCGGCCGATGTACGGGTCGAGGTTCTTGCCGGTCATCGCGGCCACGGCCTTGACGTGGCCCAGGTTCTCAGCCACGAGGACGATCGCAATCGGTGCGATCAGGAGGATGGCGTGGCCGTCGAATGCGGGGGTGGTGAAGTGGGGCAGGCCAATCCAGGCGGCCTTCTCGATGTCCTTGAAGCTGATATCGGCTCCGGCGGGACCAAGGTGCAGAAGGTTCACGCTGACGAAGTAGAGAACGTAGCCGACTATGCCACCGATGAGGATGGGCAGGCGGCGGAGCATGCCCGGCGCGTAGACGGCCACCAAAACCACGGCGGCCGTGGTCAGAAGGCCCATGGTCATGAAGAAGAGGTTGTTGGCCTGGCCGATCGCCGGGTTGACGTACCAGCTCGCGACGCCGCTCAGGTCCGCGACGGCCACGTGGGCAAGGTTTAGGCCGATGACCATGACGATGGCGCCGGTGATTACCGGGGGCATCAGCCACTCGACCCACTTGTAGCCGACGATCATGACGATCACGCCGATGAGGGCGTACAGAGCGCCCGCGGCGATGATGCCGCCAAGGGCCACGGGAATATTGTGGCCCCCGCCGATCGCCTCAGCCGAGACGACCACGGCGATGAACGAAAAGCTCGAGCCGAGGTAGCTCGGGACTCGGCCTCGAACACAGACGAAGAAGATGAGGGTGCCGATGCCAGAGAAGAAGATGGCGGTGTTCGGGTCGAAGCCCATGAGGATCGGCGCCAGGACCGTCGCGCCGAACATCGCGAAGATGTGCTGGATGCCCAGCGCCACCGATTGGACGGCCGGCGGCCGCTCATCCGGGGCGATGATTCCTTCCCGCTTGACGGTCCACTGGAACATGTCACGGACATATCCGATGGCAGCAGCCATGAGCGACCTCCTCCGACGTAGGGACTCATCCATCCCGGCGCGCGTGGCTTCCCAGCGAGCCCGCCCGGGTTCGGCACAGCGTGGCAAAAACCGCGGTGGTTCGCTCGCCGTTTGCGCACGTCGATGTGTGAAACATGTGGACGAATTCGACCGAATTCGGCCGATGGGCCGGCACTGGCGTCGGCGGCTGCCAGAGAATGTACGATCGAACCTGCACAATCGACCGTGGAGGCATAACGTGGAATTGAAGCTCGACCCTGGGCGCACGGCGCTCGTCGTGATAGACCTGCAGCGTGGCATCGTCGCCATGCCCACCGCCCCGCGGTCGTCGGTTGAAGTCGTGGCCAGGGCGGCGCAGCTGTCCAAAGCCCTTCGGGCGGTCGGTGGCACCGTCGTTCTCGTTCATGTCACGCCCTCGCCCGATGGCAAGGACGGTCTTCGGCCGGTCACCGACGCGCCGGCCATGGGCGGCGGCCGATCACTCCCGCCCGATTGGGCGGAGTTCGTCCCCGAGCTTGCGCCGGAGGCCACCGACATCGTCATCACGAAACGCCAGTGGGGCGCCTTCTACGGCACCGAGCTGGACCTGCAGCTCCGCCGTCGAGGTATCGACACCATCGTGTTGTGCGGGATCTCGACCAGCATCGGCGTCGAGAGCACGGCCCGGGACGCCTTCGAGCGGGGCTACATCCAGGTTTTCGTCGAGGACGCGATGGCCGCGCGCGAGGCCACCGAACACGCCCACACAGTCGCGACGCTCTTCCCGCGCATCGGCCGGGTCCGGAGCACCGAGGAAGTCCTCGCCGCGCTGAAGTAGGGCTACGCCCTGCGCAAAGGCTGAACGGGCAGCTTGAGAAGCCGGTCGTCGTAGCCGAATAGTCGGGCGAACTGCGAAGGGACCCACCAGCGCAGGAAGTACATCTTGCAGCCGAGGCAGTAGCCGGTGGCGGCGAGCAGCGTCTGGCCGGCGTCACCGTGCCTGCCCACCGGCGAACCGTGCCGCAGCGTGCACTATTGGCCGTGTCCGCGCTGAGCTAGCGGTCCTCCTCGATCCAGCCCTGGCGTTGGGCCACGCGCACGAGCGAGGTCCGGCTCGTCACGTCGTAGCGATCGAACATCCGCCGCAGCTGGCTCTCGACGGTCTTGAGCCGGAGCGACAGGCGCTCGGCGATCTCGGCGTTGGAGTGGCCCTCGGCCACGAGCGCCAGAATCTGGGACTCGCGCGGCGTCGGCGAGCGTAGGGCATTGCGTACGGCTCGGCGGACTTCATCCGGGAAGGCCTTGCCCCCGGCAGCGACCGTTCGCACGGCCGCGAGAATCTGTTCGATGCTCGCCATCTTCGAGAGGTAGCCCTTCGCTCCGTGCTCGACCGCGGCGACGTAGTAGCTCGGATACGAGTACGCACTCAGCATGATGAACGCCGGGCCTGGCGTGTGGCGAGCGAGGATCTCCAGGCCGTCCACCGTCCCGGCCAGGCGGATGTCGCAAAGGATGACGTCGGGGGTCTGGGCCTCGATCAGACGGTCCGCCTCGACGCTGTCCCGGGCCGTCCCAACAACGGTCAGGTCGAGTTCGCCCCGCAGGAGCGCCGTAAGTCCCTCGGCGATGGCAGGATGATCCTCGATGAGCGCGAGTCGGATCACGTCTTTGCCTTAGCCTCCGGCAGGGAATCGCCCTTAGCCTTCCGCTTGCGAAGCGGGAGTCGAACGATGATCACCGTGCCCTTACCGAGCTTCGATTCCGCCTCGATCGTTCCGCGATGCGCAGTCACGATCTCGCGCGCCAGGTAGAGTCCAAGACCCAGTCCGGCCGATGTCTTCTGCCCCAGCCGCGCATACGGCCGGAACAACAGCGGCAACACGTTGCCGGGAATCCCAGGGCCGTGATCGCGGACTTCGACGACGGCCATCGTGCCGGATCGACTCACGGTCACGTCGATGGTCGGCGACGTCGGTGCGTGCTCGACGGCGTTCGAGAGGAGATTGACAAAGACCTGCTCCAGGCGAACAGCATCTGCGTGGAGCCGGATCGGGCCACGAATGGGAGAGAGCCGAATGGTCGGTGCGTTCGGCAGCGTCCCGGCGACATCGACGGCATCGCGCACGACAGCAACGAGATCGATCGGCGTGGGTACAAGCTCGAGGCGGCCGCCCTGGATGCGACTCACGTCGAATAGTCGCTCGATAAGCTCCCCGATCTGCCTGGTCTGCACGAGTGAACGGGCCGCATAGATGCGGGCCTGCTCTGAGCTCTCAGGGCCGAGGTGCCGCTCGACGAGCTGGAGGTATCCGTGCAGGGCGGCCACCGGAGTCTTGAGTTCGTGACCCGCGGCGGCCATCAACCGCTCCAGGCTGAGCCGCATCGTGCGCTCGGACAGGTCCCGGATCGCTATGACCCCGCCCCAGGCCCGGTCACCGGCGGTGAGTGGCTCGGCCACGGCCTCGAACCAGCGCCGGGTGACCCCAGGCTGGGCCACTGCGAACTCCATGCGGAACCGTTCGCCTCGGGCGGCCCGCTGTAGCGGTCGGTCGGCCGGCGGAATGGGAAGGCCGGCGGCATCCTCCGGCTCGATCTCGACCTCGGTGCCACCGAAGAGCCGGTCGTATGCATGGTTGGTCGTCACGATGCGACCCTCGTGATCAACAGCGACGACCGCATCGCCGAGACTGGCCAGGATCGAACGGAAACGATCGCGCTCCTCCTCGAGGCTCAACCTCTGTTGCTCGAGCGCCTTCGCCTGGGCACTGAGCTCGTTGGTGCGCGTGGCGAGATCCTCGTTCGCGACGTGGAGTTCCTCAACGCTAGCGGTCAGTTCCTCGTTGAGGGTTTCGAGTTCCTCGTTGGTCGCCTGGAACTCCTCATTGACGGTTTCTACTTCCTCGCGAGTAGCCTGTGCGTCCTCGCTGGCGAGGAGCATCGATTCGTTCCCCGCCCGAAGCTGGGCAACCAGCGCGGTCAGCTCCTCATTCGCTCGAAGGAGCCGGCCGTTCGTGACGACCGCTTTCTCGAGTCGCTGCCTTGTCCGGGCGTCGGCGCGACGCTCGTGCTCGAGTCTGGTCACGTCCGTCAGCTCGACGACGACGCCTTCGATGGCACGTGTCTCGACACGGTAAGGGCGGAAGGTGGCCTCCACGAAATGGGTCGTCTCGCTGGCGGCGTCCGTGGGCTCCACCTCGAACACGGCAGAGGTGGTCTTGCCGGTCAACGCGGCGTCGATGGCCACTCGGATCGCGCTGGGCGGAAGAACCTCCGCAAGATGAATGAAATCCTGGTCGAAGGCCGTGCCGTGGATCCCGAGCATCCGGCGTGCCGCGGAGTTGATGCGCAGGATGTAGTAGCGCGGATCGATGACGACGATGCCGACGGTCAGGTTGATGACCAGGCTATCCGCCGACGCCGCCGACTCCGCCACGCGCTCGACATCGCGGTGCGCGCCTCGGATGGCCTGGTCGAGCGAGGATTCCTGACTCCGACGCGCGCGTAGTACCGCGGGCCGCATCGGTGGGATCGCATAGATACCGGGCCGCCGCCGATAGACGCGCAGGCGCGCTTCCTCGTCTTCGAATGGCTCCGGCAGGGCCATCACGGTCTCGGATGGACCGAGGGCCAGCCGACCGCCGGGCCGCAACGAGAAGGCAAAGGTCTCGAGGGCGATCCGCTGCATAGGCGTGGAGAAGTAGATCAGCACGTTCCGGCAGAGAAGGAGATCGATCCGTGGGAAGGGCGTGCGCTCGCCGAGATCGTGCTCGCCGAAGACCATAAGGGCCCGCAGCCGTTTGACGGCTCCGTAGCCGCCGTTCGATTTCACGAAGTACCGGTCTCGAGCGCCTGCGGGCAGGCCCTTGAGGGCAGCGGGCGGATAGATCCCCCGGCGCGCGAAGGCGATCGCCTCGCGGTCGATGTCCGTCGCGAAGATCCGGATGTCCGGCCACGCGGCCTCCCCTCCGAGGGCTTCGGCAACGGTGATGGCCGCCGAGTAGGCCTCTTCGCCGGTCGAGCAACCGGCCGACCAGATGCGGAGCTCCCGCCGATCGCGCCGAGCCTCTGCGATCAGCTCGGGGAGGACATTCTCACGCAGGTATTCGAAGAGCTTTGGGTCTCGGAAGAACTCCGTGACCTTGATCAGGAGGCTGTTGACGAGCCGGGCGTACTCCTCGGGATCGGACTCCAGATAGGCCGCGTAGTCGGCGAGCGTTGGACGCGATGTGGCATTCATCCGGCCGTGCAACCGCCGCAGGATCGTGCCCGGCTTGTAGCTGCCGAAGTCGATACCGCTTCGCTCGTTGATCCGCTCGAGGAGGTCGTGAAGCTCGTCGTGATCGGGCCCCTCCGCCGGAGCATTATCGGCCGCCAGGAGATCGCACAGGACCGATCCGATCGAGTCGAGGTCGGCCGTCGCGTCGACCAGGGACGCTGGGATCGAGCTCGGCATCGAGGGAAACATCGCCGTCGCGGGATTCTCGATGACGACCGCTCCGCCCGCCTTCTTCACGTGCCAGGCTCCTGCGGATCCGTCGGACCCGCTGCCGGTGAGGATCACGGCGATGAGTCCGGGACCGAAGACATTGGCCGCGCTCTCAAACAACACGTCGATGGAGGGTGCGACTGCACCAGCCTTGGCTGCGTGAAGCCGGAGGTCGCCGTGGCTGATCTTCACGATCCGGTTCGAAGGAACGACGAAGATCACGCCGTTCTCCAGGGCCTCCCGCTCTTCAACCACCCGGACGGGCAGCGTAGCGCGACGGGCGAGAATCTCGTGCAGATGGCTGGGACGGCGAGGGTCGAGATGCTGCGCGATCACGATCGGCGCCGGGAAGTCGGCCGGCAGGCTCGCCACAAGGCGCGAGAGCGCCTCGATTCCTCCCGCCGATGATCCGATCACGACGAGCTGAGATTCCTGTGGGACCGTTGATCGCGCCACCATGTCCACATTCTATGGGGTGGGAGATCGCGCGGAGTGGAGCTGGGGTCGCCATCGGCCTTCGCGATCGCGCCGCGTACGCCCCCGCCCAAATCCTGTTCGCCCTGGCGATCGCAGCTCGGCGCAGCGCGGCCGCTGGCCTCACCGATCGTTCGACTCGCGGGTTTTCATCCTCTCGCGGGGCCCGGACCAGGTCCATCATCGACCGTCTACATCAGCCCACGAGCACAGTCAGCGATCGTTCGAGCAGCAACTCGACGCCGCTCTCCCACTTGATGATCCGCTTCGCTCTGGCCGGATTGCGCCTGGCGACAGATGTGGTGCAACGACGGAGCATCCCCAGCTGAGCCAGTATCCACCGATCGCCAGCGAGCCCACAGGAGCGACGGGCCGTTCTCCCGGCCCGTCGCTCCTTACTGTGCGTCTCAGGTTCGACCGACAGCCGTTCCCTCGGCCCGATTCTGCAAACTCGGGGTTTTCATCCTCTCGCGGCGCCACGGCAGGAACCAGTATCAAGCCTCGACCACGGATCGACGGTTCCACCGGCTGAACAGCCGGTGCAGGTCCACAGTCCGTCGCCGGGAAGAAGACCAACTTGACCATTCAGGAGCAGCGGAGCGTCACGACCGACGTGCCGACCACAACCGAGTCCGGTGCCTTGAGCAACCGGACCGTAACCAGCCGCCAGCTCGACGTTCGGCCCAGCAATAACGAGACTGCCCGCCGCATCGTCGTCCTCGTCTTCGGCCTGATCCAGATCGTGATCGGGCTCCGCATCGTCCTCTTGCTTCTAAACGCCCACACCGGCAATCTCCTCGTCTCGATCATCAACAACGTCGGCGGGGTTCTGATCGCGCCGTTCGAAGGGATTCTGCGCACCAACGCCCTTTCGGCCGGCGGATCCGTTCTCGATGTCGCCGCAATCGTCGCCCTCGTTGGCTGGTCGATCATCGAGTTGATCGTGATCTGGAGTCTGGGCGTCTTCCGGCACGAGACCGCGTCGGCCTAGATCCGCCTCAATGTGATCCACCCGCGTCGGCCGGCATTCGGTCCGCGCATCTCGAGAAGGAAGGACTTCCATGGACATTCCCCAGATGACACTCGTTGCCTGGCTTGTCGTCGGCGCGATTGCCGGCTTCCTGGCCAGCGAGATCATGGGTACCCGTGAGGGTCTCGTGCTGATGGTCGTCCTCGGCATCGTCGGCGCCATCGTCGGCGGCTGGGTCGCCGCAGACCTCCTTAAGATCGCCGATGTGACCGGCATCAACCTGACGAGCATCATCGTCGCCGTGGTTGGGGCGGTCATCGTCATCGTGGTCTACAACAGCTTCGGGCGGCGTCGCTCATTCGGCCGCCGCTGATCCCAGGCGCGCTCCAGGGCGCTCGTTCGTTCTGAAACTACACAGCTGGATCGGCCCGAGACGGAGGGCCGATCCAGCTCTTCCTAACTCCGAAGCTACAAACAAACAGCAGGTTCGCAACGTGACCGATCCATTGCATCCGGGCATCAGACGCATGGTCGAGGTCGCCTCTCGCAAGGGAGTTGCGCTCGACATTCGGTCAATGCCTCACGCGGTGCGGTCGGCCGAGGAAACCGCTGCGGCCGTTCATGCCGAACTCGGTCAGATCGTGAAGTCCCTGCTTTTCGTGGCTCGGCGTCCAGGGGGCCGATTTGTCCCCATCGTCTGCCTTGTCTCAGGGCGCAACCAGGTTGATCTGAGTCTGCTGGCCGCAGTCAGCGGCGAAGTGGCCATTCGCCAAGCTACCGCCACCGAGGCGCGCGATCTCACGGGCTACTCGATAGGGGGCATTCCGCCCTTTGGGCATGGCCGAGACGTGCGCATCCTGATGGATCAGGATCTGTCCCAGTACCAGTGGGTTTGGGCAGCCGCGGGAACGGATAGGGACGTGTTCCGGGTGGCACCCAAGACGCTGCAGATGCTGTCCAATGCTCTGGTCGCACCGGTTGCAGAGACGTCCTGGGTTGGCGCCGTCGCCGGTTTCAGGATTGAACCGCAGCGTCAGTTCGCGGCCGGAACAGGCGCTTAGGCCGGCTCCAGGAGGTGCCGGCCGTCTCCCGCCGACGATAACCGATCAAGTGGGTTTTCATCCTCGCGGCCGGTGTCAGATCCGGCCTAAAGTCATATGTATAATAATGTCGGAGATCGTCCGGCGGTAGAATTCGATACGCCGCTCTCCGGATGCTTGAAGGGAAAGAGCAATGAAGATTGATCCAGTCGGCCGGATGGTCGTCATCCCAGGACCCGCGGCCGTGAGTGGCGCCTCCATGCGCCGCCCGTTCACCTCCCTCTTCCGGATTCTGTTCGCCTTCGCACTCCTTGCACCCGTCTCAATGCTCATTACCTCGCCTGTGTCAGCGGCCACAACGATCGCCCCGACGACGACGTGCGGCAACGCTCTCGGTGCCGTCCTGGCCGGTAGGGGCGTGATCTGCGAGGTCACCATCGTCAACACGATCACCGCCAGCGGCGGATCCGCGGTGGTCACCGTCCTTGAGTGTTTCGGCTCTGCGGGCGCCCCCACTGATGGAAGCGGCATCGGCGGCTTTGGTTGCACGAACAAGACGCAGTCCCTGACCGCGCCGGTCACCGCGGTCAATCAGTGCAATGGCTCGATCAACGGCGGGGGCGGCGTGCTCCGCTGTAGCGTCAAGGTCACGAACAACTTCGTCGGCTTGGACCCAGGTGCGACGGCCGCCACGGTGAACCAGTGCATCGGTTCGGGCGCAGGCGGCATCGTCGGCGCGAACATCCACTGTGACCCCGTCCAGGCCACAACCAGCGCGGCGGTCACCCAGTGCAATGGCTCGGCCAATGGCTTGACCCTAACTTCGCCGGTTGGGCTGACCTGCACCGTGACCGGCACGATGTCCTCGGCCCTCCCCGTGACGATCTACCAGTGCAATGGCTCGACCAATGGCGGTGGAGCCCTGATCATCTGCTCCACCAACATCACCAACGCCGTCATCACCGCGGCTGCGAGCGCGTCGGCCACGCCGACCGCGTCGGCCACGCCGACCGCGTCGGCCACGGCGGCCGCGTCGACGCCGGCGCCCACGCCGGCCGTGACGGCCACGCCGGCCGTGACGGCCACGCCGGCCGTGACCCCGGCGCACACCAGCACCGTTGGCGATATTTCGAGCCCCAACTCGACTCTGCCTCTCCTGCCCCTGCTGCTCATGGGCTTCGCCGGGACTGCTCTGGCGATATTCGTGGCAAAGCAGCGAAGGAGCAGCCGCAGCTGAGCCAACGCGAGGTCGCCTCGTGCGACCGCCACTCTGAGCTGACACGATCGACGGGCCGTTTTCACGGCCCGTCGGTGGTTTCGATGTCGGAGGATGCGACGTGGGCGATCGGCTGACGTTCCTCGGCCATTCGACCGTCCTGGTTGATCTCGACGGCCTGCGCGTTCTCACGGATCCGATGCTCGGCCACCTGGCTGCAGGTGTGATCCGGCGCCAGGTGCCGGCTGTTCTTCCTGACTTGCTAATGGGTCTCTCAGCGGTCTTCATCAGCCACGGTCACTGGGACCATCTGGATCTCGCCTCCCTGCGGGCTCTCCCCGGCCAGCCGGCGCTCATCGTTCCGGTCGGCCTCGGGCGGGTCGTGGCCAAGGCAACACGCGGTGCCGTCCACGAGCTCCGGGCCGGGGACAGATTTCAGATCGGTGGCCTGACGCTGGAAGCCGTCCATGCGGAACACGGCCGTCGCCGCTCGCTCGTCACGTCAGCGGAGGCGTCGCTGGGCGTTCTCATCACGGGGTCGAGCAGCGTCTACTTCGCCGGCGACACCGACCTCTTCCCGGCGATG
>CABEBU010000143.1_pt1 | contig 15100 bp, 13 predicted proteins | sample 3132691 | NCBI WGS metagenome assembly CABEBU01 (sample SAMEA5534346, study PRJEB31848) | metagenome | biome: tundra; feature: field; material: soil | place: USA | collected 2013-05 | depth 0.45 m | reverse complement strand
GCCGCCGTGCCGATCGCAATCCCTCTGATCTGGTGGATCGGCTGGACGGTCCTCGGCGGCGGCCTTGGGTTCAACGATTTCCACGACTTCTGGCTCGCGGCGAAGCTGATCACGATGGGACAATCCCCTTACGACAAGCACGCACTCGAGGCACTCGCCAACGCAGAGGGGCTGCATTTCCTCGTTGGGACCGGCTACTCATACCCGCTCCCGTTCGCCGTGGCGATGATTCCGTTTGTGGCCCTGCCATTCACGGCTGCAGTGCTGCTGTTCAATGGCCTGGGCCTGGTCGCCTTCGGGTTGACGGTCGCGACGTGGATTATCTGGGCCCACGGCTCCGAGCCCAGCCTTTCTCGACGGCGTCTACTCCTCGCCGCCGGAGCGGGCTTGTATCCCTCCGTCTACGGGACCTTGGCGAACGGACAGGCCTGCCTCGTTCTATTCCCACTGCTCGGCCTGGGCACGATTGCCATGCTGGACGGGAGATCCCGCCGAGGGTTGATTGGGGGCGTGGCGGTCGGCTTGGCGGCTATCGTCAAGCTGACCCCCGGAGCGCTGGTTGTGCCGCTCGTACTTGGTCGTCGGATCAGTGCCGCTTCAGGGATCTTCCTCGGTGCCATCGGGGCTCTCGTCGCCGCGACTGCGTTCGCGCCATTCGCAGGGGAGGGGAGCGGTGGCCTGACTGCACTTCTGGAGCCAGACTCGTACTTCACCAACCAGTCGATCAACGGCGCCATCAGCAGGCTGGTCCTCCCGTCGGAGCGGACCACGCCACTATGGAACCATGCCTTCGATCCTCGCCTGCCGATGCTCGTTCTGACCGGTCTGTTTGGTCTGCTGACGCTCCTCGTCCTCTGGCGGTCGCGCAACCTGCTGAGGGAGCGCCGCGGCCTTGCGCTTGGGCTTGGACTCGCGCTTGTGGCCGGTCTGATCGGTGCGCCGAAGGGCACCTACTGGAATCAGGTGATGGTGCTCATTCCGGCCGGTCTTCTATTTGCCGTCGAGGTGCCGGACCTTCAATTCCACCGGTTCGCCCGCTTGGATCTGGCCTTGCTGTGCGGCTGGATCATTGGTACATCAATTCAGACCTGTCTCTGGATCTTCCCACCGGCCAAGTCGGGCGATTTTGCCCCAGTCGTCACGATCCTCACGTCGTCCTCGATCTATGGCCTGCTCGCCCTCTGGCTCGTATTGGCCAGAAGGCTGAGTAGCAAGACGCCGACGACCCTGGTGTAGCCAGTCGCACGCGCGTGCTATATCCGCGCATGGGTCCAGATGCCGCCCCAAACGATCAGGCATAGAGTTGTTCTTGCCCGGAGGGGCCACGAATACCGAACGACTCGACTGGTTCTCGGATCGGCCGAATCGAGAGGAGTCTTGGTTCCTCTGGGCATTTCTCTGTGCCCGCCGTGCCTTCGATATACATCACTATTTCACCAAGTGATATCATCCGCACATGATCCGGACGCAGATCTCCCTAACCGAAAGGCAGATGGACCGGCTGCGACGCGCGGCGAGCGCCAGGGGAGTGTCAATCGCCGCGGTGATCCGCGAGGCCGTGGATCGTTCGGTGCCGGACGAAGCGGCCGACCGCCTGGCCCGGCAGCACCGAGCTTTTGGGCTTGCCGGCGCCTTCTCGTCGGGTCATGGCGACACCTCCGAGCGGCATGACGACGTTCTCGCGGAGGAGCCGCGGTGGTGAGCGTATTCGTCGACACGAGCGCCCTCTACGCGCTGCTCGACGGCGCCGACGCCGGCCACGAGCGCGCGTTGCGGGGGAGTGAACGCGTCCTGGGCGAGGAGCTGCTGACGCACAGCTACGTGATGGTCGAGACCGTGTCGCTGGTCCGCCGGCGGCTTGGCGCAGAGGCTGCTGGCCGCCTCATTGACGACATGCTGCCCGCCATCAAGATCGTCGACGTGGACGAGGCGCTCAGGGGGCGCGCGCTGGCGGCGTTTCGGGCGGCCGTCTCCTCAGGCGTGTCCCTCGTGGACCGGACGAGCTTCGAGTGCATGCGTACGCTCGGCATCTCGCGCGCCTACGCCCTGGACGCTGACTTCGAGGCAGAGGGCTTCGAGCTAATCAGCTGACGGCGCTCGCAGGCGCATTGCCTGAACTGCCTATGCTACTAGGCAGACGCAGCCTAGTATGCTAGGCTTGAGGGGATGAAGCGCGAGAAGCTCCTCCGGCGGGTCGCCAGGACGGCGCGGAGTCGGGGAGTCACGTGGAGGCTCGATCGGCAGGGGGCGAACCACGAGGTCTGGCGTTGCGGGTCCGTGGAAGTGACGGTGCCGAGGCATCGCGAGATCAACGAGATACCGCGATTTGGGAAAGGGCTGGTGGCGGTCATGAAGCCTAACTACGTGGTCAGGGCCGTTCGAAGCGGCCGATGGTGGGCGATCGACGTGCCGGAACTGCGTGGGGTCTTTTCCCAAGCCCGACGTCTCGATCAAGTCGAGTTCATGGCGCGCGAGGTGATTGCGCTGATGCTCAATGTGTCAGAGGACTCGTTCGACATCACAGTCGAGCCCGATCTCGACTCTCTTGGCGGGGTCCGCGAGGCAATTGAGGCGGCCCTTCGTGAACGGGAGCGCGCCAGCGCCGCGCAGGATGCCGCTTCCAGCGCCATGCGCCACGCGGTCTCGGAGGTCCGCGCCTCCGGTTACACGTCACGGGACGCAGGACTCCTGCTCGGGGTCAGCAACCAGCGCATCAGCCAGATCGAACGGCAGCCGGCGGACCGCAAGCGGTAGTTGATGAACCGTCCTGATAGGACCATGGCTTGACCATTTAGACCAGTCTGACCTAGTCTTGCTCAATGCATGAACCCCTCGTTCCCACCATCGACTTCTCGCCGGCGAAGGCTCATCTGTCCGACGTGATGAACGAAGTCTTCCATCAGCACCGCCCCCGTCTCGTGTTACGGCACCGCGGCAAGGAGCGGATGCTGTTGGTGCGGCCCGAAGACCTGCTCGCGATGCTGGGGGACCACCAACTGAAGGTGGGCGCGGTCCATGACGGCAGGGAAGTTACTCTGCGCATCCCGGAGATGGGGCTGCTTGGTTTCGGCCAGACCCTCGAGGAGGCGACTGACGACCTGCTCGGCGAGCTACGGGTGTATGCGGAGAGGTATTTCGAAGAGCCGGCCCACTACATGGGGACCAGCCGCGCGGCCCACGCGGCCACGCTGCTGCGGTTCGCGCTCGCAGAGGAAGACGAACAACGGTCGATGCTCGGCCTGGAGGACGTCGCACTCGGGCCTGAGGTCGACAGCGCGCGTTGAGGACGCCTACCTGGGACGACGTCCGGGAATTCCTGCAGCACGACCGGTGGTCGGCCGATCGACGGCGCCCAACTGACCACGACTACTTCACGAAGACACTGCCAGACGGCGAGATCCTGATCACGAAGGTCTCCCGCTCCACCCAGAAGACAATGAGTCCGGGTCGCTTCAAAGCGATCCTGTCGGATCAGCTCCGCGTCGGCGAGGCGCAGTTCTGGGAAGTGCTCAGGACGAAGACGCCGGCTACGCGGCCGGCACCAGCACCCGAACCCGAGCCACTGATCGGTCGCGAGAGGGGAGTCCGGCCGGGCTTGACTACTACGCAGTCTGCGTAGATACTGGACCGATGAAGCAGATGCTCAGCGAACGGACCGCAGCAACTCTGATCGCTCTTACGGCGCGCCCTTCCGGCCTACGACTGGCCGAGATCGCCAGGCTGACCGGGGGACCGTTGTCGAGCGCGCAGCGAAACATCGAGTCTCTGCTCGATGAGGGTCTCGTGATACGTGATGGCGAGCATCGGCCACGGTATCGGGTGGCCCCAGACGCTCCGGCGGATGCCCTGACACGATTGGCCCTCTGGCGGCTGTCACCGGGCCGCGCCTCCCTGATACGTCAGCAAGTCCAGGGCATGGAGGGTGATGACCGTTTGCCTCGGCTTGATCTCGAGTCTCGTCTCCACGGGGCAATGGCGGACTCGGAAACAGCGAAGCTGCTCAGAGACATGGCCGAGCGACTGATCTGGTGGCAGCGAGCCGAGCAGTCTCTTCGGCGGCCCGAACGACTCATCGCCCAGGCGATGGCTATCGGGACCAGCGACGACGCCGATGTCGTCGAGACCGTCTTTGGCATCGAGGCAATGCGTCATGTCCTCGCGGCCGCTCCAGCCGGGATCTTCGACCCGCGCAAGTGGGACTACTGGCACCTGCGCTTCGGCTACAGACGGACGCCGCCGCTCCCAACGAGACCGGCATGAGTAGCTTCATCCCCAACGTCGCGATCCTACCGAAGGCCCAGCGCGCCCTGTGGCCGGCGCTCCACGAGATTCCGCACGGATTTGTGCTGTACGGCGGCACCGCGATTGCAGTTCGCCTCGGACATCGCACGTCGGTCGATTTCGACTTCTTCTCGAGTCGCCCGGTCGACCCAGACGCATTCCTATCATCGGTCCCGTTCCTCAGGGGCGGCAGGGTCGCCCAACACGCGGAAGATGTTCTGACAGTCTGGGTCAGTCCCATGCCTGAGGAACGACCGGTAAAACTCTCGTTCTTCGGCGGCCTTGGGCTGCGGGTCCTTGAACGCCCCGATCGTCCACACCCCAACGGAATCGCAATTGCGTCCCTCCACGACCTTGCTGGGACGAAGGCTAAGGTCATAAACCAGCGGGTGGAGCTCAAGGACTACGAAGACATCGCCGCCCTCCTCGATGCGGGAATGTCACTTCCTGACATCGTTGCCGCGGCAGTCGCCATCTTCCCGGGTCAGGTGGACTACGCCACGACGATATCTGCGATCACGTACTTCGAGGACGGCGCGGCCAAGCTCTTCCCGGCGCCGCTCAAGAAGAAGTTGCGATCTGCCGCCATGGGCGCGTCGCCCGTTCGGGCTCCAAAGCCGTCATATCTCTCGATAGAGGCCTCCGCGGCATCTGTGGGCCGGTAGGAAGAGCCACAGGCTACTAGATCGAGCCCACGCCTCCCTCGGAAAGACGCCACGTCACTGCCGATAAGAGAGGTTATGTCCGTTACTGCGATCCCAGTCGTTCACGAGTCCCAATCCTCTTGTGCCAAACGTGCGAAGTAGTCTGATGCTTCGGAGACGTCGTATTGCTCTGTCGTCAGTATCACGTACCCAAGATCGGGTATATCCAGCTCGTCTCGCTCAAGCTGAAGACCACAGGCCCCGCAGCGAAACCTGCCAGCGCTGAAGGTAATGCTGCTGACGTAGATGCCATCAACATACGGGATTCCACCATCATCGTCATAGTCAGCCTCCCAGTCACTAGCCTCGCCTGAACCGGTCAGTTCGCCCTCTTGTCCACAGGCGGGACATCGCGCTGGTATAGCGTCGTATGGGGGCGCCGGAGACGGGGCCGCCACAGCGGCCAGAAATGCCGCCATCGAGGTCTCTTCCATCGGCGACGTGATTTGGGCGAACCGGTTCTTCGCCGCTTGGACTTTCCGCTGATAGGACGCCTCAAGAGCATCGAGCCGACGCCCCGCGTGCTCGGCCACCATCTCTGCCGACGTGCCCCAGAATTCCTCGTGGCTAATCCCGCTCGTGGCCAACAACTGGCTAACGTACTGCGCAACTTCGCCCAGGATGAGGTCGCTCTCGCCTCGTCCGCGCCGCGAGCCATGCACGATCCCATTTCGCGTCTCGATCAACGCCCGAATGTGTGAACTCGGTTCACGGTAGTTGTCTACCAAGCGACCCACGCGCTCTAGAGCCTCAGACGGCGTGATCGTTCTAACGGCCGCTGTCTCGGGCGTCTTGGCGCGGCTGCCAAACCCGCTTAGATGCAGGAGAGAATCGAAACCAGCTCTCGTATCCGCGATAAACGATGGATGGGCAGCAGCAAGCACGGACTTGGCGAGCAGTTCGACAGATGTGGCCAAGTGGAGATAGAAGACGTCCCACGATTCAGACGAATACGCCGCCGCAGCCGATTGTCCGAAGAAGATGCTCTTCTGGAGGAGCGCGCTAGCGAGGGGCGTGCGATCGGTTTCGTTCATTGCAGTTCGGTCGTTAGGCGAGACTGGACCTGCCATTCCTACGACCGACCACCCCAACTCGGCGCCTCCAAACGCAATCTGTCAACCGGAGGCGGCACGAACTCGTTCATGAGGTCTATCGGCAGTGAGAGTTCCTCGGCTAGCGCCATGCTATCGAGGCCGCGCTCTCGAATGAGCAATTCCATCGCAGCTGAAAGCAGGTATGGCTCTTCGACCTCGCCGATATCATCCGGCTCGCCGGCGCGCCATCCCCACAGCGAGATCTTCACCATCGCTCGTTTGTAGGCGGCCTCGCTGATCGACCCAAGGACTCGCGATCGGAACAATAGAGCCTGAACTGACACCCGCCACCGACGTTTGAGGGCAATGAAGGTGGGCAAGTCAAACCGATGGGGCAGTTCATTGCCGATCCCTTCGGCCGGCATTAAAAAGGCCGCTGCGAACGCCTGGGCCTCCTCCTCCAATACTCTCGATCCTGGCTGAGGGTCCTGGTGCAGCACCAGATGCCCCAGTTCATGAGCGGCGTCGAAATTGGAGCGAGCCGCATCGTCCTTATCGCGTGTCAGGACAACGATCGGGCGGTAGCCACTCCACCGCGAATAGGCGTCAACGCCGTCCGACCCCGAGACAAGTCGGGCGAGAACACACCCCTTCGACTCGAGCAGGGCGACAACATTTGCGATCGGACCATTTCCAAGGTTCCACTGAGTCCGGACCTCTCCCGCGACAACCTCGATCTCGGATCGAGTGCCACCAACCACGGCGACGGTGGGAATGTCCACGTTGGGCAACTCAACGTCTTGCTCGATACGCGATACCAATTCCTCTAGCAGAGCGAGTCGTGCGATCTGGAGAGATCTCGCGCTTGAAGAGATGGAGCGCAGGCGTCTGAAATGAGCCTTCTCTTCAGAGAGGCTGGCGTTAGGCCGCGTGGACTCAAAGAATGAGATCGGAAACCCAACCGCTAGTGCCAGGCGTCCGACAACGTCCTGACTCGGTCTCGTCTGGGAAGACTCGTACTGACCAATCGCCGCTGGACTCACTCCAATCAGCCGCGCGAGGTCCACTTTCTTCATGCCCCGAGCGAGCCGAGCCTGGAGGAGTCTCTCACCCTGGAAGCGATGACGGACGCGGTCGAGATTGGGGTCAACGGGCATCTGGCCTTCTTTCAACCTGAGGCTTTATGGAGATTGATGGACGCGGCGTCAGCACAACGGGGGCGATCGGTGATGGACCAGGTTTTATCGTCGGCATCGGAGGTCCATCCCTGTCTGCCCGCCAAACAGTCCGCACCCAGCCCCATTGACGGATCGTTTTCTCATCGAGGTACAGGCCGAGCGGCAAGCACAAATGAACCGCGCGAAGGCCTAGCAACGACGTGCCACAGTGGCCAAGGATGTATTCGAGGCCCTGCCCATCGCTCTCTGGGTGAAGCTCAGTCTCCTCGAACATCGACATCTGGATGCTGTTTCTTGCTGCCGCAGCCGGAGCACCGCCTCGATTCGTCGGAAATGACTCCCACGGATTCTCGAACTCGGATGAGCCAATGGGGTAGGCTCGGAGGCCCCTCTCCCCTTCCCTAACGACGAGGGCGTTGTTGTCCTGCACGATCTGGACTGGAAGTCCGCGCATGTTGCCTGGGAGGAGAAACGAAATGGTCTGGTAGACCAGGTAGCGGAACGCTCCCTCGTTGTGGCCGATCTCGGGATCGATCCGGTCACCATTCAGATCGTAGGCTTGATTGATGGTGCCGACATAGGCATCGATCACAGCCGGCGAAAACGGAAGCGGCGGGAAGTCGATCACGTGCGCAACCATACCAGAGGCGTTCCTAGGCCGTCAAGAACTAAAGTTCGATTATCCCGCCGTGGCGTCCAGCGGGCGCGGCGAACCAGGTGCAAGCGTCACGTTGGCCGCCGACTAGTTCGTTGGGCGGAATCTAGGTGACGGTGCAGATACGAGACAAGAACGAACAGGTCTAGTGCGTCGGTGTCGACCACGTCGACCTCAATCCTCGGCTTGTGCGCCGGAACGTTCCGCGAAACCATGATCAAGCCCTTGAAGATGTACTGCAGGCCAACGTGCTCGTTGCGATCACTCTCGTCCCTGAGCGAGTTGAAGACTAGAAATGGGCCGTCAGTCGACCGAAGATCGAATGCCTGATCGACAAGTTGGTTGCCATCAAGATTGATCTCGGTGAGCTTCCTCAGCTTGGCTAGGACGCTCTTCGCCGCTTCAAGCTCGGCGTGGAAGTAGTCCTCCACCAGCAGCTCGGCCCTGCAGAATTCCAGGACCGCGGGGTGAACGCCGCGCTGCCGCAATGCCAGTCGAAGAGCGTCTGCACGCTTCTGCGCGTCGGACAATGTGGCTGCCGCCGCAACTCGGCGCAACTCGCCTGCTTCCGTGATCTGGATACCCGCGAAAGCCAGTGGCTCATTCAATCGAGTGCGCAGGTCAGCATAGGCTTCCGCCCGACCGACGAAGTTGGAGGGCTTCATAGCCTCCATCACGAACCGTGCAACGTTCGTTCCCACTCGATCTCGGCGCTGGATGTCCAGTAGGCTTTCTCGCACGCGGAACCACTTCGCACCGTCCGGGCAACAGTCCAGCCCAGCGCGGCGGAACAGATCCGTAATCTGCCGATGGGTGAAGGCGTCGCCTATACCTTGACCGATTGCCTCAATGATCGGCTCATCAAACGTCTGCAGCTGCATTCGCCGTCTCCCCTATCGACCCCGGCCCGGTGGACAGACTACGACTCCTAGTGCGCATCATAGGCTGGCCTCCTCTGACAGCTAGCGTGTCGCAGTAGCCCGCTACCCCCCGCCGATCGTCGAGGTGCTCATCGGGGGCTCGGTCTGGACTCGGGCTCGATGTCGCCGACGATCGCGTGCGCATGGCCGGTTGAAGGTCGCTCACCTCCGCATCGCGCTACGAAGCGCGGGACGTGAAGCTGGCTCAGACACTGGGGTCTTGATGCGCTTCCGACCAACCCGCCTCCATCCCCTGGGACAGGCAATATCGCTCCGAGTCTCCCTGGCGCGGCTCCAGGCGAGCCAGTTCAAGCTTGATCTCGTTCGCGCGTTGGCGGAGGCGCTCCAGCCACGCCGCAGGATCTTCTCGCTGACAGATCGCGCTCAGCAATCGCTCAACCTCCGAGTCGGACCACTCGGGGTACCGCGAGCGAATGACCAACTCGACACCTGCGCGTTCTCCGTGGAGCCCCGAACGGTCCACTAGAGCCCAGGACCGAGCGATCGCGACCTCCTGCGTCCTCCAGAACAGCCTCAGTCGCTCGGCCGGTGACATGGCCGCCAGGGCGGCCTCTACTTCAAGCTGGCCGGGCTCAGCGAACGGCGGCGAGGAGAGAGCGGAGTCCGAGACCCTGTGCATAGCTCTCAAGGTACTCCCAATCCAGGTTGCGACGCGTGCGGACGATGACACGGCAGTCCTGGAGCTGTCGCTCGCTTCGCCCGCCGTCGGAGAACTCCAGCTTGGCGATGACGAGGTCTTCCGGCGAGGACACCCAGACCGGCCCGAGGGCGGGATCGTCGATGTTCACACGCCGGGCGAATGCCGATTCGCCCCAGGCATCGGGCTCACGGACGATCATGTCGGCCTTCTGGGCGTCGGCGATCGAGATCACGGCTCCGAGCCACTTGATCCCGTGAGGCGAGAGCGGATTGACGATGTAGTCGGACTCGAACGCCGGCCGCAGCCGCGACTCGTACTGCTCGGGCGGGATGTGGATGACGATGTCAACGTCGTTGGTCTGCCGGAACGTCGCCCAGGCACCGAGGGCAACAGAGCCGGTCACGAAGTACTCGATTCTGGCCACCTCGAGTCGCCGGATGACGTCACGCTCGAACACTTCTGCCTACCCTCGGACCTGGTAGACCTTCAGGATTTCGTCCCCGTAGTGGTTGATCACCTTGATCGCGATGCACCCCGAATCCGGCACGGGAAAAGGCCGCGAGACGGTTGAGTTGAGCGAGGACCAGGCCGCTTCGTCGATGTCGGCGCGGAGGGCGCGACGAAGCTTGTCGTAGGGGTCGTCGCCGCCGAGGAAGTAGGCGTGGCGGACGAAGAACTGGCGGTTGTCGTAGGCGGTGTCGATGAACCAGCAGGCGATGTCGGCGGTCGATTGGGGGACGACCTCGCCGTTTGTGGGGTTGTAGGTGTCCAGGCCGCGGATTTCGACCTGGAGCTGGCCCTCCCCTACCCTGCGGATGTCGACGTCGGGCTGGCCGAAGATGGTGAACAGGTTGCCGGTGCGCGTCTTCTTGAGCAGATCTTCGCCCATGCTGAGGTCCGGGTTCATTCGGACGGTCAGGACGGTCAGCTTGCCGAAGCGCGTCGCCTTGCCGGTCTCCTCGTCCGCGCGGGCGTCGAACGCGAAGCCGCAGACGACCAGGAGATCGAAGTAGCCGCCGGTCTCGACCGCGGCCTCCTGCACCAGCGCGGGCCCGACGGTGCCGTACTGAGGCCCGATCGCGACCGCGACTCGACGTTCTGTCTCGCCCTCGACGTAGGTGCCGGTCGCCTGGATGAAGCGGCCCGCGAACGGATCGAGCGTGAGGAAGCGCAGGCGCTCGCCCTTCGTTCGGTTGTCGACGCCTGAGGTTCGAAGGTTCGCCAGGATGGTCTCGACGAACCGGCCGGACTCCTCCACCGGCGCCGGCGGATGGACGAGATCCTCGGGCCCGTCGGCGACGACGCGGTGCGGCGACAGGCTCTCGACGGTGAACGGGCCGGCCACGCGCACGGTCTTGTTGTCCGAATATGGCCGATCGAACAGGATCTCGGTCTCGGCGTGTTTGGCGATCGCAGCGTCGATCTCGGCGCGCGTCATGCCCTCGTGAATGTCGGGGTTCTGGGCGATCGACTTCAGGGTCACGTGCGGCACGCGCTCGTACACGAAGCCCTTGCGAATGTCGCCCGCGATCGACTCGAGCGGCATCTGGCCGGTCAGGTAGGCCTCCTTGCGCTGCCCCTCAGGCGTGTCGGCCATCAGGTAGTAGGGGTACTTGGCCGCCATCAGCCTCGTGCGTGCGAGCGCAAGCGCGACCCGGCTGGTGTCGATGGTGATCCAGCGGCGGCCCCACTCCTCGGCGACGTACGCGGTGGTGCCGGAGCCACACGTGGGGTCGAGGACGAGGTCGCCGGGGTCCGTGGTGAGGAGAACGCAGCGCTCGACGACCTTGGTCCCTGTCTGGACCGCGTAGATCTTCTCGTCCGTGAAGTTGCCGGTCCGTGTGTCAGTCCAGACGTTCGTCCTTGATTGCCAGGCAAAGTCGTCGGATCGCCTAACGTATTGCAGGGAGTTGGCCGCGACGTGCAGCCGGTTCGCCCACACCAGTCTGTTCATCCCCTCGGGGTAGTTGGCCTTCCAGTGTGAGTTGGGTCCCGGCGAGTACTCTCGGCCGCCATGGATAAACGGCTGGGGCATCCGGGCGGCACCCTGAGACGCGAGATCCCCGGGCTTATACACGATTGCACCAGCGGAGATTTCATCCGTCCCAGACAGCTCCTGCGACGTTAGCCCACGCTTCGTGCCGTTTGGTAGCTGGATCCACCTGTAGCCACCGGAGCCAGGTGACTTGTCCACCGCCTCAAACAGATGACGTACCTTCAGGTGCTCTCGGGCTTTCCCATACCACAGCAGGTAGTTGCCGGCTCGTGCGAGCTCGCTAGTCTCGAATCCACTGGTGGTAAAGAAGGAGATTAGCGAAACGAAGTTCTCGCTACCAAATACCTCGTCAAGAACGTTACGCACCAGATGCACGTTCTCGTCGCCAATCTGGACGAAGATCGACCCTGACTCTGTCAGGAGATCGCGGCCGACAACAAGTCGATCCCGCAGGTACGCCAGGTACGAGTGGATCCCCAGCTCCCAGGTATCGCGGAAGGCGCGGACTTGTTCGGGCTGGCGGGTGGCGTCTTCGACCTTGCCGTCTTTGACGTCGCGCTTGCGGGTGCTGACCTGCCAGTTGCTGCCGAACTTGATCCCGTAGGGCGGGTCCACGTAGATCATCTGGACCTGGCCCTTGAGGCCTTCCTTCTCGGCCAGCGAAGCCATGACCTGGAGCGAGTCGCCCAGGATCATGCGGTTCGACCACTTCATCGGGTGGCGGTAGAAATCCACGCGGTCCGAGAAGGCCATGCCGTTGAAGTCGCCGCTGAAGAGGTCCAGCTGCTGCTCGCGGCGGCCGGCGCTGGCGGCGCGCAGGTCCTCGATGATCGCCTTGGGACTGATCTGCTCCTGGATGTGGATCGGGATCGCCGGCACGACGAGGTCCTCGCCGTCCTGCTCGTCCTTGCCCTTCCAGACTAGCTGCGGGTCCAGCGACGGGTCGCGAGGGTAGCGGAGCATCTGTGGGCCGGTCTGGGCCTTTTCGGCAAGCGCGCCAAGCTCGGCGGTGGGGATGTTCATCCGGTGATCTCCGGAGTGTTTGACGGCCTCCACGGACGTCGGCGCGGCGGGTTTGGCTATTCTCCTGGCCAACGCTTATCTCCCCCTTACGCGAGGCTGACTGAACGAGTGGTTGGGGCGCCAATTCCGAAGTAAGTGGCGGGTAAGCCGCGATCGGTAGTGTCCGGGGTGTGATCGAGTACGGTCGTGACTCCGCCAAAGAGGCCGAGAATGTCAGGCAACACGGCGTCAGCTTCGACGAAGCGATTGTGGCGCTCCGGGACCCGCTCAGGATCGAGTGGTTTGATGAGGAACACTCGCTCGAGGAGCCGAGAGTCGTCACGATCGGTCGCGACCTTCGAGGTCGCTTCCTGGCCGTGGTAACCTCCGATGGTGGTGACGAGCCACGCATCATTTCCGCACGGCGCGCCACGAAGCGCGAACGAAATGCATACGAACACCAGCGCCCTCTCGGATCCGACTAGGCGGCCTAGGGTCGGCAGAGAAGCCGGCCGGCACGCGAGCCCATCAAGAGACGGGTTCGGCATCGTCATCGACGGTGCCCTTGGATACTCGCTTCGGCTGATCCCATCGAACAGAATCCTTGGTCGGTTCGCGTCCACGCATGATGCTTGGCCTGCGGTGATCGCAGCTGTTGAAGCGGGCCGAGCACCTCGGATGCTCGTTCTCGATTGGCATGGCGCGGACGGTTCCCGCGGCCCGGTTTCGAGCGGCGTCACGCTTGAGTACCTCGCCCGATCCGGACTCGGCCTACCCGCCGAGCACCTGCGCTCGCCGGACCAGCGGCGCTGACCTTAGCCAATCCGAGCCCGCATGGCTGATTCATCGGCGGATCCCCGCGGGCGCAATTGAGTGGACGTGGGCGCGGATGAGGTTGGCTGCGTCCCAGGGGTCGGTCACTTCCAGGAAGGACCAGCGGCCAAGGCGGCCGTGGTTGTTGACCGCCGGAACCCAGAGGTCGGTAGCCGTGGCGGCCTTGGCGGCTTTCTCGCGGCGGAATTGGCCGGTGACTTCGATGATCAGGTTGAGCGGATCGGGATTGCCGTCGTCGTAGCGGACGATGAAGTCCGGCAAGTAGTTGGCCGCGTCGCCCTGGAACGTGTACGGGATGCGGAAGTTGAGACCCTGGTTCTTCACGTAGGCTCGGACCTCGGGCATCTCGTCGAGCACGTTCGCGAGCTTGGCCTCCCACTTCGAGTCCATCACGACGCAGTTGAGGTGGCTCCGTTGGGTCTCGTAGACGCTCTTGGTCGTGGTGAAGTCGACATAGCGCGTTGAGCCTGTGGAGTCGTAAGGGCGCAGGATCGGCATGATCCGCTTCTCGCCGGCAGTGCCCCGCTGGATCGCCCGGCAGATCTTGTCGGCGGCGTCGTGCTCCCACTCCGCGATCAGGAGCATCTGCAGGAAGGCGTGGTCTTTCAGTTCGACACATTCGCTCAGCCAACGCTCCGCGATCGGCAGGAGCTGCGGGAAAAGCCATGGCTGCGGCGCGTCGTCGGCCGCGCAGAAGTACGTGTCGAGGACGCGCTTGGTGATCATGAAGGCGACTTCTTGGACTCGTCGCCCCTTGAGCTGGTCGAGGTTGGTCTCCACGGGCAGGCCGACGATCGGGCCGAGGACGGTCAGGACCGGCACCTCTCGGGTCGAGAGCTCCATGTGGGAGTCCGCCGTGAAGTCGGCCGTGAGGCGCTCAGTCGGGAAGTCGAACCGGTATCCGAGTAGACGCGGGAAGGTGATCTCCAGATCTTCGCGGTCGAGCATCGCGTGGACACGCGTGATCGGCTTCGACACGACCGGGCCGGCCTGGCCGGCGGTTGGCAGGAAGCTGAACGGGACGCCGTAGACCTCGGCGTACTCGGGCGCGAAGTGGCCGTCCGGACCCGCCTCGTAGCTGACGCGCCGCAGGCCCCGACCCACGACCTGCTCGCACAGGAGTTGCGTCCCGAAGGCGCGGACGCCGAGGATATGGGTGACCGTGTTCGCATCCCATCCTTCGGTGAGCATCGAGACCGAAACGACGCAGCGGACCTGCTCGCCCAAGCGGTCCTTCTTGCCGATGGTGTTCATGACCTCGCGCAGGAGGTCTTCGTCGGTGATGTCGTCGACGGACCGTCCGGGGAAGCGGCGGATGTACGCGCGCTTGAACTCGTCGATCTCCGCCGCGGCGATCTTCTTGAACGCCGGATCCATGGCTTCGCCGGACTCGATCTGGGCCGAGTCGATCAGGAGGGTGTTGGGTCTGTCGGTCCAGGCGCCATCCACGACGTTGCTGAAGACCTCGAGGTTGCCGCGGGCTGGTGGCGTGGACTCGTCCTCGCTGGTCTTCCAGCCGGCGATCCAGTCGAACACCACTTTGCTGATGTTCGTGTTCTGGCAAACGACGATGAAGACCGGTGGCGTGCCGGCGCCGGCCGCCTTCCAAGCCAGATAGCTCTTCTCATAGTTGCCGTAGAGGCTGACGAGGGCGGTCTCCAGCGCGGCGTGGAGTTTAGGCTCCCCTTCGATCTTCTCGGTTGAGCGGCCCTTGCGAGGCGCCCACTCGCGGATACGCGCCCACAGGTCGCGGTAGGTCGGCAGATCGCCGGCCATCGAGTCGTCCGAAACCGGGACGCGTGGAATCTTCACGATCCCGGATTCGATGGCGTCGA
>CABEBU010000142.1_pt1 | contig 15136 bp, 8 predicted proteins | sample 3132691 | NCBI WGS metagenome assembly CABEBU01 (sample SAMEA5534346, study PRJEB31848) | metagenome | biome: tundra; feature: field; material: soil | place: USA | collected 2013-05 | depth 0.45 m | reverse complement strand
CGCGCCAACTGCCACCGGCCACCTGAACGTGGCCGTTGACGGCAGTATCGCAGGCCAGAATTTCGTCCTCGACACCGACGCGGTTGTGACCTTCGCCGCCGACGGCACCGGCTCCTTCTCCGGCACCGACCTCAACGGGGCCGGCAAAGTCACGGGCACGTTCGCCTGCTCCTAGGCCGCTAGCATCCGCCGCCCTTGACAGCCCCTACTCGGCGTCATAGCATCAACCGGCCTTTATATAAAGGCTCGCTTGTGCGGGGCACACAGCCGCGCGCCCAGACACGAGGTCGCTCACTTTGCCCTCACCCGCGCACTTCAGGGGCACCGTCGCCGCGATCGTCGACCAACCCGACGATCTGCGCGAGTTGCGCGTCTTTCACAAGGCGCTCGCGGACGTAAACCGCCTTCGTATCGTTCGAAGGCTCGCCGAGGGCCCCGCCACGGTGGGCGAACTTATCGACACCGTCGGCCTCAGCCAGCCGCTCGTTTCCTGGCACGTCGGTCGGCTCAGGGCTGCGGGAGTCGTCGAAACGAAGCGGGCGGGCCGTGAAGTCGTCTGCCAGCTCCGACCCAACGTCTTCGGTGAGATCGCCGAGCGCGAGCGTATCCTCCTGGGCATGGCAAGTGTGCCGGCGCAGCCCGTCGAGGCTCACTGAGCGTGGGTGATCAATCGTTCGTCTCGCAGGCCACGCGAGCACGGCTACGCGGCGCAATCACCCCCATCGCGCTCGCTGCCGGAAAGGTCGGCCTCACGCCAAACGCGCTGACCGTAATCGGCTTCCTCATCTCCGGCGTCGCAGCTGCCGCAGCCGCCGCCCAGCTGTGGCTTCCCGCGGCCGCCCTCGCCCTCTTCGGCGGCTCGTTCGACATGCTCGACGGCGGCCTCGCGCGCGCCCAGAACCGCGTCACCCGCTTCGGGGCCTTTCTCGACTCCACCCTGGATCGTTGGGGAGAGGGCATTGTCTACATCGGGATCGTCGCCGGCGCTTCGGCTGCCGGCTTTGTCGCGGGTGCGGTCCTTGCCGCGGCCGCGGCCGTTTCCAGCTTCCAGGTCAGCTACACGCGGGCCAAGGCCGAGAGCCTGAAGCTGCACGGTGAGGTGGGCATCGCCCCTCGAGCCGAGCGGCTGGTCCTTCTGACCATCGGCCTCGCCCTCGCCGGCATGGACGGGGGCATCGCCGCGGGCGCGAGAGGCCAGCTTTGGCTGGCGGGCGCCCTCGGCATTATCTTTGTGACCGCAAGTATCACCGCAGTCCAGAGGACCTGGCACGTTCGGACACAGCTTCGCCATGAGGAGCTGGGAAGAGAGTGAGCGCCGTCCTGCCGCGGAAGTCGGGCGACGCCCCCGCGCCAACGAAGAAGTTCGAAGCGCCCCACCGCCTGGAGAAGGAGACCTTCTTCACCAACCTGGCGGGCCTCACGGCTGTGAGCTTCTGGAAGACCTCGTCATGGATCGTCGGCCATCTACCGGCGAGGCCCGTCTACCGCCTGGGCAGCTGGTTGTCACTGATCGGCTATGCCGCCAGCCCGACGCGCCGCCGCTGGTTGCGCGCCAACTTCGGCCATGTTCTGGGCGTCTCGCCCGACGACAAGGCCGCCCACAAGATGGCCCGGGCCGCATACCTCAACTACTCCCGCTATCTCATGGAGCTGATGCGCCTGCCGTGGCTAAAGCGGGAAGAAGTGGATCAGCTGCTCGAGGTTCACAGCCTCGACCGGTTCCAGGAGATCTACCGCGAATCCAAGGGCGTCGTCCTGGTTGCCGCACACCTCGGCAACAATGAGGCGGCCGCGGCGGGCTTTGCCAAACACGGCCTCCTGATCAACGTCGTGGGCGACGACAGCTCCTACCGGCAGCTGTACGAGCTGTTCGAGCGTCAGCGGGAAAGCTGGGGCGTCAAGATGATCGCCTGGCGCAACCTCCGCGGCGTCTTCGGCGCTCTCCGGCGACACGAGGGGCTCGTCCTGCTGGTGGACTGGGGCTATCGAGAGGACGGCATCCCGGTCAAGATGTTTGGCTCGTGGACCACGCTGCCGGCCGGTCCGGCCATCCTGGCGGCGAAACACGGCTCTGCAATCGTGCCCTTCTCGATCAATCGGCTCCCGACTGGAACCTTCCAGGCGGCGGCCGGTGAACCCATCCTCGTCCCCTCCAATTCGCCGGCCGACCTCGCGATCGCGACGCAGAAGATCGCCACCGCCCTGGAGGGCCACATCGCGCCCGCGCCGGAGCAGTGGTATATCTTCAAGCCGATCTGGCCAGAGACTGCCGCCGAACAGGTAGCACTCGAGGCTCGACACCGCGCCGCCATGGCCAACGACGCCGAGCCAGGCGGGCCTGGCTTAGGCGTCGCACCTGCGCAGCAAGCGGAGAAATGACCGGCCTAGCGTCCCCCGCATCTGGCATTCACGCGGCTCCAAGGCGCGGCCTGCGACGCAGGATCGTCGAGGAGTTGGTCGCGTTCGCCGCCATCGGCGGTCTCAAGCTGGTCCTGCATCTTCCCGAGAGACCGCTGTGGCGGATCGCAGATTTGGCCGGCGGGGTTTCGTATCGTGTGTCGACCGTCCGCCGCGACCGCGCTCGCCGGAACCTCCGTCGGATCGTCGAGTGGATGGCGGCAAACGGCCAAGGAGCGGAGCCATACCGCCGGGCCGCCTCGGACCCCAGGGCTCTCGAGGAAATCGTCCGCTCCGCCTTCCGAAATCACGCCCGCTACTACGTGGAGATGGCCCGCGCCCCCAGATGCAACACGCGCTGGGTAAGCGAGCGAATGGTTGTAGAGACGCCCGCGGAGGCTGAGGCGCTCATGTCGGAGCGGCGGGCCCTGATCCTGGTCGGCATGCACTTCGGCGCCATCGAGATGCCAGGCTTCTATGCCGTGAGCCGGCTGGGCGAGATCGTGGCCCCGATGGAGACCGTCGCCAATGCCCGCATTCAGCGCTACATCTTCTCGACACGGGCAACCATCGGCACCCGAATCGTGAGCCTGGAGGCGGCCGGGCACGAACTGCTCGGGGCACTGCGGCGCAACGAGCCGGTGGGGTTGGTGGCCGATCGAGACATCACCGGTGCCGGCATCGAGGTGGAGATGTTCGGTGGCAAGACCAGGATCCCCGCCGGGCCGGTGCTTCTCGCCGCCGAAACCGGTGCTCCGATCTACGTGGCGACCGTGCGACGGGCAGGCTCAGGTCGCTATCTTGGCAGGGTGTGGCCGCTGGCCACCCCTGAGGGTGCCACCCGGCGAGAGCGAAGCCGTGCAATGGCCCGCGAGGAAGCGCGGGTATTCGAGCAGATGATCATCGATGCCCCCGAGCAATGGCTGGCACTATTCCACCCAATCTGGCCCGATCTGGAGCAGTCGACCATGCAAGACGGAAGAGACGCGTGACACAGGATCAAGCGCCGGGCCAGGAGCGGAAGCTCGGCCAGGCGGACATGCACATCCATTCGATGGCCTCGGATGGCTGCGCCTCGGCCGCCAGAATCCTTGACTACGTCGAAAGCCACACGGACCTGGACGTCATCGCCATCGCCGACCACGAGAGAATCGAGGCCGCGGTCGAGTGCCAGCGCCTGGCTCGAGAGCGTGGCAGCCGCATTGACGTGGTAATTGGCGAAGAGGTCACGACTCGCAGCGGCCATCTCCTGGGTTTGTTTCTGCAGGCCCGGCTGAAGCGCAACCAGCGCCTGGAGATCACGGTCGCCGAGATTCACGAGCAGGGCGGGCTGGCAATCGTGCCCCACCCTTTCTCGGCCTTCACCAAGGGGATGCGCAAGCACGCCATCATGCGCATCCACAACTCGGCGGATCCGCTCCTCTACTGGGACGCGCTGGAGGGCTACAACCCATCCACGGCCGGGCGCTACGGCCGCGGGGCCACGATCCGACTGGCCAGGCAGTTGGGCCTGCCGCTGGTGGGCAACAGCGACGGCCACACCCTCGATACGATCGGCGACGGTCGGACCCACTTCCCGGGCTGCACCGCGGACGACTACCGCAGGGCCATCGCCGAAGGCACGACCAGCGGCTCCTGCATTGATTGGGGCTTCTTGCGCGAGACCCACATCTACAGCCGCCAGGTGCGCAAGCAGGCCCGCGACGTTGCCCGCTGGGGGCGTCGACACGTCTTCCGCGACGGAACGCCGCGCGATCTGGGCGTGCCGTGGGATCAGCTCGAGTTGCAGGCTGCCCAGGAAGCTGAGTACCTTTCTCACCGAGGCCACGCCCCCCAGACGCCAAAGACCGCTGGGCGGCACGGAGCAGAGGAGCCGTCGGCTTGAAGATCGGTCTGGTGACGCCGTACGTCTACCCGGTTCCGGGCGGCGTGAATGAGCACGTCCGCTTCCTGTACGAGAACCTCAGGATGCGTGGCCACGACGTCCGCATCCTGACCAGTAGCCACGGCCTGCAGCGCTCGTCAGAGGGCGACGTCATCCGCATCGGCAAGGGCTTCAGCGTCCCGAGCAACGGCTCGGTGGGAACGATCACACTCTCGCCACGCTACGTCTCGCAGGTTCAGAAGGTCTTGGATCGGGAGCGATTTGATCTGCTCCACTTCCACGAGCCGTTTGTGCCGTTCCTGTCGCTCATAGTGTTGCGCCAGTCTGCGAGCGTCAACATCGCCACCTTTCACGCCTATGCCGGCTTCTCGCCGGCAATGGAACTGGGCAAGCGAACGCTCTCCAACTACGCCGACCGGCTCCACGGCCGAATCGCGGTCAGCGCCGCGGCCCGGCATTTCGCGGACCGCTTCTTCCCCGGCGACTTCAAGGTCATCCCCAACGGCGTGGACATCGGCCGATACCATCGCGCCGTGCCCATCGCCCGCTGGCAGGACGGCACTCCGAACCTCCTGTTCGTCGGGCGCCTGGAGGATCGGAAGGGCCTTCCGCACCTGCTCAAGGCCTTCCGCCTGATACGCAAGAGCGGCGTCGAGTGCCGGCTCCTGGTCGTGGGCTCCGGTCCGCAGGAGCGCGAGGCACGCCGTTACGTTATGACCCGCGGCCTGCAGAACGTCGAGTTCCTGGGCCGTGTCAGCGACGCCGAAAAGGCCCAGCTCTTTAAGACCGCCGACGTCTTCGTCTCACCGGCCACCGGACGAGAGTCGTTCGGGATCGTGCTGCTGGAGGCAATGGCCGCCGGAACGCCGATCGTCTGCAGCGACATCCACGGCTACAAGGGCGTGATCCAGCGTGGACGCCAGGCGTTGCTCGTGGAGCCGCGCGACGCCAAGGGCCTTGCCGCCGCCATATCGGAGCTGCTGGCCGATCCGGCGCTGCGCGCCCGAATGGGCGCAGCCGGCCAGGAGCGGGCGGAGCAGTTCAGCTGGGAACGCGTCACGGCCAAGGTGGAGTCCTACTACGGCTTCGTCATCCGTCGATTGGCGGCTCAGGGCCAGCTGCCGAGCGGCTACTCGGCCGATATCCCCGCGGCACCTCACATCGGACTGGATCGCGAGCCGTAGCGAGCTGGAGAGTCGGCGAACTCGGCGCACCACCTGCCGGGCGCTAGGAGACGTCGGTCCCCTTCGACTGGCTCGAATCCTTCGTCGAGGCCGGGCTGTTCGACTTCGAGTCGTCCGTCGCGCCCTCGCTTGCGACCGGGCCGGCGGGCGCCGCCGGGCCCGCGCCCAGCAGCAGCCTGGACCGACGCCAGCCGACGACGATGCGGCGCTCCCAGGCAACCCAGGCCGCTACACAGGCCACGAACAAGGCCACCAGGACAGAGCTGATTGCATAGGTGCCACCAATCCCGACAGCCGCCGACGGCTGCAGGTTCACCGAGAACTGGAAGCCGTACAGCCACGTCGGCAGCGGGGCGTAGTAAATGCCGATGATCTTGGACGGCAGCCATAGGCCAGACAGGTCCGGGTACAGGGCCAGGAAGACCATTGCGGCGATGGCGCACACGCCCAGAACAAATCGGCGCGGGTTGCGGGCAGTCAGGGCAAAGTAGGACATCACAAGGCCCAGTAGGCCGAGGAAGATAGCCAGCAAGTCGGGCGGCAGAGCCGCGTGGATCAGGACGTCGTTTGGCCCGCTCAAGCTCAGCCACCCAACGGCGCCCAGGCCGATGGCGACGGGTGCGAGGAGCTGGAGGATCCAGTTGTGGTCCTCGATCCCCTCTTCCTGACGACGCTCCAGGCGCCATAGGACAGCGGACAGGACGACGAGGGCAGCGATTACGACCACGGCGATCAAGAACATCCGAGACGTGATGACGACGTCGCCGGTGCCAGTCCCGCAGACCGAGTTGCCGAAGTACTCGCCGGTGTCGACGCGGGCCAGGCCGCAGAGTGCGGGCTTGAGGAGCCACATGACGCCGGGGAAGAGGAGCGCCGCGGCGGCGGCCACTCTTGCCAGCAGCCACGTCCGGCGTGACGGTCCATGCCACAGCTCCGCCAGGAAGTAGGCCAGGGCCATCAGGAAGAAGGGCAAGGCCGTGTAGAAGTGGTATTGGAAGGCAGCCCGGTCTATCCGGGCCCAGGAGAGCCATTGCCAGAAGAAGGCCACGGCTATCAGGGCCAGGCCGAGACTCCGCCGCTTGAAGGCCTGCCAGCAGATGAACGCCATGCCGAAGATCGCCATCCACCACAGCGCGGGGTTGCCGCCGTCGTGGATCCAAGATGACATGCCGGGCACGTTGCCGCCGCTGTCGAACCAGACCGGCTTGAGGTCCATCGGCCAGGCCCACCACGGCGACGATGCCGCGTGCGGCTGGCGCAGGTCGTTGTGGTAGTTGTACATCGAGATGGTCAGGTCCCAGAGCGTCTGCCCGGTGTGGCCGGCCGGCCAGGCGTTGTCACACACGGCGGCCTGCTGGTCGAAATGCAGGCAGGCGATCACCGGCAGCGGACCCGTGGCGTTGGGGCCGGTGTTGATCTGGGGTTGCCACGGCAGAGCCCACGGGATGTACAGGAGGATGTACACGATGAGCGGCAGAACGACGATGCACAGCCCCATCCAGGCCGCCGGAAGCCCGAAGCCCGAACCTAACCTCAGCCAACCCGTAGGCGCGGGCGCGGCGGGATCTGCGAAGGAGGCGGGGCTGCCCGGACTCGGCGGAACCGCAAGCGGCCCGAAACCCAGCCGGCCGCCGACCCAGAAGCCCGCAGCGGCCGCGATGCCGAGGCCGATCCCGCCGAGGCCGACCTCAAGCAGGGGGCCGCTCCCTCGAGCCAGACCCAGCGCACTCGCAAGCAAACCAATCGCCACGGGCGCCCCTATCGCGAAGTACAGCTCCTCCCGGGTCCAGGCGACAGGGTGATAGGCGTTGGCGGCGGCGGCGAGGGAGGTGACCGCCAGCATGATGATGAAGAAGGTGTAGTTGGGAGCGCCGTTCTGCAGCGATCCCGGCGAGAACGTCAGTCCGGCGGCCAACAGGATGCCGGCGACCACCGCAGTTGAGATGCCGGCGAAGACCTTGTCGGGCACGAGTCGCGTTTTGATGACCCACACGGTGCCGGCCAGAACAACTCCGACCGCGGCCAGTATGAGGAGTGCCGTCATTGGCACGTTGCCCGTTCCCGGTGCGTATGTCATCTCGGCGATGGCCATGTAGCCCAGCACGCCCGTTCCGGCGGCCAGACCAAGGATCGTGAGGAGTCGTCCGAGCGCGGACCGGATCAGGATCAGGACGCCGATGCTCGCGATGGCGTAGAGGGCGACCCACTTCGCGGACAGGGCCAGGCCCAGGACCACGCCAAGGACGGGCATTCCGAGCCAGAAGGCGTAGCGGCGCTTCCCGCCGTCGAGCCACAGCAGGGCGAAGATCACATAGGCCAGCAACAGGAGGCCGCCCACGTACGTGTCGTTCATGGCGATCCGCGATTGGGCAAACAGCATCCCGTCCATCAGCGAGAACGCGGCCACGAGCAATCCCACGCTGCGCCGCCGGAACAGGATTCGAGCCAGCAAATACATGCACACGGCCATCAGCGTGCCGAACAGGACGCCGACGAGTCGCCACGAGAAGGCGAACTGGCCGACATCGACCGAAGCCATCGAGCCATCGGGGGCGAATGCCAGAAGGGCCTCGTGATTGACGTCCGGCATCTGCGGACTCGAGTCGAGGCCGATGGAGACCGGCTCGAAGGGCAGCTGGGCGTCAGAGAAGACCGCGTCACCGTTGGTCTCGATCGCGTAGACGGTCCAACCGCGTCCGTCGGGCGTGCGGCCGAGGGCGTGGACGATCTTGGTGGCATCGTCGAAGACGACCTTGGTTACCACCCCCGGCATCTTGCTGATGCTGCCATCCTTCTTGGCGAAGGGCGTGCCGTCGGTTGAGTTGACTTTCAGCAGCAGGATGGAATCGCCGGCGGTGACGTAGGAGTCCTGGCTCGTGTTCGAGTTGATCGCAATCGATGTCGCGGGCGAGTCGGTGGCGATAGTGGCAACGGGATCGAACGCGACATGACGAGCGTCAAGGACGGCGACGCCGTCCCAATAAGCCACCAGGACCTGCGGGTTCGAGGTTGAGACGGTGATCCCCGGCAACTCGCCGGACGTGATATGGCCGGTGAGACTGGTTATCTGATCCGACGAGAGTGAGCCGACGGGCAGTGCCACTTCGAGGCCGCCGGACGTGCTGAGCGCGCTCTGGATCGGCGCGACGTCAATTCCGAGCACGCTGGCGATAACCTGCGCCTCAGCGCTCGCGTTGGTCACGCCGCTCGGACTCGCCACGACGCTGGACGCGCCGGTACCGAGCTTCGCGAAATCCGCCGCGCCGGGTACCAGACCGCGACCCACGATGGTGCCGCCGCTGGTGGTGAGGTCGATCGAGACGATGTTGCCGCTCGCGTCCGAGGCGAGGATGTAGGGCGGCATCCCGGTGAAGACGTGGGTGATCGAGAGTCCGGTCGCGACGTCTAGAGCTACGGGCGGTTTGACGGTAGAGGCAAGGCCCTGCCTGACGTCGTCGAGCGAAGTCGTGTCGAGACGATAGATCCGTCCGTCCGTAGTCCCGACGTACACGAGGCCGCTAGGTCCCACCTCGGAGAAGGCAGAGGCGCCGGCGATTGGATACGTGTAGGTCAGGGTCCTGGTCTGGAGGTCGTAGACCTGGACGTCTGACCCAGTTGCGACGAGGACGCGGTCGCCGTAGCGAACGTCGTAGTTGGCCGTGGCCTCGGAATCCGTGGACGTGCTGGCCGGCGAAAAAGCCGTCCGCGGCTGGACCAGAACGTCCTTGACGGGCACGTTCAGGCTGCCGGTGGACGTGACCTTGTCATCTGAGAAGAGAGTGATGCCGCCCGCGATGGCGTACTTGGCGAAGTGCGGGTGGGTCCACTCGTAGATGGTGGTGTTCTGGACATCGTGGCGAATGCCGTACTTGAAGTCCTGCAGGAATTCGGTCGCGGTCCTCGCGTGGTAGACCTCGTCGAAGTGCATCTGGGCCGGTTCGCCGAGGCGGTAGACCCGCATCGAGAGGATGGCCAGGATGAGGGCCACAACGACCCAGATGTCGAGCTTGTCGAGTCGGCCGCGAGGCTCGGCGTTCAGGGCGGCCGAGCGGTCGGGCCGCGAGGACGGCCGGAAGAGACGGTGCCACAGCGACATAACCCTGCGCGGGACGTAGCGGGGTTCCGAAGCGGGGTCGGCGTAGGCGTCGTAGGACTCGTCACCCTCGGCCCACGAGTCATCGTCAAAGGCGTCGTAGGACTCGTCGTCGGGGTCTGAGATAGACGCCGCGGCCGACATGGCCACGCCCGGCGACTCAACCGGCTCCGCCTCGCCGAGGGAAGTCCACCAGGACGGGGCCGGCGGATCCACGGCTCTACTCAGGGTTTCGCGTGCCAGGGCCCGCGCTGCTCGGCCACGCATCTGCAACAGAGCCCAGACCATGACCAGGCCCGTGACGACGGCCGAGAGGGCGATCGGCCAGATGAGGCCGTCGAACCAGGTGGCGGTCCGGATTGCGACGCTCCAGCCGTTGAGCGTTCCGCCTATGGTGCCGTCCCCGGCTGGAATGCCCTTGTATTGCCCGAGAACGGCCAGCAAGTTGGCGGTGTTGACGACCGCCAGCAAGCCGTAAACGACTCGCCAGCGCGGAGAAGCGGCCAGCAGGATAGCGCCGAGGCCAAAGAACGGGAAGAGGTAGCGCTCATGGACGCGCGTCGGGATCACGAAGAAGGCGATCGTCAGGATGGTCAGGGCCACGAGCAACGACCGCGTATCGTCTTGCCAGGCCGCCCAGGCGCTCACTCCAAGGAGAACCGCGATCAGCAGGCCGCTGCCCAGCGTCACCGCGTACAGACTGCCGGTCAGGCTGAGAGCGAGGACGCCGCAGATGACCACGGCTGCGACCGCAAAGGTACCCCACAGGCTGCGGAATTCCGCTTGAGCCCAGCGCCCGACTCTTCCGTTTCGGCCGCTCGCGAACTGTGGTGTGAGGTCGGCCGAACCGTCAGTCTCGGCGACGGCGACGCCCTGGCTGCGCCAGGCGAGAACGGCCGCGGCGCCAAGAACGGCCGCCACGAGCAGTACCGCGACGGAAACCCCGAACGGGAACGGGCCCACGATGAAACCTGTTCCGCTCGCGCCCGAAGTGGCGTCGGACCACGGAGCGTCGTGGATCCAACTCAGCGAGCGGTCCATCGCCGCCCCGGTCGAGTCGCCGACGAGGGACCACGGGTTGTAGCCGTTGAGTGTCAGGTACGGATACTCGCCGAAGGTGTTCAGAAGATGACTGACAATCGAGTCGAAGACCATGCCGGCGAAGACGATGACCGTACCCGCGCCTATCAGCAGCGAAGCCACCTCGCGGAGCGCCGCGTCGGCGATGGGCAGATAGCGCCGCCCCAGCGCCACGACGCCGATTCCGGCGACCAGTCCAACGCCCAGGGTCAGGATCCCCGATACCGACCCAAGCCGCTGGACGATGCCCGCCAGGTCAAGCCCCGTGAACGGCAGACAGATCAGGGCGGCGGTGATGAGGCCCGCCCCCAGCGACGTCAGAACGCGCACCGGACTGGGCTCGCCGGTCTTGGGCGCGAGTGAGCGACGCAGAACGACGAATACGACGACGAAGCCCAGGATGCCGAGCTGGAGCTTCGTCAGCGCGGCCAACACGGCGAGCACCGAAGCGGTTTCCCGGCGATCCTTCTGCAACTCGCGCAATCCGAGCAGAAGGAGGATCGAGCCGACCGCGTCTGCCTGTCCCCAGATGGCGCTGTTGAACCAGGTGATGGGGTTGACGATGACGATCAGAGCCGCGATGAAGGCGCGGCGTCCTGAGACACCAAGTTCGCGCGCCATCACCCAGACAACGGCGGCGAGCCCGAGATCGGCCAGCATCGGGATGAGCTTCACGCCCTCGCCGATGTTGCCACCGGTCAGGAAGCTGACCAGGCCGAGCAGGAGCAAGTAGACCGGCGGGTAGTCGAGGAAGCCGGCTCGGTTATAGAAGCCGATGGGGCCGTGCTGGGCAATGTCGTTGCCCCAGGCCTGGAACGCGCCGAGGTCGTTAGGGAAGCCTGACCCCGGCAAGAGGACGTATGCGATGATGAAGCGGAGGATCAAACCCAGGGCCAGGAGCGCGACGATGGCGAGAATTGCTGTGACGGCACCACTCGTTCCCGCCGGCGCGCGCCCCTGTGGGCTCTCCTCTCGCGTACTCGGGCCTGCCAACCGTGGTCTCCTGGGCGAGCGCTGAGGGTGGAGCGGAGTATAACCCAGGGCGAAACGGCAGAGGCCGGTTCCGATCTGAAGGAGCGTGCTGCGGCTGAGCCCGCCGTCGGCCCAACCGAGGCTGGGGACGGGGTTGAGAGCGAGGATGCCGGCCCTCGCGATGCGAGTCGTGGTCGCCTGTTGTGGGGCATCGGCCTGGTGCTGCTGGTCCTCGCCGTCTACTACTTCAGCCAGCCGAATCGCACCAACCTCTACCTGCATTTCGTGCTGCAGGCCCAGTCGTGGATGGAAGGCCAGACCTCGATCCCGACGCCCGGTTACCAGGATGTCATGCCGATCCTGGACTCGAACGGCAACCCGACCCAGCGCGGCATCATCCCCTTCCCGCCGCTGCCCGCCGCAGTTCTCCTGCCGTTCGTGGCCATCTGGCATCTCGCCACCAATGAGCAACTTCTGGCGACTATCTTCGGAGCCGTCGACGTGGGGATCGCCTACTGGATGCTCGGCTTCCTACCGGTGCGCCAGCAGATCCGCCGCCTGACCGCACTCTTCTTCGGTTTGGGCACTGTCTTCTGGTACACCTCCGTAATTGGTTCCACCTGGTTCTGGGCCCATGTCGTTGCCGTCGGCTGCCTGCTTATGTCCGTTGGCCTGGCCCTCTCCGTTGATCGGACGGCGGCCAAGCCACAGCCACTGCGTGAGGCCGTCGGAGCCGTCCGCAGGTTCAACTGGCCGGGGGGCTGGTCGTCCGTGGCCGTTCTGTTCGCTCTGGGCGCGATAGGCGAGCTGCTCTTCGTGTTGGCGGGCGCAGGCACGTCTGCAGCTGCCCTGGCTGGGGTCGGGGTTCTGTTGAGCGTCCTGGCCGCGCTACTGGCCGTCGCAGTGGCGGGCCGGCCCGACGTTCTGGCTCCCTTCGCGGTTGCGGTGGCGATCGTCGGCGGACTCCCGGCCGTGATCCTCGCCGGAGCGCAGTCTCAGACGCTGATCGCGTTCCTCGACGCCGGACTCGTCCTCCTGATCGCGGCCTTATGGTGGTTCAGCCGTCGGCGGGATGGCCGCCTCGACCGGGCCGTGGAATCGCTGTGGCTCGCCCTCTCGACGCCCGAGTCGATCCAGGTCGCGGCCGGAATCCTCTTCGGACTGGCGGTCACGGCTCGCCTCACCATCCTCCTCGGCTTCCCATTTCTGATCCTGGTGGGCGGCGGCGGCACCTGGCTGCGGCGGGCGTTACTGGCGGGCGCGGGTGCGGCCGTGCCGCTGGTTGCGTTGCTGGTCATCACTTACGCGACCAGCGGCCACCTCTTCAACCCCGCCTATGACTACCTCTACCACGTGGAGCTGGGCTACACCGTCTTCAACTACAACCCGGAATGGTCGATCACGGATGTCCGCTACATCCCGCAGAACATCGGGATCATGTTGTTCGGGACGCCGAGGATCCTGCCCCAGTTCGCAAGCGTCTTCCCCGGCAACTCGGGCGATGCACTTTGCGTGGCGAGCTCGGCCCGCGGTCTGTTCGACAAGAGCTGCCCGCTGGCGATCCCGGAGGCAACGGGCACGAGCATCATCCTGTCGAGCCCGGCCTACCTTGTGGGGCTGCTGGCCTGGCGGCCGTTGCGGAACCTCGAGATCGACCGAGCCACGGCCGGCGCGACGATCGCCATCCTGGCCATCGCCACGATCAACCTGATGCATTTCAGCCAGGGCTGGGTCCAGTTCGGCTACCGCTTCAGCAACGACTTCGCCCCGTTCGCGCTGATCCTGGTGGCCCTCGGCGCAAGCCGACTCGGGCGTTGGTGGCCGCTCCTGGCCCTCCTGGTCGGCCTTTCGATCGTCGTCAACTTCTGGGGCGTCATGTGGGGAGTGATCCTTGGCTGGTGATCGCATGAACGGCCTCGCGTCCGCCCCAAGTACCAGCTTGCAGCGACTGCGGCGCCTCGCGGATCCGGAACTGTTGGGGGCGGCCGCGGCGCCTGCAGCAGCGGCAGCCCTGACGCTGCTCTTCGTGGTTCCGACGCTGGCACCGGGCATTTCGAGCTGGGATACGGCCGAGTTCCAGACAGTGGGCCCCGTCCTGGGCACGGCCCATCCCACCGGCTACCCGGCCTACGTGATTCTGGGCTGGCTGGCCTCGATCGTGCTCCAGCCCTTCGGCGACCCGGCCTTCCGGATGAACCTGCTACAAGCGGTTCTGGCCGCCCTGGCCGTGGCCGGGACTGTGGCCCTGGTTCAGCTCCTTACGGGCCGCCGCCTCATTGCCCTTGCCGTCGGCCTGGTCCTCGCCTGCACGCAACTCTTCTGGCGGCTGTCAACCCACGCCGATCCGCACATGTTCCACGTGGCCCTCCTGGCGATTCTCTTCGCCGTCCTGGTCGTGTGGGACCAGCGACGCCGGAGCGCGAATCCAGACACAGTCAAGCGGGCTGATCGCTGGCTCGTGGCTGCGGCCGTGATCTTCGGCGTGGCCGTGGCCAACCATTCGCTGGCTCTGCTGCTGCCACCTGCCATCGGGCTGTACGTCCTGGCGTGCGACCCGCGGATCATCTTCCGGTGGCGAACGATCGTGGCCTGCCTCGCGGCCCTGGCCTTCACGATCACGGTCCTCTTCCTCGAACTCCCGATCCGCGCCGCCATGCACGCGCCGCTAGTCTACGGCCACCCGGACACTTGGAGCGGCTTCTGGTACGTGACCCTGGGCCAGCAGTTCACCGGCAGCCTGTCCGATCCGTTCGGCAATCTCAGCACCAAGGCCGCCAGCGTCATGGACCTGATGACCGGCTGGGTCGGGCCGCTGGCGATGCTGGCAGCAGTCGGCCTGGTGACCAGCCTTGTACGGAGGCCGCGCTACCTACTCCTGAGCGGCCTCACGCTAGTGGCAACGTGCGTGTTCTCCGCCTCGTATGCCAACGCCGAGATCGACCGCTACTACCTCGTGCCCCTCATGGTGGTCCTGACCTGGGCCGCTTTGGGCACCGCGGACGTGATCACCATGGCTGCCTGGGCCGTGAATGGGGTCCGCGAACGCTTCCTGGGCGTCTCCACTGCGGCCGGCGCCGTGGCCGATGCTGCTGCAGACGAGCCTGCCACGGCCCCCGATGCGCCGTCCGGAGTTCGCCGCCGAGATGACGGCTGGACTCCCTGGCTCGTCCTGGCCGGCGAGTTCGTAGTCGCCGCGGCTCTTGTTTTCCCGGTCGTCGGCATCGTGCCGCAACGCCAGCAGCCGCAGAGTGGAGCCAACCCGGGCGGCGTCAGCGAGGCCAACAAGACCGGGGACGCGGTCTGGCTCCGTGCAGTTCTGGCGCCTGCCGAGGCGGGCGGCCTGCCCGCCAACTCGGTCATCGTGAGTTGGTGGAGCACCTCCACAACGCTCTGGTACGGCCAGAAAGTCCTGGGCATGAGACCGGACATCTACATCGTCGACGACCGAACACGCCTGGACGACAATCTGGGTGAGGTTCAGGATGTCTTCAACAAGTTCCTCGGTAATAGGCCCGTCTTCACGAT
>CABEBU010000141.1_pt1 | contig 15244 bp, 13 predicted proteins | sample 3132691 | NCBI WGS metagenome assembly CABEBU01 (sample SAMEA5534346, study PRJEB31848) | metagenome | biome: tundra; feature: field; material: soil | place: USA | collected 2013-05 | depth 0.45 m | reverse complement strand
ACGCCGGTCAATGACCCGGCGCATCTTGGCCAGCTCGTCCATGAGGTTTGACTTGGTGTGCAGACGACCGGCCGTATCCGCGATGACCACGTCAACTTTGCGGGCCATCGCCGCGTCCAGGGCGTCGTAGATGACGGCCGCAGGGTCGGCGCCGGGAGCGTGGGCAACCAACTGGCTGCCTGTCCGGTCTGACCAGATACGCAGTTGATCGATGGCCGCCGCCCGGAACGTGTCCGCTGCGGCCAGGAGCACGGAGCTTCCCTCCGCCCGATACACATGCGCCAGCTTACCGATGGTCGTGGTCTTGCCGGTGCCGTTGACACCGACCACGAGAATGACTGCCGGCTGGCCCGGACCGGCGGGCTTGGGCCGCCATCCACGCTCACCGGGCATCAGCCGCGCCGCCAGCTCAGCTCGAACGGCGGCCTCGGCCGAGGGGGCATCCTTGCGCGCCCGAGCCCGTTCCACGACATCGGCGGCCAGGTTCCCGCCCACGTCGCCGGCGATCAGCAACTCCTCGACCGACTCCCAATCGGCGTCGGAAGGGCCGCTGCGCAAGACTCCACGAAGGCGCGACATGAATCCGCCGCGACTGCGCTCGAGGCCGGCCGAAAGGTCGCCCGGCGTGTCGTCCTCGGATTCGCTCAACCGCACGGGGGCCTCAGCCTCAGGCGAGCCGGACGTGGCAGTCCCGGCTACCGCAGGCAGGACTTCCTCTGGCTCCGTGTGCCAGAGGGGCTCGACCTCGCCGGTCGCGCCAGCCGGCTCGGCCGCCTCGGTCGGTTGCTTCGGTTCGTCCTTGAGTCTACGTCGCAGGAACAGAGAAAACCTCCCGCTCAGCCGGCAGCCGCGGCCGCGCTCTTGTTGGTGGCCTGGTCCGCCAGATCGCGGGCTTCCTCGAGTCGGAGACTGATCACGCGGCTAACGGCGTCGTCGCTCACGGTCACGCCATACAACGCGTCGGCGACCTCGATGGTGCCGCGATTGTGGGTGATCACGATGAACTGCGTCTGATCCGCCAGACCACGCAGGGCCTCAGCGAACCGGTCGACGTTGGCCTCGTCCAGGGCCGCATCCACCTCATCGAGGACGCAGAACGGCACCGGATGCACCTCCAGCATGGCGAAGAGCAAAGCCACTGCCGTAAGAGCCCTCTCGCCACCAGACAGCATGCTCAACGCCTGCGCCTTCTTGCCGGGCGGCCTGGCCACGATCTCGATGCCAGTGGAGGCGAGATCCTCCGGCTCAGTCAAGGTGAGCCGCGCGAAACCACCTCCGAAGAGCTGCCGGAAACGGGCATCGAAGGCCGTCTCGAGCGCCGCAAATGTGGACCGGAACTGCGTCGCAATCATTGCGTTGAGCTGCTCGATCAAGGCTCGCGTCTTGGAGATGGCCTCGGTCAGGTCGGCGCGTTGGGCGTCCAGACCGTCGAGACGGGTCCGGATCTGCTCGTATTCCTCGGCCGCGAACGGGTTCGGGGCGCCAAGCTCGTGGAAACGACGGCGCAGCGCGGCCAGGTTGGAGGTTCCGGGCCGTTCGACGGCCGTGACTTCTGCCCATCGTTCCGTGGCTGCGCTGAGCATCAACTCCAGAGTGAGGTCGGGAGCGGCTTCTGTGTCGTCATCGCCAGCCTCCGCCGGCGTGGAGGAGGTGGCGGCGCGCTGCACATAGCGGGCCGCGAGCGTCGCCGGTACAGCCCGCAGTTCCGGCAGAGGCGCGTCGTCGTCCTCGTCGGGTGAATCGGCCCCGGCCCCGGTCCCGGTCCCGGTCCGCGACGTCTCGTTGATGAGCAGCCGGATTCCCAGATCGCCCAGGCCGGCCAGCTCCACGAGCACTTGCTCGCGAATGGCGTCGAGGCCGAGCCGCGCCTCCATCTCGGCGACCTCGGCGCCGCGGAGCCGCTCCTGGCAGGCGCGGAGCCGCTCGCGTGACTGCCCGGCCGTCGTCTCGGCCTCCGCCAGACGGCCGCGGGCAACGGCCGCCTCCGCTCGCAACTCTTCCAGCTCCAAACGGACGGCCGCCTCGCGCAATCCGGCCGCGGCCAGATCCTCGCCGAGGCTCTCGCGCCCGGCCTCGATCTCCTGCTCGCGCTTGACCAGATCCGTCGTCTGGCACTCCAGGCTGGCGATCCTCTCCTGATCAAGATTGGCCGCCGCAGCGGCTCGTGCGCGGTGCGCTTCGGCCTCGCGACGAGTTGCGTCGAGTGTCGCCTCTTCCGCTGCCAGCTGGTCGCGGCGGGCTCTCAGCGACGCCACGCGGGCCTCCCACTCGCGCAGCGCAGTGGCACGATCGTCGTTCGGGGCAGCCGTGGCCGCGTCATGCGCCGCCGCAGCGTCTGCGGCTTCTGCCGCGGCGGCAGCCTGCTTGACCGACTCGCGGAGTCTGTCGCGGTCGGCCTCCAGGCGGGACGCCTGGGACGACCGCCAGGCGGCCTCGCGGGCAATCGTCTCGAGCGCGCGCGTGGCCCGCCTCTCGGATTCCTCGGCCTCGCGATGAGCAGCTGAGGCGCGGCGCTCCGCCTCGCGAGCGGACTCCAGCGCCGCCCGCGCCGTTGCCGCCGCTTTGGCCGCCTCTGTGGCCTCGGCTGTGGCTGCTGCCGCATCAGCTGCGAGGCCGGACACTTCTTCGGCAAGTCGCCCGACCTCTGCCCTGCGCTCCAAGAGCGACTCGGGCCTGCCAATGCTAACCACGCCCAGGGCCGTGACGACGGCGCCTTCGCGAGTCACGGCGACCCAGCCTACCGGGAGCTTCGGATGGACCGTCAGAGCGGCGTTGAGATCGGGAACCCAAACCGCGCGGGCGAGCAGACGCATTGCCGTCCCACCTGGATCGACGCGGACGGCCTCGACGAGACGCCCGCCCCCCTGGCCCACGGCGGCCGCAACGGCCGCCTCACCCGCGTCGGCCGCGCGGTCGCGGGCTGAATCCCGGCCGGTCGGCTTCCGCAGCTCCGCAACCTCGGCCGCCTCGAGGACAAGCACGCCTCGCTGTCCATCGAGTCCGAGTGCGGCCTCACGCCCCAGGACATAGCCACGCATCGTCTCGCCCAGAGCCGCCTCCACAGCCACCCTGAATCCGGCCTCAACCTCGAGGCCATCCGAGAGAGGCTTGCCGCCCGCGCGACGTGCGGCTTTGGCGATGCCCCGCGTCTCATCCTCCGCGAGGCGAGGTTGCAACCCTTCCAGGCGGCCGCGCAAACCCGCAACGCGGCTGGCTGCGGCGGAAGCACGCTCACTCGCGGTCTGGCGCGCGCCCTCCCGGCGATCCAGCTCGGCGCGCGTTGATTCGCGCCCTGCCACCGCGGCCTTCTCGTCTTCGATGCTCTTGGCCAGAGCGGCCTTCGGCCCGGAGCACGCCTCTTCCGACTCTGCCAGCCTCCGCGCTGCCTCGTCCGACTGCGCTCGCTCATCCGTGGCCTGGCGCTCCGCATCCGACAGGCGCCGCCGAGCAGTCTCGACTTCGGCAGCGCGGGCAGACTCCACTCGGTGTAGGGCGGCGAGAGCCTCGCCCTGGGCCTGCTGCGCGGCGCGGGTCGCGCTCAACTCCTCGAGCGCCTCGGACAGCGAGCGCTCTGATTCGGCCAATGCCGCAGAGAGCGCCAGGTCACGCGACGGCGCCGGAGCCACCTGTTCCCGCCGCTGGACAGCCAGATCAGCCTCCGCCACGGCCAGTTCCTGCTCCAGGCGCTGGCGGTCGCGCTGGCCGGCGGACACGTCGGCCACCGCGCGGGCATCGCGCAACTGCAACTCGGTCAGACGGGCACGAGCGGCTTCTTGCACGGCCCGGCGCTCGGCCTCGACCTCGGAACCGGAGGCAAGGCCGCGGGCGATCGCGGCCGCAGCTTCCTCAGCGTCCCGCAAGGCCCCCAACGCTGCATCGATCTGGGCCCGACCCGTGGTCAGCTGCTTCTCGGATTCGCGCGCTCGACCGGCTGCCTCGCGCCATCGGGATCTCGCCACGGCGATGATCGCGCGGCCGTACTCGCGGCCGGCTGTCTGCCGAGAGGCCTGCTGCTCGGCCTGGGCCGCCAATCTGCGGGCCTGAGGCCGCAGCTCGGCCAGCACGTCTTCGACGCGAGCCAGGTTTGACTCGGCCTCCTCGAGCTGTTCCTCGGCCTTTCTCTTGCGCCGTTCGTGACGCCTAACGCCGGCCACTTCCTCGAATAGGGGGCGCCGCTCTTCCGGCCGCAGCGCCAACGCTTGATCGACCATGCCCTGGCCGATAAAGAGGAATGCGTTGTCGGCAAGGTGGGCCGCGTCGAGCAAATCCACGAGGTCCTTCAGGCGGACGCGCTGCTTGTTCAGCAGATAGTCGTTCTCGCCCGAGCGGAATAGGCGCCGGCCCAACTCGACAGTGTCGAAGTCAATCGGCAGCAGGCGGTCTGAGTTGTCGAACACGAGGGTCACGTCGGCCATGCCGAGGGCGGACCGCTTGTCGGAGCCGGCGAAAATGACGTCCTCGGACTTCCTCAGCCGAAGGGCTCGACCCTGCTCCCCCAGAGCCCAACGAAGGGCGTCCGCCAGGTTGCTCTTGCCTGAGCCATTCGGTCCCACGACAGCACTTATGCCGGGGCCGAACTCCACGAGTGTTCGCTCGCCGAAGGACTTGAAGCCCTGCAGGCGCAGAGCCAGCAACCGTGCGGGCGCGGTCATCGTGGCTTCCGCGATCGCGCCGGAGCGGGCGACTCGTCGACCGCCTTTCGAATGGCTCGCGTCGCCTCCTCGACGGCCAGAGCAGCGCCCATCCCAAGCTCGCTCAGGTCGAACTCCACCCATGGTTCGCGATCAGTGCGTGCTTCGTCGCCGCCATCGAATCTCGCCAACTCCGGGGCCTCGGCTCCGTCGGCGGCCTGCTCGCGCGCCCGCTGGCGTAGCGCCCCGATGGCATCTGCGGCTGCCTCCGTCTCGGCCAGACGGCGCGAGTGGCCCTCGCCAACGCCGATCACCCGCCCTCCGACTACCGCTTCGACCCGGAACACCTTGTCGTGATCCGGTCCCACGGCATCGAGCAGCCGGTATTGCGGCCTCTCGCCGGAGAGCCGCTGGGTATATTCCTGGAGTCGGCTTTTCGGGCTCTTCAGTGCGCCGGGCGGACGATCACTCGTCAGCTCGGGTCCGGCCAGGGCAGCCACGAACCCGCTTGCGGCGTCGTACCCCAAATCGAGGTAGAGAGCGCCGACGAGAGCCTCGAAGGCGGATGCCAGCAGGGCCGGCCTACGACGGCCGCCGCGCTGCGATTCACCCTCGCCGAGCAGCAGATACTCGCCCAGCTCCAGTCGACTGGCCAATCTGGCCAGGCCGGCTGTGCTGACGATTGAAGCCCGCCGAGCGGACAGAACGCCCTCGTCGTCGCCGGGGTGGCGACGGTAGAGGGCGTCCGAAATGGCCAGGCTTACGACGGAATCGCCCAGAAACTCAAGGCGTTCGTTGTGGCCGGCGGCCAGGTCCCGATGCTCATGCAGGTAACTGCTGTGGATCAGCGCCTGCTGTAGCAGGTCGAGGTTACGGACCGGGAGCCCGAGCCGCTCGGCAAGAGCGGCTGCTGGGCGCATCAGTCGTGTGTCGGGCTAGGCGGCGTGCTCGTCGATGTAGTCGACGGCGTCCTGCACGGTCCGGATCTTCTCGGCATCTTCGTCGGAGATCTCGGTGCCGAACTCTTCCTCGAGACTCATGATCAGTTCGACGAGGTCCAGCGAATCGGCGTTCAGATCGTCAACGAACGAAGCTTCCGGCTTGGCCTCTTCCTCGTCGACGCCGAGCTGCTCGACGACGATCTTCTTGAGGCGCTCGTACGTGGTGGCCACTGATGCCCTCCTCGGGGTTCCTGTCTCTTGTCTTGACGGTTACTGCGGCCCCGGCTCCGGGGCGCTGTGCGCACCGGCGACGGAGTCGCGAGCAATCCTCCCGAGTACACCGTTGACAAGGCGCCGGGCCGGTTCGCCACTGTAAGTGCGAGCCAGCTCGACCCATTCGGCAATCGCCACCCGGGACGGCGTGCCGGAGTGTAGCACCTCGCCGATGCCGCTACGCAGCAGAGTCCGGTCCATGCGTGCCAGCTGCACCACCGGGTATTGGGGCGCCAGTCGCTCGATGAGTTCGTCGATGTTGACACGCTCTTCGACGACAACGGAAACGAGCCGCCGGGCGAATTCGGCCGTTGCCTCGTCGGCTGCGCCTTCGGCCAGATGACGCTCCAGAATCGAGCCTGCGGTCCGTTGTCCGAACTCCGCTTCGAAGAGTGCGACCAGGACAAGGCGGCGTCCCAACCGGTGAGAACTCACAACGTCCGGGGTGTGGGCGTCGCGCACGCTTCGAGCGGCGCGGGCACTGGAGCGAGGTGCCTCGGCCAAACCCGAGCCCTCGCCGGCGCCTTTCGCGGACGGGCTCACGTGCCCCAGCCCCCGACGCCGTCGATCACGACGGTGACTTCACCCAACTCGAGGCCGAGCAGTCGTTCCACTGTGGCTCCAACGGCCTGCCGAACCTGCGCGGCGAGCGGCTGCAGCTTATGCCCCGGCCTGGCAACGACCCAGACGCGAATCGAGGCGCGACCATCGCCGACACGCGCCCGAACCGGCGAGCCTGCCAGCCACGCGAGAGGTCCTCCGTGGCTGACCTTGAGAACGCCCGGCACTTCGAGCGCCGCCACCCGGACCATCTCCACGATTACGGAATGGCTTACGGTCAGTGGGCCCGGTCTCGTCTCCGGCGCCTGGTGAGGAGCTGCGTCAGCGTGCATCGAGCCACTACCCTACTGTGCTGGACGGCGAGGCTGGCCGTGGAAAGCATCGGCGATCAGCTCCGGTATCCGGGCCCGAGCGGCCGTGGCCCCAGCCTCTACCGCGAACTCCATCATGCGCCGTTTGGCGCTGCCGTGGGTGATCAGGACCATACCCTTCACGCCGAGGAGTGGTGAGGCCCCCATCTTCTCGTAGTCGAAGGTCCGGCGGATGCGGTTCGCGCCGGGCCGCATGAATACGTAACCGATCGGCCCGAGCGGAAAGCGTTTGAACTCCTTAGTCCACAGGTCGGAGATGAAACGCGCGAGCCCCTCGAAAAACTTCATCGTGACGTTGCCAACGACCGCGTCGCAGACCGCTACGTCCGCCATGTGTTTGACGAGGTCCCGGCCCTCAACATTACCGACGAAGTTGAGGCTGCCGTCTTCGTCCAGCAGGCGAGTGGCCTGCTGGATCGCCAGGTCGCCTTTGCCCTTTTCCTCGCCGATCGAGAGGAGGGCTATTCGCGGCTTCGGGACGCCCAGGACGCGCTCGGCGTAGAGCGAGCCCATGTGAGCGAACTGGTACAGGTTGTGGCCAGTCGAGTCCATGTTCGCGCCAATATCCAGAAGCACGAATGGACCCGTCTCGGTGATCATCTGGACGGCGAGGGCGGGACGATCCACGCCGGGCAGTCGGCCGAGCTTCAGGACGGCGGCAGCCATGCCCGCGCCGCTGTGTCCTGCCGTAACGAGGGCGTCGGCCCGGCCCCGCTTGAGCAGGTCCATGGCGACCATGATCGACGAATCCTTCTTGGCCTTCAGGGCCAGGGCAGGCGATTCGTCCATTTCCACGACCTGGCTGGCCGGGACGATCTCCACATTGGCCGGCATCGGACCGCCGGCGGCCTCTTTGATTCGCTCCGGAATGCCGACGAGCAGTACCTGATCTGCTGGGTGAGCGCGTGCCCACGCCAGCGTCCCGACCACTACCTCGAGGGGCGCGTGATCGCCGCCCATCGCATCCACGGCGACACGGACGGCACCATCCCTAACTGTGCGAACCGTCCCGATATCCACCAAGCTATGCCGTCTGCTGCGGCTTTTCCTGCTTGATCTCGACCGTAGGCCGGCCGGCGTAGTAGCCGCAAACCGGACAGGCGTGATGTGACTGCTTGGGCTGGTGGCAATGCGGGCACGACTCCAGGGTGGGCAGCGTCAGCGCGTGGTGAGCGCGACGGTCGCCCTGCCTAGCGTGCGAGACCTTCCTCTTGGGAACACCCATTGAAGTGACTACTCCTTTCGCTCCGGCGTGGCGCCAGTTTGGCGGGGCCAGATGGCTGGGCCGGTAAGGCGCCGGGGCGCGGTTATCCGTTCCGTGGCGGGGTACGACGAATCATACCCTGTGCATGGGGCCGAGGCGGGAGTTTAGCAATTCCGTGCTCCGCTGTCAGCGCCGATGACTATTCGGACGCGCGGCAGGCGACTCTGCGTCGGGCGAATCGATCAGCTGCCGCAGGCCCTCCAGGCGAGGGTCGATATCTTCATCCGGGTGGTCGTGCGGACCCCCGGACAGTTCCAGGCCGCACACGATGCACAGGCCCAGGCAATCCTCGCGGCAGATCGGCGCGATCGGCTCAGCCAGAGCGATCGCGTCGCGAACTACTCCATTCAAATCCAGCTCGTGGTGAGTTGTCAGTCGCAGGACATCCACGTCGTCTTCCGTTTCGACCGGCACACCGGTCCCGAGATCCAGGCTGGGCAGTGCCTCGTCGTCGAGCTTGATCTCCACCGGACAATCGATGTCGCGCAGGCAGCGGCTGCAGATCAACGCGATGGCCGTGCTCAGCCGCCCGCGAACCAGCAGCCCTCGGTTGGTTCGGCTGAAGCGCAGCTCGCCCGTGATCCCTCGGGTCTGGACGGGCCCGGCCCCGGGATCAAGTGCCGGACAGGCAACGACGATGTCCTGAACTGTGCCCGCGGGCTCTCCCAGGAGCCCGGCGACGTTAAAGATGAGCGCGTCAGCCTCGGACTGGCTCCTCGGGGTCGGGTTCGTAGTACTCGTCGGGGTCTCCCTGGCCATCGTTCGCCATGGCCTCTGTGGCAGCCGCAGCCGCCGCCGCCGACGCAACAACGCGGCGGTCGTCGAGCAGCTCCAGGCCGCGCTTGATGGTCTTGAGAATCCGCATCACCTCGGACTCGAGGCCCACCAGGACCTCGGTCGCGTAGTCGTCCGCGCCGCGCCTGATCTCATCGGCTTCGACCTGAGCCTGACGTACGATCTCGTGACTCAGTTCTTCGGCCTGGCGAGTTAGCTCCCGCTCCTCGATCAGATAAGTCGCCTGCTCTTGGGCTCGACCCAGGATTTGCTCGGCTTCCTCACGAGCCTGTTCGAGAAGGCGCTCAACCTCATTGGTGACGCGCCGGGCCGACTTGATGTCCTCAGGAATGGTCACCCGGAGCTGATCGATCCACTCCAGCGCCGCGGCCTGATCGATTATCACGCTGCTGCTGAGGGGAAGTTTCCTGCCGTTGGCAACAAGCGCCTCCAGACGCTCGATCAGAACGATGATGTCTATCGCTCGGGCCCTCCTTGGGCAGGTGGCAAGGACTGCCGGTTGACTCGATTATAGACTTCGGCCCCGAGCATTCAGACGCCGTACGACAGCAGGGGGCACCATCTGGGTCACATCGCCACCGAAAGCCGAGATCTCTTTGACCAGGCTCGAGCTGAGGTAGCTGTGCTCCAGGGCGGTCATGAAGAAGACCGTGTCTATTCCCGGCGCAAGTTTTCGGTTGGTGTGGGCCATCTGCAACTCAGACTCGAAGTCGGAAATGGCCCGAAGGCCACGGACGACGAACGTAGCATCTCGGCCGCGACAGAAGTCAACGGTCAGGCCGTCGAAGGATTCGATGGCGATTCGTGCGGCCACGTCTGGCGGGCACGACTCGTCAACCGCTTCGCGGATCGCGGCCAGGCGCTCACCGGTCGCGAAGATAGGCTCCGACTTGTGGGGATTCACCAGTACGGCGAAGTAGACCTGATCGAAAACAGCGGCCGCCCGCGACACGACATCGAGATGGCCGAAGGTGATCGGGTCGAACGAGCCCGGGTAGACCGCTATCTTCACCTGGCTGCCTCCTCGCGAGAGCCGAGCGACGAGTCATCCCCGATCGTCCGGCCAGCCTCATCCGCCCGGCGGTAGAACGTCAGGGCCGTTTCCCCGAAACGCCGGCTCCTCACGGATGCTAACAGCCCGATCGACTCAGGTGGAGGAGTCCGCCAGAAATGCTTGGCCACCACGACTGCCTCGATCGTCAGGATCGCCGGGCCGAGTCGACCCAGGGCGCCCTCCATCAGCCCGGTCTCCGCGTACGGCGGGTCTACCAGGACAACATCGAATGGGCCGTCGGCCGCGGCTTTGTCAATGAGATAGCCAACGGCGTCGCCCTTGACCACACGGCCGCGCTCCGCGACGCGGGCCTTGGCCAGGTTGTCGCCGATGCACCTCACGGCGGTCACGTCCCGCTCGACGAATACCGCCCGGGCCGCACCGCGCGAAAGGGCCTCTATGCCGCCGGCGCCCGAACCGGCGAACAGGTCCAGGACTTTGGCCCCCGGCAAGTTCGGCTCCAGGATCGCGAAGAGGGTCTGCTTGACTCGATCGCCCATCGGACGGGTGCCCTCGCCGGGAGCGAGTAGCCGCGTGCCGCGAGCGCTACCGGCAATAACGCGACCTGCCTCACTCATCGTTGGTGCCCGCCGGGCGGTCGGCATACGGGGCGCCGTCTGGGGCAGCCTCGGCCTCGCCAAGGACCTCGCCTGCGCCGACTCTGGTCAGCCAACCGCCCCGAAGTTCGGCCCCAAGGGCCTCAACTCCTGGGAGCAACGCGCCATGCTCGTCGAGGAGTTGCTCGGCGATGGATCTGGCCAGGACGGCGCGCTCGCGATCGCCCTTGTCGCGCAGTGAGGCGATACGCAACGTCGGCAGACCGCTCTGGTTCAGGCCGAGCAACTCGCCCTCGCGGCGCAGTTCGAGGTCAAGCTCGGACAGTTCGAATCCATCGGTATGAGTGGCAAGCGCCTCAAGCCGCGCCTTGGCCGTCTGGTCATTCGAGTCGGAGACGAGGACGCAGTACGACTGGGCCTCGCCCCGACCAACGCGGCCGCGCAGCTGGTGCAGTTGGGCAAGGCCGAAGCGGTCGGCGTCGAGGATGAGCATGACCGTGGCCTGGGGCACGTCTACGCCAACCTCCAGGACAGTCGTGCCCACGAGTACGTCCAACTCCCCGCTCCGGAAGCGGTCCATTCGGGCGTCGCGCTCGGTCGCCTTCATCTGGCCATGAACGACACCCACGCGCGGCGCTGGGTCGGCGGGCAGTCCGAGGCCGGCAGTGGCATGGGCCAGCTGCAGGGGAAGAGCAACCGCCACCTCGTCGGCGGAACGAGCGGCCGATTCCTCGTCCTCCTCCACGAGCGGCACCACAACGAAGGCCCGATGATCCGCCCGGACCTCGCGGACGATGAGCGGATAGGCGCCACGCGTCGGCTCGTCCGCGGTGCCGGCCAGGTCCTCGGAACGGCGGATGCCCGTCTTGACTGTGAGCCGGCCGGCCGGCATCGATCGCAGGTCGCTCACGTCAAGGTCGGCCAGAAGAATCTGGCCGAGCGTCCGGGGTATCGGCGTTGCGGTCATGAGGAGGACATGCGGCGAGCGGCCCTTCGTGACCAGCGCCTCGCGCTGAGCCACACCAAAACGGTGCTGCTCATCGACGACGGCCAGAGCGAGATCCTCGAACCCGACCGACTCCTGCACGATGGCGTGGGTGCCGACCACGATCAGGCCGGCAGATAGCCCGAGCAGACCGTCGGAGGCGGACGGCTTTGCCAGAAGCTCCAGCGCGGCGCGGCGTTCAGCCGCCGGCAGAGAGCCGGTCAGCAGCGTCACACCATGGCCGAGCGGTTCAAGCAGGCGCCGGAGCGCCACGGCGTGCTGGCGGGCCAACAGGTCCGTGGGCGCCAGTAGCGCCCCCTGCCGGCCCGCGTCGGCCACAAAGGCAAGTGCCAGAGCCGCCACGGCCGTTTTGCCGGAACCCACATCGCCCTGCAGAAGTCGCATCATCGGCCGCGGCCGACCAAGGTCGGCGGCGATTTCCTGAACGGCCGAGGCCTGGTCCGCGGTCAGGCGAGCCAGCTCGTCTGTGCCGGTCCGGGCACGTATCTGCGCGGTGAGAGCCATCTCCACGGCGCCGATGGCGTGCCGGAGCTGGACCGCAGAGACTTCCACGGCCTCTCCGACGGCGATCCGCCGCTTGCGGTCGCGGGCCACCATGCCGATTTCCAGGGCCAGTAGCTCGTCGAAGCCGAGCCGGCGCAAGGCTGCGTCGCGAGCAGGGAACGTCTCCGGGTAGTGAGCGTTCTCAAGAGCCGCCGCGATGGGCATTGCGGCCTCGGTGAGGGCACCGCTCGGGGCGTCCGCCGCACCGCCCCCGGCGATGGCCGCTCGCGCCACGGTGGGGAGGTACTCCGGGTATGTCGTCCCGACCTTGTCGAGCGCCTCGCGGATCGCCCGCCGAAGTGTCGTCGCGGTCAGCCCAGCCGTAAGCCGATACATCGGCACGATCCGTCCGGCGTGAAGCAGCGCTGAGCCGTCGTCGGGCTGGAACTCAGGATTGTCGAAGCTGGTCGTGAAGCCGCGGCGACGCACCTTGCCGCTGATCACGACCCAATCGCCCTCGTGGAGGCGGCTCTTGATGTATCGCCGGCCAAACCAGGTGGCCTCCACCTCGCCCGTCTCGTCGCTGAGATGGGCCGTCGTTCGCTCGACCATTCGCCGAAACGTCGGCGCGACACGGACCGCGCCTACTTGCAGGCGCGCGCTTGCGGACTCTCCATCCGGAATCTGAGCCAGTTCTCGGGCGGTGCTGAGCGTGCGCAAGTCGTCGTAGCGGCGAGGTAGGTGGAAGAGCAGGTCGCGGACGGTCCTGATCCCGAGCTTGGACCCCACGCGGCGCAGCGCCGTCGCGCCGGCGAACCCGCTGGCTCCGATCGGCGTGTCGAGTCCGACAGGTCCGACCACGGGGACGGTCGGACGGCCGCTCCTCGCTGCCACGGCGGCGGCGACAGGGCCGGCGGCGCGGCCGGTCCCCACGGAACCCTCTCCCCGCGTCCGCGACCTGCCGTACCCCGAGCCAGCCACTTCTCTACTCGGCCGAGATGAGGTACCGGTAGTGGGGCTGACCGCCCTGAATCACATCCACCTCCACGCCGCCGCGCCACTTCCCCACTCGACCCGCCAGTGTTTGTGCCTCGGCCAGATCCGCTCCCTCGCCGTAGTAAATCGTGACCAGCTCGAAGCCAGGATCAAGGGCCTCCAGCGCGACCAAAACGGCCTTGGTCCGGTCGTTGCCGACGGCAAGCAGCCCGTCGTCCGGATCCAGAACAATCGTCTGGCCCTTCTTCACCTTTCGACCGCCGATCGTGGCGTCTCGAACGGCTTCCGTGACCTGGAGCGTTTGGATGGCGCGCGCGGCCAGTGTCATGACCTCGGAATTGGCCGTGGCGTCGCGCCCCGGGTCCATGGCGAGCAGCGCCGCAAATCCCTCAGCGGCATTCCGAGTCGGCACGACCCGAACGCGCCGCGACGTCATCTCGGTCGCCTGACGCGCCGCGAGAACCACATTTGAGTTGTTGGGCAGGAGCAGGATCTCTTCCGCGGCGATCCCTTCAACCGCGTCGAGTAACTCACCCGTCGATGGGTTGTTGCTCTGGCCGCCGTCGACGACCGCGGCCACACGGTAGGACTCGAAGATGCGGGCAAGGCCGGCACCGGCCGCAACCACTACAACCGCCAGAGGCAGTACCGCAGCCGAAGCCAGCTTGCTCGACCCGTTCGATCGACCGCCCGGACCCGCGCCTCCGGGAGGGACCACAACGTCGACCGCCGCGCCATACGTCGCCAGATCCACGTGCGGTCGGCCGTCGTGCCGCGCCGCCCTCCGGTGCACTTCAATCGGCGCCCCGACGGCCTCGGCTGCTCTCTTCTCTCGAACCTCGTCCGACTGCGCGTCCAGATTCTCGACCGTGATTCGCGTCAGCGCACCCAGCAACAGACCATGGGCGATGACCTCGTCCGGCCTATCGCTGTGGACGTGGACCTTGGCCGCCCGCGAGTCACCCGCCACCAGAACCGATTCGCCCATCTTCTCGAGGTCCGCCCGGAGGCTGGCCACGTCCAGCGGCACCCCTCTTGATTGCAGCAGAAACATGGTCTCGTAGCCGAATGCTTCGCCGGTGGACCCTAACCGCGAAGAAGCCCGCCCCGGCACAGCCGCAGCCGCAGCCGCCCCCGCCGTGGCGTCCATACCCAAGATCGGGGCCGGACCACGCGACACGAGATACCGCAGCGTGCCCTCGAGGAGGCGGTACAGGCCCTCGCCACCTGCATCGACAACGCCGGCATCGCGCAGGATGGGCAGAAGGGACGGCGTCTTGGTCACCGCCTGACGGGCCCCGTCCACCGCCGCTGTGAGCACGTCTTCGAGATCCCCGCCCGTATCGGCGGCGCTGACGGCTGATGCTGCCGCCTCCCGCACGACTGTCAGGATGGTGCCTTCCACCGGCTTGGCCACCGCCTTGTAGGCCGTCGCGGTTCCCTGCGTCAGAGCGTGCGCCAGGTCGGCGCCGCCAAAGCGCTGCTTGCCGCCGAGACCGTCGGCCATGCCGCGGAAAATCTGCGAGGCAATGACGCCCGAGTTGCCGCGCGCGCCCATCAGCGCCCCAAAACTGATGGCCTGAGCGACCCGATCAGCCGACGGATCGGCTACTGCCTCGGCCTCGACCAGCGCTGCTCGGACAGTGGCCAGCATGTTGGTGCCGGTGTCGCCGTCCGGAACGGGAAAGACGTTAAGAGCGTTGACCTCATCGACATGGGCCGCAAGGTTGTCGACCGCCGCGCGGAAGGCAGCCAGAAGCCCCGCCCCGTCGCCCGCTCGGCGCGTCATCGATTGACTCGCGTGGTCATCTAGGCTTGCGCTTCCTCGATGCCGTCGCCCCATGGGCTGCAGGTGTGGCGGCCGGCGGCCGTGCCGTCGCGCCTCGGATGTCTGGCTCGTCGGCCGATCGATCGTCTGCTTGATCGGCGCGTTCGACCGTGTCGGTCCGCTCGATCGCTTCCGCCCTTTCGATGGCCATCGGTTGGTAGCGCAGACCGTCGACGTGAACGGCCACGTCGGCAACCTCGGCCCCGACATAGTGACGCAGCGAATACCTCACGGCCGAGTCCACCTGGCGAGCCACCTCCGCCACCGGCACGCCGAAGGCCACCGTGATGTAAAGGTCCAGATGCAGGCCACCGTCCTTGGACAACCTGATCCCCGACCTGTCGAGGCCAATCCAGCGCAGTAGTCTACGGCCGAGTGACGGGTCCGCGAAGCCGGTCACGCCGTAGCTGCTCTGAACTGCGGTGCGGACTATGTCAACGATGGCTCGGCGGGTTACGATCGATTTGCCGGCCACCGAACGCTC
>CABEBU010000139.1_pt1 | contig 15319 bp, 16 predicted proteins | sample 3132691 | NCBI WGS metagenome assembly CABEBU01 (sample SAMEA5534346, study PRJEB31848) | metagenome | biome: tundra; feature: field; material: soil | place: USA | collected 2013-05 | depth 0.45 m | reverse complement strand
AGCTCCCGACACCCGACTGCCACCGCGCAGGAAGGAATGGACGCGAATCCGAAGGAGGGAGACCCGTCGTGACCGTCGTCAGTCTCATGCTCAGACGAGCCGCGAGGCAGTTCGCGAGACCTCCCGTTTGGCACGGTCGGCGTCGATCCCGGCCAGCATGGCGCCAGCCGTCAAGGGTTCCTAAGAGCGCCCCCTGACACGATGGCTGAATAGCGGCGGGGTCCGCTACGCGGAGGGGTCGACCACCCGACCCAGGAAGAGGATCGCGCCGGTCTTGGTGTCCCGTACGGCGAAGAGGAAGGGCCGATCGACGTGCACCGTCACCGGTTGGATCGGCGCGGCACTCGCTGCTGCCATGACCACCACCGTCGCCGCGGTCGCTTCCGTTCCCTTCTCGTCGACGGCGATGTTCGCTTGATGGACGACCCTCTCTATATACAGCTGTCCCTGCGTCGTGATCCCCGAGAAATCGGCCCGGCTCGGATCGAACGCTAGGGGCATGCCCATCCCCGCCAGCGCGGAGTTGAGGTTGGACTTCGTCTCGATCTTGAAGCGGGGGAGCGTCAGATCCACGTCGGCAGCCTGGAGGCCCGTCGTTATCTGGGAGAAGCGTGCCGCGTCAAGGCCGCCTTCGAAGGCGGCGAGGTCATCGGAGACGACGATGGTCATGGCGAGTGAGCCGCCGGCGTAAGGGAGCTCGACCGCCTGCCAGCCCGAGCCGGAGGCATAGCGCCCGCCCTCGGACAGGTTGAGGCTCATGGTCGGGACGCTCACCTGCGAGCCGTCTGGCCGAGTGAACGGTGCGGTCTTCGTGTCGCTCTCGGCGAAGGGCTCCAGCCATGGGGCCTTGAGGTATATGGCGTTCACCAGGACGAGTCGTACGTTCGAGTCGAGGCTGTCGAGCAGCTTCGGGATCCTTCCCTCGGTCTGGTCGCTGACCCAACCATCGATCAGTTGGCAGGCGCCGACCGGGTTGTTCTGGAAGTCGACCAGTCGCAGACCGGCCCCGTACCTCGACGCAAGCACGTCCAGGAAAGATCCCTGCAGCTGCAGGCCGCGCTGGGCGAACGGTGCGTTGGCGATGCGAAGGGTCAGCTGCTGAGCCGTGCCATTGGCGTTCTTGAAGGTGCCCGAGAACCCGGTAAGGATCTGGTCCAGGGAGTTGATCCCATTGCCACCGCCGGAGCCGGCCGCTGAGTGAAGGACGGAGTCCATCTGCGCGGCCGTCTCGCCCTTTGCTCCGGCCTGCGCCATCGAGAGTGCCAGGACGATACTGGCGGGCGAGACGACGGCGTTGCCACCCGAGGTTAGGTCGCTCTTGTAGAAGTCGAACCCGAAGGCGTCGATGGCCGCGGCAGCCTGCGTGGCATCGGCGGGCGCGCCCCCAGCGCGCGTCGCCTGCGAGGTTGCCTCTGCCATGGCCGCGGCTTGGCTCGCGCAGCCCGACACGATGGCGCCGACAAGGACCAGGGCTCCCAGACCCCACAGTCCTCCTTGGATGGCGCGGGATCGCTTCATGGGGTTGATTGCTCGGCTCATCTTCCTCACCTCTCCACGCGCCGCGAGCAGTCCTCTCGCGCAGCTATGACGCGGCTCGGACGGCTCCGGTTCCCGCGATGGCAACGGTAGTCGCCCGCGCCAGAGGTCATGCGGCCGGTTACCCCCTTGGACGTGGGCGGGACGCCGCACGATGGCTGCATCGCGTCGAGCGCGGCTGCGGTCCCCCACCGTGGCGACGCGTGCTGGCCAGCCATCGACTCCCGTTGGTGACGACACGGTGCGTCGTCAAATCCCCTTGAGTGCCGCCGCAGTCTTGAGCGTGTCGGGATGGTCGGGCCCGAGCACCCGCTGACGAGCCTCCAAGACCTCGAGCAGCATCGATCGCGCCTCTGGCTTGCTCCCCAGGGCCGCAAGCGTGATCGCCAGCTCGTGCTCGCTATCGAGCGTGGCTGGGTGCTGGCTCCCGAGCACTCGCCGCCGGGCGGCCAGGACCCCGCGCTGAGCGCCGAGGTCTTCATCGGTCTACTGTATCGGGAGACGTGCCGTCCTTGGCCGTGATTTCATGACGTGGCGTGTGCGCCGAACGGAAGGACCACCCGGATGTCGCTGCTGGCAAGGATCAAACGCGCCCTGTCGGGAGCCCCCAATCCTGCCGATGCGGAGCCTGCCCCGCGCCACGAACGTCGTGAGGCGGGGCGGGAGCGGAATCACGAGACCGGCGAACCCGCCTGGGAGGAGAGTGACCGGGTCGACGAGCCGCCGGGCGCCGGCAAGCGCAATCCCGACGCGGCACCCGAGATCCTCGGCGGGATCTGACGCCGCATGCGGATCGAGCGCTACGAGCAGATCGCACCGCGCTCCTGCTGCTGTTCGCCCTGGCTGATGATTCGCCGGCGCATGTGGCGACGTACATCTCCCTGGGCGAGGTCTTAGTCGCCCGGCACGGCGAGCTGATTGTCGGTTACGCCCAGATCGTCGAGTCGGAGGATCCCCGCGAGTTCGAGCTCAAGAGCCTGGCCGTCATCGAGGCGCGTCAGGGCGAGGGGATCGGACGCGACCCGGTCGGAGCCGTCGTCGCACGCTGCCGCGAGCGCGATGGTCGCCGCTTGATCGTGTCGACCGCCGCCGCCGCCGGCACCCTGCGGTTCTACCAGCGCGGGGGTTTCCGGATGTATCGGGTCGTCCAGGACGCATTCGGACCGTCGATGGGCTGTCCAGTGGGGCTGCTCATGGACGGCATCCCGCTCCGCGACCAAGTCTTCCTTGAACTCGCCCTCTGATCGAGCGGCCCGGTCTCAGGCCGATGCGCCGGGTCGGTCCCCCTCCGCGCCGGCTGTCGACCGCTGTGATCACCCCCAACACGGCTGCCCCAAGCCCGTTCACGTTTCGATCGTAGAGGCGAGGCCAATAACGCGGTCCCCGACGTGGCCCCACACGATCGCTGGATCGTGATGGGCGTCCGAAACGACCTTGCGCCTGCGGAAGTGGGTATCCGCATTCAGCCGAAGTAGTCGTACCTCACGGACCCATCGCTCGGCCGGCCTTGGTCTGTCGGGCTCGTTGGGGGATCGGACTCAGGGAACCGATTCCACCCTTTGGGGAGCCGCCGTCTGAAGACGTGGTCTGGATTTGCCGTAACACGGATCCGCTTGAGCCGGACTGGAGACCCAGCGTCGCCGAGGCGCTCGATCAGGCTCTCCTGGGTAGCCCAGCGCTCCCAAACATCCGGCCGACTCAACACCTTGGGTAGCGCGCGTCCCTTGTCGAGTTCGATGACCTGACCGTTCGTCAGTTCAAGGCCGATCCAGGTCACGCGCACTGGAACCCGACCGGTGCAGTGGACCTCGACCCGCACACACGCTCCGACACCATGGATTCGGGCCCCTGGGGCGTTCGGACCGTAGTCATTGAAGACGGCGATCAACTTCGCATGTGGCCGATCAAGGAACCACGCTCGCAGGAGCCCCAGCACACTTGTCCCGTCCCCGATGGTCATGTCCTGCCCCTTCCTGGCTTGACCGACACGGCAACCTGCCTCCCCAAAACCCTACTCACGCGCGGCGCGGCGCGTGCAGCATGCGTGTAATCGCCACGACCTGCTCATAGCGATCGCCCTGCGGCCGGATCAGTCCGGCGTTGTTTCGCCCCTGGCGCGGGCCAGGTTGAGGGCGAGCAGCCGGGCGAGCAGCTCCTCGCGGTCGATGTCCGCGGGCCAGGCGTACGCGGCCAGGACGGCGGCGTCGAGGCGGTTGTGCGCCTGCGCCAGCCAGGTTGGACGGGCGTTGTAGAGGTTGGTCAGCGTTCGCTTGGCGAGGTCGGCATCCGAGAGACCCGGCGGGTTGAGCCAGCCGGTCCGGAGGCGGTCGAGGTCGCGGGCTGCTTCGGCGATGGCGTCGCGCCGGGCGTCAGTTGGGCGCGGGAAGGGGAACGTCTCGAACGTGGTCGTCGGCGTATACCTCGGCCGAGTTTCTAGCTGCGTTCCCTGCGCAAGCGCCCAAACCTCGTGGACGCGTGAGTGCAGCACGCCGAAGGTGTAGTCGTCGCCGCGGGCGATCGCAACGACCGCGCTGTCAGGAAGCGTCTCTACCGGAACCCATACGAACAGGCGGTATTTCGACACACGCGGCGTCACGATGAGGCGCTCCAAGCCAAGGGCCGCTTCGCGCATCTCCGGCCGCGGCCGCCAGTGCAACCACCAGTCCGAGACTCCGATGCCGGATGCCTCGCGCGCAGGAAGCACCTCGCGGCGAACATGCTCGAAGGGCGCCTCGTACAACGCCGCTTCCTCGCAGGCCATGGTGCTTCCGAAGTCCACGATCCACATGTCCCGGGGCCGTCGCGTGAGATCCAGTCCGTTGACCCAGGGGCGCACTACGTCCCGGTTGTCACGCCCGTCAGGATTGGGTGTTCGCAGCCAGGCGCGCGCGACCGCCCCCGGCACATCGAACGGGCCGCTCTTCTGGTCGCCGATGAACGCGACGCCAAGGTTCTCCGCCAGGCGGCCGGCCCTGGTCAGATCCACGCCAGTGGTGAGATCCGAGTTGATGCTGCCCACGGACCGCCCGTCGAGCGTTCGCTGCCCCTCTGAGCCGTCGTCCTGCCCGACGAAGCTGATGTGCACTGCAGCACCCGCAAGGACCCACGGCTCGTCGGCGTAGGCGAAGAAGATGTCGCCCGTCCGCTTGATCCGTTCGAGAACGTCGCGGCCTCGACCGCCGCGTATCCCCTGGGTCGCCAGCAGGCCGGATCGTTTGAGCTTGCCTGACGCAATCTGGGCTCGGGCCTTCTCGTGCCAGTAGGCGCAGAGGTCGCTCATGCCGGCGAGTCGATCGCCGAAGACCGAGTAGAGCTGCTCGACGTAGACATCGCCAAGGTTTGCCCTCAGCAGCTTCGCGCCCAGGAATGGCGGATTGCCCACAACGACATCCGCCTCCGGCCACTCAGCCTCTTGCGGCTTGCTCGGGTCCGTCACGTCGAGCAGTGCGTCTTGCTCGCGGATGTTGTCGAGCGGCTGGAGGACAGGATCGCGGGGATGCCCGAGACCGTGGGCGAGCATCCATTGGATCTGGCCGATCCAGATGGTGACGCGCGCTAGTTCGGCCGCAAACGGGTTGATCTCGATACCGAGGAGGTTCTGGGGACCGACCTGTGGGAACTCCTGGGGAATGCGCAGCACGAGCGAGCCCCACTGTATGGCCTCGTATTCGAGGTCCTTGAGAAGCTGCAAGGAGATGTACAGGAAGTTGCCGCTGCCACAGGCCGGGTCGAGCACGCGGATGGCACGGAGACGTTCGAGGAAGGCACCGAAGATGCGCTCGGGGTTCTGGTCGGGCGGCGTCCGGGCGGTCACCTTGCGGCCGGCGAGGACCAGCGGCGTGATCGCACCTTGAGTCTCGGCCCAGTCTCGCCGGAGCGGCTCCATCAGGACAGGCTCGACCAGCCGCAGGATCGAAGTCCGGTCGGTGTAGTGGGCGCCGAGCTGGGCGCGCTGATCGGGGTCGAGGCCACGCTCGAAGAGCGTTCCGAAGATGGCGGGTTCGATCTGGCTCCAGTCGAGCTTTGATACCCGGCCGATCATCTCGAACTCAGGCGGGGCTAGCGTGATCACCTCGGCGTCATCGAAGAGGCCGCCGTTGAACCACTCGATGCGCTCGACGCCGAAGAGACCGCCGCCCTTGGCCATCTTGCCGAACAGGTCATGTAGGGCGGCAGAGAACGCGGCGGCATCACCCTTGGTCGCGCTCGCGAGGCGATCGATCAGGTTCTTGGGCAGGATGCCGGCATCCTCGGCGAACATCGCGAAGAGCAGGTGATCGAGGAAGTGGGCGACCGTGTGCGGGTGATGGCCGCGGGCGCGGAGGGCCGTCGCCAGATCGGCGAAGTCCTTCGCGGCTCGCTCAGTCAGCTCCTCACGTAGGCGCGTTGGGCGCAGCGTCTCGGGGTCTGTGAAGACGGCCCGCAGGATGCGCAGCGGCTCGCCCGGGTCGGCTGCTAGATCGTCGAGGGTAAAACGGTACACACGGGGAACCGTGCTGTTGAAGTGCGTGTGGATCTCGAACCGAGCGAGGTCGCACACGACGAGGAGCGGCGGGTTTCCAAGAGCATCCGCGTAGCCCGTTAGTTGAGCGAAGGCGGCGCTGAGATCCTTGCGCTTGCCCTTGTACTCCCAGGCGAAGTGGTCGCGCATCCAGACATCGGCCCAGCCCTCGCCGCCCTCGGCCTTCCCGGCACCCTTCTCGAAGGCGTACCACTCGCCGGTCGGATCTGCCTCGTGCGGCGTCGGCTGGCCGAGCATGTGGCAGAGGTCGATGAAGTGGGACTGGGCAGACGCACGCTCGCCGGTCGTCACGCCACGCCATTTCGCGGCGAACTCGGAGGGGTTCATCCGTGCTGGAGAGAGGAGATGCTCACGCGTTCGAGGATACCGGTCTGGCTGACCTTCAGTCAGGCCGAGACGATGCGAACATTGTGTCCGATCGGGACGGCGATCAGACCGGGCGGTGGTTACCGTGTCCGCAAGGAGCTACCGAGCGAAATGCCGCTGGCGCAGCGCGTCGACGAAGGCCAGACGACCGTCCGTGTCCTTGAAGCGCCAGAACGTCCAGCCGTTCGTCTGGGGGTACTCACGTCCGGGTGGCGCGCCCACGATCGACTTTCGGGCCATGCCGGCGGCCGTTGAGAGCGAGTCATAAGTGGCGCCGTTCCACGTCACGTTGCTGTCCGCCTCGATGCAGGCGGTGAGCTGGTGGCCTTTGTAAGTCGTCTCGATATCGAGCGGCAGTCGGATCGTCCCTGACGAGATCAGATCCCGGAGCGTCACGTGGCGCCATGGGGTCTTGTCGGAGCCTGACGGTGGCTCGATCGGGACCACAGTCGCGCCCGTGGCCGGTAGAACTAGAGTCTTGTGACCAACGGGCATCATCAGGGCCGGTTGAGCGGCTCGGTAGTCTAGGGTGAGGGTTGCGCGCCCGAGGCTCTGGCGCACATCGGACAGTGACAGCGCAGGGACCCGCTTGCGAATCAGGTGGAGGAAGTCCGTGGGCGGCTCGATCCCCGACAGGCTCTCGACAGCTTGCTTGACCTGCCGATCGACAAAGTACTGGCGCCATAAGTCATCGATGACCGTGCCCTGCAGCTGGGCCTTGGACAAGAGCAAGAGGGTGCCCAGGATGTCCGGCTCGCCCGATGTGAGGACGACGCGCTTGAAGAGCTTCTGCTCGATCGGCACCTGGGCGTGAGCGTTGTAGATGCGGTATTCGTTCCCGTTGGTGAGGACAATCCACTCGACGACGCCTGCGACGCCTGCGTAGCCCATGATCTGATGCGCGCACTTGTCGAGGTTCTCCCCCAGGCTCTTCGCCTCGACAAAGAGGCGCAGGTTCCCGTGCACGAAGAAGGCGTAATCGACGGGGTTGTCGGCCTGCTTGAGCTTGTACTCGCAGCGCACCTCGTCGAGGTCTTCAACATCCCAGCCGAGAGCTCGCAGTACCGGCTCAATCAAGGCGTGCTTGGTGTTCTCCTCACCGATCGACTGCCCTCGGAACTTCGCGATCCGATCGCGCACGCTGGTGAGGGCGGTATCGAGATCCGCCACGTTCAAGCCCACGTTCCCCATCGCTCGCTCCGGCTAGCGGGCGGCCCCTCCGTGAGTCGCCGAGATCGCGAAGCCTAGCACTCGCCACTCATAGTCTGTAGACCCATCGTCTGAGGCCCAACTAGCGTGGCGCGGTGCCGCAGAGTGACAGACCCGAACTCCTTGTCGCCTTCGGACAAGCCGTCCGACGGCTCCGGACCGACCGCGGCCTGTCGCAAGAGCGCCTGCCAGAGGACGTTGGCATCCACCGAACGTACATCGGCGACGTCGAGCGCGGCCTCCGCAATGTCGGCTTGCTGAACGTGGATCGCCTCGCCCATGCGCTCGGGACGGATCTCGCAGGCCTTATGAGCGAGGTCGAGGCAGAGCGTCGGCGATAGTGATCCCGGTTTCGCTTGTTCGCCGCCAACGGTCTGCACGCTATGCGTGCCGTCGTGCGGTGGCCTCGTCGGCCGCTTCAGGTCGTTGGGCTGTGAGGACTTGGCGTATTACCGCTGTTTGCGGCTACCGGCGCGATCCCACCCCTGGGCCTCAACCCACCGAGACGTCACGTTCAACCTGACCACGCCTTCGTGGACCTCGGCGATGGCCGATGGTGGCAGATACAGCTTGGACGACAAGAGGCCGCGGGATACGGTCAGCAGGGTTTCGCCCGAGCTCACAATCGTTCCGAGCCGCGTTTCGTCGCTGTCCTGGACGAGCCATCCTCGCGCGATGTCGGCGAACCGGAACGTGCGTCGTGGCGGTCCGTCCCGCCCACCGACGATCGGCGAGCACGCCGACGCGCTCCTCCTCCGAAGCGGTCCATACGACATCGGCGTAACCCGAGCCCGAGGGCTCGACCGGGGCTGCCGCGTGATCGAGCAGTCCCAGATCCCGCGGCGACTGTAGCACCGTGCAATGGGCATGACGAATGGCTTCCCTGGAATGCCGGACTAACCGCGCATCGTGCCTTACCCGCGCTGCGCGCCGGCGAAGCTCAGCGGCACCTATCTGCGGCGCATGGTGCGTCCCGGGCGCCGCGTCCGTGCCCCTACGCGGTGCGGAGGTTCTCATCGCAGGTGCGCATCGACCTCCTCCCCGGCCTCACGGGACCGTTGCGCCGGCCTCACAGGACCGGCCGCAAAGGTTGGGCGTAGGTTAGCGCGGAGGCCCGTGGGGACAGACCCTCGCCGGCGCGGCGGCGCGGCGGCGCGGCGGCGCGGCACCGGCCTTAGGCCGCGAGCAGCACTCGACTGTGCAACGCGCTCACGCCCACCACCACGGCCGCAGCGGAAGTTCTGCAGGGCCGTCCGGGCCCGGCCGCGCAAGCAGGAGTTGGGCGACGTCGAGTGAGCCTTCCTCGAAGCCTCGCCGGGCGGCAGCCATATAGAGCCGCCAGGCCCGATAAACCTCCTCTCCGGCGAGCTCGCGGGCGCGGTCACCCGAGGCCTCGAGCCGCTCTACCCACGCCTTGAGCGTGAGTGCGTAATGAGGCCGAAGCCGTTGAACGTCGATCAGCTCAAAGCCTGCCCGCCGCGCGAAGCCGACCGCGTCCTCCACCGTGACCAGCTCGCCGTCGGGGAAGATGTACCGGCCGACGAAGCCTCCGTCCCCGAAGCGCATCCATCTCGGCCGCAGACCTCGGTGCGTGGCCGTCGTGGCTATTCCGTGATTGAGAAAGAATCCGTCGGGCCGAAGCGCACCGAAGATGTCGCCGAAGTACCCCTTCAGCCGTTCCCGGCCGACGTGCTCGAACATGCCCACCGAGCTGATGGCGTCGAACGGGCCGAACCGCCCCAGATCGCGGTAGTCGCGGATCGCCACCGAGGCTTGCCCTTCGAGGCCTGGCGGATCTCGGCCCAAGCCCACTCGTCCTGAGCCGCGCTAAGTGTGATCCCGGTCGCCTCAACGCCGTATCGCTCCGCGGCGAACATGACGAGAGAGCCCCAGCCGCAGCCGATGTCGAGCAATCGCATGCCCGGCCTCAGCCTGAGCTTACGGCAGATCAGATCGAGCTTCGCCTCCTGCGCCGCGTCGAGCGTCGTCTCTGGGGTCTCGAAATAGGCGCATGAGTAGGTCAGCCCGCGATCGAGCCAGAGCGCGAAGAAGTCGTTGCCGACGTCGTAATGGAAACGGATGGCGGCCAGGTCTCGCGCCGGTGAGTGGCGTTGCCCGCTCAACCGGGCGACGCGACGAAGAGGAGGCGCGGATCCCGCCCCGCGCCGCAGCTCGACCCCGAGCCGCACGAGGCGGGGCGCGTGGCGTGCGAGACGCCGTAGGTCGAACGATCTTCCGGCATCGACCGCGGCCCAGATGTCGCCTTCGATGTCGACGTCCCCGCGGAGGTACGCCTCACCGAAGCCATCCGGACTGGGTGGCCATAGCAGCCGAGCTAGAGCATCGGGCCCGGAGACGACGACGCGCACGGGGGCCGAGCTATCGGGTGCCGCGTCCTGGGCAAGCACGATTTCGAGCTTGCTGGCCGGCGGCAGTGCACGCCTCACAAGTGCGATCGCCTCCCGTGCGAGGGCGGCGCGCCGCTCTTTGACACCGGCAACCGTGGCTCCCATGAGCGGGACATCACTGGGCATTGCAGCGGATCCGAACGAGCATCTCGTCCCCAATGATAGTCGGGCCTGCGCCCGTGAGATCCGGCCGGCCTGGGCCAGTGTGCTGTCGCGGGAGCATCCAGCGACTGATGCTCTCGGTTCCCGCCTGCGCCGCACCGGCAAGACCCGTCACTACGTGGTCATCGTGTCGGTGGTTCCGTCGTGCCGCGGAGGCGAGCCACTCAGCCCTTGGGCGGCGGATCCTGCCACCATTCGTCGCCGAACTCGAAAGCGGCGGCGGCCATCCCCTCCCGCAACCCTTCGGGTACCACGGTCAGCTCGTCGAGGCCGTAATGAGCGAGGATCGCGGCGATGATTAGCAGGCCCGGCGGCAGGATCTCTATCCGGGCCCGATCTTCCCCGCTGCGCCGGACGAGCTTGCGGGCCGGTTCCGCCAGGAGACGCGCCGCGAGCACGGAGAGCTCGGCCATGGTCAGACGTTGGTCGCCGGCTCGACCCTTGATCCTCTCGAGGCCGGCAAGGTTATGGGCCGAGCCGCCAGTCGCCCAGGCACGGGCCGGATTGCCGGCCGGGGCCAACGAGAGGGCGGACCCGACGCGGGCGGCACCCAGAGCCCAACTGAGGGCCTCGGGCGGATCGCCGCGAACTTCGGCACCGAGGAGGGCGGCCCCGACAGGCAGCGATGCCGACGCGACCGCAAGGTGGCCGTCCGTAAGTGTCACTTCGGTCGAGGCGCCGCCCGAGTCGATGAGTAGCTGCGATCCGACAGGGTCGAGTCGGTGAACAGCGCCGGCAAGGCCGAGTGCGGCTTCTCGCGCTCCCGAAAGGACGCGTACGGGCTCGCCCAGCTCAGCTGACAATCGCTCCACGAGGGCCGGTCCGTCGGTTGCTCGGCGCAGCGCCTCGGTTGCCCCGATGACGACCCGATCGCTCTTCCGACGGGCTAGCTTCAGATAGCGGCTCAGGCTTGCCTCGAGTCGCGTCGCTGCGCGCTTGCCAACTCGTCCCCTCGTCGAGACCTGCCGGCCGAGCTCGATGAGTTCGCCCCGTTGCTCGATGTCGCTCACTAGCGGGCCATCGGATGACGCCGAGACGTCGGCGATGAGGATGTGGACCGTGTCGCTCCCGATGTCGATAGCGGCGATGCGGACGTTCTTGCTCAAAGTGTGACCTCCTGTCCGTGTTCGGCCGCGGGTCCGAGACCGACATCTCCCGCGGATGGGGGCGAGGACGTCGGCCAACCGGCGGGGTGCCGATCGCCGCGACGATGGTTATGTGGCTTAGCCGCCGCCCTGGCTCGGGATGCTGCTCCGAGGTCGGGACCGCGGCGGGAATCCCGGAGACGGTCAGGGGCAGGTATTGGCAGGAGTCGGCTTGCCATACCAGAGGCTGTCCTTGCCGAAGAACTGGACGGAGAGTGCGGCCACCTTGTCGTTTAGCAGGCAGGTAGCCGCGTTGACGGTGCTGATGTTGAGGATCGTGTACGGCGGTCCGAGCACGACCTGCTTGAAGTTCTGACTCGGGACGTTCTGGGCCATCGCCACGTAGTCGGCCACCTGGTTCGCCGGGAAGTTGCTCGTCACGCTCGATCCGAGCGTTGAGATCAGCTTCGGGAGGTTCAGGAGCTGATTGGGCTGAGACATCTTGTGCAGCAGGTCCACCAGGACTTCTTGTTGGCGCGAGGATCTGCCCCAGTCGTAGTCGCCAAAAGTGTGACGGGACCTCACGTAGGCCAGGGCGTGCCTGCCGTCCAGGTGGTGCGGCCCGGCGGATAGGTAGAAGCCGTACGGGCTGCCGTCGAGCCAGTCGTAGGTCGGGTCGACGATCGCCTTGGGGTTGTTGACGTCGATCCCGCCGACCATGTCGATCATCTTCACGAAGCCGTCGAGGTACATGGTGGCGTAGTAGTTGATCGGGATGCCGACTAGATAGCTCACCTCTTTGACGAGCGTCATGTACGGGTTATCCGGCGACTTGATCCAGCCATTGCGGACGTATTGCGGGATCGAGTTGATCTTCGTTGAAGCCGAGTCCACGCCACCGAAGTAGAACGGGAAGCTGGCGCTGTCGCGAGGCACGCTGACCATCTGGACCGAGTTCGTCTTGGGGTCGTAGCTCACGACCATGATCGTGTCGTAGAGGTTGGAACTCTCGCCACTGCTCGTGCCGGTGAACAGGATCGTGACCCGGCCGCCGGCCGCCGATGTCGGCAGCGGCGACGAGGTGGGCCCCAACGACGCGGAAGATCCTGGGTTGGGCGGGGCCAGATCGACGAACGAGCTCCCCGGGTTGAAGATGGGGGAGATGGCGTCGGAAGTCACGGCGAGTAGGTAGCCGACACCGGCGTGGCTGATCACGATGACCGCAACAAGGGCAGCGGCCACCAGCCTATCGAGATTGCGCGGGATCTTGAACTGCTCGACGCCGCCGAAGGCATGAACGACGGCCGCAAACCTCCAGGCACCGAGGAGGACCACGATTGCGGCTGCATCGCGGCTGAACGCCGGGTCGGCAAAGCGCGCGGCGAAAACCACCACGCCCTGGCGGAGCTGGTACGCCAGGATCAGCAGGGCCAGCACCGCCGGCACGGCGAAGAGCGTCGCGGTGCGGCGTTTGCCGGTGTACAGCTGTCCAAGACCGGGCCACAAGAAGGAGAGCAAAGCGGCCAGCGAAGGTGATCGCCCGCGATCCCTCGCGCTCGGCGTGTTCTTATCCAAGATCATCGACTCCACTCATTGGGGGAAGCCGTCTGTGACGTCGCCATCGGGTGCGCCGTGATGGTACTCGGCGATTGCATCAACAGTGGGGCATGCCCAGACGCGCAGCAGCCCGACTGTTCAGCACTAACAAGCCATGGTGGTGGAGTCGGAAAGCGGCCAAGCAGGGCGGAAATTGGGTTTCCACCCTCGTTCCATCGGGTGAGGACGGGCAGGCTGTGGATCAACAAAGGGTCCCATGGAACTCTTACTCGTCGTCATCATCCTGATCTTCCTGTTCGGCGGCGGCTTCAGCCTTTACCGTCGCTCAGGATCTGGCCATCTGATGCGGCCGATCCCCTCAGGCTCAACGAGATCGCGTCCCGAGTGCGAGAACGCGTCTTCGTCGCGTCTGCGACTTCTGCTGTCAACCCCGCCTGAGATCAGGGGATGGATGTGCTTCGGCGCTGCTCCTACGTACGGCCACCCCTGATCACCGGCTCGTAGCGACAGTTGCAATATGTCCTCCGACACCCCATCAGGGGAAGCTCGGGTGCGGTCGCCGGCTCGAAGACTGTGTTGCTGAACGACCGGCACGCATCGCATGAGTCATTGCCCCAAAGCACCACGCGCACGCCAAGACCAAGCGCAGCGTACCGGACCATCCAGACACGCCGAAGCCGGCGGAGGGCCTCAGGGTCCCACCGCCAGCCTGGCGCTGACATGTGAGTGAGAGCCCAATGGGCGTCGATCTCCTTGCGCAGAGGGCCGGCATCCTCCTCTCGAAGGAGGTACACCACGTAGTCGTCGCCCCGTATCCGAACGATGAGGCGCCGGCAGGACGGGCACTTCGTGTTCTTGACCGGGATCTTGGCCAGACGTGACGAGCAGTGCGGGCAACGATTGCCTGCATAGATCACACCCTTGGCCTCGATCGCCCCGCTCAAGACCGGCACCCAAGCACCGGGCGCATCACCCGGGGGCCGTGCTTCGAAGTCCTCTAGAGGCGGCATCGCGCCTCCTGCCTGCTGGGAGCCGTGGCGGGGCGGCCTACAAGATCCGGGCCCCGCTCGATCAGTTCTTTGTGATCTTCGACGGCGAGCTCCTCTTCGGGCATGAACGACTTCTTGACGGCAGTCGCAGCAGTTCCCACAGCTATCTCCTTCGACGGATGCTTCGCAGACATACGTCAGTCATGAATTCCCATGGCTTCTCTGGAGCTTAGGCTCAATCTGACGCCGGCCGCGAGGATGGCGACCGTCCCGCGCCTGAAGTCGAGGCGGATCGTCGGCCTCGCAGTCGGGTTCGAGCGTCCATACGTCGCCAGAGACGCGAGCCCGCGGTGGGTAGCGCCTAGTGTGGCGAGAGCCCAGTTCTTGTCGTCGGCTCGGTTAGCCGCTGACAAGGCAACCGCGGCCAGAGGTATCCTCAATTTCGAGCGGACCGGCAGGGACTCGTCTAGCGCCCGGTGAGAATCCGCCGAGACATGGATATCGACGGGCTGAAACCTCTTGGTCCCGCTATCCCCACACGATCGGGTGATAGTGCCGGGTCTATGCCGCCGGACCCGGTCAGCGTGACACTCAAACCACCGCGATCAACCGTCAGGTCGTCGCTTCGCTACGGCACGAAGTACCCCGTGACATCGAAGATCACCTGCGCCGATGAGCCTGCATCCGAGCCGACGGAGGTGATCGAGAGAGTGCCTCCGGTGCCGAGAGCGACAGTCACCTCGTTGGCTCGATCGTCACCGAGCGGAAAGTTCAGCGTGGAGCTGGTGGGATCGTCGGCCGCGGCCGGGCCGGGGAACAGGTAGCCGCCGCTTTCGTGCGTGCGTACCCACAGTGGGTCCACGAAGAAGAAGCGATGAAGGAGGCTCAATACCTGGTCCAGGTCAATTCGGAGAGGGTGAAGAGGTCGACCGAACTTCGACGCCGGCCCGCGAGTCTATATGGCGGAGCAATGATGGGGTGCTTGCAAGCCGCCCACACGACACGGACCGACACGCGCGAACCTGGAGTGAAGCGGACGAGGGAGACTCGACTTGACGACAGAAGGAGCCTAAAGAAATGGCGACCCGTCGAACCATTCGGAATCGTATTTGGCACACAACCGGCCGTGCACGGATAGGCCATGGCCCGTTCACTCGCGCGTCCGCCCTCACATTGGCGTGGCTGCTCACTGCTCTTACCTTTGCAGGTTGCTCCTCGTCCGTCCCAAGGCTGGCTGCTGTCTTCTCGCCCACCGCGCCTGCCGCTGCCCAGACGGCCGCACCTGGATCGAGCGCAGTAGGCTCGGCGTTCAGTCTGACGGGCTCGATGAAGGATTATTGCGTCTTCTGCACCGCAACGACGCTCTCCGACGGTCGCGTTCTGATCGCCGGAGGCGAGAACAGCTCGGGGGTCGTCGCCACAGCCGAGCTGTATGAGCCCAAGACCGGCACCTTCAGTCCGACCGGCTCGATGACCACCGCTCGT
>CABEBU010000138.1_pt1 | contig 15393 bp, 14 predicted proteins | sample 3132691 | NCBI WGS metagenome assembly CABEBU01 (sample SAMEA5534346, study PRJEB31848) | metagenome | biome: tundra; feature: field; material: soil | place: USA | collected 2013-05 | depth 0.45 m | reverse complement strand
GAAGCCGCGCGGCAGGACGTGCAGAACTTCGCGGTTTGATGGAATCGAGACAGCCCGTGCCACTTCCAGGGCGCGGCCGATGTCCTCGCGAGTGACCTCGCGCTGATGACCGCTCACGGCAACGGCGCCGCGCGAGTTCTGGCTCTCGACGTGCTGTCCGCCGACGCCCACGAACGCCCGGTCGATCTGGTAGCCCGAGAGCCGCTCCGCATGATCCACTGCGCCGGTGATCGAGCGGACGGTCTGGTCGATGTTGACCACGACTGCCTTCTTCAGGCCGCTGGCGGGCACCGAGCCCTTGCCGACGATAGTCAGACTGCCGTCACGCGCCACCTCTCCGATGAGCGCGCAGATCTTGCTCGTACCGACATCGATTCCGACGAGAACTGCTTCGCGTTCCACTCGCTCCCGTCCTCGGTGCTGGCCTCGATCGCGAGGCGTTGTCTGCGTGAACCGGCCGACGGCGCCGCTAACGAATTCGGTTTCCTAGTGAAGGCTACCCGACCCGAGGGAGACGCATCAACCCAACCGCGCAATACGCGTCTTCAGCGCGGCACGTACGTGACCACATGGTCCGAGCTGACGTCGGAGACCAGGAAGACCCAGGCCACTTTGGCCTCGCCCGCGTAGCCAAGGAGGGAGCGCAGGTCGCGGACCTGGGTGGGGATAACCGTCACCTTGCGCACGTCGGGAGCATAGAACCCAAACTGGGCCACCCAGCCCGTCGGCACAGAGCTTAGGGTGAAACCGTGGTCATCATCGAGGACCACGGCCAGGGTCGAAGCCGTGCTATCAACGTCGGCGGGCGTCAGACCCGCCAGGCGGTAGCCCGCGTCTAGGTTGACCGGATCTATGACGCCACCAAGACCCAGGCTGGCATCCGCCGCGCGGCGGTCGTAGACGATAGGAAGGGCAAGAGCTTGTGGTCCTGAGACGGCTTCCAGATCCACCGTAGGGGCGGGCGCCAGGGACGGCACGATCGACGGGTTCGGCGTTGGCGTCGGCGAGCCAGCCGGTGACGCCTTCGCAGATGGCGACGCGGATGCCTTCACTCCCGGTTTGGTGGGTGTCGCCTTGGGATTGCGGGTCGGCGTCTTGGCCGGCGTCGGAGTGTTCGTCGGCTTGGGCGTAGGGCTCGCCGTCGGGGTCGCGCGCGCGGCGGGGCTCCCGGACTCGCCCGACGCTGCGCTCGAGGCGGTGTCCTCTGGCGTGGCGGTTGCGCCTGTGTCCGGCGACGGAGTCGGCAGAGGCCCCGCACTGGAGACGATCGGGTTGCCGGCGGCGTCAACCTGACCGAACAGGAGTCCCTCCTCGTCCACCACGAAATGCGCGTCGCCGATGACCCAAACCAGCTTGGGCTGGCGTTCGACGATGTCCACGATCACGGTCGAGGGCAGACGGACCTGCACGCTGGCCGACTTCACCGCCGGCAGCCGGACCAGCTCAGCCGCCGCCTTGTCCGTCTCCAATCGGAAAAGGTTCGGCGTCCCGTCCATGCCGACGATCTTGCGGATTATCGACTCGCTCGTGAACCTGGTGCCGTGAAGCTCCAGAACGCGGCCCGAGAAGGAGGGCACAAGGCCGATGCCGACGATGCCGACTAGACAGGCCGCCATTACCAGCGCAGCCGCGATCTGAACGGACCGGAGGGGTCGCGACTCGCGCCGAATCGGGGTGCGCCGAACGTGTGTTCCCTGGCGGCGGCTTGGGCCCCGGCTAATCACCACTGCCTCAGCGCGGCAGATCGGCTGCAGTCAGCCGCTGGCGGATGCGACCGGCGTGGCGCTGCACGGCCAGGTCCACGATCTTGAGGCAGACGGCACCGAAGCCGCCTAGGCCGGTAGCCGCCAGCTGCGGAAAGAGGCTCAGGGGCGTGAAACCCGGAATGGTATTGATCTCGTTGAGGTAGAGCTCTTCGCCGTCAAGCAGGAAGTCGACTCGGGCAAAGCCCTCGCAGCCGACGGCGCGATATGCCTCAAGGGCCATTTGGCGAACCTGCCGGCCAAGGCACTCGTCCACCTGGGCGCGGATCGTTGTCTCGGACACGCCATCGCTGTACTTGGCCACGTAGTCGTAGAACTCGCGGCCCGGGAATATCTCACCCGGCCCAAATGCCTCCAGGGCGTGCGGGTCGTTGCCCAGGACCGCCACTTCCAGCTCGCGTGGGTGATCGAGGTAGCGTTCCACCACGACGAGGGTGTCGTATCGGAAGGCCTCGTCCAGGGCCCGGCCTCGCTCGGCCGGAGAATGGGCGATCGTCATCCCAACAGAGGAGCCCATGCGCGCCGGCTTCACCATCAGGCGTTGCTCGTTGACGCGCTCCGAAAAAGTGTTGAGTTCGTCAAGGACGCCCCCGCGATCATGAGTCCAGCGACCGGCGGCTACCTCCTCCCACTCGACGACCTTGATACCCAAGCCTCGGACGAGGCGCTTGTACAACGCCTTATCCATTCCCACGGCCGAAGCCGCCACTCCCGCTCCAGCGTAGGGCAGGTCGTATGCCTCGAGCAGGGCCTGGACGGTGCCGTCTTCACCGAAGGGGCCATGGAGAGCCGGAAAGACGACCGGCACCGGGTCGCGAGCGGCCAACTCCGCGAGAGCCTGGGCTGGCGTTCGCGGTCCGGATGAGCCGCTGGCTCGAGGATCGTCGAACGTGCCGGGACGAGGGCGACCGAGCGAGGCCGCCGCGGGGACCGACCACCAACCGCCGCCGAGGTCGATGTAGATCCGCTCGACCGGGAGTCCGGCTTCTGCCAGTGCGTCGGCGATCGCCCAGCCCGAGACGACGGACACGTCATGCTCGGCCGAAGGACCTCCAAACATCACCACGACGTGGTGCATTTCCTCGGCCGCCTCGACCTGCCGGCTCTGCTCGTAAGTCATGCCACCTCCGGCTGCGCTTCGGACCAATCTCCAATGAATTGGACTTCATATGCGAGTTCTGTGCCGAACCGCCCGGCAACCTCCAGGCGCGCCCGTTCGGCCAGGCGGCGAACGTCCGCGGCCGTGGCGCCGCCTGCGTTCACGATGAAGTTGGCGTGCTTCTCGCTTATCTGAGCGCCGCCGATGCGTGTCCCCTTGAGCCCGCAGGCGTCGATCAAGCGGCCCGCCGAGTCGCCCGGTGGGTTCCGGAAGAGACTGCCGGCACTCGGCTGAGACAGGGGCTGGTGCTCCCGGCGCCAGCGACGTATCTCCTCGAGCCTGGCCTTGATCGCCGCCGGATCAGCCTGGGAGAGGCGGAATGTGGCGCTCAGTATCACTTCAGCGGGCGTGGCCAGTCCGCTCCCCTGCCCCGTCGGATGCTTCAAGCGGCTGTCCCGGTACGCCAGCCCGAGCGCCGCGACAGGTTCCACGACCTCCGTCCCGTCCGGGCGCAACACCGTAACCGACTCGAGGACAGCCGCCACATCAGAGCCGTGAGCCCCGGCATTGGCCCAGACTGCGCCACCCACCGTGCCCGGAATCGCCAACCCGAACTCCAGGCCGGAGAGCCCGGCGTGCTGCGCCAGCCTCGCTGCCCGCGGCAGCGGCAAGCCGGCCTCGGCTATCAGGCGCTCGCCATCGAAACGAGCCCCCTCGGCCCGGTTGAGGATGACCAGGCCGCGCAGGCCCGCATCGGCAATTACAACGTTGCTGCCACGCCCAAGGACCACCCAAGGGACCTGGCGGTGGTTCGCGAACCGAACGAGTGCAGCGAGCGCGGCGACGTCCGTGGCCACGGCCACCAGATCGGCCGGGCCGCCGACCCGCATGGTCGTATGGAGGGCGACCCGCTCGCCGACGCGCGGATGGATGCCTGTGGCGTGCTCCAGCTCCACGGCCAGAGCCACAGCTGCGGCGTCCCGCGCCCCACCGTGCCCGGCTGCCCCCATAACTGAGCCGCTCACACTGCCACTCCCCGAGACATGGCCTCTAGCCGGGCCGGGGCCGGCAGTGGCCGCCTTTCCGCGGCAGCCATTACCAGCTCCGCCACCGCGTCCGCGGCCCCAGGACGGGCCAGAGCGTGGGCAGCCGCTGCCATCTCATCGTGGGTGTGGCTGTCGTCGAGGATGGCTACGGCCGCCAGCAAGGCCTCGGCGTCGAAATCCGCGTCTTCAACCAGTCGCGCGGCGCCGGACCGGACCATCTCCGCGGCATTACGGCGCTGATGCCCGGCAGCGTGCGGGTACGGCACGACGACCATCGGCAGCCCAAAGGCCGCCACCTCGGCCAGAGTGGAGGAACCCGCTCGACCAACCACCAGGTCCGCGGCCGCGAGCGCCAGCGTCATCTGCTCGTACAGGAATCGTTCGGGGCGGTAACGGCCGCGCAACTCTTCTGGCAGGGCGTCTCGTCCCGCAACCGCTTCGTCGTAGCCGGCGTCGCCGGTCACGTGGATGACCCGAACGCGCTCCACGAGCCGTGGCAGGGCTTCCGCCACCGCCGCATTGAAGCGGCGAACTGCCTGGGAGCCACCGAAGATCAGCAGGAGCTTCTCACCGGCCTCGACCCCGAGGGCCTTCCGGGCATCGATCCGGCTCACGCTGCGGGGGTCTCGGATCGGCGTGCCCGTCACGTAGCAAGGCCGCTTCCGTCCGCCCAGGGCCACGCAGGTCGACTCGAACGTGACGGCGAGACTACCGGCCAGGCGAGCCGTGGCACGCACGCTTCGACCGGGCACTACATTGCCATCCCACATGACCACCGGGATTCTGAGGACGGAGGCCGCGAGCAGCACGGGTAGGGCGACGTAGCCACCGGTCGTAAAGATCGCGGCCGGACGCCGCAAGGCGAGCAGCGCCGTCGCCTGGGGCACCGATAGCGAGAGCCGCACCGGGTCGAGGACCGCATGGATGTCGGCATCGACGGATCTCAAGGAGCGCAAGAGCAGCCGCCGGAACGGTATCCCTGTTCCGGGGAGCACCTGAGCCTCGAGGCCCCGATGGCCTCCGATCCAACTCAGGAGAGGCGCATCTGGCCTAGCCTGAAGAGATCGGGCCACGGCGAGAGCCGGGTATATATGTCCCCCTGTACCCCCGCCCACTATCAGAAGACGCACTAATCCAACCTCGTTCAACCGTCTCACGAGAGACGGACAGCAGAACCCCGACGGCGGCCAGACTGACAGTAAGAGATGAGCCGCCCGCCGAGACGAACGGCAGCGTAATTCCGGTAACCGGGATCACGGCCACTACGACGCCGATGTTTATCAGCGCCTGGAAGCATATCCAAGCCGTTATGCCCGCCGCCATGAGTCCGCCGAATGTGTCGGGAGCCCGAATGGCCGTTCTTATGCCAGCGTACGCGAAAGCGATGAAGAGGCCGATGACAACCGCGCCGCCGACCAGCCCCATCTCCTGGGCTATGACAGAGAAGATGAAGTCATTTACGTTTTGAGGGACCCAGATCCGGTCGTTGCCGAGCCCAGTTCCGAAGAGACCGCCGGCGCTGAGAGCCTCCAGCCCCTTGACCGTTTGGTAGCCGGTGTTTTGCGGGTCGGCCCACGGATCAAGCAGGGTCTGGATGCGCTGCAGCGGGTAACTCCCCATCGCCACGACTAATGCGCCGCCACCGATGCCGGCCAGCCCGGCCAGAATCAGGTGGAAGGGGTTCGCTCCGGCCACGAAGTACAGCGAGAACGCAATCAAAACTATGACACTGGTCGTCCCCAGGTCCGGCTCGCGGACAATCAGGACCAGAAATGGGATGACGATGATGGCGAAGGGTACAGACCCCTTCCAGAAGCTACGGATGCCATGGCCACGAGTGCCAAGCCAGTGCGATAGGTAGACCACCAGAGCCAGCTTGGCCACCTCGGCGGGGTGGATGTCCGGGAGAAACGGGCCAAGGTGGAGCCAGCGAGCCGATCCGTTGCTGGAAACGCTTAGCGGGCTCGGCACCAGGACCACGACCAGCAGGGCAAGCGCCAGAACGGCCAGGGGCACGCTCGCGACTCGGAGGTAGCGATAGTCGATCCTCATCAGGATGACCATTGCGACAAGCCCGAGCAGTCCCGCCAATACCTGCGGCGCCACAAGCTGAAAGGTGTTCTGGCTGAGCGCATATGACGGGATCGCAGAGGCCGAGTAGACCATGAGGATACCGATAGCCGAGAGAGCCAGAACCGCCACAATGATGATGTAGTCCGGCTCGTGCGCCTCACGCTTCATGGCGCTGGGATTGGCCAGAATGCTGGTTTGGCTCCTGCTGGCCTCGCTCGGCCGGCTCGGACCGCTGCTCCGCCTGACCCGCTCACGGCCCAGCGGCTGGTCTTCATCGTCCCAGCGGTCGCGGCCGCTCATCCGTCGGTCCCCGACGCCCGTCGCCTTTCGGCCAGGGTGAACACGGCGGCCCGGAAGGCGTGTCCGCGCGCCGCGTAGTCCACGAACATGTCGAAGCTGGCCGCGGCAGGGCTCATCAGCACGGTCGCGAGCCGATCAGGATTGGAGGCGCCAGCCAGGGTCAACAATTCGCGGGCTATCTCGTCACCGCGGCCGACGGCTTCTTCCATCGTGCCCGCCATCTCGACTCGGGCCAGCCCGTTGCCGCGGAATATCTCGGCCAGGGCAGGGCCGGACTCGCCGATCAACACGGCCGCATCTGCCCGCTTCGCGACAACAGGACCAAGGCCGGACATATCGACGCCTTTGTCGCGGCCGCCCGCGATCAGGATCAGCGGCCTGGGGAAGGAGCGCAGAGCCGCGATGACCGCTTCCGGCTGCGTCCCCTGGGAGTCGTTGATGAAACGTACGCCGTCGACTACGGCGACCTGCTCGAGGCGATGCTCAACGCCGGTGAAGGCGCGCGCAGCGCTCCGGATCGCATCCGGCGTCACGCCAAAGAGAAGAGCCGCCGCCACCGCCGCCATGGCGTTTGAGATGTTGTGCTGGCCGGGAATTGACAGCTCATCGACCGGCATAATTCGACCGCCCAAACCTACGTCGGCGGCTCCGCCGCCGGCCACGGCCAGCCGCCATACGCCCCGGGCCACGATCCAGCCATTCTCGACGCCCATGCCCGCCGGTTCCGCGGGGCCGCGGCGGTACGTCACGACGGGCGCGGTTCGTAGGCGCGAGTACTCCGCGACAACCGGGTCATCGGCATTCAGCACCAGGGCGCCGTCCGGGTCCACGAGCTCGGCCAGGCGGCGCTTGACCGCGCGGTACGCATAGAGGGAGCCGTGTCGGTCGAGGTGATCCGCCGTCACGTTTGTGTAGACCGCGACTGTGGTTCCGCGCGAAAGGGTCGGCAGCTGCAGCTCGGACAACTCGATGACGACTCGGTGTTCAGGCGTCAGCTCCGGCAGGCGCTCCACGAGAGGCACACCGATATTCCCGCCGAGGATCACAGGGTGGGCGGTGTCAGCCGCGAGCAAGGCTGCCGTCAGCGACGATGTCGTGGTCTTGCCCTTGGTGCCCGTGACCCCGATCGTGGGACAGGGGCACATCCGGAGCACCAGGTCGGTCTCGCTGACCAGGGCCGGGGCTCCCAACGGATCCGCCTTGTGCGCATCCACGACCGCGCGGAGCGCCGCCCGCAGACGTGGCTCGGCCGTAGGGAAGTCGGGGTTGATGCTTGGCGACGTCGCGAGCAGGTCGGCTTCGGCCCAAGTGGTCGCCGGATCGATCTCCGGGCCGAGGCGCAGAGCCACCGCTCGACCGCCCAGCGAGTCTATGGCCCCCGCCAGCTCGCTGGCCGGCCGGCCATCGTAGACCGTGACGCGAGCCCCGGCGTCGGCAAAGAAGCGGGTCAGAGCGATGCCACTCCGAGCCAATCCCAGGACCGTGACCGATCGGCCGTCGAGGGCGCCGTCACGAACGCCGGCCGCCGACAGCCCGTCCAGATCGACGATCCGACGTCCCATGGCTACTTGGGATTAGGAATGGAGGCGACGAAGAGTGTCACCCCCAACATTGCGGCCAGCGCGCCCACGATCCAGAAGCGCATCGTGATCTTTTCCTCGTCCCAGCCGCCCAGCTCAAAGTGATGGTGCAGTGGGGCCATCCGGAACACGCGCTTGCCTCGCAGTTTGTAGCTGCCCACCTGGATGATGTCCGACGTCACCTCAAGCACAAAAATGATGCCGATTAGCGGCAGGATGAGTACCTGGCCGGTCATGAGCGCCGTGACCGCTAGCATGCCGCCGAGCGACAACGCCCCGGAATCGCCCATGAACACCTGGGCTGGGTGAACGTTGAACCACAAGAAGCCCATCAGCGCCCCGATGACGATGGCGTTGACCATGGCCAGGTTTGGCTGAAGAGGTTCGTTGAGCAGGGCGATGATCAGGAAGGCGATGAAGGCGAAGACGAGCGTGCCACCGGCCAGGCCGTCGAGGCCATCGGTCAGGTTCACGCCGTTGCTGCAGCCGACGATCGCTACGACAGCCACCACGATGAAGAAGATGGCGCCGAGTTCCACGCTGTGGCCTACGAACGGGATGGGAATCTGCGTCGTGTTGACGACGTCACCGATGAACGGGACGCGCAGCCCGTTGAAACCAAAGTGGTTCTGGACATAGATCGCAACTGCGATGGCCACCACCAGCTGCCACAGAATCTTGTGGCGGCCACGAATGCCGATGCCGGTCCGGGCGTTGAGGTAGTCATCGACCGCGCCCAGAGCGCCCACCAGCGCCAGAACGAAGAGCGGTGAGTACGTCGATACGTCATAGGCATTGAAAACGGTGGCGAGGATCAGGGTGACGATTACGATCAAGACGCCGCCCATCGTCGGCGTTCCCTGTTTCACGAGGTGGGTGCCAGGTCCGTCCTCGCGTATCTGTTTGCCCATGCCGAGCCAGCGCAAAAGGCGCAGGAATGGGGGCATGAGAATGACCATGCAGGCGAACGCGAGCAGCAGCCCCTGGATGAACTCGACGCCGTGTTCCTTCACCAGACCTCCTCACCGGTTGGGCGCGCCCCTCCCTGCGCGTCTGCACCGGCAGTCCAGCCCCCGAAACTTGCTTGCAGTGTCTCGACAACCGACTCGAGCGCCGCACCCCGCGAAGCCTTGACCAGGACGGCGTCTCCTTGGCGGAGGCGTTCCCGAAGGACCGACACGGCGGCATCGCGATCCGGGACCACCACGACTCTGTCGCCGAGCGCCGCGGCTCCCGCGGCAATACCGCCGGCCTCAGCTCCGACGATGACAAGTTCGTCCACGAGCCCAGCGGCTGCCGAGCCTAACTCACGGTGAGCCCGATCGTGCGCCTCTCCCAACTCCCGCATCTCACCCAGAACCGCGACGTGCCGGCCGGGCAGACTCGAGAGCAGCGTCAGCGCCGCCAACATCGAGGCCGGCGAGGCATTGTACGTGTCATCAAGGATCGTCAGCCCGGGGATTCGGATGATTTGATCGCGATGCGGTGCCTGCCAGCCTTGCCGGACACCGGCCGCAATCAGTTCCAAATCCAGTCCGGCGGCCAGTCCAACGGCCGCTGCAGCGAGTCCGTTTTGGACGCCGTGGCGGCCCAGGGCCGGGGTCGAGAGACGAATAGCACCACCTGGCACCACGAGCGTGAAGGCCATGCCGTCCAGCCCAACCGAGGCTACATCCTCGGCTCGGACGTCCGCCGCGGGCGAGAAGCCGTAGGTGATGGTCCGGGCCGCGGTCATTGCCCGCATCCGCTCGACGCGAGGATCGTCGGCGTTGAGGATTGCCGTCCCGTCTCCGGGAAGCGCCTCGACAAGTTCCGCTTTGGCCGCTTCAACGGCGTCAATGCTGCCGATGCGCGACAGGTGAACCTCGAGAACGGCCGTGACCACGCCGATGTGCGGCCTGGCGATGGCCGCGAGTTGAGTGATCTCACCGCCCACGTACATGCCCATCTCGAGGACCGCGGCTTCGTGCTGGGGACCCAAGCGCAGCACAGTCAGCGGCAATCCGACTTCGTTGTTGGCATTGCCTTCGCTCTTGAGTGTTAGCAAGCGTTGCGACAACACTGCCGCGATCGCTTCTTTGGTCGATGTTTTGGCAATGCTGCCGGTCACACCCACAACCAGAGGCGAGAAGCGGTTGCGCCAGGCTGCGGCCACGGCGTGAAGGCCCAACAACGTATCGGGCACGGCCACGATCGCCACATCGGCGGCAGCCGCCACTGCCGAGAGGCCTGCCTCGGCCTCCCTGCCCTCGCCTACCAGAAGCGCCGCGGCTCCGGCAGCCACGGCCGCATCGAGGAAGCGGTGGCCGTCGGTCGACTCGCCCGGCAGAGCCACGAAGAGACCGCCGGGCTCCAGGAGGCGCGAATCGACGGCTGCGCCGATAACGGGGCGCCGGGACGAGCGAAGGACGCGCCCGTGAGTCGCGAAGGCTATCTCGGCGGCGGTCAGGGCAAGCGGCCCCGCACCGGGCCGAGGCTCCCTCTGGCGGGTGTCGGTCACGGCCTCAGTGTCGCACAGCCGGGGTCGCCCAGTGCAGGACTGAGCCAACGCGTCACCCCAGCGACTTGGCTTTCTTCCCGCTGGGAGCGATCGGGCCGTCTGGGTTGGGCGGGATCTTGAGCGTTACCGTAGCGTCGGTAGCCACCCGACGGAACAGTTCTGTCGATTGAACCGACAAAGGCAGGACGCCCTGGCCGATCTTTGTTGGCCGGCCCTCGTAGATCACCACGCCGATCGTAAGGTCTGGCTTGTCGTGGCCAACCCAGCCGTAGAAGCTGTAGTTGTAGACGTTTTCGATCCAGCCACCCCGGCCGCGGTTCAACGTTGGATCCCAGATCTGGGCTGTGCCCGTCTTGCCGCCGACGAAGTAGCCCGGGATGTATGTGGCCTGGTCATACGACTTCACGGCCGTTACCACGTGCTGCATCAACCCAACAAGCGACGTCGACAGGCCCGCGCTGATCACCTGCTTGGCCGGCGTGGCCGATGCTGCGGCGCTGCCGACCGGAGTGAAGTCGACAACATGCGGCGTGACCAGGTATCCGCCGTTGGCCATTTCCGAGTAGGCCTTGACTATCTGGATCGGCGGCACCGCCACGCCCTGACCGAAAGAGGCGTTGGCGAGGTCTATCTGTTGCCATGGAGTCTGGGCCGGGTCGTGGACAATGCCGCTCACCTCGCCGGCGAGGTCGATGCCGGTCTTCTGGCCGATGCCGTACACGCTCCACGTCTGGTAGAGGTTCGCTGCCGAGGCGTTGTTCGTCTTGCCCAGCCGAAAGGCGACCTGTGAGACGCCGACGTTTCTGGACCAGGCGACTATGTCCGCGAAGGTCATCCAGCCCATGGCCTTGCGGTCGGCGTCCGCGACTTCCTGCCCGCCCGGAAGCTTCAGAACGCCGGTGTCGTTGATCTTGGTCGTCAAAGATGTCGTCTTGGTCTGGAGCGCAGCGGAGGCGGTGAGCATCTTGAAGACGGAACCCGGTTCGTAGACCGCGCTGATGACCGGGTCCATGAAGAGCGATGGGTTCTGATTCGCGACCAGTTGGTAGAAGTTGGCGTCATACGATGGGTAACTTCCCTCGGCCAAAACCGCGCCCGTCTTGGGATCCATGACGACAGCCGAGACCGTTCGCGCCTTGTCAGCCGCCCACGTGGCAAAGACCTCCTGTTCGACCTGGAGCTGGAGGCCGACGTCGATCGTCGTCCGGATGTCCTCGCCGTCGGCGCCCGGATCGACAACGTGGATGCCCGTCGCCCCCGGCTTGTTCGGATCGATCTCGAGTTGCCGAGGCCTTCCTGCGAGCAGCGAGTCGTACTGCTGCTCCAGGCCGTACTGACCCTTGCCGTTGCCGTTGACGAATCCGAGGAGTTGGGCCGCCAGGGACGTGCGCGGCGCTCCGCCTGCCTGCGGGTAGACGCGGACCGGAGTTGGCTCCAGCGTCATCGCGCCCAGGGCGCCGTTGGCCTGGGCATCGGCGATCTCCTTGCCCAGGTCCGCATCCACGTTGACCGCCAGAATGACGTAATAGCCGGTGCCCGTCATCGCCTTCCGGAAGGCGACTTCGACGTCTCCGCTCAGTTCCAGGAAGTCGACGAGAGCCGTGGTGTCGCGCTTGCGCTCGGCATCGCTGATGCTGTGCAGATCGGCCACTATGCGGTAGCGGTTGACCGTTTGAGCAAGGACGATGGTGCCGGTCCGGTCGTAGATGGTGCCACGCCTGGCGGGCACGGACCGCTGGGTCATTTGGGTCTGGTCGGCGAGAGCGGTCAACTGCTGGCGCTGGTTGACCTGCCAATAGGCCAGACGCATGGTCATGCCGCCGGCCAACACGACCAGCACCATGAACAAGAGCAGAAGACGGCCCTTGGAGTCTGTCCGGCCAAGCATGGAAGCCGGTGGCCTCAGCGGGCCGGGATGACGATCGCGGCGGGCAGCTGCGTGAGACCACCGGAGATGGCCTGCCGGCGAATGCTGGACTCCCTGCCGAGCCTACCAATGTCAGAAAGGTCCTGTTGGCGCTGGTTCTGGAGCTGTCCCCATTGGGCGTTGAGTTGGCCCATGTCGTACCCGGAAGTGGACACACGCACCGTCTGCACCAGAGAGAAGAAGCTCAGCAGGAAGGCCACGACGATCAGGCCGATGGCCACACCGAAAAAGCGCGGCCGCTTTCGAGCCCGCAACGTCACCCGCGACGACCGGCGCGGCATTGCCGGCGCGTGGGTCACCAAGGCTTGGCGACGGATGAGAGGGGCATCGAGGCGCCGGCGTGGAAACAGGGATGAGCGCGGGCGTGCGCCTTCGTAGACAGCCATCAGTCGACACCCCGAGCAACAAGGCGATCGCGAGCACCGGCGCGGTCGAGCCGAGCCAACTCGGATCGATCCTCCGCGTCGACACTTCCGCGGACCTCGAGCCAGCCGAGGAAGCCGACGGGGCGCTCGAAACGCTGGTGCAACTCGTGCTGGCGGCGGCCGTAGGTGCGGCGCCGGCTGGCCTGATGTTGTTTGCTCATCGGTTCCTCCTTTCTCGTTGAGCTAGGCGGCGACGCGCTCGGCAGCCCGGAGCCGGGCGCTTCGGCAGCGCGGATTGGCTGAGATCTCCCCGAAGCTCGGCGTGCGCGACTTGCCCAGCGACCGCAGACGAGGCTGGTGCCCGCAGATGCAGACAGGTACTTCGACCGGACAGACGCAGCCGCGCTGCTCGCCGGCCATGAAGCGCTTGACGATGCGATCCTCAAGTGAGTGGTAGCTCAGAACCACGAGACGTCCGCCCGGCCGGAGCAACACGAGAGAGGCAACAAGGCCGGCCTCGAGGTTCGTCAGCTCGTCGTTGACGGCAATCCGAAGGGCCTGGAAGACACGCGTGGCCGGATGAGTGCGGCGTCCCTTGGGCGTCGGCACGGCCCGCTCAATCAACGCTGCGAGCTGCTCGGCCGTATCCACCGGCGTGTGACGCCGCGTCTCGACGATCGTCCGCGCAATCCGCCCGGCGAACGGCTCCTCGCCAAGGCTTCGGAAGAGCGCAGCAAGTTCGCCTGCTTCCATCGTCGCGAGCAGGTCGGCAGCGGGACGGCCTCGGGCTGTATCGAAGCGCATGTCGAGACGTCCGCCCGCCCGGAACCCGAAACCGCGCTCCACATCGGCCAGTTGGTAGCTCGACAGTCCAAGATCCATGAATAGGCCGTCAACCTGGCCGAAGCCCGCGTCCGGCGCCACGTCAGTCAACTCACCAAAGTTGGCCTGGCGCAGGACTACACGATCACCGAAACGAGCCAAACGCCGGGCGCTCCTGGCTATGGCCGCTCCATCGGCATCCAGGCCGAGGAGTCGGCCCGCAGGAGAGGAGGCTTCAAGGATCCGCTCGGCGTGGCCTGCTCCACCGAGGGTGGCGTCGATCTGGAGGCTGCCGGAACGCGGGGCGAGAATCTCAACGACCTCGCCTGCCATCACCGGCAGGTGCCTTACCTCCTGTTCGGCGCCCCCCTCGAGAGAGCCGCCGACGGTGATGCCGCCGGCTGCCGCGTCGAGCGGGTCCTTGAAACTCATCAGTACCACCTACAGCCCGAGACCGGTGAGCTGGCTGGCCAGCGCATCGGCCGAATCGAGGCCCTTCTGGAATATCGCCCACCGATCGGGAGCCCAGACTTCGACGTGATCCCACGCCCCAACGACAACCGCATCGGTAGCGAGTCCGGCCCAATCGCGAATCGCGCCCGGCAGGACGATCCGGCCCTGGCTATCGCGCTCCACGTCAAAGGCGCTGGATGAGAGGAAACGGGAGAAGCCACGGGCCTTCTCATCGGCCAGCGGCAACACCGAAACCTTCGCCGCGAGGGCCTCGAAGGCCGGCCGCGGGAATATCGCGGCGCAGCCATCGACCCACCGGACGACCACGGCGCCCTCTTCGAGTTGCAGGCGGAAACGGGCCGGAATGGCTACCCGACCCTTCGCGTCCACCGAATGCCTGTACTCGCCGGTGAACATGTGCCCGTCGCCTGTCTGCTCGTTCCGCGGATGTGGCCGCGGGTCCCTGACTGCGGCGGGTGATGAGTGACCTTCGCCGGGTCTATCCCCGCCGGAGGCTTCTGGGCTGGGGCGGCATCGCCGCTTACACCCACTTATCACCACTTATCGCCACTTCGCAGGATCATACACCCACTTCAGGCGTCGTCAACGGGTGTATCAAGGCGACTTAATCCGCGGGTCGGGTGAAGCTGATGCCAAAGCTCCGGGTCGGGTCCGGCGCTAGACTCAGGCGAGCAACTGGAGCCGTCCGCTTCGGCAGCCGGCGTGTGGGATCAGTCGATTTGGCCGCGCGGAGGAGTGACATGCGGATCCTGGCCATTGAGACCACCGTGGAGAACGTCAGCTCAAGCCAGTTCGCGCGTGAGATCGCGGCCGCGGAGGCGCGGCGGGCTTGGGATCTGCATCAGGGCGGAACGATTCGAGAGCTCTACTTCCGGGCCGATTCGGCCGCGGCCGTGCTCGTGGTCGAATGCGTTGGATGTGGCCGAGGCGGAGACGGCTCTGGCGTCTCTACCGATGGTGGCGGCCGGGCTGATCACTTTCGAAGTAGTGCCGCTGCGGGCCTACCCCGGGTTCGCGCGGCTCTTCGAGCCTACCGATCCGGCGTGACGCAGGGCAGGTCACCGCTGGGACCCGGGATATAGCGCGCCACCCAGCCGGACAACTCGCAGCTGAGGTCGCCGGCCAGTTGGCGGCTTGAGCCACTGCGCTCGAATGACTGTCGAAAGGCGGTCACGATCTTGACCAGTTCCGCCCTGGCTTCACCGTTCCACCCGAGAGCGGGGCACACGCCGCGGAGGTGGCAGTCCTCCTCCTGCGAGAAATGCCGCACGGAATAGTCGCCGAAGTCGCGCAGGGCGCGCTCCACGACAGATCGGTCGCTGCCAGTTTCGATCGTCGCCACCAGCGCGTCCGCTCGCTCGACAAGGGCGCGATGCTGGGCATCCAGCAGCGGGGCGCCTGTCTCCATGCTGGGCTGCCACCCGATCGACATCCGAGAACTCCT
>CABEBU010000137.1_pt1 | contig 15432 bp, 13 predicted proteins | sample 3132691 | NCBI WGS metagenome assembly CABEBU01 (sample SAMEA5534346, study PRJEB31848) | metagenome | biome: tundra; feature: field; material: soil | place: USA | collected 2013-05 | depth 0.45 m | reverse complement strand
TTCACGCCCGATCTCGTTCCGGCGGATCTGATCGGCACGCGCATCTACAACCAGAAGACCGGCGAGTTCAACACGTCGCTGGGTCCGGTGTTCACGAATCTCCTGCTCGCCGACGAGATCAACCGGGCCCCGGCCAAGGTCCAGAGTGCGCTGCTCGAGGTGATGCAGGAGCGGCAGGTCACGATCGGGCGCGAGACGCACAAGGTGCCGGACCCGTTCCTCGTCCTGGCGACCCAGAACCCGATCGAGACCGAAGGGACGTACGCCCTCCCCGAGGCCCAGGTGGACCGCTTCATGCTCAAGGTCCTGGTTGGCTATCCGAGCCCGACCGAGGAGTTCGTCATCGTCGAGCGGATGACCGGGCGGCTGGACCCCGTGCAGGAAGTGCTTACGACGGCGAGCCTGCTCGAGTTGCAGAAGCAGGCCGACCGCGTCTACGTCGATCCGTCCCTGATGGAATATGCCGTCCGCTTGTCGACCGCCACTCGTGCCCCCGGAGCGCACGGTATGCCGGATCTGGCCCGGTACATCACGTTCGGCGCCAGCCCCCGCGCCTCGATCAACCTGATCCTCACGGCCCGCGCTCTGGCCTTCGTTCGAGGCCGGGACTACGCGCTGCCGCAGGACGTGCTCGACATGGCCCGCGACGTGATGCGCCATCGCCTCGTGCTGTCGTTCGAGGCCCTGTCGGACAATGTGACTGCCGACGACGTGCTGACGACGGCCCTCCAACGAGTCCCGGTGCCGAAGGTGCCGCTGCGGGAGCGTTCCAACGTCCGCGCCGGCGCCTGAGCGCCTCGTCTGGACACCGGCGCCGGGGCTCGCAGAAGAGGAGCGCCCGGCGACGCGGGGGCTCGCAGAAGAGGAGCGCCCGGCGGCGCCGAGTCAGGCGGAGGAGGCTCGCCAGGAGCCGGCAGCCGCCGTCTCGACGCGGCCGCTGTTCGCCCGGCCGCCGTCCGCAGTGGCGTCGGCCCCCGCGCCGTCCACGGTGGCGACGGGGCGGCCCGCCGCTGCCGCGGAGAAGGTCCTCCAGCGCCTCGACTGGAAGGTCATCCGCCGGTTGGACGGTGTGCTGCAGGGCGACTACCGGAGCCTCTTCCGTGGCAACGGCGTCGATCTCGTGGACCTGCGCGAATACCAGCCCGGGGATGACGTGCGGGCCATCGACTGGAACGTTACCGCGCGAATGGACACGCCCTACGTCCGCGAGTACGTCGAGGACCGGGAGATAACGGCCTGGTTCCTGCTGGATCTGAGCCCATCGGTCGACTTCGGAACCGCGGACACGGAGCGCGACAAGCGAACCGTCCTGATCGACTTCGTGGCCACGCTGGCACGACTGCTGACCCGGCGTGGGAACCGTGTCGGGGCAGTCTTCTATGGCGGGGCCGGCGACAGGGCGATCCCGGCGCGAGGCGGGCGGGATCAGGTGCTGCGCCTCATCGACGACCTGCTCCACCAGCCACGGTTGCCCAACGCACCGTTCACGGACCTGGCGCCGCTGCTGGCTGCCGGGCAGCGGGCCATCAAGCGCCGCTCGTTGATCTTCATCGTCTCGGATTTCATCAGCGTCCCCGGCTGGGATCGGTCGCTGAGCCTACTGAACCGTCGGCACGAAGTGGTCGCAGTTCGCCTGACCGACCCGCGCGAGATTGAGTTGCCCGACGTCGGCCCGATGATCATGGAAGACGCCGAAACCGGTGAGCAGCTCTACGTGGACACTCACAATGCCGCGTTCCGGCGCCGCTTCCAGGCTGCTGCGCAGCGGCGGGAGGCGGAGGTGAACGGCGCGTTCAGGCGTGCCGGGGTGGAGGCTCTGTCCCTGTCCACCGACGAGGATCTCGTCCGATCCATCGTCCGTATGGCGACGATTCGCCGCCGGCGCAGGAGGTAGCCGATGTCGTTCATCTGGCCGCCGATGCTGCTTTCGCTGGCGCTGATTCCGCTCGGAGTCCTGCTTTATCGATTCCTCGATGGCCGTCGTCGCCGCCGTCTGGCCGCCTACGGCGGCGCGGGCGCTCAGGGAACCACCCACCGACCAGGCTTCCGGAGTCGGGTCCCCGCTGCGCTCTTGCTGCTCGGGCTCGTCGTGATGTCCGTTGCATTGGCTCGTCCGCAGGCCGTCGTGAGCCTGCCCAGGCAGGAGGGCACGGTCATCCTCGCCTTCGACGTCTCGGCCAGCATGGCCGCCACGGACCTGGCGCCGACTCGCATCGCCGCGGCCAAAGTGGCGGCCAAGGATTTCGTGGCGCGCCAGCCGTCCAGCATTACGATCGGGGTCGTGGCCTTCAGCGACTCCGGCGTGTCTGTTCAGGCGCCCACCAACGATCAGGCCACGGTGATTGCCGCGATCGATCGCCTGACTCCGCAGCGCGGGACTTCCGTGGCCCAGGGCATCCTCGCCTCACTCAAGGTCATCGCCACCGGGGAGGCTGGGCCGTTCAGTGGCGACTACTACACCAATCAGACGCCCGGGCCGTCCCCAACGCCGTCCCCAACGCCGACGCCCATGCCGCCCGGAGTTCACGCCCCGGCCGTGATCATCCTTCTCAGCGACGGTGAGAACAACGAGAATCCCGACCCGGCAGCCGCGGCCCAGGCGGCCGCCGACCAGGGCGTGCGGATCTACACCGTCGGCATCGGCAGTACGACCGGCACGACGGTGACCGTCGAAGGCTTCCAGGTTTTCACACAGCTCGACGAAGCCACTCTTCAGGGTATTTCGGACACAACGGGCGGAACCTACTACGCCGCGAGCGACGCCCAGCAACTACGCTCGGTCTACGACAACATCGATACCCAGGTCGTTCTCCAGCCGCAGATGACGGAGATCACCTCGCTTCTGGCGGGCATGAGTCTGCTGCTCCTGTTTGCGGGGGCCATGACCTCACTCTTGTGGCTCGGTCGACTGCCATGACGGGACGGCGATAGATGAACTTTCTGTGGTCAAGCCTGCTCGCGCTGCTCGTGCTGCTTCCAATTCTGGTCGCGATCTACGTTTGGCAGCTGCGTCGCAGACGTCCGTCCGGGGTTCGCTACTCGAGCCTCGCCCTCATCCGGGACGCCGAACCGGGTTCGGCGCGGCTGCGGCGCCACCTGCCCGTTGTCCTCTTCATTGCCGCACTTGGTGCCACCATTGTTGCGATGGCGCGACCGGTGGTCATCCTTGCCGTGCCCACCAACCAGACCACGATCATCCTCACGATCGACGTCTCGGGCAGCATGTGCTCCTCCGACATCCCGCCCAGCCGCCTCGAAGCGGCCGAAGCCGCCGCGGCCGCGTTCATCAAGAGCCAGTCTTCATCGACTCGAATCGGGATCGTCGCCTTCAGTGGCTTCGCCGAAGTAGTTGCGGCGCCCACGAACGATCAGACGGCGCTGCTCAATGCCCTTCACAGCCTTGCCACGGGACGGAGGACGGCCATCGGCGACGGCATCCTGGCCTCGATCGACGCCATCTCTGAGATTGACCCGTCCGTGGCAAAGAGCCAGACGGACTCCTCGACCGGAACCGCGCCGGTGCCGGTGGTCAAGGGCGCTTACGCCCCTGACATCGTTGTCCTGCTGACCGACGGCGCCAGCAATGCCGGAACGCCGCCTCTAGACGCCGCCCAGCAGGCAGCGGATAGGGGAGTCAGGGTCTACACGATCGGGTTTGGCACGGCCAACGGCGGTGCCATGAGCGCCACTTGCGCGCCCCGGTTCCAGGGCCGTGAGCCCGGTGCCGGCGGTGGCGGCGGCGGGTTCCGCGGTGGCGGCGGCGGGTTCGGCGGCGGCGGCCCAGGTGGCGGTGGTGGCGGCAACTTCCCGCGCGGCATTGACGAGGCGACGCTGAAGCAGATCGCCGACTTGACCGGCGGTACTTACCACCCTGCCTCGACCGCGAGCGAGCTTGACACCGTCTTCCAGAACCTCCCCACGAACCTGATCTTCAAGCACGAAGTGACCGAGGTCAGCTTTGGCTTCGTCGGCCTCGGCGGTCTCCTGGCCGGCCTGGCGATCCTGCTCGGCAAGGCCTGGCGCCCGCTGCCCTGAGGTCGGAGGTCGAAATCCTCTCGCCCCGACGGTTCCCCTCACTTGTTGCATCGGCAACAACCCGGCATTCATCAGCGCCTGGCCCGGTGAGTTGTGCCAAACAGGCGCGGTGTGGGCCAATTTCGTGCTTGATTCCCGGGGGTTGTGCGAAACGCGGGAGCCTCTTGCGGCTTACGATCCAAACAGCAGCTACGGGGCCGTACCTTGAGCCAGCCGCGAGGAATCTGCGACTGATGACCGCGAGGCTCGCATGGTCGCGGCTAGAATGGCGGCAGCCAGACCGGCTACCGGAGGGGAGTTGTGACACGCAACCCGTCACGCAGGCGAGGTAAACCACAGGGCCAGCTCGGTATGTGGGCATCGCCCGTCGAGGATGTGGTCTCGAAAGCTCCCATGAAGAACCCGGTCTCTCGTGGACGAATTCACGCCCTGTGCACGCCCGAAATGCTCGCGTGGGGCCGGACATCGATTGGCTTGAGCCTCCCGATGGCCGCGAAGAAGCTCGGCATTCCTGACGAGAGGCTGGCCGCCTGGGAAGCCGGTACCGAACGCCCGACGATTCCCCAACTGCGGGAATGTGCGCGCGTCTACAAGCGTCCGCTGGCGGCGTTCTACATGGATGCTCCGCCGCGTGACTTCACCGTGAGCAACTCCGACTTCCGAAGGCTGCCAGGCGAGGTGCCAGAGGAATACACGCCCGAGATGCGCATAGCGCTTCGGACGGCCGCTTATCGCCGGGAAGTGGCCTTGGAGCTTGATCCAGAGGCGGATCCGGTCGAGTTCGTCGGCTCAGCCACCATGGAAGTGCCAGCCGAAACGCTGGCCGCAACCGCCCGGGTCGCCCTCGCCGTGACCCTTGCGGAGCAGGCTGGCTGGTCGGAGCAGTACGAGCCACTCAACGGCTGGAAGAACGCAGTTGAACGCCTGGGTGTCCTCGTTTTCCATTTCACGGATGTCGGGGTCGATGAGGTTCGCGGTTTCTCCTTCGGGGAGTCGCTCTTCCCGGTAATCGGCCTGAATGGCGGCGACTCCATCCATGGCCGGATTTTCACCTTGATCCATGAACTCGGACACCTGTACCTTGGCGAAGGCGGCAGTTGCGACCTAGGAGATTTCACTGGGCCGGTCGAGGAGCGCGGGCCGGCCGAGGTGTACTGCAACAGGTTCGCCGGCGCGGTGTTAGTGCCTCGCGAAGCTCTGCTTGATGATGCGGTCGTTCAACGAGCTGACGCTCGCGCGGAGTGGTCGGATGCAGAGCTGCATCGGCTGTCGAGCAAGTTCCGGGTCAGTCGCGAGGTCGTTCTGCGGCGACTGTTGATCCTGCGGAAGGCGGACCAGGAGTTCTACCAGACGCGTCACGACGAGTACCTCGCCCTTCCCAGGCGACCGCGGGATAAGAAGGCTGCTCCCATCCCTCGGCCGATCATGATCGTCCGTGACGCCGGCAAACCATTCGCCCGAATGGTCCTGGATGCCTACCACGCAGATGCCATCTCAGCCGTGAGTGTCGCCGATTACCTCGGAACGCAATTGAAGCACCTGCCCGCTATTGAGAAGAGGCTGGCCGGCCATGACGTTCTAACGGGTTCGGCGCCATGAGCGAAGAGGTCTACTGCCTCGACACCAGCGCTCTTGTGAACCCCTGGCGGCGGATGTGGCCACCGGATCTGGCGCCGCTCTACTGGGAAGGCGTGGCGGGACTCGCCGCATCCGGACGGATCGTCCTGAGTGAGGAGGTCCGCGAAGAACTCCTCCACAAGGACGACGAACTCGCGTTATGGGCAAAGGCGAACATCCAGACCTGGCACCCCCTGACGGATGAGATACAGGCATGCGTCCACGAGATAATGCGGAACTGGGGCCGCCTGGTGGACCACAGGAAGAACCGCGGAAGCGCGGACCCCTTCGTCATCGCGACCGCGAAGGTTCTAGGGGCGATCGTGGTGACTGACGAGGGTCCAGGCAATGAGAAGAACGTGCGGATTCCCTACGTTTGCGCCCAGATCGAAGTGCAGTGCCTTGGTCTTCTCGATTTCGTCCGCGCCGCTCGGATCAGGCTCGCGTGACGAGGGCGCGGTCGTCCCAGCTTCAGGTACCAGCCTCAAGGCACCGCGTTCACGGCATGACCACACAAAGTCGCGATGCCCTTGCGCCAAATCAACGCAGGGCCTTGACGCCCCGCACCACGCAGAGAGCGAACTCCGGCATTTCGCCCTCAACTTCGCACGCGGCCTGACGATAGGCGTCCTCTGGCTTGTCGCGCGTGTCGCCGGCTTCGGCAGCAAGCGCTCGCGCCTTGGCCATCATGGTCGGCCAGATCGTCTCGAATTCAGTTTCCGGCGTGTCGCCGAACACCGCATGTGTAGTTCCGGCAGATGTCGTGGGCCAGTCCTCTTCCAGAGCCCCAAGGAGGCGGAGCAGCATCCGGTTACGGCGCGCCGTCTCCTCAACCGCCCGGCTGATGTCACCTTCCGACTTGCCCTTCTGCCGCATTCGGGTCTCGACGCTGCTGTCGCCATCGAACACTGTGTAGGTAGGGATTCCGAGTTCTGCGAGGATCGCCCAGACCATCGGAATGGTGGTCTTGCCGTTGGCCTGGACGATGGCGATTCCTGCGCCATCGAAGCCACCGTCGCGGTCGGCCGCGCCTGCGAGGAGCGCTGCGTCGGACACGCCCTCCACAACCAAGACGGCTTGAGCGAAGACGGCCTCGCTAAGGGTGCGCCGCAGGGTGGTGCTCGTCCGCCAGGCGACTTCGCTGCCGTCAACGATGCCCGCGAGCTTCGCCGCCACGCCGACGACGCTGGCAGAAGTGACCTCGCTCGTGGGGTAATCGGCCTGGCCGCGGCGCTTACGGAACCGACGAAGCCGCTCGTAGTGGCTTGGGTCGATGAAATACGGACTATGGGTCGCTAGAGCAACCTGGATGACCCGTTCCTCGTGCGCAGCGAGTTCCGCCAGGACTCCTGCGAAATGCCGAGCTTGAGCAGGGTGTTGATACAGTTCCGGCTCTTCAATCGCTAGGAAGATGCCGGGCGGCTCGTCCTCCGTTTCGATGAGCGCAAGTTCTTGCAGGGTCGCTATAAGCAGGGCTCTCTGGAAACCATGACCCTGGCGGCCAACGTCCGTCTCCACGCCGCCCTCGGTGACACGCATCTCGACACCCAGGGACGGCACCTTGAACTCCGGCGGACGCATCTGGAGGGAAATTCCCGCGTCTTCGACGTACGTTAGAAGGGCCGCCGTGACCCGATCCGCGAGTTGGTTCAGAGCGCCTGTGTGCTCCTCCTCGAAGATCTCCCGGATTTGAGTACTGACAGTCTCGTTCAACTTGCCAAACCGTTCGTCGATCCGGGCTTTATTGGCAGTCGAGCGTTCAAGCAGTCGGGCCAGCAGCGTGCCCTTAGCGTCGCGTGTCTGCTGTTCGGCATCGAAGACGGCGGGTACGAACACGAAGTCAAACCGGCCAGCAAGACGCGGCCCCCCGACGAAGCCGAACAAGTGGGTCGCAGACGTTGTGGCCGTCTCCAGGCGACTCTGGTTCTTCGCCTCCCAAGCCTTCATAGCGTCCTTCGCAAGAGGGCCACTGGTCACCGCAGGCAGGTCGAGGTCGGAGTTGTTTGCTCGGAACTCTCCATAGGCCTTTCGAAGCTCCAGCTGGCTCGTGTTTGCCCTTATCGCCTCGAATGGCGGGAACGCGACTCCCCGGCCGGTCAGCTTCATGCCGTCTTCCTGTGACCAGGTCCGCCAGAACGTCGCGGTTTCGCCCGTGCCATATGACTCCAGGGCGTCCCTATCAGCGATCGACAAGTCCGAGAAGGTCACACTCACTGAGGCCGTGGCATCCGGTTCGCAACCGCTCAGGTCCTCTGGCTCCAGCGCGCTGCCTCCAAAGAACCAGTTCAGGCCGTGCAGCACGGAGGACTTGCCCGATCCGTTCGCGCCAATCATCACGGTCAGATTGTCGAACTCCACCGTAACGTCGTGGAGGCAGCGGAACCGCTGAATGTGAGCCGACACGATGCGCATTACTAGAGCATGCCACGCGCCCGCTTCAATCGCATCACAATTTATCCGGTTGCTCGCGACGGGGCGAGCCAACGCTCGACGGGAGGAATCTCATGGACCCAATGGATCTCATCACGGCGGAAGCTCGGGCGGAGCGGACCGTGCTACTTACCGCAAGCGAGGCCGATGGATCGGTCGAGACGCGAGAGATCGAGCCCTATAGCCTGCGCCCGGGAAAGGACGGCCTGCCCCGGCTCTTCTACTACTGCCTGGAAAAGCTCGGGACACGCAACACCTACCTCAGCAACATCATTTCCGCGTCTCCTACCGGCAACTCCTTCTCGCCCCGATGGCCAGTGGAACTGTAGGCTGAAGAGCAAAGCAGGAGCGCCGCCGGAAACAGACGGAGCGGTCCACGACCCCCATCGGCAAGAGGGTCCGAGTTGTGAAACGGCGTGGCTAGCCTCACGCTCGGTCCATTCTCGTGTCCTTCTGCATCACTATGTGCCCGTGTCCCATCGACGGCCGCCATCGGGCAGCCTATCCTGATGTCGCGTCCTGAAGACGGGGGTATTCGTGGCCAACACCGGCGACGCAACGAAGGCATCCGCCGCCAGATCGGTGAATGGATCCCTACCCGGGGCTGGCGAGAGCGGTCCGACATCGTGCGACTGTTCCGTCTGCGGGCAAGATCACCCGTTCGACCTGCCCCAAGAGCTGCTCACCGCGGCATTGGAGCACAAGCTGGTGGTGTTCGCTGGCGCAGGGATCAGCACGGAATCTCGGCGGGCCATGGGGGACACATTCGCAGACCGGGTTGCTATCGAGTTGGGCGAACCGATCGGCGGCCGAACCTTCCCTCAACTCATGACAGCTTACGAAGGCCGTTTCGGGCGACCGCAGCTGCTCCAGCGGATACGCAGCCGCTTCGACTACATCAAGGGATTCCCCGAACTGCACCGGTCGGCGACGAGGTTTCACAAGGAACTTGCGACCGCCTACTTTCTCGACCAGATCGTGACAACGAATTGGGACACGTACTTCGAGGAGTTCGCCGGAGCGTCGCCGATCGTGATTCCTGCCGACTACGCTTTCTGGGACCTGAGTGGGCGCACTGTGTTCAAGCTCCACGGCTCCATGCACAACCTCGGTACTCTCGTCGCGACCGAGAACGACTACGCCAGGTGCTACCGACAGCTCCAGCGAAACACGATTGGGAGCACGCTGAAGCACTTGCTCGCGACAAAGCGAGTCGTGTTCATTGGGTACTCCTTCGGGGACAGCGACCTAGCTGGAATCCTGGCGTTCATGCGGCGCGAGCTAGGCGACCTACTGCCTCGGTCGTTTGTAGTTACGCCGCACGGCTACAGCGGCAAGGACTTCCCTCCTGAACGAGTGATTGCCACAGACGGCGCTTACTTCATTCGCAAACTGAAGGACGCGGCCGTCGCGGCCGGACACATGCGGCCAGACACCATCTACGACAAGATCGGCCGTCTTGCGGACCGGGTTTCACGCGCGCGCCATCGATCAGCTAGCCGTTTCCACGTCGACAAGGACCCTTCGGCGATCTACACATGGGCGTACCAGGATGGCATGCTCCACGCATCTGAGCGCGTCGAGGCGCTCAAACCGACCGGGCACTACTCGGATCCTCACGCCGGTCACGGTGTGATCGCCCACTACGAGGCCGCGCGAAAGGGTGCGATACGAACGCGCCAGTACTTCGACGCCGCCTACATCAACGGCTACCAGAACGGCTTATTGGCGCTCGATTTCGACGAGGAGACCACGCACCAAATGCCCCTCTATTTCGTGTGGGGGTCAGACTCGGAGTTGGTGGAGTTTGACGAATTCAAGCGTGAGCTTCGGAACGCGCCCCAGCTTCACAAAGGGGCAAACGACGAGGCGCGGCGTCTGGTGCAGAAGGCTGGCGGACTTGTCCCTGTCCACACGCCCTTCCTAGACGTCGAGGGCCTAGCTGCAGCCGCCAAGCCGAAGCGAAGAGGGCCCGATGCGGCGGCACCGAGGCAGCGGTAGCGCCCAATCATCTCAAGAAAGCCATAGACCACTCAGTTGAGCTCACGATTCGATCTGGGCGTTCGCACGGCGGCTCAAGCGTCCGTCTCGGACCATAGGCCCGACCGTGCGATGCTGCTGAGTGGCGGAGAGAGTGAGCCAGGACAGCCGTCGCTAGTCAGCCGAGGCAGGCGTGCCCTTAATGTTGCGACCGGCAGCGCAGAAATACCGCGAGCGCTCCAGTTGCCGGTGGAAGTTGCCCAACCGGCCGCCCAATCCTCTCGCCGACTTGCTACGGCCAGATCAAGGACGCGATCAGTTGGACCAAGATCAGTAGGATGCCAAGGAGGACTGAAAGGATACGCAATGTTGTCAGCGAGCCTCTGGGTGGACGTCGAACGATCTGCTGCGCGGAAGGATCGTCGCCAGTCGAATCCAGGTGGCGCGGCAAGTAGTCCTTAATCACAGTCCCAGGGTCTGAGATCATGAACTTCCATATGATCGCAGCCACACCGGCCAGGAAAACACCCCACGCGAATGCCAAGACCGGAAGCGTCGTTGTCATCATCAGCAGAAGCGCTTGGCAACAGAGAAGAAACATCGCGACCACGGTTAGGATCAGCTGAGCGTAGTAGTCCATCAGCGCGTACACCTGCATCTGGGCAGGGTCCTGCGGGTTCTTGACCATATCTCTTACCCACGTCTCCGTGGCATGCGCATGCCTCTGAGCATCGTCTTGCGGGCTCTTGGGCCAGTCGCGAACCCAGTTCGCCGTCCACCCCTCAGGCGTGTCGGAGTCTCTGAGCTGCTTCCTCGCTATCGCCGGTGCGATGATGTTGACCAAGACGGACAGAACACTGCTGATCAGAGTGAGCAACAGTGGTGTCACTGTCTTCATGCCTCAGGCCCCCTAAAGACGCAACTCGCCCGTCATTGAGCACCTACGACGACTGGGCAACCACCTTGATAGAGTCGCCGAGTTCCAACAGGGCCTTCTGAAGCCGCGGGCTTCGCCGCACCGTCCGACCTACTTCAACCTCCCCCAGTCTGTCTGACTCCTCTTGGATCAGACGAGATACCGCGCGCTCCTGATCGCGAAGCCAACGAGCGTTCGCGATCATCGATGTCAGTAGGCGAACGCCCGGACTTCTCGGTCGAAGAGTGAGGATCGCACTCGCTCGTTCCAGGCGTTCCGCTCCCTCGTCGAGACATTGCCCGAGCGCCCCACTGGATACGAGGCGCGCCAGAACGTCTGTCGGCTCCGACCGTTGGCTGCAACTGGCGACATCCACTCCCCGAAAAGCCAGGGCCAAGAGGGGTGTGAAACTACCGATCGCGAGATCCTCGTCCCAGTCACTGATGTCATCTAGTAGTTGCACGCCGGTCTCGAAGTCGCTCAGGGCGGCCAGCTCGATCTCGCTGGGCTCAAACCCGTTGGCGAGCGCGAGGGAGCTGTAGCAGATCTTGACCAGATCGATCTTCTCGCCGGTGCGGCGGAGATCGTCCGGCGTGATGGACGAGATCCGACCACGACCCTGCTGCATCTCGCGTGCGCCCGCCGCACCCGTACTGAGGAAGAAGTCCTCGAACCTCGACCAGAAGCGGGGATCCGGCCCGAAGATCGCCAGGTACTCGGCGAATGCGCGTTCAGCGAAGACGGACACGACGATCGGCAGAGCAGAGCGATCCACATCAGTGGACTCATCTAGCAGATCGTCCACCGCGAGCACGTGCAGATAGAGCGGAAGCCAAGCTTTGGCGATACGAGTGGTGTGGATGGACTTCATGCCAAAGAGGTCGCCCAGCAGCCAGGGCAAGTACTCGCCAAGGAGAGGCTTGGGGCGCACACGGTTGACGCGCAGCTCGTAAAACTGAGCGCACATCTCACCGAGAGGCTCCGGAAGCGTACGGAGGCGCGCAAGATACTCCCGACGAGTTCGGTCGACACGAGCTTGAAGACCAAGGATCTCCTTGGTCGGAACCCCTCGTTTCTGGTCGATCTGTTGAGCCAGCATCTTCGTCCGCTCCTTGCCTTCGTACTCGTGACTTCGAGCACGGTACAGGAACCGGGAGTGCGTGGCTAGCTCGGGAGGACCTGGCTGTTGCGCCCGACATCGGCTCCTGTCGTTAGAGGCGCCCAGCCTGTAGACTCAGTCGCCGATACCCTCTGGAGCGGATGGGATGCGGGATCTACTTTGTCGGTTGTTGGACCGCGACGCCCGAAGGAAACAAGGATCCGGCGCGATGGGGACAGCGCATGGAGCCGTGGCAGTCTCAGCGAACCGATCAACGATTGATGCGATCCTCTTGGAGTACGACGTCCAAACGCGAGATCGCAGGCTGTACGCACAGTCGATGTTCGGGACGATAGGGTTCGTGGTAGGCGGTGGCGTGGCCCTCCTGGCGGCAGGGGCTCAGGCGCACCAGCCGCTGATGTTGCTGCTCGTTCCTCCGCTCTTTCTGGCCGGAGGAGTGCTGGTCGTCGTCCTTCGCGTCCACCTCCTGCGTGTGTCGGTGTTCCTTACGGTGGTCGAGGAGGATCTCCGCCAGCGCTTGGGTGAAGCCGCGTATCCCATAGTCTGGGAAACCACCATGACCGGACGAGCCGAGGCGGTCACGTCCGTAAGCTCGCCGGCCAGATCCTCGGCTGGACTTTCCATCACCATCATGCTGCTGATGGGCGTTGCCGTGAGCGCTGTCTTGGTGTGGCCCGCGACGCTGCTCTACTGGCAGGCGGGCAGCCTCGGTAACATTGACATCATCGGCGGCATTACGAGGCTCACCGGTCTTCCTAGCTGGCCCGTCGAATGGGCCTATCCAGCTCTGAATGTGATGCTGGTCGCCTATATCGTCTACTCCTGGGTGGAGTTGCCCAATGTGCTTGAGGCTGCCCGGGCTCATTTCCGTCGGACCCGAGCCAGGATCAGCGATGGATCTGACATGGTGCTCCTCGATGAGATCCGCGATAGCGACCAGGGAGTAGCGACGGGTCCCTCTTGGCGCGGCCTGTGGCAGGGTCGAAGAGACGGTGCGGGGGTGGTCCTTGAAGTCGCAAGCAGCATTCCCACCCGTGGGCACGCTCAACATTGGGGGCGCCTGCGAACGAGGCGTCTGTACCTGCGAGCTTATGGTTCGGGAACGTTCGAACCCGTGCAGGAGGCTCTGCTTGTCAGATTGCTTTGGCGTCTTCGAGGGCAGAGGCCGCCTGAACCTCCACCCGTTCGTGAGCTTCCAGATGCTTGGAGCCCGGAGTCGGGAAAGGGACCATCGGCGACGGGCGACGTTGCAGCTAGACCCTGAGGTTCGACTTTCCTTCCGCTGCTCGTAGCTCAGTCAGTGCATCGGCGACCCAGTCGGGCACGACGATGCGGCACGTGGGAATCGCCGGGGCAAGTCCTCTCGCCCCGACCACCCACGCACAGATGCCCGATCAGCCGGTGCGGCGGACTCGCGGGTGGGCCACGAAGAACTCCGCGATTACGTGCGAGTCGTCGCTCGTCCAGCAGTGGCAGCCGCCGGCCTGGATGCGCGTAGCGACTGTGCTGCCGCCGGCGCAGGCCCTGGTGGTCGTCGTCGTGGAGCCATCGACCGCGACGGTCGACGCCTCGGCGCAGTTGTCGAGCGAGCGCCAGCGGGCGATGACGTCGGCCATGGGCGAGAAGATGATGTCCACCCTGCCGCCCGCCATCGGGATGGTGCCGTCGGCGGTGCCGTGGATTGCCAGGACGGAGACCGGGTTGGTCGGCGCGCACGGCACGTCGGCGCTGCCGCTCGCGGTGGCCATGTTGCCGGACACGGGGGCAATTGCGGCGACGATGTCCGAGAGTTCGCAGCCGAGGCGGTAGCTCATCATTCCACCGCGCGAATGGCCGGTGACGTAGACGCGGTCGGGATCGACGTTGTCGGTCGACTTGAAGCGGTCGATCAGCCCGCGCATGAAGACGACGTCGTCGGCGCCCGGATGCTTGCCCCACGTTGGTCCGCTGCCGAAGGCGTCCCAGCCGTCAGCTACTCCGTCGGGGTAGACGACGATCCAGCCGAGCCGATCCGCCTCGACGTCGAAGCCGGTGGTCGTTTCGGCCTGAAATGCGCCGCCGAATGAGCCGTGGAGGACGACCACCAGGCCCGGCTTGGCTGCGAGGGTTGCCGGTCGATGGACCCGATAGGTGCGATCGACCGTGTCGGCGCTGATCGTCTCGACTCGCGTCGAGCCGGTCAGCTGGGCGGCGATCGTGGGTCCGAACGAATTGACGAACGATGCCGACGCACCGACCACGCCGACGACGAGAACGAGCGCCAGGGCGACGGCCGACTTGCGGCCGGGCGACGGGATTGCCGACGAGTGCAGGCCCGACGCGACGCTCGCGGGCCGGCCGAGCAGCCAGACACCCACGGCGGCCGACCACAGAGCGGCCAGCCCCTCGACCGGTTCGACGGCCAGGAGTTGGGGCTGGCTGGCGCCGGAACGAGCGGCCCAGACCATTGCCCACAGGGCGATCGATACCATCGCTATCCCGATGCCGGCCGAGAGCCAGGCCAGCCCTGGCACACGTCGTCGAACCAGGACCGCCGCAAAGAGCACGGCCGTCGGCAGGCAAAGGAGCAGGAGGTATGACGATGCCGCCGCCTGAGCGCTGACGGTGTAGCCGTGTGGGTCGCTCGGCAGCAGGAGGGCCATCGCGAGGCCCGCAGTCACAGCCAGGCCGAAGGCCAGGCCCACGCTATTCGAAGCACGCCGCGACTGCCCCGCTTCCGCAAGCAGCCCCAGACCCGCGGCGAGCTGTCCGGCCACCATCGCCGCCACGATCAGAACCAGCGGCCAGTGCCAGGCCGAGTCGCTGAAGAACCGTTCCGGGCGCGAGATCAGCGAGTGGCCGATGTTGGCATGGACGAGTTCGACGGCGGCGACCGCTGCCCAGGCGACAGGCGTCAGCAGGCCGGCAATGCCTGCCGCCCTCACCAGCCTGGGATGACGGGCCGGGTTCTCGAATGTTGGTCCGCTCATGGAGCCCCTCCGCTTCGGTGACTGGCGCCATTGTGCACGCTCGAGCCCAAGGGCCGCTCGGCGCGAAACCGCCTGTGTCCGAGCCACGCCCCGCCGGTACGATGTGCCGACGCCGCCACCACGGACACGAGGACCGTCACTTCATGAGCGATCTCGCACCCGGCACGCCTGCCCGGCTATTTCGGGCGCGCCTCCTGCCGACCATAGCCGTCGCGGCCGTCATCGCCGCCGTGGTGCTGGGCGGGCTGGGCCTGGACGGGGCTCTGGCCGCGCCGAGTGCGGGAATACTGGACATCGGCGGGTCGCTGACCATTACCGCGGCGCCGGGCTGGGTGCTCACGCCGTCCGCGGACAGCACGACGTCC
>CABEBU010000135.1_pt1 | contig 15475 bp, 12 predicted proteins | sample 3132691 | NCBI WGS metagenome assembly CABEBU01 (sample SAMEA5534346, study PRJEB31848) | metagenome | biome: tundra; feature: field; material: soil | place: USA | collected 2013-05 | depth 0.45 m | reverse complement strand
TGAATGGTTCCATCGGATCGTCGCGCTCCCGGCGCGGCTCGGTTGAAGCAGCCACGAGGCGCCCAGTATAGGCGGACCGCGACGCTTAGACCAGACGTTCTATATACCGGGCCTCACGGTTGCGGCTGCTCTCGCGCTGGCGCTACTCATGGGGCTGGCGGTCGTCTTCCACGCTCGTCGCCACGAGATCCCGCAACTCGCCTTCAGCGCGTTCTTCGGCATCATCGCGGCCCTCGTCGCCTTCGGCCGCCTGGTGGGCGCGCCGTTCTGATCGAAGGGACCGCGAGTGGCGCCGCTGGGACTTGGGCCTCCAACCGCTAGACCAGCCTGTCACGACACAAAGAGAAACGGCGAGCCTTGCGGCCCGCCGTTTCCAGGTGCAGGGAGGAAGTGGGACGAGGCACTCCCTGCGCTGAGGTGTTCTTCGGGAAGTTATCCGAGGGCGTACTTGACGACCGGGACCTTCTGCACGATCGGGAGCTTGGCGACGACAGTGTCCAGGGCGTAGGCGCCGGCGCCGGTGTAGGCCAGGACGATTGCGATCAGGGCGTAGTAGAAGGCCTCGTTGAACGGGCCGGTGCCAAAGCTCCAGCCGGCCACGTAGATCAGACCCATGAGAAGCGCGCCCATGACGGCTGAGAATCGGGTGGCGAGGCCCAGGATCAGAGCGATGCCGACGGCGATCTCACCGAAGACGACGAGAGTGTCAAAGATAGAGACCAGAGTCGAGTTGCTGGCGAGCGAAGCCCACAACGGGTGAGTCGGGTTGATGACCGCCTTCGGGTCACTGCCGAGCCAGGCGCCGTTGCTGCCGAAGCTGAGGAAGCCCTTGGACGTGAACGCCGCGCCTCCCGCGAGCCGTAGGAACTTGTCGAGGCCGGCGAACGCGAACCCGAGTCCGAGGCCTACCCGCAGAATGAAGATCCCGCGATCCTTGTGGTCCATCGTATTCCTGCACCTTCCGCTGCTGGCCCGTTGTCTCCTCTTTCCTGAAGTCCGGGCCGTTGAAGTCGATGCATCGAATGTAGAGTTCCTCACTGTTTGGCAGCCGTGCCGTTAGTCCCGAAGGAATGGGCCGGCAGGCACAATCCAATACTTCATGCATTAGTGTTGGATGCGGCGGGGCCGGCGGGACCGCTCGTCGCAGGATCCTAGATCTCGGGCAGAAGCCCTGACAAGGCTTGGGTGCCGGGCGGGAAGCGCACCGCAAGGCGGGCATCGGGATCGGAGGCCGAAAGATGGGTCGGGGCCGGCGCCACGGTCAGTCCGGCCCCGGCGGCCAGTCGCTCGGCGACTTCCCGGCGCCTCGCCCGGGGCAGCGGATCTATCGGGTCGCGTTCCGCGGCCGTGTGCAGCGCGATGAGCGCCCGGCCCCGACGGTTCTGCTCGGCGACGAGGGCACGCAGCATCGCGGTGGCCACGCCGCGTCTACGCCACCCCGGCGCCACTCCCAGGGCCACGAGCTGATCCACGGCATCCACGCCGTCCCCTTTGTCCGCGCCACTTGCGGACGCTGGCGCCGCCAGCGCGACGCCGACGAGCCACTCCCCGCTGACGGCGCCCACGGCAACGGCGCCGTCGCGGACCGCGGCGCGGAGAATCTCGGCGGCGACCGTGGGATCGGCCGGCGCAATCACCCGCGGCGCCACGGACAACGAATCGAGGTCGGCGAGTGTGAGAAGCCGGACGGCCGACTCGGCCGCGCCGTCGTCCCGGCGGGCCGGCGGGGCCTCTCCCGCCGGAGTGGCGCTCGGCGGCGGATTCGTCACGTCCCCGTCGAATCGCCGCCAACCCCGAAGCTCGGCAACCCGCAGTAGGGCTGGCACCAGAACGGTTCGAACAAGCAAGACCGTCTTCTCCGCTCGTTCGGCTGCAGCCGGACTTGTCGATCGGTCCGAGGGCACGCCCGGCGCGTCTTCGAAGCCCTCCGGAAGCGGCGCGTCGTCCCAGCGAGCAGAGTCGCCCTCCCAGCGCGCCCGCCATTCGGCCGGCAGCCGCCCCGGAACTTCTCGATGCGCGCCCGCCAGCCACGTCAGCGCCCAAACTCGGGGCACGACCCGATAGATCGAGTACCCGCCGCCGCCCGTGGCAAACCACCGACCGCCGGCATATCGATGGGCCATTCGATCGACCAGCCGGGCCGCCTCGCCCATCGCCGTCGTCGTCAGCGAGAGGTGCGCCAGCGGATCCCAGACGTGGCCGTCGGCGCCGTGCTGGCTGACGATGACGTCCGGCCCGAATGCGGCAGCAAGCGCGGGCACGACTGCCCGAACCGCCGCCAGCCATGACTCGGGGCCGCACAACGGCTCCAGAGGTACGTTGACCGACGTACCGGCCGCAGTCCCCTCCCCCATCTCGCCCACGAACCCGGTGCCGGGGAAGAGTGACCGACCCGACTCGTGGAAGGAGATGGTCATGACGCCCGGGTCGTCGTAGTGGAGCGCTTGCACGCCATCGCCATGGTGGACGTCCAAATCGACGTAGAGGACGCGCAGCCCATCGCGCCGTGCCCGAGCAATCGCCAGAGCCACGTCGTTGTAGATGCAGAAGCCACTCGCCCGCGACCGCATGGCGTGGTGGAGGCCGCCACCGGGCTGGTATGCGTGCTCGACGTCGCCGCGCAGAATCGCCTCCATGGCCCTGATCGAGCCGCCCGCGACGGTCGCTGCGGCCTCGTGCATGCCGGCGAATGCCGGATCGTCCCCGGGGCCAATGCCGGCCATCGGTGGCCCGCCGGGATCGGCCGAGAAGCGGCGCACCGCGGCGATGTAGTCGGGCGAGTGGAGCCATTCGAGCTCGTCATCAGTCGCCGGCTCGGGCGTCAGGCCAGGCTCTGCTCCAACGGCCCGCAGCAATTCAATGCCCGGCCCGAATCTCCTGGGGCTCAGCGGGTGCCGCGGCCCAAAGTCGTAGGTCAGCGACTTGGGGCCAAAGACGAGCAGAGGTCCGTCAGCCATGGCCGTCACCCAGATCGCAACCCATCGTCGTCAGTCCCTCGCTCGCCATGGCCCCATGATCGCGCACTGGACTGGCCGTGTCTCCCTTGAAGCTCGCTCACCTGAGGCCTGGAACTCGATCCCACGACGCTTCTCCATCTCGCGCAAGTTCGTGCTTCGTCCGAATCACACCCTGGGCAAGACGCCGGACTCGAACGGGCAAGCAATTCTCACGCAACAGCAGTCCCCGTAGTAGTAGGCGAAGCCTGGGCCGCGGGCTGCTCGCTTCGGCAGATATCCGGACCCACGCGCCCTCTGCCCCCGCTCGTTTTGACTGCCGCTCGGCTGAGATTCGAGCCGGACCATCAGAGGTTGGAACTTACCAGTACTGGTGCTGTTGTTGCGCAATAACACCGAGCCACCGGTTGTCTGAATTCATACAGGGGACGCGGAACGTAATTAGCGTGGGTCGGAGTAGCGTGAACTGGTCGAACCTGCAGGCTCGAATCTCGCGGTCAGCCGAGGAACGCCCAGCGTCAGCTTGGACGCCCGGCAGCCGGTGTCCCCACGGAGTTACCCTGCCGTCATGATCGCGCCCCTGACAACGTTTCTGATCCGCCCCGTTCGGCCTGATGAGTACGGGCCGCTCGGCGAACTGACGGTTGCGGCCTACCACTCGCTCCCGGACGTGATGGGCCATCAAGATGCCTACGACGGCCAACTTCGTGATGTGGCCCGGCGGGCGGAGACCTCATGCGTGCTGGTCGCCGTGGGGCCGGAGGGCGAGCTGCTCGGTGGTGTCACTTACGTCCGTGGCCCGGACGACCCGTATTCGGAGGAGTTGACGGAGGGCGAAGCCGGGATGCGGATGCTTGCGGTGGACCCGATTCGCCATAGTCAGGGGATCGGCCGCGCCCTGACTCAGGCTTGCCTGGACCTCGCCCGTGAAGCCGGCCGCGAGCGGCTGGTCCTGCACACCGGAGGCTGGATGCCGGCGGCGATCCGCCTCTACGAGAAGCTGGGCTTCGTCCGCAAACCGCAGATCGACTTTGCGCCTGCTCCCGGGATCGATCTCATCGCTTACTCGTTCGACCTGACCATTCGCGAGCCAAACTCGTGATCACGCCCCCGTTCGGCTAGTCGATCGAAGGCAGGCTCGCGCTCTGCGGGGCCGGAGCAGGCCCCGGCGTACCTGATCCGCGCCCGCGGCCACCGCCGCCGTCGACCCGGATGTGGCCTCGCAGCACGGCCACGCCAGCCACCGCCTGCACACCGAAGCAGATCGCGCCGTTCATGACCAGCGCCGCCGGGGTCCCCCACAGGCCGCCGACGCCGCCGGTCAATCCGTTCCCGATCGGCGACGAGCCCGCGAAGACGGTGGTGTACACGCTCATCACGCGACCCCGCAGCGGGCCCGGCACGGTTATCTGGATCAGGGAGTTGGCACTGGCCGCCGTAGCGATCGCACCAACGCCACAGAAGAAGACCGCAGCCAGCGCAATCGGGAACGCGGTCGTGCTCGCCAGCACCAGTTCGGCCACCCCGAGCACCATGCCGCCTCCAATGAGAACCCGCAGCCGCGGCCGCGCCAGCGTCGCGACCGCCAGGGCAGCGATCAGCGCACCGGCCCCCATCGAGGCGAAGAGGAACCCCAATCCGTTGGCCCCCACGTTCAGGACTCTGGCGGCCAGCACGGGCAGCACCACGGTGAAGTTCATGCCGAAGGTGGAGACGAACCCGATCACGCCGATGGCCAGCAGCACGACCGGTGTGTTCCAGACGTATCGAAGACCTTCGCCGAGGTTCTCTCGAATCGCGCCCAGGCTCCTGGGCATCGCCAGTCGAGCGGCCGGCATCAGCTCGCTGTCGCGCATGGCCAGCAAGCTAATCACGACCGCCCCGTAGCTGAGCCCGTTGAGGACGAAGCACAGGGCCGTTCCCAGGACCCCGATGAGGACCCCGGCAATGGCCGGGCCCACGATACGCGCGCCGTTGAAGACGGCCGAATTGAGGGCGATCGCGTTGGCGATGTCGTCGCGGCCCACCATCTCGACGACGAAAGACTGGCGCGCGGGCATGTCGACCGCGTTGACGATACCCAGCAGGAACGCAAGCACGAATATGTGCCACACGGCCACGACGTGGAAGTAATCGAGCCCGCCCAAGGTCAGGGCCAGCAAGCCCGCCGCGATTTGCGTTGCGATCACCGTCCTTCGCTTGGGCCAGATATCCGCGATTATCCCGCCGAAGAGACCCAGGACCAGCACCGGAACAAACTGCGCCACGCCCAACAGGCCGAGGTACACGATGGCCTGGTCCGATCCGACCAGCGCTACCATGAGCCAGGCCTGGGCCAGGATCTGCATCCACGTCCCGCTGACGGAAATCAGCTGGCCGAAGAAGAAGAATCGGAAGTTGCGGTGCTTCAGAGCCCGGCCGGTGGCCGTGAACCGGACACGACCCTCCTGGATCATTCGGGCGCTCCGGCGGACCCGCGCTCCGACCCCTGTTCGCCGATCTTCGCGATGGTCCGGGCGCGCCGGGCCTCGGTCCCTTCCACCATCAACTGCAATCGGGCGATCTTTCGCCGCAACGTCTCGATCTGACGATCGAAGCTCGACATACGGGCACGCAGGATCCGCTTGCGCTCGGCGGGGTCAGCCGTGGCGTGAAACGCGGCGCGATCGCGCTCACGAGCGGCCTCGTCCTCGAGCAACTGCGCTATCTCCGCCAGCGAGAAGCCGGCATCGTCGCGCAACCCCTTGATGAACCGCAGCCGCTCCAGGTCCGACTCATCGAAGAGTCGATAGAGGCCCTCGGACCGACCTGCCGGCCTGAGCAAGCCCACCTCTTCGTAGTAGCGCACCGATCGAGCCGTCAGCCCGACCTCGGCCGCAGCCTCCTGAATGTGCAGCAGCCGGACGGGCGTGGCCGACGGTGCCTTCGTCTCGGTCATGGAGGGATCGTATCTCAACCTTGCCGTTTACGTCAAAGTTGAGGCAGCTACGCTCTCAGCGGCGAATCATGCGGGCGGAGCGATGCGGGCAGGCCCGACCGTCCCGAATTGCCACATCCAGTCCCGAATTGCAGCCTTCTCGTGTGGGCAACACAAGCCGTTCTTGTGCGAAACAACGATTCCGACGTACTTCACGCCGGTAGTATCTGGCTTGGGTTGCGGGGAGGGGTCTCCATTGCAGCCCGGCGCCTGGTCCAGGACGAGAACCGCGAGGCGTCGCAGTTGGCAGATGCCAGGCTGGTGCATCTGCGGGCCGCGATATTCCATCCGTGACTGCGCGGATGGCAATGCGCCGGATTGGAGCCGCAAGCTCCCGCGTCACTTGCTCCCGTTCCGGAGCGAAGAGCACCCGCCCCCGCCGTCATGTGCGACTGTGTCGGGCGGACCGAGACCCGCACATCACGATTCCCGTTTCGCGATTCGATTCCAAGCGCCACCACTGGAAAGGGGCTATGCGGTGAACCTGCGACGGCCAAACGCGAATGAGGTAACGGGCTCGGTAAACCGCTCGCGCAGCGTGGTTCCGATGTCAGGCCTCTGCACCGCCTGCCACGACGGCTGCACCGGGGGCTGCGAAATCTTCCTGGCCACGATGCGCGGCCGCGAGCTTCTGTATCCCCAGAACTTCGGCGAGGTCACGGCCGGAGCCGATAAGGACTACCCGGTCGACTATTCGCACCTGAACATCCAGGGCTACGCCGTCGGCGCGGACGGCCTTCCCGAGGGTGTCGAGCCCGGACCGGACACCGCCCTCTTCCCGAGGGTGAGCACCGAGACCGAGTACGGCTGGGACAAGAAGGTGAAGATGAAGATGCCCGTCTTCACCGGCGCCCTCGGGTCCACCGAGATCGCCCGCCGCAACTGGGAGCATTTCTCGGTGGGCGCGGCCATTGCAGGCGTGACCCTGGTCTGTGGCGAGAACGTGTGCGGCATAGACCCAGCCCTGGAGCTGACGTCTAAAGGCAAGGTCGCGAAGGCGCCGGAGATGGACCGCCGCGTCGAGACCTACAGGCGCTATCACACGGGCTTCGGCGAGATCCTCGTCCAGATGAACGTCGAGGACACGCGCTTGGGAGTCGCCGAGTACGTCCTCGAAAAGCACGGCCTCCAGACGATCGAGCTCAAGTGGGGCCAGGGCGCCAAGTGCATCGGTGGCGAGATCAAGGTGAAGAGCCTCGAGCGCGCCCTCGAACTGTCGCGCCGCGGCTACGTGGTCCTGCCCGATCCCAACATTCCGGACGTGCAGCTCTCGTATCAGGACGGTGCTATTCGCGAGTTCGAGCGCCATTCGCGGCTGGGCTTCGTAACCCGCGAAGGCTTCCTGGGTGAGGTCGAGCGCCTGCGCAAGATCGGCTTCGAGCGCATCACCCTCAAGACCGGCGCCTACTCGCCGGTCGAACTGGCGATGGCCATCCGCTACGGCGCCGAGGCCAAGATCGACCTGCTGACGATCGACGGCGCCCCGGGCGGTACCGGCATGAGCCCGTGGCCGATGATGAACGAGTGGGGAGTTCCCTCGATCTACCTCCACTCGCTCGCCTACCGGTACTGCAAGCAGCTCGAAGAGCGCGGGATCCGCCCGCCCGATCTTGCCTTCGCCGGCGGTTTTTCGACCGAAGACGGCGTCTTCAAAGCCCTCGCCCTGGGCAGCCCCTACACCAAGGCGGTCTGCATGGGTCGCGCTTTGATGATTCCGGGCATGGTCGGCAAGAACATCGGCCAGTGGTTTGAAGAGGAGAAGGTGCCGCGGCTCGTCCAGAAGTACGGCACACGGGTCGAGGAAGTCTTCATCTGCTGGGAAGAACTGAAGGCCACCTACGGCGACGCCATCTCCGAGATCCCGCTGGGCGCCATCGGCATCTTCACCTTCGTTCAGAAGATGCAGATCGGCCTGCAGCAGCTAATGGCCGGAAGCCGCAACTTCAAGCTCGGAACGCTCGGCCGCACCGACCTCATGTCGCTCACCCAGGAATGCGCCCAGGTGACCGGCATCCCGTACGTCATGGACGCCTACGCGAAGGAAGCACAGGCGATCCTGGAGTCGTAGTGCCGTCGCGAGTTCTGGCCGGGGGCGGTTCGCCGTCCCCGGCCTCTCGATTCCTAGAGAGCGTCAACGATCCTCACCGATCGGCCATGGTTCGACGACGGAGCCAAGCGGATCTGGAGCGCCGGACGGACGGTGCGCAGACGCAAGCCCTTGCCGAACGATGGCGGCCGTGACGATCGGTCGCGGGCCGCCTCTTCTGGCACAACTACCTCCGTCGCCGCGGCAGTGGCGTGCGGCCAAACGATTGAGTCAGGCCGACTGTTCGATCGACTTGATTGACCGTCCCCAGACCGGCCAGTCGCGGCAGCAGGTATCCGTGCCCAAGACCAATCTCCGCCTGCCCGGTGGCAAACGAATCTATCTTCCATCCGGTTCCCGCCGTGCCACACAGCTGTCACACGCCGGCCATACGGTGATGCCATGGAAACCGCCAAGCTGGTCCAGCTCCCGTCACAGAACGGCCGGTTGCCCAGCATTCGGGTCGAGGCCAACCGGGTGGTCGTCGATCATCTCGTCCTGGATGACCACGCCCTGGCGGCGTTCGTGGCAGACAGGCCGGCTGAAGAACGCGCCCTCCTTGTGGAACGAGCCCTGCGCGTCGGCCTGACAGCAATCGCCAGCGTTGGCGTCACGGTCAACGTGGACGCAGTCCGAGCCGAATTCCAGGGGCTGCTGCGTCAGACGGAGGCAGCCAACGAGAGGGCTGCCACGGCGCTGGACCAGATGCTCCGCCAGAATTTCGCCGACGGAGAGGGTCGTCTGCCTCGGACCTTGGAGAAGTTTCTGGGCGACAAAGGCGAGCTGCGCGGCTTTGTCGGTGACCTTTTCGATGAGGGCAAGCGAGACAGCGCGATCGGCCGGATGAAGGTCCTGCTCGGCGCGTACTTCGACGGTGACGCCTCCAAACTGGCTCAGCTGCTGGATCCTACGCGTCTCGGCTCGCCTCTCCACCAATTCCGAGTGGAGATAGCCGAGGGGTTCAACCGCATCGGCGAGCGGCTGGCCTCGCTGGAAGCCGCCGGGGCCGCGCGGGCCGGAGAGCGAGCCAAGGGGTCGGCCAAGGGCGTCGGCTTCGAGGAGATCGTTAACGATGTGCTCGGAGCCATCTCCCGCGGCTCAGGAGACCTGCTGGAGCGGACCGGGACGGGGACCGGGGCCACGATCGCGTCCAAGAAGGGCGACTTCGTGCTGACGCTCAACGCTGAGGCCACGGCAGGCCACGAGCTTCGCATAGTGGTCGAGTGCAAAGACCGGTACGTGTCGGGCCGGGCCATGCGCGACGAACTGCGCGACGCCAAATCCAACCGCGACGCGGCCGTGGCCCTGGTCGTCTTCACTCCGGCCCATGCTCCGGCGGGGATCGCCCCGTTCGATGTGCGGGCGGGCGACGTCTACTGTGTCCTGGATCCCGCAGCGCCGGACTGCGCCACCCTGGAGGCCGCGGTCAGACTGGCGCGACTGCTGGCCCTTCACACACTGCGCGACCATGACGTGGAGGTGGACGCGGCGGCCGTGTCAGAGGCGTTGAAGGGCGTCCGCGAGCAACTCGAGACGCTCCGGGCTCTAAAGATGACCCTCACGTCGATCGGTACGAGCGCCAAGGAGGTCTACGCCGGGCTGGATAGGCTGCGCGACGGCATCCTCGCCCGCATCACCGAGGCCGAGACGGAGCTGCGCCGCCGGTAGGCCTCGCCGGCCAGCCTGCCCAAAGCCAGGCCCGCCTGACTCGACGTCGGACCGACGAGATGGAGGTCAGCCGGCCTGACCAGTTCCCGCTGCCGGAACGATCGCTATCAACTCCGGAAAGCACGGCACCCAGCGCTATGCTCGTCGTTCACGAACTCACCGAGATGAGCTCGCGTTGCGGAGGTGCTGCCCGATGGCGCGATCCATGTGGAAGGGGGCTATCCAGTTCGGCCTGGTGACGATTCCGGTGAAGCTGTATCTGGCAACGGAATCGAAGGGCGTGAGCTTCAACATGCTTCATAGCTCGTGTCTGGGCCGAATCCAGATGAAGACCTACTGCCCCACGGACGATGAGTTCATCGAGCGCGGAGACACGGTGCGCGGCTACGAGGTGTCGCCCGGCAACTACGTGGTCGTGACGGACGGCGACCTCGCCTCGGTGCCGCTCAAGACTGTCCGCTCCATAGAGATCGAGCAGTTTGTGCCGATCGCGGCGGACGGCGAAGCCACCCGCTTCGTGAAGCAGGCCTACTACCTGGAGCCTGAACCGATCGCGCGCAGGGCGTTCTACCTCCTCAAGCAGGTGCTCGCCGAGCGCGGCCTTAGAGCGATCGCGAAGATCGTCCTGAAGGACCGCGAGCAGCTGGCGTCGCTTGACCCGCTCGCTTCCACGATGCTCCTCTCAACGCTGTACTGGCCCGATGAGATCCGGTCCACGGCCGAACTGTCATTGCCCGAACCGGAAGTCCAGATCAAGCCAGCCGAGCGTGCGATAGCCGAGCAGCTCATCGACGCCATGACGGGCGAGTTCAACCGGTCTGCGTACCACGACGAATACCGAGAGGCTCTGCTGGCAATCGTCGAGGCCAAGGCGGCCGGCGCCGAGATTGCCGAACCGGCTGCGGCCCCAGTGGCCGGCGTCACCGACCTGATGGCGGCTCTGGAGGCGAGCATCGCCGCAGCCAAGGCCGCGCGGGTAGGTCTGGCACCCGTGATTCTCGCTGCTGCCGCGTCAAGACGACCACGCAAGGCCACCCCGGCGCCTCTCCCGGAGCCTGTCCTGGCCGTCGGGGCACAATCCGGGGCCGAAGTCGCTCAGGTTCGGCGCCGCAAGTCGGCATAGAGTCGGCCCGACTCCGCCAGCCGAGGCCCCTGGCCGCCGGGTGGAGGCATTAGCCGATGGACGTTGCGCTACCCTTCGGGCATGCCTGCCCATCCCTGGCCCCTATTCGATCTGCGAGTTCGTACGCCTAACCTCGAACTGCGTCTTCCGACCGACGACGACCTGCTGGAGCTGGCCCGAGTCGCCCGCGCCGGCATTGTCGATGCGGATCGCACCGTCTTTCTGGTTCCATGGCACAAGCTCCCCTCCCCCGCCTTCGAGCGCCAGTTCCTGCTTCATTGGTGGGGCGATCGGAGCCGTTGGAGCCCGACTGCGTGGTCTCTCGGACTCACGGTCCTGAAGGACGGCCGGCCAATTGGAGTCCAAGAACTGATGGCCCGAGACTTCGCCATCAAGCGCGTCATCAACTCGGGGAGCTGGCTGGGCCGGGAGTTCCAGGGCCGCGGCCTGGGAACCGAGGCGCGGGCCGCGATACTCGGCCTGGCTTTCGACGGCCTGGGCGCCGATGCCGCCGAATCCGGCTACATCGAAGGCAACGCCGCCTCCGCGCGCGTCTCGGAGAAGCTCGGCTACCGCATCATCGGTGACGAGGCCTTCGCGATCGAGGGCAAGCGCGAGCTGGAGATCAAAGTCCGCTGCACGCGAGAGACCTGGAACCGCGGCTTGGTGCCGGTGACAATCGAAGCCCTCGAACCGTGCCTCGGGCTGCTAGGCGTCGGCGAACTCGGACCCGAGGACTGGGCGACCTTCTAGCCGCTAGGCGTTCGAGCGGCTCAGGCCAGCCACGCGCTCCGCTCGGCGCCCGGCGCCACGTACCCGCTCGCTGGCCGCCGGATGCAGTTCGAGGCGGCGACGAGTACGAGCCAGGCAAGCCTGGCTTTAAGCGAGCACACCTAAGGGTGTGTGAGCGAGGAACGAAAGCCAGGCGAAGTCTGGCTCGGCGTCAACGAAGAAATGCGCCGGCTGACGGCGAGCGAGTTAGCGCTCGCCGGCTCGGCGGCCAACCAGCCACCAGGCGAACGGGAAGATCCCGGCCGCTATGGCCAGCTTTATGGCATCGCCGATCACGAATGGCGTGAAGCCCAAGGCAATCGCTTCCGCGGGCGACTTATGCAGGGCGAGAGCCAGCCACGGAACACCGATGGCGTAGACCACGACCTCGCCGAGGATCATCGCGCCGACGGCGCCACCGATATGGCGATCCCAGCCCATCTCGGCCAGCCAGCCAACCAAGGCGGCGGCGAAGAGGAAGCTGACGAGATATCCACCCCGGGCGCCCATCACGACGCCGGCGGAGTTGAGGCCGACTATCGTGTTCAGGCCGTGTTGCTGGCCGGCGTAGACCGGTAAAAAGAGGCCCAGGGCGAGGTAGAGCCCCACCGAAAGGGCGCCGCGGCGGAGACCGAGAGCGCCGCCGACGACCAGGACGGACAAGGTCTGGCCGGTGATCGGAATCGGATTGCCGGGGATGGTGAACGCGATGTTCGCGGTCATGGCAATGAAGACGGCACCCACGCAGATGAGCGCGATGTGGCGAATCCGAGCACTCAGTCTCTCGCCGACACGGATGGGGACGAGGAAGTCAGCAATGGTGATCCCGCGCTCAGTGGCGGGGAGGCGGTTCAGGTGCGTTGTCGCAAGCATGCGTCGGGTTTCCCTTTGCGGCGCGGGCTTAGTCCGGACCCTTCACCTGGTCCGGGGGCCGAGTTTAGCAGGCGAAGGGACTTTGCTGGGCGCGACGCGCGGAGCGCATCGGCCCCAGGAACTTGCTACTCGTGCTGAAGGGCCCGCACGATCGACTGGCGACTGGCCACGCCCGCCGGATAGATGGCTGCGGTGACGCTGACCAGGACACCGAAACAGACGGCCAGACCGACCGACACCCAGGGCGGATCGAAGACGAGCCCGAAACCGCCGCTCGACCAGAAGACAAGCAGTGCGCCGACTGCCAGCCCTACAACCGCTCCGACGAGAGCCCCGACAACACCAAGTATCCCGGCCTCGATTACGACCATTCCCCAAACCTGGCGACTGGTCATGCCGGTTGCCCGAAGCACGCCGATTTCGCGCCCACGCTCGAGGACGCTCATGGAGAACGTGTTGGCCATGCCTAGACCGGCCACCACAACGGCGATAAGTGCCAGGGCATCCAGCAGGCGGAAGATTCGATCCAACGCGTCGCCCACCGTGCCTGTTACTCGATCCAGGTCGGCCGGCTGCAGAGCGTACGAACTCGCAGCAGAGTCAAGCGCCGCTCGTCCCTCAACTTCCTGACCAGGCAGGTAGCGGACCGCGTAGAAGTCGGCCCCAGTGACACCAAACTGGCTCATCGCGTCCGACCAGCCGACGAGGATCGCTTCCTGAGTCTCGGACGGAATCGAATGGGCGACGATGCCCACCACGCGAAGGCCAGTCAGAGACGGGCCCGTCGCGAATTCGACCGTGTCGCCGACGTGGATACCCGCAGCAGCGGCCAGGGACGCCGGCACGATCACAGAGCCGCCCGAATCCAGGGCGCCGAGGGCTGACGTGCGGTCGCCGGACACGAAGATAAGGCGACCGTCGGCGAGGTAGTCTCGGCCGACGATCGCGGCCGCCTGCTGTCGAACCACCGACTTGTGGCTTCGTCCATCGGCGTTGGTCGTGTAGATGTATGGAGCGCCGAAGATCCCGATCGCCGAGATCGATTTGACGCCGCGAATGGCGGCCAACTCGTCCTTGATGGGATCTGTCGTAGGAACGGGCCTGATCGAGGTCAGCAACTCAGTACCCGGGATGGTCTCGGCCAGCCAGCTGGAGCCGATCTTGCGAACGTTCTGCGCGGCCGTACCGAGGGCGACGACCATGGCCAGACCCACGACCAGGGCACCGGCCGTCAAGGCGGTCCTGCTGCGGTCGCGTGCCAGAGAACTGCGGGCCAGACGCTCTTCGTTGCGGAAGATCCGGAACGGAAGGCCCGCGACTCGAAGCAACGGCACAAGGAGCAAGGGAACCAGCAGGACGGTCAAGAGCAGTAGGCCGTAGACGACGAGCGGACCCCACATCCCGGAGCCGCTCCCTGTGGCCAGCGATTCGGTCGCGGAGTTGCCGCCGCCGCTGGCACGCGGCCAGACGGCGAGCGCCGCCAGCGCCAGAACGCCGAAGACGAGAACGAGCCAGCGCAGCCGGGCCGCTCCCGCGACAGCTCCGCTCGGACCGCGCCGCAGGGCCTCAACGGGCGGAATGCGACCAGCGCGCCAGGCCGGCTCGAGCGCGGCGGCAAGCGTGATGGCTACACCGATGAGAAGCGCCATAGCGATCGAGCCGGCCGACAACGGCGGGGCCGCGAGGGTGATCGAGCCGGAGGATCCTACCCAGGCGAGGGTCAGGACGGCCATGCCGATGCCCCAGACCACGCCCAGGATCGAACCCGCAATTCCCAGGGCGAAGGCCTGCAGCAGAACGAAACTCATGACCTGAAACCGAGTCGTGCCGGCAGCGCGCAGCAGGCCCACCTCGCGCCCGCGTTCGGCGACGGTCATGGACAGCGTGTTGAAGATGAGGAAGGCACCCGCAAACAGGACGACCGCTGCCACGAGCAGGAGGGCGACCCGGAAATCAGCCGTCTCCGCCCGGAGTGAGTCGGCCAGGTCCTGAGTTTGCGACAGGAGGTACGGCTGGGTCTGGATGGTGACATCGAGCTGCCCCATCAACTCCTCGACAGACACGCCGGGCGCAGCGCGGAGGTCAACGCGCGTAATGCCTTTAGTGTCGAAGAGCGCCTGAGCCGAATCGAGCGACAGGAAGATGAGCCGTCCCTGAGCCTCGGGCAGGGGTCCGTCGCCGCTCACGATGCCAACGATCTTGAATGCCTGCGGACCGGATACCACTGTCCCGTTAAGCGTGATGGTGCCGCCCACGCCGAGGTGCTCGCTGGAGGCTAGAGTCTGGGCTATTAGCGCCGCCTGCCCATCTGCGGCCGCCAGCAGCCGCCCGGAGACCAGAGGCAGGTCGTGGAGTATGGGCTCGTGAATCGGGTCGATTCCGAGCACCGTCACGGGTGGTGGCAGTTTGGCCGAGGGCGTTTGGGTCGGGCTGGTCGCGAGGTACGTCCTGCGCTCGAGGGCAGGCGCTGCAATCGAGACCCCAGCCATGTGATCGATCACGTCAACCGTGGCCTGGCTCAGTCCGCGCTCCTCAAGAGCCCAGACCCGTAGGTCGGCGTGGCCGATCTCGTCGGCGGCAGCCTTGTCTATGGCCGAGTCCATGGCCGCCCCGGCCGACAGAGAGGCGTACAGCACGGCCACGCCCAGGCCGATGCCGATCGTGGTCAGGAAGCTGCGCAGCTTTCGCGCGCCCAGGCTTCGCCAGGCCAGCGACGAGAGGCGCCGCACGAGCTAGAGGCCCAGTTGCGCGAGACGGGCGATCAGCGGTCCGGCATCGTGGTTGGCGGTCCGTCGGCCCAGATCAATCTCGTCGCGGATCTTGCCGTCACCCACTACCAGTACCCGATCAGCATGGGCCGCAGCACGGGCGTCGTGGGTGACGAGGACGATCGTCTGTCCGAGCGCGTCGCAGGAGTGCCACAACTCATCGAGGATCTCACCGCCGGTTGCGTAGTCCAGGTTACCGGTGGGTTCGTCTGCCAGCAGGATCGCGGGTTTCGCGACCAGTGCCCGAGCCAGCGC
>CABEBU010000132.1_pt1 | contig 15699 bp, 14 predicted proteins | sample 3132691 | NCBI WGS metagenome assembly CABEBU01 (sample SAMEA5534346, study PRJEB31848) | metagenome | biome: tundra; feature: field; material: soil | place: USA | collected 2013-05 | depth 0.45 m | reverse complement strand
GACGGCGATCGTCGACTCGACGATTTACGTCGAGTCTCGACGACTCCCGCGGTGCCAGGTCAACTTGCCGGCGTCGCGGAGATCACACGCAGGGCCGCCATGTCGAGAGCGGTGCCAGAGTCGCGATCAGCGGACCTGGTTCTCGACAGGAGCGCTGCGGAGGAAACAACCGCAGGAGGCTAGTTCATGCCGTCCATTTCAATGCGACAGCTTCTAGAGGCCGGGGTCCATTTCGGCCACCAGACTCGTCGCTGGAATCCCAAGATGCGCCCGTTCATCTTCGCGGAGCGCAACGGGATCCACATCATCGACCTCGCCCAGACCGTGAAGCGGCTGGACCTGGCGCTCGCGGCTGCTCGTGAGGTTACCGCGCGCGGTGACAGCGTCCTGTTTGTCGGGACCAAGAAGCAGGCTCAAGAGCCGATCGTGCAGGAGGCGACCCGCGCCGGCCAGCCTTATGTCAACCGCCGTTGGCTCGGCGGCATGCTCACCAACTTCATCACCATCAAGAAGCGCGTCGCCCTCCTTGACCAGCTCGAAGCGCGTCAGGCAAGCGGCGACTTCGAGCGCCTGACCAAGAAGGAGACGGCCAAGCTGGTCGAGCAGATGGAGCATCTGCAGGCTTCGTTCGGTGGCATTCGCAAGATGAAGCGCCTGCCGGCCATGGTCTTCATCGTCGACCCGCACCGCGAGCGCATCGCCGTGGCCGAGGCGCTCAAGCTGGAACTCCCGATCATCGGCACGGGCGACACGAACGTGAATCCGGACGAGCTGGACTACATCATTCCGGCCAACGACGACGCTATCCGCGCCATCCGGCTGCTCTGTTCGCTCGTAGCCGATGCTTGCATCGAGGGCCAGCGTGAGCGGGGTGTCCGCACGGGCGTCGAGGAGACCCCCGAGCCCGTAGTCGAGGCCGAGGTCGAGGAGACCGCGTCCCGAGAACTCGTTGCTGCTCTGGCGGGTGGCGGCGCCTTGACGTTCGAGCCCGACGTTGACGAGGAGGTCCTCCTGCCCGTCCTGCACGTGCCGTCCCATACGCGCGACCCAGAGCCAGAAGCGGCTCCGCGCGGCGGCGAGGGTCATCGGCCCCACTAAGCTATTCAAACCGAACGCAGCGAGGGCTGCTCGGATGGACCCCGGCGGTCCTCGCATATCGACAACAGGAGACCTAGCAAACTATGGCGAAGATTACTGCGGAGACCGTCAAACTCCTCCGCGAACAGAGCGGCGCGGGCGTCATGGAGTGCAAGCGCGCGCTTGAAGAAACAGACGGCGACCTGGAGAAGGCTGCCGTGGTTCTGCGCGAGCGAGGCCAGGCTGCTGCCGCCAAGCGCGCCGGGCGGGAGGCCAACCAGGGCCAGATCTCAAGCTACATCCACATGGGCGGCAAGATCGGCGTCCTCATCGAGGTCAACTGCGAGACGGACTTCGTAGCTCGTACCGATGAATTCCAGCGCTTGGTAAGGGACCTGGCAATCCAGGTCGCCGGACTACGCCCCCAGTACACGACGATTGAGTCGATCCCGGCCGAGGTCCTTAAGGCCAAGCGGGCCGAGCTTCTCACCGACGAGGCCACCCTCAGCAAGCCCGAGTCCGTGCGCGATCAGATCGTCGAGGGCCGGCTGAAGAAGTGGTTCGCCGAGGTTGTTCTCGTTGAGCAGACCTTCCGGGATCAGGACCGCACCGTCGGCGCATTAATCACGGAAGCAATTGCCAAGACCGGCGAGAATATGCGTGTCCGACGCTTCGTCAGGTACGAGCTAGGGGAGTAGATGAGCGAGGCCTCCGCGGCCAAAGGAGAGGCGGACCGTCCGGCTGATGCCGTGCTGGCTGCCGGTACTCCGAGGAAACCGCGCTATCGGCGGATTCTGCTCAAGCTGTCCGGAGAGGCACTCCTGGGCAGCCGGCAGTACGGCGTCGATCCGGACTTCTGCGCTCAGATTGCCGCCCAGGTCGCGCAGGTCCATTCGCTCGGTGTCGAGATCGGCATCGTGGTTGGGGGCGGGAACATCTTCCGAGGGCTCGCCGCTGCGGCCAAGGGGATGGACCGCTCCACCGGCGATTTCATAGGCATGCTGGCGACGGTCATGAACGCTCTCGCGCTCCAGGACGCTTTAGAGCGGGCCGGGGTGCCAACACGGGTCATGAGTGCCATCGGCATGAATCAGATTGCTGAGCCCTACATCAGGCGACGCGCCGTGCGTCACCTCGAGAAGGGCCGAGTAATCATCCTGGCCGCCGGCACCGGCAACCCGTACTTCACCACCGACACGGCCGCGGCCCTGCGGGCGGTGGAGATCGGGGCCGAAGTGATCCTCAAGGCCACGAAGGTGGATGGAGTGTACGACTCCGATCCTCTCACAAACCCCGGCGCGAAACGCTACGAAAGGCTGACGTACTCCGAGGTCCTGGTGAAGCGGCTGCGCGTCCTGGACGCAACAGCCGTGTCGCTGTGCATGGAGAATGACACTCCGATCATCGTCTTCGACCTGAACAAGCCCGAGAACATCAGCCGGGTAGCCGCGGGCGAACCCGTCGGCACCCTGATCACCGGAGGCAGCCCCAAATGAGCCGCGAGACGCTGTCCGCAACTGAGCACAAGATGGTCCGGGCGGTCGAAGTCCTTGAGCGTGACCTGCAAGGCATTCGCACCGGTCGCGCCTCGACATCACTCGTGGAGCGGCTCATCGTCGAGTACTACGGCACGCCGACCGCTCTCAACCAGTTGGCCGGCATCAGCGTGCCCGAGGCTCACCAGATCGTCATCCAGCCGTGGGATCGGGGCGTGCTGGGTGCAATCGAGAAAGCGATTCTCAAGAGCGATATCGGCCTCGTTCCCAACGTGGACGGCTCCTCTGTTCGCCTCAACATCCCGCCCCTCACGGAGGAGCGCCGCAAGGACCTGGCAAAGCAGATTCACCGGCGGATGGAAGAGGCGCGGATCGAGATCCGAGGCCTCCGCCGCGAGAATGCGGACCAGCTCAAGAAGGAAGAGCACGACGGTGCCGTCGGCGCCGACGAGGTTCGGCGTGAGCTGGAGCAGCTCCAACGCATCACCGACAAGCACATCCTCGATGTGGACCGCGTCGGTGCGGCCAAGGAGCTGGAGATCATGGAGGTCTAGTGACCGGTCGGGTTTCTCGTCCGACGGACTCTCCGGCGCTCGTCCACCGGGAGCCAGATCAGGCGGCCGATCGGGGAATCTCCGTGTCGCCCGACGCCGCGCCGACGGAATCCTTCAGCGTTCCACAAGCTGAACTGCCCCGCCACATCGCCATCATCATGGATGGCAATCGGCGCTGGGCTAGGGCGCGTGGCCTGGCCGAGATGGAAGGCCATGCCGCCGGCGTTGAAGCGATCCGCGAGGTCATTCGGCACGCCGTCCGGCGGGGAGTGGAAGTGCTCTCGCTGTATGCGTTCAGCCGCGAGAACTGGGCTCGCTCGGACGACGAGGTCGGCGGCCTTTTCTTCCTGCTCGAGAAGGTCATCCGCAATGAGACCGACGAGTTGAAGGCCCAGGGCGCCAGGGTGCGACTCCTGGGTCGGATGGACGAGCTTCCGCCCGAGACCCGAATGTCGATTCAGCAGGCCCTCGATGCCACGGCCGGTGGACGGCGTCTGCAACTCAACATCGCCTTCAACTACTCCGGCAGAACGGAGTTGGTGGACGCGGCTCGCAAGCTCGTGGCGCGCGGCCTTCGGCCAGACGATATTGACGAGGACGTCCTGACTGAGTCTCTCTATACAGCCGGCCTGCCGGACCCCGACATGGTCATCCGTACGGGCGGTGACCAACGCCTTTCGAATTTCCTGATCTGGCAGGCCGCCTACGCCGAGATCTATTTCTGCCCGATCCTATGGCCGGATTTCGGCCCGGCCGCCCTGGACGAAGCCATTATCGAATTTGCCGGTCGCCAGCGCCGGTTCGGACGCTAGAACCGGATGTATCAGAGGGCGCTCAGCGCCGCGATCTTCGTTCCGCCGCTTCTGGTTGTGCTGGCAATCGGCGAGCCCTGGTTTGGAGCGCTCATCGCCGTATTCGTGGCCGTGGCCGCTCGCGAGGCCGCACGGCTGGTCCGAGATGCCGGCTACTCGGCGATCGTGGTGTTGGCCGTCGCCGGCGCGCTGGCCGTGGCCGCGGACGTGGCCTCACCGGAACCCCTTCGCCCGTACGCGGATCTGCTGGTGGCTGCCACGCTCATTGCGGCCGGCGTCGCCGCGTTCGTAGAGAAGGACATCCGGGTTGGTTTCGGTGCCTGGATCGGAACGGCCTTCACGGCACTGTACGTGGGCATGCTCGGCTCGCTGGTCAGGTTGGGCGAGATCGCGCCGCCCCTTCCCTCCAGTGCGCCTGCGGCTGGGCTTGGCGCGGGACGCGGTTGGATCCTGCTGGTCATCCTGCTCGTTTGGTCGTTCGACACGGGCGCGTACGGCGTCGGCATCGCCCTTGGCAAGCGCAAGTTCCTCGCCCACATCTCCCCGTCGAAGAGCTACTGGGGACTCTTTGGAGGCGTGGCCGCTTCCACGGCCGTGGCTATTGCCGGGCTCTGGGCTCTGGGCCAACCCGCGGTTCTGGGCCTCGTTCTGGGGCCGTTGATCGGCCTCGCGGCTCAGGCCGGCGATCTGGCCGAGTCGATGTTGAAGCGCGCTGCGGGCGCCAAGGACTCTGGCGGGCTGATCCCGGGCCACGGCGGCATACTGGACCGCGTGGACTCATTTATATTTGCGGCGCCGGTCGCCGCTCTCTTCGTGACGGCGTTGGTTCGCTGAGGTGATTGCCTCGGCGGGGCAGGGCAGCGGCGGCGAGGACGGGGGCAGTCGCAGGGCCGATGGCATCGGCGACAAGAGCGGCGGGCCAACCCGCGTTGCCCTGCTCGGCTCGGGCGGCTCCATCGGGCGCCAGGCCGTAGACGTGCTTCTGCGCTACCCGGACACTTTCCGGGTCGTGGCCCTAGCCACGGGCTCACAGGCTCAGATCCTCGAGGAGCAGGCGAGACAGCTGCGGCCGGCGGTGGTCTCCCTCGCCGACGAGCGAGCCGCCGCCCGGCTGGAACTCCCCGCCGGTACCGAGTTCATTGGCGGCCCAGACGCGCTCGAGGCGATTGCCACGCGTCCGGACGTTGATCTTGTGATCGTTGCCACGGGCGGGTTGGTCGCGCTGCGGTCCGTCCTCGCCGCGCTCGAGGCGGGCAAGATCGTTGCCACGGCCAACAAGGAGACGCTGGTGGCGGGCGGCCACCTGGTCATGCCGCTCGCCCGCAGGCTGGCGGCGGGAGCGGCCGGCGCTACCGGCGATCCGCATCATCCGCTGGCAAGCCCGCTGGGCTGGCTTCGCCCCATCGACTCAGAACATTCGGCCATCTGGCAGTGTTTGGTGGGCGAGGACCAGGCGTCCATCGAGCGGCTGCTACTCACCGCGTCCGGTGGACCATTCCTCGACTCCACAGCCGCCGAGATGGCCACGGTGACGCCAGAGCGGGCCCTGCGCCACCCGACGTGGACGATGGGCGCGAAGATCACGATCGACTCCGCCACGCTCGCCAACAAAGGCCTGGAGATCATCGAAGCAGGTTGGCTGTACGATGTGCCACTCTCGAAGATCTCGGTGGTCATCCACCCGCAGAGCGTCGTCCATTCGGCGGTGCAATTCGTGGACGGCTCGGTGAAGGCACAGCTGGGGACACCGGACATGCGACTTCCAGTCCAGTACGCGCTCATGTACCCGAAGCGCATGCCCTCGCCCGTGGCCGCCGTGGATCTCATCGCCGCCGGCCGGCTCGAGTTCCGTGCTCCGGACGAGGACCGATTTCCGGCCCTTCGCATCGCTCGCGAGGCGGGCCTGGCAGGCCCTAGCGCTTGCACGGCGCTGATATCGGCCGATGAGATCGCCGTGGCCAGGTTCCTGGGCGGCAGTCTGGACTTCAATGGCATACCGCGGCTCCTCGGCGCCGCAGTCGAGCGGTTTGGCGTTTCCCCTGCGGGTCAGTCGGCCGAACCGTCGCTCGATCAACTCGTCAGTCTGGACGGCGAAGTCCGGACCTTCGCGGAGTCTTATCGATGAGCCTTGCCGGCCTGGTTTCTGGAATTGGCGGCGTTGTTGGGCTGTTTCTGATCCTCATACCGCTGGTGCTTCTCCACGAATTGGGCCACTTCATCATGGCTCGCATCGCCCGCATCCGGGTTCTCGAGTTTGGGCTGGGCTTTCCGCCCAGGGCCAGGATCCTCGGCCACGACCACGAAACGGAGTACACGCTCAACTACCTGCCGATCGGCGGCTTCGTGCGGCTCGAGGGTGAAGAGACTGACTCCGACGATCCCCGCGCCTTCACCAACTCCTCATTGTCCAAGCAGCTCATCGTTCTCGCGGCCGGCGTGGGCATGAATCTGCTGGTAGCCGTCTTCCTGTTCTTCGTCGTCGCATGGGCCTTCAACCCGGTCATCCAGACGACCATTGCCGGGGTCCAGGCTGACTCACCGGCGGCGACCGCCGGTCTTCAAGCTGGCGACTCGATCGTATCGATCGATGGCCGTACTTACCGAAAGCCGTCCGTGTTGGAGTTCTCCAACGCGGACTTTACGGCGTCCTGGCGCCAGGATCTGCTGAGTCACGCCGGCCAGACCGTCCACATCATCGTTGCCGACGCGAACGGCACGGAGCGCACTGTTGTGGTGGCATTGCGCGTGCCCACTGCTGAGAAGCCGGGCGCCCTCGGTGTGTCCATGGGCGGTTCCTATATCACCACTTCCGGAGATCCGGTCAGCGCGGCCGGATTGGCGGTCTCGGGCACGGGGCGGGCAATGAACTTGATCCTCGGCGCCGTCGGTGACATAGGCAAACAGCTGGCGACCAATCCGTCGCAGGCCCCGCCCGGTGTCTCGGGACCGGTCGGCATCGCCGCCGACATCGCTCAAGTAGTCACTCAGCCCAACGCCTTCATGATTCTTCTTCTCCTCGCGGGTGTCATCTCGGCCAACCTGGCCCTGGTCAATGTTCTGCCTTTGCCGGTGCTCGACGGCGGCAAGATGGTGATCATGGTCCTCAAGCGGCTCTTCGGCGCGAAGGGCGTCGGCGCCTTCGAGGCCTTCGCCTACGTCGCCAGCTTCGCCCTGCTCCTGGCCTTCATGGGCTGGATCACCTTCTTCGACCTACTTCGAGTGAGCGGCCAATAGCCATGGATACTCCTGATTTTGCGTCCCGACGAGGAACGGTCGCCGTTGACGTAGGCGGGGTCATCATCGGCGGCGGCCGCCCGATCGTCGTCCAGTCCATGACAAACACGGACACCGCCGATGCCGACGCAACGGCAATCCAGGTCGCCCGGCTGGCCCACGCGGGCTCCGAGTTGGTCCGGATCACCGTCAACAACGAGGCCGCCGCGGCCGCCGTGGCGGTGATTGCCCAGAAGGTCCGCGGGCTCGGTGAGGACGTGCCGATGATCGGCGACTTCCACTACAACGGCCACAAGCTGCTGACCGAGTTCCCGGAGGCGGCAAAGGCGCTGGCCAAGTACCGCATCAACCCCGGCAACGTGGGTCCGGGCCGCCACCACGACGAGCACTTCGCGGCCATCGTCCGGGTTGCCGTCGAGAACGAGAAGCCGGTCCGGATCGGCGTCAACTGGGGCTCGCTAGATCAAGCCGTTCTGGCCGGGCTGATGGACGCCAACGCGCGCTTGCCGGAGCCGAAGGATGCGCGCGAGGTCATGATCGAAGCCATGGTCGAGAGCGCCCTCCGATCGGCCGAACTGGCGGAGGGGACCGGCCTGGCGCACGACCAAATCGTCCTGTCGGCCAAGGTTTCTGGCGTGCGCGACCTGGTCGACGTCTATCGCCGACTGGCTGCTCGCTGCGACTACCCGCTCCATCTGGGCCTCACGGAGGCCGGAATGGGAATGAAGGGGATCGTGGCCTCGTCCGCGGGGCTGTCCATCCTGCTGGCGGAAGGCATCGGCGACACCATCCGCGTCTCGATCACCCCTGAGCCGCACGGCGACCGGACCGAGGAGGTGGCGGTCGCTCAGCAGGTCCTGCAGTCGCTCGGGCTGCGCTCGTTCATGCCGCAGGTGTCGTCTTGCCCTGGCTGCGGTCGAACGACCAGCACCTACTTCCAGGAGCTTGCCCGCGATATCCAGACATACCTTCGAGACCAGATGCCCGTCTGGCGGGAACGACACCCCGGCGTGGAGGAGCTGCGCGTGGCCGTGATGGGCTGCGTCGTCAACGGCCCCGGCGAATCCAAGCACGCCGACATCGGCATCAGCTTGCCGGGCACGTTCGAAGAGCCGGTGGCGCCTGTTTTCATCGACGGCGCCCTGGACCGCACCCTCCGCGGTGACCACATCGTGGCGGAGTTCCAGGCGATCCTGGACGGTTACGTGGAGCGGCGGTTCCCGACCCCGGGCGCGCGGCGCTAACCAGACTTAGTAGCCGTGCCTCCGCCGGCGCCGGACGCGACTGGCCCCTTGTTCGCCACGGTGGCCCAGGCGCTACGATTGCGCCCAGTCAGCGCGGTTGGTTCGTCGGGAGGAGGAGCAGTGCCCAAAGAGGGTTTCGTCACCAGCATCACCCGCCAGTCCGAGGACTTCCCGGGTTGGTACAACGACGTCGTTCTGAAGGCGGAACTGGCCGACTACTCTCCGGTTCGGGGCTGCATGATCATCCGGCCGTATGGGTACGCCATCTGGGAGTCGATGCAGGCCGAGCTGGACGGCCACATCAAGCGGACCGGCCACAGCAATGTCTACTTCCCGCTTTTCGTGCCCAAGTCCCTGCTGGAGAAAGAAGCCGAACATGTCGAGGGCTTCAACCCGCAGGTTGCGTGGGTTACACACGCTGGAGGCAAGCCTCTTGACGAGTGGTTGGCCATTCGTCCAACTTCAGAGGCGATCATCGCCGACAGCGTGAAGAACTGGATCCAGTCCTATCGCGACCTGCCGCTGCTGATGAACCTCTGGAACAACGTGGTCCGCTGGGAGCTACGGACGCGGCTCTTCCTGCGCACCACCGAGTTCCTGTGGCAGGAGGCTCACACGTTCCACTCCACCGAAGCCGAGGCCGTCGAAGAGGTCCGGACCGGCCTCGACTGCTACGACAAGGTTTGCGAGGAGTGGCTGGCGATCCCAGTCATAAAGGGTCGCAAGACCGAGGGCGAGAAGTTCCCCGGCGCCGAGTTCACCTGGTGCATTGAAGCCATGATGCGGGACAAGAAAGCGCTTCAGGCGGGGACGAGTCACATGCTGGGCCAGAACTTCGCCCGGGCCGCCGGTATCGAGTTCCTGGACCGCGACAACGTCCGCAAGCACCCATACGGCACTTCGTGGGGCTTCTCCACGCGGATGGTCGGGGCCACGATCATGGCCCACGGTGACGACTCCGGCCTTGTGCTACCGCCCAACGTCGCGCCGGTCCAGGTCGTCATCGTGCCGATCTTCCGCAAGGATGAGGAGAAGGACGCAGTGGCCGAGGCCATCGACCGCTTCCAGGCCGCCCTGGCCGAGACCCCCGAGGGCAAGGCCGTTCGGGTCAAGGTTGACTGGGGCGACGACTCGCCGGGCTTCAAGTACAACCACTGGGAGTTGCGCGGCGTGCCGTTCCGCATGGAGATCGGGCCACGCGATGTTGCCGCAGGCCAGGCGATGCTCGTCAAGCGTGTCGACCGGTCGAAGGAGGCCGTTCCGCTGGCGCAGCTGGCGGCCGAATTGCCGGCTCGACTGCGGGCCTACCAGGCCGAACTTCTCCAGCGCGCTCGCGACTTCCGCGATTCCAACACGCACCACGCAGACACGTATCAGCAGCTCAAGGACGGCCTGGAAGGTGAGGGCGGCTTCTTCCTCGCGCCGTGGTGCGGCGATGGGAAATGCGAGAAGCAGATCAGCGACGAAACCGGCGCCACGATCCGCTGCATACCCTTCGACTCACCTGACGAGACCGGGAAGTGCATCGCCTGTGGCGGGCCGTCGGAGCGACGGGTACTGTTTGCACGGGCCTACTAACCACAGAGAGGGAGCGGCCGTGAGTTCACCGCAGGATCCGAATCAGGGGCAGCAGCCGGGTTGGGGGGCGCCACAGCCGGGCTGGGACGCGGCACAGCCGCGCTCGACTCCGCCGCCCCCGCCGGCGCAACCCGGTTGGGGTGCGCCGCCACCTCCTCCCGCTCAGCCGGGTTGGGGCGCCCCCCAGGGCTACCAGCAGCCGCAGGGTTACCCGCCGCAGCCGGGCTATCCGGGTTGGGGCCAGCAGGGATGGGCTCCTCAGCCCACCCGTTCCAACAAGAAGGGCTGCCTGATCGGGATCGGCCTCTTCCTGGTGCTAATCGCTGTCCTGGTCGGCGGCTGCGCGGTTGTGTTCGCGCCAATTCTCGGGACCGATATGAAACTTCAGCAGGATCTCGGCTCGAAAGCCGAGGGCGTTTCGTTCCGCTGGAACAATGGGCTGACAACCTTCTCTATCACGCTGGCGCCGGGTGAGGAGACTCAGGTCAGAGACATTACCTGCCACATCGTCCGGCCGGATATCGCGTCAAGCTCCACGCCTAACGCCAATTTCGTAATTTACAGCGCTCGCGGCGATTGGCTGGCGGACGACACCACGCCCTGTTCCTGAGCCCCAACGGCTCCTCGCCCACGGCAACGACTACGGCGCCTCTTGGATGGCGTCAGGGGCGCCGTGTATACTCTGGCCAATCTGCCGGCCGCTCGTGACGTGGGTGACCCCCACGTCTTTTGTTGAGCGGCTGGTTCAAGAGCCTCGGTTTAGTCGACCGGACGAAGGGCTCAAATGTCGGGGCACTGGATGGTGACCGAGCGAAGCGAACGGGAGGCGCGAAATGGGTCGTGATTTCGTTGGCGCACTCCTGCAGCTGAACGCCGAGAAGGGTGTCTCCAGAGAGCAGCTGGTCCGAACCGTCGAGGAGGCAATCCAGTCTGCCTACCGGCGCGTCGCCGGCGACGAGGATATCCAGGTTCGAATCGATGCCGAGACTGGGAAGGTGCGCGTCTATCGGGCTCGGCTCGTGGTCGAGGAGATAGAAGACGCCGCCACCCAAATGACCCTCGAGGATGCCCGGACACACCAGGCCGACGCCGAGATCGGCGATACCGTGGAGACGGAGCAGCTCGACCAGGAGGCCTTCGGTCGGATCCACGCCCAGACCGCCAAGCAGGTCGTGCTGCAGCGCCTGCACGAGGTCGAGCGCAACGTCGTGTTCGACAAGTACGCGAGCAGCGAAGGCGAACTAATCACGGGAACCGTCTCTCGCATCGAGCCGCGCGCGATCGTCCTCGAGATGGGCAAGGCCGAGGCTATCCTCGCCACGACTGAGCAGTCACCCCTAGAGCACTACCGCATCGGACAGAACGTCAAGGCATTCGTTCTCGAGGTTAGGCGGAGTGCCAAGGGCCCTCAGATCTACATAAGTCGAACGCACAAGGGTTTCCTGCGCCGCCTCATTGAGTTGGAAGTGCCCGAGGTCCACGCCGGAACGGTCGAGGTCAAAGCCATCGCCCGCGAGGCCGGCAGTCGCTCCAAGGTCGCCGTGACCTCGCGCCAGCCAGGCCTGGACCCGGTCGGAGCGACCGTGGGCCAGCGTGGCGCACGCGTCCAGGCCGTCGTAGCGGAGTTGGGCGGAGAGAAGATCGACGTTATCGAGTGGTCCGAGGACCCCGCCGCATTCGTGGCAAAGGCCCTGAGCCCGGCTCAGGTGATCGAGGTCCGGATCGACGAGGAGCATCGGATCGCCAACGTGGTCGTGCCGGAAAGAATGCTTTCGCTGGCCATTGGTCGCGAAGGCCAGAATGCGCGGTTGGCGGCCAAGCTGACCGGCTGGCGCATCGACATTCGAAGCGATGTTTCGGTCGCCGAAGCCGCGGCCGAGGCCGTCAGGGTTGAGGCGGAAGCTGAGTCCGCCGAGGCGGCTGCGGATGCCGTCGTTGAGATTGCGCCGGTCGACATCGCCGTGGCCGCTCCAGCGGCCGCTGAGATCGTCGACGCGCCCGCCAAGCCCAAGCGCCGCAAGGCCCTCGCCGTGGCCGCTCCAGCGGCCGCTGAGATCGTCGACGCGCCCGCCAAGCCCAAGCGCCGCAAGGCTGTCAAGTCGAGCGAAGCGGTCGGTGATGGGGAGGTATCCTCGTAGGCCGGGGTGCGCTTCCACGGCGCTATCCGACGCGATCTTGCGTCGTCTGCAGGACGGCGCGGCAGAAACGCGAGCTTCTGCGTGTCGTGCGGACTCCGGACAGCCGGATTGTTGTTGATCCAACCGGCAAGATGGACGGCCGTGGGGCCTATCTATGCAACAGTGATGAGTGCCGACGTGCGGCACTGGACAAAGGATCGCTCCAGCGAGCGCTGGGGGTGCCGATCCCGGCTGAACTCCGAGCCGAACTGACAGGGGAGGCGAGCACGATCGTAGGAGGAGATAGTCGTGGCTAAGAGTAGGAGCGGCACGCGGGGCCGTCGTGGTCCGCGCAAGCCGATGCGCCGCGACGGATTGATGCAGGGGGCGACAGCTACCGCGGATCCGCGAACCCGGGCCGCCATCGAGCTGCCGTCCAGCGTTACCGTCAAGGACCTCGCCGACCTGTTGGGAGTCAACCCCGCAGACGTTATCCGCGAGCTGATCAAGAGCGGCATCTTCGCCAACATCAACCAGGGCATCGACCGCGAGACCGCGTCGCTCGTAGCGGAGGAACTTGGCTACGAGGTGGCAGAGTCAGGTCCGGTTGGTGCAGTCGCCGGCGCGGACGGTATCGCGGGTGAGGCGGCCCCGGTTGGCGCCGCTACCAAGGAGCAGCTGTTCGAAGACGACGACGCGTCGCTCATGCTGCCGCGTGCCCCGATCGTGACGGTCATGGGCCACGTCGACCACGGCAAGACGTCGCTGCTTGACGCCATCCGGACCACGAAGGTCGCCGCCGGCGAGCGCGGCGGTATTACTCAGCACATCGGCGCCAGCGAGATCGTCAAGGACGGCCGGCGCATCGTCTTCCTCGACACACCGGGCCACGAGGCGTTCACGGCCATGCGTGCCCGCGGCGCCAGGGTTACGGATATTGCGGTCGTGGTGGTGGCGGCCGATGACGGCGTCATGCCCCAGACGCTCGAGGCGATCGACCATGCCCGCGCTGCCAAGGTGCCGATCATCATTGCGCTCAACAAGATCGACAAGCCCGATGCCAACCCGGACCGGGTCAAGAACGGCCTGGCTGAGGCCGGCGTCGTGGTCGAGGAGTACGGCGGCGACGTTCCGATGGTCGCGGTTTCCGCAAAGGCTCGCCTGGGCCTGGATGAGCTGCTCGAGATGATCAATCTCGTTGCGGACCTGCAGGACCTCAAGGCCAATCCCAAGCGCCCCGCAATCGGCACGATCGTCGAGGCGGAGTTGGACAAGGGCCGAGGCCCGGTGGCAACAGCGCTCGTCCAGACCGGCACGCTGCGCGTGGGCGACGTCATCGTCGTAGGCGAGACCTACGGCAAGGTCCGCGCTTTGGAGAACGAACTCGGCAAGCGCATTACCAAGGCCGGTCCTTCGAGCCCGGCAGTGGTACTCGGCCTCGCAGATGTGCCGCAGGCCGGCGATATCCTGCGCGTCGTGGCCGACGAGAAGATCGCCCGAACCATGGTTGAGGAGCGGAAGGCGGCTTCAGCCGCCAAGACCGAAGGGCGCGGACGGGCCACTCTCGAGGATCTTTATGCGCAGATCCAGGCCGGCCAGACCAAGGAACTGCGGATCATCCTCAAGACAGACGTATCGGGCTCCCTGGGTGCGATCACCCATGCGCTGGAGCAACTCTCGGAAGACGAGGTCCGGATCAACGTCCTGCACGAGGCCGCCGGCGACGTCACCGACAACGACATCATGCTTGCCGCTGCATCGAACGCGATCGTGGTCGGCTTCAACACGAAGGTGACCGAGACGGCCCGTCGCGCAGCCGAGTCCGAGAAGGTCGATGTCCGGCAGTACGACATCATCTACAAGCTCACCGACGACATCTCCGCGGCCCTCCGCGGCTTGCTCGAGCCGGAGCTGGTCGAGACCGTTGAAGGCCGAGCTGAGGTGAGGAAGATCTTCAAGGTCGGCAAGGTCGCCATCATCGCCGGCTGCTACGTCACCGACGGCCGCATCGTTCGAAACGGCGGCGTTCGAGTCTGGCGGGGCGGCAAGGTCATCATCACCGACAAGATCGAGTCGCTACGCCGCATGAAGGACGACGTCCGTGAAGTCGCCACTACTTTCGAGTGCGGCATCAGCCTGGTCGGCACCAACGACCTGATCGAAGGCGACATCATCGAATGCTTCACCCAGCAGATGGTGAGTCGGGCGGCCCGTTGAGCCGGAGCAGCGGGTCTCGATGACGCAGCGAACAGACCGGATCGACCAGATCCTCCGCCAGGAGATCGGTCAGGCGCTGGAGCGCGAAGTGAGCGATCCGCGCATCGGTTTCGTAACGGTTACCGACGTCGAGACGGTGCGGGATCTGTCGCGTGCCAAGGTTTGGGTCAGCATCATTGGCTCCGCTGAGGAGCGCAAGGAAACGCTGTCCGCGCTCCGCAAGGCAATGCCGTTCATTCGGCACGGCCTCAACTCGAAGATCCGTCTGCGCCGCATTCCGGAGCTGGACGTCCGGCTGGACGATTCCATGGAACGCGGCACCCGAGTCCTCCAGATCCTCAGCGAGCTGGAAGATGGCCGAAGCTCCGACGGTGTTGACAAACCCAGCGAGTCGTTGCCGACGCCGGTTGCGCGTTTCCGACAGGATGGCGACACCGACGAGGAGCCCAAAGCTCTCGAGCCTATAGTTGAGCCGAGGCCCAAGCACCTAGCCGACCGATCGTCGAAACCGGCAGCAGATCGATCGCGGAGGGGTGATCGCGCCGGCTGGAAAGGCACGCGCGATGCCGCGGCCAGGTCTGCCTCGGCCGACGAGCCGGCCGCTCGGGCCGGTCGCAAGGCGCCGCCCGCCGGCAAGGCGCAGGCGCGGAGGAAGCCCCGGTGAGCGAGGCCTCGCGGGGCGGTGCTTTGCCGCAAATTGATCTCACCGCCTATGCCGCTGCCGTCCCGGACGAGGTTGTGGAACGGCTCCGCGGGTCACGCCGCGTCCTGACCATCTGCCACGAGAACCCCGAGGCCGACGCGCTCGGCTCCGCTCTGGCGATCGCGATGCTCGTGGAGGCGCACGGTGGTGTGGCCACGCCCGTGTGCGCGGACGCGATGCCGCCGATGTACAAGTTCCTGCCGGGCATGGACCGCTTCCGGCAAGAGCCAGACCCAACACTCGACTACGACCTGCTGGTGGTAGCGGACTGCGGCGAGTTGGAGCGGATCGGGCCGGTTCTGGAGTCGCATCGGGCGCTTTTCGAGCGCGTGCCGATCCTCGACATAGACCACCACCTCTCGAATCCACATTTTGGGGCGTTCGATTGGGTGGACCCGGACAGTTCCGCGACGTGCGAGATGGTCGCGCTGCTGGCGTGTCGGCTCGGCGTGCCGCTGGACTTGGGCGACGGGATGCTCGCCTCAGCCCTGACCGCCGGAATCGTGATGGACACGGCCAACTTTCAGCATCCCAATACGACGCCCCGCACGCTGGCAGTGGCGGCAGCCCTGCGCGAGGCCGGTGCGCCGCTCAGCGAGATCGCCCGACGCCTATACCGGACCAAACCGAACACACAACTCGTGCTCTTCGGGCGCGTCCTGGCACG
>CABEBU010000124.1_pt1 | contig 16183 bp, 14 predicted proteins | sample 3132691 | NCBI WGS metagenome assembly CABEBU01 (sample SAMEA5534346, study PRJEB31848) | metagenome | biome: tundra; feature: field; material: soil | place: USA | collected 2013-05 | depth 0.45 m | reverse complement strand
CTGCTCGCGGCCCAGCCCGACATCGCCTTCGCGGCAAGTGCGCAGGGCGACCAGGTGATCGACGTCAACGAGAACAATCAGTACCAGCAGATGGACGGCTTTGGCGGGGCGATGACGGATTCCTCCGCCTGGCTCCTGTACACCCAGATGCCCGAGGCGCAGCGCAAAGACCTCATGTCAAAGCTGTTCTCGCGCACGGACGGCATCGGCGTCAGCTTCATGCGGGTCCCGATGGGCGCCAGCGATCTGGTCCACGGCCCGGCCTACACCTATGACGACATGCCCGCCGGACAGGCCGACCCGAGCCTCGCCCACTTCTCGATCGAACACGACATGGCCTACATCATTCCCGCCCTGCAGGACGCGCTCAAGCTCAACCCCGATCTCAAGCTCATGGCCAACCCGTGGAGCCCGCCGGCCTGGATGAAGACGAGCGACCTGCTCGGCAACGGCACGCTCCTACCGCAGTACTACACGGCCTGGGCCGAGTACTTCGTCAAGTTCGTCCAGGCCTACAAGGCCCAGGGCGTGCCGATTTGGGCCCTGTCGATGCAAAACGAGCCGCATTACGAACCGGGCAGCTACCCCGGCATGCGGCTCGAACCCGCCGACGAGGCCACTCTGGCCAAGACGTATCTGGCTCCCGCCCTAGAGGCCGCCGGACTCGACACCAAGATCATGGTCTGGGACCACAACTGGGACAACACGAGCTACGCCATCGATGTGCTGTCCGACCCGGCCGCCAAGGCCGTCGTCGCCGGTACCGCCTGGCACTGCTACGCGGGCACCTTCTTCGCCCAGGGAGTCGTCCACGACGCCTTCCCTGACATGCCGATGTGGGAAACCGAGTGCAGCGGCTTTACGTCGCTTGGTTTCGGTGAAGGCTTCAAGAACGACATGTCGGACCTGATGATCGGATCGGTCCGCTACTGGGCCAAGTCCATCATCAAGTGGCCGATGGTGACCAACAGCACCAACGGCCCCAACACCGGTGGCTGCGGCACCTGCATCGGCTTCGCCACCATCGACCCATCGGCTCCCGCCGGCTACACCTACACCCGCGACTACTTCTCGATCGGACAGGTCAGCAAGTTCGTGCTGCCGGGCGCCTACCGCATCGCGGCCTCCGGGTTCGCCTTCCACGGCTTCGGGACGGTGGCCTTCAAGAACCCGGATGGTTCGAAGGTCCTTGTCGCCTCCAACCCGTTCAACTACGACTCCAACATCGTCGTTCATTGGGGCAACCGCTCCTTCGCCTACACGGTGCCCGCACAGTCCGCCGCGACATTCACCTGGAACGGCACGCAGGAAGACGCCGCCGCTCCGGCCCCGCCGGCCAAGATGACGCAGAAGGTCAACCCGACCAAGATCGACCTGAAGTGGGACTTCTCTCCGCTGGCCGACACATACACGGTCAAGCGCTCCGACAAGGCCGGGGGCCCGTACACGGTGGTTGCCTCCGGGATCGGCCTGCCCGAGTACTTCGACACGACGGCGGTCTCGGGGACCAAGTACTACTACGTGGTCAGCGCCGTGAACAAGCTGGGTGAGAGCGCGAATTCGGCCGAGGCAACCGCGGCACCGTAGGACAAAAAGGGAGTCGTCGTGTACCAGGACAACTCGGGTCTGGCGGTCGTCTGGCTGCTGCTTTCGCTCGTTGTCTTGTGGTTGATCATCTACACGGCGGTTCGGGCGGCCGTCGGGCACGCGTTGGACCGCTCGAAGCCCCGCTTGGTCGCCCAGGCGTATATGACCCCCGAAGGAGTCCAGTTCGTCGTCTCCAACGTCGGCACCGGGGGAGCCTTCGATCTCTCAGTCCGCTGGTCCGGCAGACCGGCAGGCGACGCGCTGGCCCGAATCCCGCTGCTCGGCCGGAATGGCACGCTCCAGTGGATCCTGGCCGCCGTACCAATGCCGAACGACACGCAGTCGGTCGGCAGGCTCGTTGCGGAGTGGAGCACCGGCCTCGATCCATCATCCGCCCGAGAATCCGTCGTTCTGGCAGTGCTCGTGCCCTCGCGAGTTGTCCCACCGAAATAGTCGAGTGCCCGCGGCTGAGCTACGATGCTAGTGGGCCAACAAGGCCCGCAGATACGCCATACGAAAAGTGAGGCAATTCATGGGCGACAAGACCCCCAAGCGACCGCCGAAGGTCAAGAAGCCGAAGCCGGCGACACAGCCGCCGACCAAGAGCTCCTAGTGCCGGCTGCCCCAGACCGTCGTTACAGGCGCCGCCAGATCGAACTCGCCGAAGGTGGCAAGCTCGTGCTTCGTGGCGACGGCTCAATAGTCCACACCGATGCCGCCGGCGAGATCACCGGAACGTGGGCCACTGACGACCCGGAATGGGCCCGCCGCGCGATCCGGTTCGGCCTGCAGCCTCGGCCGACGACCACCGTACCGGAGGCTCCTCGCGTCAGTGAACCGAGGCCTCAGGTCTGATCGATGCGGTTGGATGCGCAGCCTGTCCGCCGGCCCTAGTACGATCTAGGTAGGATCGCCTGCCAACCTGAACGCCGGAGGCCTCATGCCCGTGCTCGTCCGTCCCGCGGTCTTCGTCGGTGCGCGGCTGCTCGATGGGCGTTCGGCTGAGGCCGTGGCCGACGGCGTCCTCGTCACTGATGACGGGGGCCGCATTGTCGCCGCTGGGTCTGCCGCCTCCGCGGCCGCCGTGGCGCCCAAAGATGCGGAGCGCATCGACGTCACCGGACTGACTGTTCTGCCGGGCATCGTTGACTGCCACGTGCATCTGAGCCTCCGGCTCGAGCCCGTGGCGGAGCAGCTGCAACGCTCGGCGACGGACCTTGTCGTGCGGGCTCTCGAGTCGGGCCGCGACTTCCTGGAGGCCGGCGTCACCACGATTCGCGACGGGGGCTACACCCCGTCCGGCATCAAGCGGGCATTTGCCTCAGGTGCCTTCCCGGGCCCACGGACGCAGGTCAGCTGCACGCCGCTCTCCCAGACCGGCGGGCACGGCGATGGCTGGACGCCGTCCGGTGCCGTCCTCGAAACGGAGGTCAGCGATCTGCCGCCCGGCATCGCCGATGGCGTGGACGCGGTGCGTCGCGCAACCCGCCTGCAGATCCGGGCCGGCGCCGACTGGATCAAGGTCATGGCAAGCGGCGGCGTCCTGTCGGCCGCCGACTCCCCGGACGCCAGCCAGTTCACGATCGACGAGATCCGCGCCATCGTCGAGGAGGCGAAGGCCGCCGGTATCAGAGGCACGTTTGCCCATGCCGAGGGGACGGTGGGCATCAAGAACGCTCTGCGAGCCGGAATCACCAGCATCGAGCACGGCGACCTGATCGACGACGAAGGAATCGATCTCATGCTCGAACTCGATGTCCCGCTCGTGCCGACTTTCAACATCAACTTCGCCCTGATGGACGAGGGCAGGGTTTCGCGCGGCGAAGTCCCGCCCTGGGCGATCGAGAAGATGCGCTACCTCTTCGACCGACAGCAGGCCAACTTCCGCCACGCGGTGGAGCGGGGCGTCAGGGTCGTCATGGGTACGGACAGCTTCAGCGGAATGTACCCGCCGGCCGAGCTGGCCTACATGTCCGAGTTTGGCCTGGGCCCGTTCCGAGCCATCCAGGCTGCCACCTGTGACGCGGCTCGACTGTTGGGACTGGCCGACTTGATCGGCACGCTCGAGCCTGGCAAGCAGGCCGACTTCATCGCGATCTCGGGCGATCCACTGGCTGAGCCCGAGCTGTGGCGGGATCCAACTCGGATCGCACTGGTCGTGCAGGGCGGACGTATCGTGGCGGACCGGCGCGGGGCCTGAGACCGTGGTCTTTCACTGGGCCGCGAAATTGCTGGATGTCTGGCTGGCTTTGACGCGTCCGGTGCGGGACGTACTCGCCGGACGCGGTCGTTTCCGTGACTGGTGGCGCTTTCTTCCGGGCGACATGCTTGGCCGGCTCGTCATGCTCGGTTGCGGAATCCCGACGCCGACGCGCGTCCAGAATGTGAGTGGCGTGCAGGCTGTGCTGGTGGAGGATCCTCGAGTCGCGCTCTGGTTCCGTGCCCACCTGATACCGGTCCAGGCGCAAACGCTCGGCCGTTACGTACTCTCCCGCGATCCGCTGCCACCGGACACGCTGGCGCACGAGATCGAGCATATCCGTCAGTGGGAGCGCTTCGGGCCGTTCTATCTGCCGTTGTACTTTGGCTGGTCGGCAGTGGCGGCGCTGCGAGGCAAGCGGGCGTATTGGGACAATGGCTTCGAGGTTGCCGCTCGGGACCGTGCCGACCGCGAGTCGGCTGCCGACCGGGACGGGGTCGCAGCCTGGGAGTCGGCGGCCGGGACCGGCGAGGACGAAACCAGACTAAGGACGTAGGATATCGGTCGGAGCCGCGCAAGCCTTGGCGCGCCGAGATCGTCGTTTCGAGGAAACCGCCAGACATGCCTATTCTCACCCAAGAAGCCGTCCTGAAGGCCCTGTCCACCGTCCAGGAGCCTGAGCTAGGGGGCGATCTAGTCTCCCGGAACATGATCAAAGACGTGGTGATCGAGGGCACAAAGGTTTCGTTCACGATCGAGTTGACGACGCCGGCGTGCCCGCTCAAGGACGAGATCCAGGCTCGAGTGGAGGCGGCAATCCGGCCGATCGGTGCCGAACAGATCGATGTGGCATGGGGCGCCACTGTGCGCCGCTCGACACAGACGACTCCCCAGATGCTGCCGGGCGTCAAGAACATCGTCGCCGTTGCTTCTGGCAAGGGCGGCGTTGGCAAGACGACGATCAGTGTCAATCTGGCCGTGGCTCTGGCTCAGGCGGGTGCGTCGGTTGGCCTCCTCGATGCCGACATCACCGGCCCGAACATCCCGATGATGATTGGAGCGGAGGGCCAGCCGGTGGCCAGCCCCGATGGCAAGATCACGCCGATCGAGGCCTACGGCGTCAAGGTGATGTCGATCCAGTTCTTCCTGCCCGAGGGCCAACCCGTCGTCTGGCGCGGTCCGCTTGTCGGCGGGGCCATCCAGCAGTTCCTGCGCGATGTGGAGTGGGGCGACCTCGACTACCTCGTGGTGGACCTGCCGCCCGGCACCTCCGACGCGCAGTTGACCCTGGCCCAGTCGGTTCCTCTGACCGGCGCCGTGCTCGTAACAACTCCCCAGCAAGTGGCCCTGTCCGACGTGGCCAAGGCTCTGGCCATGTTCAAGCGCGTCAACGTGCCGATTCTCGGCCTCGTGGAAAACATGTCGGGCTTCGTCTGCGGCCACTGCGGCGAGGTGACGGACGTCTTCGGACGAGGTGGTGGCGAGCGCTACGCGGCGGAGAACGGCGTCGACTTCCTCGGAGCCGTCCCTCTCGACGTGACGGTCCGACAAGGTGCCGACGTGGGCGTCCCGGCCGTGGCCCAGAGTCAGCCCGGACCGGCAGCCGCGGCCCTCGGGCACGTCGCCCGAGCAGTAGCCGGCAAGGTCAGCGTCCAGGCCGCCCGCGAGCAGCCGGTCCTGACGATCTCGTAACCGGCGGCCGGTCCTCCCGACGGCCTGCCCGGCGGCGTAACATCGTGACGTCCCGAGGAGGTCCCGATGCCCTGTCCCGAGTGCGGCACACCGACGGCTCCAGGAGCGCACTTCTGCCACAACTGCGGCAAGCGTCTCGAGTCGGCTACGGATGGCCTGAAAGTCGGCGATCGTCGTGTCGTCACGGCGCTGTTTGCCGACCTGGTCGGTTACACGAAACTCGTGGACGAGCTTGATCCGGAGGAAGTTCGGGCTCGCGTCGATGGCGCCCTGACCATCCTCGGCCACGCCGTCTCCCATTTCGGCGGGACCCTCGAGAAGTTCATCGGGGACGCCGTGCTGGTCGTGTTTGGCGCGCCTGTCGCCCACGACGATGACGCCTTGCGGGCCTGCTTGTGTGCGCTCGAAATGCAGTCGTCTCTGTCCCGTTACGTGACAGGCGACAGACCGATGGAGTTGCGCGTCGGCATTGCGACGGGCGAAGTCGTGGCGGCGCTCAGGGACGTGGCGGGCAACCGGTCTGTGGCTCTGACGGGCGATCCCATGACCACGGCCGCTCGTCTGCAGCAGCTTGCCGAGCCCAACGAGATTCTCCTGGACCAGGCCACGGTGCTGGCCGCGGAGCCGCGCATAGGTGTTGACCACCTCGGCGAACGACTCCTGCGCGGCCAAAGCCGGCCGGTGCCAGTCGCCCTCCTTGTGGGCGAGCGGCGAGTCGTGAGCCACGCTCCGCGCCGCGCGGTGCCTCTGGTTGGCCGAGATGCGGAGAAGGCTCGTCTGGCCGAGGTGATCCGCCGGACAGGTGCCACTGGCAAGGGTGGCGCAGTCCTGCTGAGAGGGGAGCCTGGCATCGGCAAGTCGCGCCTCTTGTGCGAGATGGAGGAGGAGGCGAAGGCCGCCGGACTGGCCTGGCTGTGGATCGACAATGCTCCGCACTCCATGGAGTCGCCGTATAGAACCGTTCGCAACATGGTCGACTGGCTGGCCGACGAGCAAGGCGCGAAGGCCGGCATCGTCGCTCGCCAGTTGCTGTTCGGTGATGGCGTCCCGGAGAATCTTGACCCCGAAATCTACCGCCTCATGCTCGGTTCTATCGCCGTCCTGGCGCGCGATTCGGAGATGACTCTGCTGCCGGAGGAGGGCTGGGAATCGGGGCTGCTCGCGCTGACCGACTCGGCCGACTTCCAACTCGGCCTGACGCTGGCGACGCATTTGTGGGTGTCGCGAATGGTCTCCGGCAAGCCCCGCTGCATCGTCGTTGACGACTACCACTGGGTCGATCCTTCGAGCCGCCAGCTGGTGGACATCATGATCAGCATGGCAGGCGATCTTCCGCTCGTTGTGCTGACGGGATCCAGACCGCCGGCTACGCCGGGCTGGATCGGACTTCCCCACGTCGAGGTCATCGACCTGGCGGGTCTTGACGAGTCGGCGACCGAAAAGCTGGGCGCGGCCGTCGCCGGCTCCGCCCTGGAGTCGGAGTCGGGCCGCTGGCTGCACCAGCGAACGGCGGGCAACGCCCTCTTTGTCGGCGAGATCATCCGCACACTGCGGGACACGGGCCGGCTGGAACAGATCGGCGATCTGTACCGCATAGATCGTGGGGCGGCGCGGCGCGGCGTGCCGCTCAGCTTGCGGGCACTGCTGGGTGCCCGGATCGATGCACTGCCGCCGGCTCAGCGGAACGCGCTGGAAGTTGCGGCGGTGATCGGGTCGAGCTTCTCGGAGCCGCTGCTGACGGCCTTGTGCGGCGGAAACTGCAGCGACACAGAGCTGGGCGAACTGGTAGAGGCCGGCATTCTGATCGGCGTCGACGAACCCGGACAGACCGGGAAGCAGTGGAAATTCCGCCATCAGCTCTACCTTGACGCGGCCTACGGACGGCTGCTGGCAGACCGGCGACGGCTCCTCCACGCGACGCTTGCCGACCTTCTGGAGGCTACGAAGACTCGCCCAGACGTCGCGGAGCTGGCTCGCCATTGGATCGCGGCAGGCGACTCAGTGCGGGCTCAGCCGCTGCTGGAACAGGCGGCCCGGGAGGCTGCATCAGTGGGCGCGATTGCCGAGGCGGAGGGCTTCCGGCGAACTCTGGCAGAACTTCGCGGCGAGGCGGCCACGACCGTTTCCTAGTCGAGCGCGCCCGACGCCGGTGGTGGGGCGGCTATCGGGCCGCTCCCTTGGGTATCGGCACGCCCGACCACACGTCGGCGGCCCATGCGTCTGCCGCCATCCTGGCCTGGCCGGAAAGCGACGGGTGGAAGTAATCGACGGTGCTCAGGTCAGCGATTCGGAAGTCGGTGTCCGCCAGAAGGGCTGCGTTGTAGGTGCAGTAGAGCTGGCCCGATGGCGAGTCGGTCGCCGAAATGCCGCGACACGCACCTTCCAGCGCGGCGTCATAGCGGGACAGGTAGTCGTTCGCCTGGGCCGTGGAGAACGAGCCGTTGCCGCCCAGATACGGTGGGCAGCGGTTGATGTTTTCCGGTAGGGCCAGTTCCGCCCGAGCTGCGGGGTTGGCCTGAGTAATGTCGCGGAAGTGGGGGAAGTCCGGCACCGGGAGCATCAGGATTCGGCTCCCGGCCGGGAGCCCGGCCCGAAGAGTCGAGATGGCCGTTGCGAGGTCCCGCGCGAATGAGACCGGGTCTGTCTTGGGGACGGGATCGGCGCAGAGATCGTTAGTGCCCAGCTCGAAGGTGACGTAGGCGGTCTGACCCGGCTTGAGCTTCTTCGCCGCGGCGACGACGAGATTCGCCTGGCGCGGGGCGTCCTTCATCTGTCGGCCCGAGGTGGCGGCGTCCTCGACGACCGGCGAGCCGCCGATGGCCTTGAAGCGCTCGTACAGGCTGAATACGCCGTCATTACGGGCTGAACCGATGACCCAGGAGAAGCCGATGTGGTCGCGGAGATAGGAAGGGGAGACGCTGTAGGCCTGGCTGTACGAGTCGCCGATGGCCGCGAGCAGCGATGGCAGGGGCGCGGCCCGTTTGGCGGTTGGCTCGGCTGTGGGCGCCGGCGATGTTGCAGAGAGGGAAGGTGCCGGGGACGAAGCGGGCGTCGCTGTCGGCGTCGCGTTCGTCAGCGCGGTATTGGCTGGCTGGGAACCGGCCGGAGTGGGGGAGGCCGAGCCACCTGCCCAGACGCTCCCGCCGACGACGGCCGCGACGAGGCCGATGACCACAATCGCTGCGGCTGCTACCGCGAGAGTCCTCCGCGGACCGAAGGGCAGACTGCGGCCACGCCGCGGCTGGTTTGCAGATTGCATGTGCGCATCCTACCGGCCACGGCCGTTTGCGGACGTCGGCCGGGGTTCCGGGACGCCTCGCCGGCCGTTACGATTGCCCCATGTTGCAGGCCGACTTCGCCGCGGAAGCATTGGGACGCTGCCGCCTGTTCGACGGCCTGACCGGAGAGCCGCTCGCAGCCTTGACTCGGACTCTGCGGACCCGCCGTTTCCGCCGTGGCGAGGTTCTCTTTCACGAGGGCGATCCCGGAGACGCACTCTTCATCGTGGCGAGCGGGGCGGTAAAGGTCGTCGTGCCGTCCGAGGACGGTGAGGAGGCCATTCTGGCCACGCTCCGCCGTGGCGATTTCCTCGGTGAGCTTGCGTTGCTCGACGGGGCGCCGCGTTCTGCAAGCGCCATAGCCCTGGAGCCGACCGAGACCCTGGCTTTGCCGCGCGATCAATTCCGCGCCCTGGTGGCCAGTGAGCCGGCGATCCGCGACGCTCTGCTGGCGTCTCTGGCAGGCGAGTTGCGGCGCCTTACGACCCACGTTGCGGAGCTTCACTTCCTCGACCTCACCGGTCGGCTGGCCGCTCGCCTGGCTCGACTTGCCGAAGAGCACGGTGATCGCGCTTCGGACGGCTCGGTACGGCTCGACGCGCCCCTGACGCAGAGCGACCTGGCGGCAATGATCGGGGCGACACGCCAGAGCGTGAACAAGCTCCTTGGGGAGTTCGAGGCAAGCGGCCTGATTCGCATCGAACGCGACAGCATCGTCGTGACGAGTCTGGACGCCCTCGCCAAAGCGGCCCACCGGTAAGGCACCGGCCGCTCGCGGCCCACCGGTAAGGCACCGGCCGCTCGCGGCGCGTTTCTCGGCCTTCGTGGTCGACCTAACCGGCCGAAATGACTCCCTCGCGCCCGAGCTGGAGGAGCTGCGCCCGGCTCTCGTCGAGATGGAGAGTGGCGGTGCCGAAAAGGCGCCTGAGAAGCATCTCCGACTTTGCCGAGCCACCGGTCAGCAACGCCAACAGACCATCGGCCTGCACCGACACCAGCACCGCTGGACCGATCGCTCGGGCTGATGAAAGGGCCGTCGGATCCTCGCGCAATGCAGACCACCCGAGCATGTCGCCGGCGTGGAGCGTCGATACGAGAACCCACCGATGCTCGTGCCGCACCCGAAGCGCGAGCTGGCCCTTCGTCAGCCAGTGGACCTCGGATATGGGCGCGCCCATCTCAACGAGCGTCTCTCCGTCCGCGAGAATGCGTCGGACCGCCTTGTTGGACAGGGATTCTAGGTCGCTCTGGTCCAATCCGGCGAACAGCGGCAGGTCTGCAAGCTCGGCTGTGCTGACCTTCTCCGTCGTGCTCATCGTTTGCTCCCAACTCCGGGAGCCGGCCGACTCCCCGGTGCCCTCATTGTCCGCTACGTGAAGCCGGCCTGCTCACTGTTCAGGGCTGCGCTGCCTCCCGCGCGAAGGAGTGCAGGAATGCGGCGGCAGCAATGCCGGCACGGCGCCGGCCCTCCGCGCCACCGAGGAACGCGGTCAGATTTGCGGCGCGGGTACCCGACGGGCTGACCAGGGCAAGCTCGACCTGAGTGTCGTCGCCTGATTCGACTGTTCTGACGGCGAGGCCGATCGATGCGCCCGACTCTTGGCGGATCTGCTCGGCCAGGTCGGCCAGATCGGGGAGACGCGCGTCCGGGTTTGGTTCGCCAGGGTGGTCGGCGGCAGTGGCCCGCGCCGCTCTTAGCCACGGCGCGTCGCCAAGGAGTCTGGACGCGGCACCGCCCGTGCCCAGTTCCACGACCCCAACCGTCCAGTGGAGTGCCGCTAGATCGCGGCCCAGGACCGCCGCCCACGTGTCGTCGGCGCGGCCCCAGACGTACTGGCCGAGGGCGGTCAGGACCACGGTCTCCGCCTCGTCAACGATGGTAGCGGCGGAACGGTCAGCTTCCTCGATTGCGGAAATTCGGACGTCCACGGCATCGGCCCGGGCGTACGTGGCCACGATCGGGTTGGCCGCGCGCAGCAGTGGCTCGCCAAGCAACGCCGCCACAACAGATTCGCCTATACCAGTCAGCCGGTATGTGCGGGTGACTCGTTCCTGCCCCAGGCCGCGGGCGCGAAGGCGTGGCAGAACCCACCCTTGCCACATCGGCCGCATCTCGCTCGGCGGCCCGGGAAGAGCCACCACCACGCGTCCGTCCGGCCGGTCGATCCACCAGCCGGGGGCGGTACCGCGGTCGTTGGGGATGGCGGTGGACGACGGGATGAGCCAGGCCTGCTTGAGGTTGGTCTCGGCGAAGTCGATGCCGCGCCGATCAAAGAGATGGCGGAGCCACCGCTCCAGCTCGGGATCAACGGCAGGCTGCTCACCGCAGACGTCGGCGATTGCCTCACGGGTCAGATCGTCGGGCGTGGGACCGAGACCTCCTGTCGTGATGACCAGGTCCGCGGCCTCCAACGCGTCGCTCAACGCGGCCGTGACCGTGCCCAGCCTGTCCGGCAGGGCCGATATCCAGGCCACGTCCACGCCGGCCTCGGACAGCGAGCGGGCCAGGTCGCCGCTGTTGGTGTCGCGCGTCTCGCCCGTGGTCAACTCGCTGCCGACCGCGAGCAGAACGGCCGTGAGGAGTGTTCTTGCGGGGATGGGCGCGCTTTCCATATTGGGAGTGTACGGGCAGGGTGCCAATCGCCGCCCTCGGTTCGGCCGGTCGTTCGGCCGCGCGTTCTCCCACTTGCCGTGGCAACGCCCGTCGCTGCTATGATCGCCTTGCTGTGTTACACGTACCCGAAGTTGGTCCCTTGGCTGATCGGTCCTCCTCGAAGCGCCCGGTAACGGACGCGGATGCCACTGCCGAGCCGGCGCCCGGCCTGGGCGAACAGTTCGGCCGCACCCGGAGCGCCCTCCTGGGCCTGATTGGCTCGCATATTGACCTCGCGCGGGCCGAATTCTCTGAGATTGCCGATCAGCTCAAGCGTGCCGCGGCTCTCGGCGGCATCGCGCTGCTCCTGCTCTTCCTGTCGGGCATGCTGATTGCCGTTGGGACGCTGCTGTTCATCGGGGAAGCCGTCTTCGGTTCCATCGGTTGGGGCGTTCTCGATGGTTCGGAGTTGATGATCGCGACAGCCGTGCTGCTCGTTTTCGCGATTATCGATCTGAGCTGGGCTCGAGTCCTTTCCTCCTTCCTGGTCGCGCTGGGCGTCGGCCTCGTGGTCGCCGGCGTTCTGGCGGTCGACTGGAACTGGGTCAGCCACCATTACTCGGGCATGCCGGTTGCAGTCGTGCTCGCCGTTGCCGCCGGCGTCCTGGCTATCGGCGTTCTGGGCGCCGTTCTCGGCTCCGCCTTCGGTCGCGGGCCGGCCGTCGGCGGTTTCGTCGTCGGGGCCGTGTGCGGCGTCATGCTCGGAGTCCTGGCGGCTTTTGGTCCGGGACTGCGGGTCGCTGCGGCCGTGGGTGTGGCCGCGCTTCTGCTGTTCTGGCCGATCGTGGCCGCCGTCTTCGTTTTCCGCCATGGCATCGATACCGCGAAGCTGCGCAAGCGTTTCGTGCCTGATCAGACCATCGAGACAACCAAGGAGACCATCGAGTGGGTGCGCGAACAGATGCCGCTCGGGCGGAAGTCGTAGCCCGCCGCCAGCTTCTGCTGGTCGAGGTCGAAAGGCTCGAGGCTGCCGGCCGCTCGGCGATAGACATTCCCGCCAAGATCCGGCGAGCGCCGGGCAAAGTGGTCGCGCTCGCGGCCGGAACCGCTTTTCTCGCTCTGGGCGGGCCCAAACGGTCCTTCCATGCCGTCCGAAGGGCGATCTTCGGACCGACCGTGGATCTGCCGAAATCGATGCTGCCTGCACAGATCGACAAGGCCCTGCGAGCCATGGGCGACGACGGCGATCGAGTGCGCGGCGTGCTGGAGCGCGAATTCGTCGACTATCTCGACAAGAACCAGCCCGTCCGCGAAGCTCGCGACCTGCGGGCTACCGTCTCCGAACTGGGCGGCAACCTCCTTCGACCGGCCACGTCCGAAGTCGGCAAGCGCCTGGCCAAAGAGCTGTTCAAGCCCGATGGCGGCAGCTTCAGTAAGGTCATGGACCGGATCCAGACTCGTCGGAACGCCCGCCAGGCCGACGCGGCAATAGCGCCCGCCTCCGATACGCCGCCCGCGTCTTCGCGCTGGGAGCGGCGCCCGACCCGGGGCCGCACGACCGAGAAGCAGCGATAATCCGTCGCTCGGCCGCGCCCACTCTGCGTGGCCCCGCTAAACTCTGTGACTTCGGGCGAGTGGCGGAATGGCAGACGCGCCAGCCTTAGGAGCTGGTACCGGCAACGGTGTGCGGGTTCGACCCCCGCCTCGCCCACCAGCGTACAAAGCGGTCGACCATTCGACAGACGACGTAGGCGACGATGCACCACGGTACCCATGAACCGTCCCGCGAGCCGGCCGCTGCCAGCACGAAGGCCAGCCAGGGTGACCTCAACGGCATGGCAAACGTGGCGTAGAAGTACTGAGACGCGGGCCACAGCGCCGGTACGGCGAGCCACAAGGCGGCCCGACGATCAAACAGCAGCAGGACTCCGATGGACACGGCCGTGATGACGAACAGTCGGGGATCGCGAGTCGCGCTGTAGCCGCCTTCCGTGAAGGCCATGAGCCAATCCTGGACTTTGCTGTAGTCAGCGGCGTAGGTTTGCCACAACGGCCAGAAGACGACGACTGAGACCGCGACTCCAATGGTCAGGACGGTCAGCGCTCGCCACTGCCGTTCGCCGACCATGGGGATGACTGCATACGCCTTCATGGGAGCGGCCAGGGATTGGAGCCACGTCGAGCCGCTGAGCAGCAGCGCCAGGCACACGATCTGCGGGTTGCCGACGACGAGGCCGGACACCAGCGGAGGGAACAACATCCACCACAGCGGCAGGTGCAGCCGCTGGGTCGTGTAGATGGCCGCAGCCACGCTAAGGCCGAGCCAGCCGACTACGAAGGCGTCTTCGGGGATCCAGACGAATGGGACGAAGGCCAGAACCGTTGGCGGTGGACCCGTGAACAAGAAGTGGACGAAGGTGCTGGAAGGGGGCCAGGTGTTCGATGTAGTGAACGCCGTCCAGGGGTCGCCACCGGCGACCCATGTGGCTGCCGCCCGGTAGTACAACCTGCCGTCGATTCCAACAGCATCGAGGTGGAAAGGCAAATCGATGAACAAACCGGCCACGGCAAGCCAGGCCTGATAGGCGAACCACGCAAACAGCGCCGCCGATGCCACACGCCTGACCAAGGGCGATTGGTAGAGCCGCCGCGCCATCTCGACCACCCAGCGGGCGACCTTTCGGAGGTGCGTAAGGCTCATTGGGACTCCCCCAGGCCGCGCAACTCGCACCAGTCGGCGCGACGATCGCTCGGTTTCCAGATCCTAGCCGGTTCGTGTCCTCGCCGTCCCGCGTCGGCCCCACGGGCGGCCTTCTTCGCGCCTATCGCCAGAGATAGGCGAACGTGGCTGCGGACATCGCCACGGCAATCACCGTCAGCACGCCGAATGTGAGAACTGGCCGCCAGCCACTCCCTTGCCCCGGTACGCGGCGCCGCGCGGCCCGGCGCTCTCGTCGATCCCACGCCTCCCAGCGTCCCAGCCCGATCCGGGCCAACACCAGAAACGCCGTGGCCACGATAGCAACGCCCATCGCCCACTCGCCGATGAGTGGCAGCGCGCCGGGCCAGCCGGCCACCTTGGACAAACCGTCGAGTGGCCCCGCGATGATCTCGTGGCCGGGAATCGTGGCCCAACGCGCGGCGAAGTCCGCCCCGAGCCGCTCCGGGCCGGCTCGCTCGACGGTGCCTGCCACTCCGGCCGCGCCCGCAAGGGCCACCACAGTCGTTACGGCCACAGGAACCGCGGCGCCCAGCGTGGCGATCCACCGCCACAGCGCCAGCACGGCGACTCGCCGCCGACGCCACGACAGCCGGACCGTGCCTAGGTTGTAGTCGCGGAAGAACCGCGACTCCTCAGGCGTGCCCGAAGGCGTATCGATGTGCTGGAGGAGCGGGATGAGGAACTCCTCGTCGTTGTCCCAGTAGGAGCCGTGGTCTTCCAGGATGCTCATGCGGTTGACGGTCGAGTGCGAGCGGTCGGCCGCGGAGACGCCTGGCGGCGGATTGATCGGGCCCGCCGGCGCCGGATCGTAGGTTGACCAGAAGTCGGCCCAACGCAGATTAGGGCGGAGCTTGGACAGGTCGCCCAGAAGACGCGAACCGGTTGGCAGGCCCTTCGAAGCGTCCTCGATGCGCCAGGCCAGGGCCAGCCCTTCGCCGAGCGTGATCAGCTTGTCCACACCGACGTCCATAAAGGCCGCGTCGCACAGGGTTGAGAAGCTGATGATCGCCCCGCCTGAATGGGCCACGACGACGATCCGACCGCAGCCCTCGGCCTGAAGACCCCGAATGGCCGCTACCAGCCTAGCCCGCACGTTGGCCGACTGGACCGGGTCGGAGATGATGTCCGGCAGTTCGCCGAACCAGCGCGTCAGGAAGTTGTCCGCGGTCTTGAGCGCGGCCATGTTCTGGATCGCCGCGATCGGAATCGCCCGAAATGGCGCATACACGAGCAGAGCCAACCGCCCGAGGACCAGGGCCGGCCCAAAGGCCAGGATGGTCAGCTCCTTCTGAATGCGGTCGAGCACATCCACCCAGTCGGTTCGGCGGCCCGACACGGCACCCAGAACCAGCCGACCGTGCTGGTAGCCGTTCGATCCATTGGCGAAGGCCCGGCTCTCCCCGCGGCGCTTGGCCCACGAGGAGGCGCGCTGCCGGTAGCTCGCCCGAATGCCGGCCATGATCCCGGGTAGGGCGTGGCGGACGTAGTCTGTCATCGAGCCGAGGCCTGGGGCGCGAGTCGTGGCCGCCCACCACGCCTCCGTCATGACCCAGCTCTGGGCCGGGTGGCCGTCGTACGCGGGGACGTCTAGCTCAACGATCGGCAGCCTGGCACCGGACAGGTCATAGTCGCAGCGGCGAACGGGGTCCTGACCGAAACCGTGCTCTGTCCGCCAGTCGGCGAGCACATCCACGATCGAACCCGACCAGTCCAGGAAAGTCTCACAGGCCGGCTGTGTTCCGATTCCGTGGACGAAGATGACGCCGATGCGGTCCAAATCGAGCGGGCGCGCAGAAAACCCAGCGGCCGACGCCGCCCCGACGGGGTCCGTCCCGGCGGGCAAGAGGTTCGAGCCACTTGAAAGCGGAGGACGCTCCACGGTCGTCATGACATCAAGTTAGGGTGCGCTGGGTCCCCGGTCTATCTGCTGGCGGACAATGTGCCGCTCTACGAGCCCGAGATTGCGCCGGTGGACACCTCTCGCTCAAGGTCCGGGCCGCAGCCGGCTGCGCCACCTATAATCTGCCGACGATGCAGACCACAAACACGCCCCTTCCCCAGTCACGCCTCCAGCTCGAGTTCGAGGTTCCGCCCGAGCGCCTGGCCAAGGC
>CABEBU010000119.1_pt1 | contig 16468 bp, 19 predicted proteins | sample 3132691 | NCBI WGS metagenome assembly CABEBU01 (sample SAMEA5534346, study PRJEB31848) | metagenome | biome: tundra; feature: field; material: soil | place: USA | collected 2013-05 | depth 0.45 m | reverse complement strand
GTGACACCCGAGGCTCCCAAGGTGTGATTCCCAGGCACGTTCGCCCCGGGGAGAGCGCGTCATCGCAGCTGGCCCCGCTACTCAAGCCATGGTGTCGGGGCGATCGTTTGTGCTCCGCGGCTTGACCGGCCCTGCCAGCAAACGTGCGACGCATATGAAGCCCTGCTCGGACCGCTTGCGGTCACCCGAGGATGGTCGTCACGATGAGGCCCATGGCCGCCAGGCCCATCACGATCGTGGTCATCCAGCCGACGACATTCAGAAGGCGACCGTTGGTCCTCTCTCCCATGGCCGCACGGTCGTTGCAAACAATCATGACCAGGAAGACGAGCGGCACGGCGATGATGCCGTTCAGCACCGCGCTCAGGACGAGGGCCGTGATGGGATTGATGCCAAGGAAGTCGATCGCCATCCCGACGACCGTCGCCGCGACGATGACAAGGTAGAACTGCGGCGCCCGAGTGATCTTGTGATCGAGCCCGGATCGCCAGCCGAAAGCCTCGGAAACGCCGTACGCCGCAGAGCCCGTCAGGACGGGCACGGCCAGTACGCCGGCGCCGATGAGCCCGATGGCAAGCAGGAACGCGGACGCGTCGCCCGCCAAGGGGCGCAGCGCCTGGGCCGCTTCGGTTGCTGAGGTGACATCATGCTTGCCCGCCACGAATAGGGTAGCTCCGGTCGTGAGAATGATGAAATAGGCCACGATCTCCGAGAAGACCATCCCCGCCATCGTGTCCCACAGTGCGTACTTGAGTTCGAACCGAGTGGCCCCCTGGCGGTGCCTTAGCGTGCGCCGACCGATGCTGATCTGTTCCTCGACTTCCTGGCTCGCCTGCCAGAAGAAGAGATACGGCGAGATCGTCGTGCCGAGCAGCGCGACGAGAATGCCGATGTATGCCGGGTCGAGAGAAATGGTCGGCACCAGTGATCCAAGCAGGACCTTGACCAGGTCGGGCCGTGCGAAGAGGGCCGCCCCGATGTACGCAAGCAGAGCCAGCGACAACCACATGAAGACTTTGGCGATAAGGCGATAGCCTCCGAAGACCTGAAGCCCGACGATTCCCAGGCTGACCGGGATAATGAAGACGTGGTCCGGGATCGGCGGCACGAGCAGGTTCATGGCCGCCGCGATCGCACCGATGTCGGCGCCGGCGTTCAGGGTGTTGGCGATGACCAGGCCGATCACAGCGGGATACAGGGCGCGGTGGTAGTGCTCGCGCAGCACGCCCGCCAAACCTTTGCCGGTCACCAGGCCGATCTTGGCGCACATGTACTGCACGGCCGTCTGCATCGGCAGCATGGCGATAGTCGTCCAGAGCGTGGCAAAGCCGTACTGCGCGCCGGCCTGGGCGTAGGTCCCGATGCCCGAAGGATCGTCGTCCGATGCCCCTGTGATCAGGCCCGGACCGAGCGCCTTGCCGAGGCGCTTCAGCGGGTTCTTCTCGGCCCGCAGCTCAGCTGCCTTGGGATCGACCGGCCGCCCGGGGTCCACTCTCGGCCCGCCAGTGCGGGTCGATGCCTTCCGCTCGGGCAAGGCGCGATTCTCCTCCACACTGTGCAAGCTCGCCGACAACGTCGTACGCCGGCTTGTCAGCTGCCGCGGCTCGATCGCCGTCGGGCGCGATACCAGGCAGGGTACTCGAAAACGGGCCTGCGTGATCTTCTCGTGGCGCCGTCACGATTCTCGTCGCGTGACGCGCTCCTGCCGCGGCTGCTACGGTGTGGGCGGCGCGCCGTCATCCGACCGAGGCGTGGCGTCACTCTTTGGGCGCGAGGGACGTATCCGCTTCCGGCTCTTCGGCGGCTCCGCTATCCGGGTCGCCTCCTTGCCCGCGACACCGCCCGCGACCGCACCGATCACCCCCCCAACAAGCGCGCCCGGCGGTCCCCCGACCACGCCGCCCACGACTTCTCCGGCAACGATCCCGAGCGCGCTACCGGCGAACGGTGCCGCGTCGTGGTCTTGTTTCTTGGCGTCTCCATCGGAAGCCCCAGCGGCGATGTGATCCTCGTCGCGCTGCGGCTTAGAACGCTTCATTTGCCAACTATACAGTTTCATCGGTACGGCCTTGCACAGGTGCCCATCGGGCATCGTGAAGACACCGCGAACAGGGTGAGCGCTCGCCTGGTGAAGTAGCGACTGAGGAAGCGGACCAAGGAGTACGCCGCGATCGCTGCTGCCACGCTGCCCGCGAGGACCGGACCGCGCACGCCATCCCCGTTGAGACCTGGCAAGTCCGGCAGCTTGGTAGTCCGTCGCTGCGCCTAGTGATCGGGGTTCTCGTGCTGCTTCGTTTCGGTTTGTAGGGAGCCGCCGCCGATTCTCACGATGGTTTCATAGCGACGGGAGATCCGGCGCCGGTCGGGGGGAACTCGCCCGTGCCCAAATCACCGCTCGTTGACGGCTAGACGCCCAGTGCTTCTCCCGTTGAGTCAGGGACGACTGCCGCGGTGGGTCCCAGACCCGGGCATCGACGCCGCACAATGGGTCCATGCGATACGACCTCGATCGGTTCCTCGTGGCGCAGGAGCACGTCTACGACGGCGTGCTCGAGGAGCTGCGGCGCGGACGCAAGACTGGCCATTGGATCTGGTTCATCTTCCCGCAGGTCGCCGGCCTCGGGCACAGCGCCATGTCCCAGCATTTCGCCATCAACTCGTTGAACGAGGCGCGCGCCTATCTCGCCCACCCGGTGCTGGGGACTCGTTTGCGTGAGTGCGCCGGGGTCGTGCTGGCGGCCAGGGGACGCACCGCGGAGGAGATCTTCGGCTCGACCGACGCGATGAAGCTCCGCTCGTGTATGACGCTGTTCCACCGGGCCGCACCCGACGAGCCAGTGTTCGTGCAGGTTCTGGACCGCTACTACGGCGGCGTCGCCGACGAGGCGACGGACGCGCGGCTTGGTTGACGAGGACCCAAGGTGCTGAGACAAGGGGAGAGGCACTAGACGCCCAGCTTGCTCCGCACCCAAGCCGACGCGATGCCGAGCGCCTGCCGGCCCTCGCCGAGCTTCTCGAGTGCGTCGGCCTTGGCCGGCTCGACCAGGTCGGCCACGAGTTCGGCCGTCCGCGTGGAGAGGGCTTCGAGGTCTGGCACCTAGGATGGGTAGCACGTCGTGTATCTCACGCAGGCGGAGCGCCAGGTCTGCGATCTGGTCCGTGCTCTGGCGTTGCCTCTGCCAGGCTTTAGCCAATTGAGGGAAGAGTGCGTCGTGCGCGGCGAGATATCGCTCTTCGACGATCTCACGAGCGTTCTGCGCGGCCTGCAGCTCGCCCACCCGCATCGCGACCAGGTCGCGCGTGCTTGCGAAGAGTTCAGAGTACGTCGCGTCGGCACGGCTCGCTTTCTCGGCCTCTTTCGCAAGGAGTGCCAGATGGGCCGCGAAGAGAGCATCGAGAAGCTGCTCCTTATCAAGCAGCTCGTGGGCGGCGACGTTGATGCGCATCACCAGCTCGAACCGGAAGACCGTCTCGCGCAGGGCGCTCCGGACGGCGGCTTCGACGAGCTCGGGACGCTTGCCACGTATAGTGGTCCGGACTCCATGGGCTGCCTCCCGAGCCAGGCGGTCGAGGGGTGCCACAGGCGGGTCCTTGGCCAGCAACGAGGCCACGTAGGACTCGATATCCGCGAAGGCATGGGCCTCCGCCAGCCAGCGAAGGACGAGCTGCGTCGGAGACAGCGAGCTCTCGATGGCGGCGACCCGACGAGAGAGCGTCATGGGGTTGCCTCGGCCGGGAAGGCAGCGTTCTCATCTGCGCCCGAACGCTGCCCAACCGCTGCCTCGACCGCGGTCAGGCGCTCCTCGAACTCGCCGACCTTCAGAAGGTTGGTCGCCGCGACAGCGGTGGAGATGAGAGCCCGCAGGCGAGGCACACCGTTCTCCATGCCCAGGCCATCGGTGGAAACGATCTCAAGTAGACGGCGGATCCCATCGACCGAATCGACCGCCCGTTCTGCCGGCCCGCCGACCTGCGCGGTCTATCGCGGCATCGTCATGGACGGCAGTCGCTCAAGCGAAATCCCATCAGGTCTTGGGATCGGTGCTTCCACTGAGGCTCTGACAGGCGGGCGTCCGTCCGCGGCCCGATGTCGTTACTGAAGATGCGGATCGGGTAGCCTCGGGCCCCAGCGCCACAGAAGTACGCACCGTCAAGTCCTAGTGTGGCGCGACCGGGGAGCGCATCATTCTTCGGGTCTAGAGGGAGTCGGGTCTTGGCACTAGATGCGGTAGCCAACAGGCAGCGCCCCGCTGTCGTTGCGTTAGTCCTGGCCTTAGCTGTGGTCGGTTGCTCGGCCTGCGGTAGCTCGGCTGTCGGATCGCCGACGGCCTGGCCAGGTACCACACCCTCGCCGGGCCTTAGCCCCACTCCAACACCGACCCTCGGAGCGTCGCAAGCGCCTGCTTCCCCGTTCACTGCGACCGGCTCGATGGCAACGGGACGCTTTGATCACTCGACGGTGTTGCTCCACGACGGCCGCGTGCTCGTTGTGGGAGGCCAGGAAGCAACGGGTGGCGAGTCTGATTCCGCCGAGCTGTACGACCCAGCAACCGGCGCCTTCAGCAAGGCGGGCCTGATGATCTACGCGCACATCAGCCCGGCGGCCGTCCTGCTGCGCGATGGGCGCGTGCTGGTCACGGGCGGTCCACTCGCGACCGTCCTGAAGCGCGATCGCTCGGCCGAGCTATTCGACCCCTTGACCGGCAAGTTCACGCTGACGGGCTTCATGAAGGTAGCCCGCACTGGCCAGGGCACGGTTCTCCTGCCCGACGGCCGCGCATTGTTCGCCGGCGGAGCAACGACCCTTTTGGCCAAAGATCAGCAGGGCTACTACTACCCGGGCGATGACATCGTGCTTGCTTCAGCCGAGCTGTACAACCCAACAACTGGCACGTTCAGCTTGACGGGCTCCATGGCGACAGCTCGCGACGACCCAACAGCGACCCCGCTTCCCGATGGCTTCGTACTCATCGCAGGCGGCTCGCTAGTAGCCGCAGGAAGCGGCTGGAAACCGACAGCCTCGGCCGAGCTGTACAACCCCAAGACCGGCAGGTTCAGCCCTACGGGTTCGATGAACGCTCCGCGGGTCAACCACACTGCCACCTTGCTACCCGACGGGCGCGTCCTGATTGTTGGCGGTGACGGCCCTTCGGGTCCGATGGCCTCGGCGGAGTTGTATGACCCAGTGACCGGCAAGTTCACCGCGACTGCCTCGATGACGACGGTGCGTGTCGGCCACACGGCCACGCTACTTCCCGATGGTCACGTAATGGTCGCAGGAGGCGCCGGTGCCCTCGAAGAGGCTCTCGCCGCCAACATCCTCGCCTCTGCCGAGCTGTACGACCCGGTGACGGGCACTTTCAGCCCGGCCGGATCGATGGCCACTGGGCGTCAGTTCCAGACGGCCACGCTGCTCCTCGACGGCCGCGTGCTCGTTGTGGGAGGCGCCGACGGCACCACCTCACCCGGGCCCGGGATGATGGTGACAGCTTTGGCTCTGGCGTCAGCGGAGCTATACGAGCCGTAGACTCGCGGCTCTGTCGGAACTCGATCAGGAGTCAGCCCGACGCTATACGGGTGAAGGTGCGAGGGCGGATGAGCACAGAGGAGCGGCAGGTCTCGGCCTGATGTGAGCTATGAGTCGGCGCCGTTGCGCAATGGAGTGGTCTTCTGCAGCCGGTGAGTCGCCCGAAGCTAACCTACGGATCAGCTGGCCTACACTTGATCCGCTCGGAACTCGTTTCCGTACTCACGGATGAAGGGGCCATGAGGGAGGATGGAAATGGTGCGCACGCGAGGATTCTGGTTGGTCGCCACCGTGGGCCTCGTCATTGCTGTCTCGGGGTGTACCTCCGCACCCGCCTCGAGCGCGCAGGTGGCCGACCTACATCGTCAGGCACAGGAGGCGCTGGCCCGCTGGGACGCAGCCGTCGCGGCAGGCGCCGGAGGATCGGGCTTCGTCCTCGTCGGCGAGTCCACCCTCTTCGTTGGCAACGACTGGGGCCCGAACATCGACGGCAACAACGCCAAGATGGCCTGGTACGCTGGCTTGTTCGTTGCTGCAAATCCACTTCCATCCGAAGCGCCGACGGACGGCACGATCCAGTGGCAGGACGGGACGACCCATGCCGTTCCCGTGATCTCAGCCGAGCAGGCCCTCGCCGACTTGAAGGCTGCCGGGGTATCGCCATGCCCGGATTGCACTCCGCTGCAGATCACCGGGGCGAGGCTGACGACCGCGACCTTCCAGAGCAGCCGAGGACCGGCCCAGGCTCCTGCCTGGGAGTTCAGCCTGAAGGACACAGACGTCAGGCTGGATCAGATCGCCGTGGCGAGCCAGCTCGCGGTACCGGTCGTGCCTACTCCGAACGACCAAGCCTCCGGCCCGGCGGTGGCTCAACCGTGGGTCGGTCCTCCCGTCCGGTCGGCAACCGTGGACGCCAGCGGCCTGACTCTCACTGTGACCGTTGAGGGTGCCCCGAACCCCGGCGACAAGCCTTGTGGAAGCGACTACACCGCCGAGGCCGTCGAGTCGGACACCGGCGTCGTGGTGATCGTGTACGAGCACCGGAACACCTTGCCCGCCGCGTGCTCGGCCGTTGGCGCGTTCCGGACGGTCCAAGTCACCCTCGCCAAACCTCTCGGCCACCGGACCTTGATCGACCTCCAAGCCCAGCCGATCTCCGTAATACCCGCCCACTGATCCGGAAGCGCTTCGCCGCGAATGGCGACCGCGTTTGACGGTCGTAGGGTGGTCGGCTGGTTGCGGTCAGCGTCGCGTCTGGAGTCGAGCCGACACTATACGGGTGAAGGTCCGGACCGGCAGCGGCGAGCAAAGTTCCACGCTGCGGCTTTGTGCAGCTCGCTAGGCCGTGGTTGTCCGCGCCTCTGGCAAGCTCCTGGGATGGCGTGGGAATCGACGTCTCCCTATTCGCTACCGGTTTGGACAGTCCGCGCGGGCTGGCGTTTGGGCCTGGCGGCTACCTGTACGGTAAAGTGCTGCCAACCGCGATGGCCATCGGCCCCTATGGCGCGGCTAAATGCGAACCGAGCCGGGGCCAGGAATATGACTCGCGCTGATCGATGAATTGATGGGTTCATGACGCTTTACGCGCAGAAGGCACGGGACGAAATTCTGGATGAACCTCCGGCTCGCGGTATGAGGATCGTCGGAATTGATGGCCCGTCGGGCGCCGGAAAGAGCACTTTCGCACTCCAATTGGCATCGCTGCTGGATGCCCCGATCATCCATATCGACGATTTCGTCTCCTGGAATGATTTTGCCGGGTGGTGGCCCCGGTTTGAGCATCAAGTTCTCGACCCGCTCTTGCGAGGTGAACCGGCTCGTTATCAGCAAAGAGACTGGGTTGCCGATGAATTTGGTGACTCTCTCGGCGAATGGGCGACAGTGGCGTGGAGTCCAATAGTTCTCGTTGAGGGCGTTACCTGCACCAGACGCGACAGCATTGGCAAACTCGCATATGCCGTGTGGATGGAAGCGCCTGAGGAGGAGCGTCTTCGTCGAGGTATCGAGCGCGACGGAGAGAGCCACCGCTCGTTATGGCGCCAATGGATGGAAGAAGAGAACCAGTTCTTTGCTGCCGACCACACCCGCGACCGAGCCAATCTGATCGTGCCAGGAATCTAGTTCAAAGAGTGTCCAGCAAAGTTCCGACGTCTCGGAGCTCCAAGGCGAGGCTGCACCCGGTGCCTCGGCGAGGGAGTAAGGGTTGGCCGAGGCTTGGAATGGGGCTCCATTGGTTGTTATGGTCGGGGCGAGAGGAGTAGAACCTCCGACCGAACCCGCCGGATCGCCGTACGAGGCGGACGGCAATGACTCGGCACCATCACCCGGTCGTGCGCGTTGACGCGGCTTTGACGCCTGGGCCCGTTTGCCGTCGAGCTTGAGCGGGTCCCATGGAACACGACTTGGACCGTCGGCCATGCGCTCGACGGCGGCTTACACGCTTTGAATTGCCGTACCATCGGGGCCCGGAGGATATGAGTTGCTCAAGACTCCATTTGCGGCCGCGCTGCTGTCTTTCCTATTCCCGGGCCTGGGGCAGGCTTCAGTAGGGAATCGCGGTCGCGCTGCGATCGTGGCGCTCCCGATGCTGGCGGTCCTGGGCGTTATCGCACTGATCCTGATCTTCGACCGCAGCTCGCTGTTCGGTCTGACTCCGGACCAGGGGTTGCTGACGAGCCTGTTGATCCTCGATCTCATGCTGGCCGTCTACCACCTGTGGGCCGTCCTCGACGCATACGTGCTGGCCCGCAAAGCGCGACCCGACTGGCTCCCTCGAGGCGCCTCACCGAAGTGGGCTACGGCGTTGAGCGTCGGCGTCCTGGTGGCGGGCACTATCGGGGTCCACGCGGCCGTGGCCGAAGTCAGCATCAGCTGGCAGCATGCTCTCAGTTGCAACACCGGGGCGACACCGTGCTGGTTCGATATCTCCTACCCGCAGTGCGGCAGCCCATTTCCCGCCAACGCCGAATTCGGGATCGTCGGCGTGAACAAGGGGATCGTCTTCAGCGCCAACCCCTGCCTGAGTACGGGCGATGGCCCGCCCGAGCTCGCGTGGGCAGGCGGAGTGAGGGCGCAGCTCTACGCCAACACCGGTAACCCCGGACCTGCTCTTTCCTCCCGCTGGCCCAATGACCAAACGTCCCCGCGTCTGTGCAACACGTCAGCGGTGCCCGGATCAGATACCGCCGATTGCGCCTACGACTACGGCTGGAACGCGGCGGCCGACTCCTACAGGACGGCGGTCAGCGCTTATGTCTCCATGGGCCTGGCCCCGGCGAGCGCGACCAGCACGCCGTCCCCAAACGTGTGGTGGCTCGACGTCGAGATCATCAACAGCTGGCAACCCGACACTACCCTCAACGTGGCGGCCCTCCAGGGCGAGGTCGCGTATCTTCAATCGGTAAGCACTGCCGGCATCGGTTTCTACTCGACTCAATACCAGTGGAACCAGATTACCGGCGGCACGTCTGACTTCTCTGCCTATCCGAGCTGGGTTGCCGGTGCCAACTCCGCCGAGCAGGCGGTAGGCATCTGCGGCGCCAAAGGCTTCACCGGCGGCCGTGTCGCACTAGTCCAGTATCCCGCCGGCGGTTTCGACGCGGACTTTCTCTGCCAGGGCAATAGCGGGTAGGTAGCAACTGCCGCCCGGGCTGGGGACCGGATCGGCCTTGGTGATCATCACGATGGCTTGTTAGTGCAGGGGAGTGCCGACGCTATTCACAGACCGCGGTTCCACCGGCCGATCATAGGATCGATGCCTTAGGCGTTACTGATCTCACGGCGCGACGCCGTCTCTACGGAGGGCTTCGTCCGGTCAGCCGCCCCGAGCCGAATTCCTCATGCTCCACGGCAACCAATCCATCACCAGGCCGAGGACGAGCGCACCGGAGCAAGCCACCCAGGCCGTCGCCGTGAACAACCCAGGCCATGCTGCCCGGACGGCCGGCATGACGATGATGCCGGCGAGTCCACCCCATAAGGTCAGCAGGCCAAGAGTATCTAGCACTCGATGGCGGCGTGCCCAATCGCCGCGCCAGTCGTTGATGCGGACACCCGCTTGTTCCATGGCTTCGACCAGGCGCCGCGTCTGCCAGGGCCGCCCAGGCTGCGCACCGAGCGCCGGCCCGTTCGGCACGAGACGCCAGCGATGCCGGCCCTCATGGACCATCTCGATCTGCGGACCCAGCGCGATTACGACGGAGGGCTTGTCACCGGCCCGCAGCCACGGCCGAACGCGCAGTTCTTGGTCCGCGATGGTCCATTCGACGCTTGCTCCTAGCACAAGGAGCCAGGTCGCCAGGAAGAAGATGAGCCCGATGGCCAGCACCCACTCGGACCAGCCAAACGCCAAAGCGAATATGAGAACGACCAAGCAGGCCCCGGCAGCGCTGCCGCCAGCCCGTGCCAGGACACCTCGCCAGGTACGTGCCCCCGTTCTGAACGGTTTATCCGCGGCCCCTGCTGAGTCGATCATGTCTCCCTCCTGCTCGCGCTGCGAGTGACCTGACGCCATCAGACAGAGGTTAGCATCGGTCTCCAAGTCCGAGCGCGGCCGACTGTGAAGAGTACCGACTCAATAGGCTTCCGCGGAGACCCCAGCCTCCACGAATCCATTAGTGAGCGGGTCCTCAAGCCCAACGCCACACCATGACCACATCGCGTTCGGGGTCACCCACGAAAGGCGGGCAGCCGCTGAAACGGGGGCCCGGACGGTTGCCATGCGGCTCGGCAAGTGGCCCTATACGTCGCTTTCACCCTTGACGCACCTCGGCGTCTCAACCACGATCGAGATATGCCCTATCTCGATGTTCCGGCCCAGGTCCTCCAACGATCCTTCGGGATCGCCGACGCCGACTGCCCGGACGCGGCGATAGTCGCCGGTCAGTGGTCCCAGCGCGCTTACTTCGACTTCGTGCGATCCATCTGGCCGGACGCGCGAGAGATCGAGGAACACACCGTTCTAATCGAGGAGGCCGGCCGTCGCATCTGGATCAGCGTGGTGATCGGCGCTGCTATGGCCGCGACATTCGCTCACCTCGGAGCCAAGCTCGGCGCCACCGCGATCATCCAGATCGGATCATTCGGGGGTCTCGCCGATGGCTGGCAGGTGGGCGATGTGCTCGTTCCGTCGCTCGTCGTTGGGCGTGATGGAGTCTCACTCCAGATGTCGAGCAACAAGCCGATCAGACCTGATCCTCGACTTTCAGACCTCGTCTCCGACGAGGTGACGGCAGGGCTCGGCATGGCAAGCGTTCGCTCGGGCACGCTCGTAACGACAACGACGATCGCCTTCGAGCGGACGAGCGACATCACTCGATGGAAACGCAGCGGCTACGTTGGCGTCGAGATGGAGTGCGCCGCGACCCTGTCGGTTGCCAAGCACTTCGGCATCCCGACCGCAGGCGCCTTCGCTCTGATGGACAACCTGGCCGTCGGGCACATCGTGTTCACGCGATCCGACGACGACCGGCGTCGGGTGGCCAGGGCCAAGAACGAGATCATTCGCGCCGCTGTCGCCTCGATTATTCGCGCGACGCAGTAGCTTCGACGGTAGAGTTGCGTCGCCGTCCTGGCCTCCGGATGCGGATCTCCCGGTTGACGTTCTTCGACCCTGCCGCAGGATGCGGGAACTTCCTGGTGGTCGCTTGTACGAGACGGGCTCGATGCCGCCGGATCTGGCGCACGCTCACAGCGGCCTGAACCATACCGTGGAGCGCCTGTTCGCACGGCGAGGGCTCACGACCGAACTCGAACACCAGAGCGTGCTGCTCGAACGGTACCGCTCGCTGCTTGGCCAACTCGGGCTCGAAACCGCACCTGAGCACACTCGGACCCCGAAAAGGCGGCGGGTCCATTAGCAGCCCGTACGGTGGGCGTGCTGTCAGGTGTCGGAGCGGAGCCGCTCGGGTGTGAGGGTCAGCACGTCCTTGCGCACGAAGATGCCCAGGAAGCGAACGCCGCAGAGGAAGAGCGCCACGCCGAGCCCGCTGTAGAAGAAGGCGATCATCCAGTCCGGCATCAGGTGCGAGAGGCGGAGTGCCATGCGCCGCCCATCATCACCGCCATCACCGCCCAGGACGAGGCGTTGAAGAAGTGCCAGAAGGGGAGCCGATCCTCCGCCCGCGCGCGGATTCGACCCGTGTGCTTCCCGACGAGACGGGCGAAGACGAAGAAGTAGAAGGCGAGGAAGATCACCACGGCGAGCGGGAAGAGGATCAGGTGCGAGGGCGCCAGCCCGAACTCCAGCGGCAGCCCGATCATGCAGACCATCGCGCCCGCCGCGCACCAGACCAGGCCGGCGATGAGCATCAAGTGGTTCTTGGGAATGTGGACGACGTGCACGCTTCGAACACTCCTGACGCACTGGTCGACGGGTGGCGCGATTGTACCCACACGGAATGTGAGGTCGCGCCGGTCTCGATCCATTCAACCTCGTGGCGGCAGAAGCTGAACGAACACTAAAACGTCGTGTGGAGGGCCTATTCGGTCGGAGTGCGTGCCGGTGAGCTTGAGTAAGGCCCAGAGGCAGCTGCGCGGCCGAATCGGTGGCCTATCCATGGTCGTCACGTACGGCGCAGACAATGGCAACCTCCGAGCCGCCCGAAGGGCATTCCTCGACCGTTTTCTCCAAGGGATAGACCCGTCGCTGCCAGAGGACGAGCGCCTCAATCGAGCCGAGGCCGCCAAGCGAATGTACATGGCTAAGCTGAGCCTGAAGAGCAGCGTCGCCAGGGCCCGCAAGGGCCGCTCGACGCCCGGTGCCGCCAATCGCTGAGTGCCACCAGCGGCCGATCTCGGCGGAGCCGGCCTCGCTAACAAGCAGATAAGATGCTCGTATCGCGCACTTGACTTGCGCGTTAGCTGCGCGACAATCTCGCCATGGCACAGCCAATGGACCGCACGGGACTTGAAGTAGCTCTCGCCGCGCTCGGCGACGTGCTCGCCTACCGGGGCGAGGCGTACGAGATCGTGCTCGTCGGGGGCGCGGACCTCGTACTTCGCGGGATTGTCTCGCGGCCTACCAAGGATGCCGACATCGTGGGCCAGCGTCTGGGCAACGGCCGCATCGTGCCGCTCCGCAGGCTTCCCGACGCCCTCGCCAGGGCCGTATCCGAGGTCGCGGACGCGCACGACCTCGCACCGGATTGGCTCAACGTCGGGCCGGAGTCGCTACTCGACCTCGGGCTTCCCGCCGGGTTCGAGGACCGGCTCACCGCGAGGCGCTACGGCGGCCTGACGGTGTGGCTCGCAGGTGTCTACGACCTTGTCTGCTTCAAGCTGTACGCCGCCACCGACCACTGGCCGAGCCAGGACCGGCATCTCGACGACCTGCGCGCCCTCCGTCCTACCGAGGCTGATCTCTTGTCTTCGGCCCGCTGGTCGATGACCCACGACCCCTCACCAGCATTCCGCGGCCAGCTCGCCGCCGTGCTCGCGCACCTCGGGGTGGAGGACGCCGATGCGCGCCTCGACTAGCCTGCGACGCGCATCGATCGATCGGATCGCGGCCGGCTGGATCGCGCTCGGCGGGCAGCTTGAGGGCGATCCAGATGCCACGGTCGTCGATCCCGAAGCCCTGATCGCTGCCACCGCCGAACTCGCCCGTGACGAAGACCGCATCCTTGGCGTGGCTCTCGACTGGTGCGTCGCCTACGGCGACGCTGTCAACTCCGCGCGCCTCCGGCGCATTGCCCGAGCGATGGACGCGACCGCCGCTCTCGCCTCCTTCGCCGTCACGGTCACCGCATCTGGGGGCCCGACATGGTCCGAAGGCGCGGGGGCCACACCGATGGCGGCTTCGTTGCGCGGCAAGGTCGCTGTCCGGGACCTTTCGGCCCCTGCCCGTCTCGTATGGCGGCTGCGCTCGGCTTTCGGCGTCAACGCGAGAGCCGACGTCTTCGCCTTGCTGCTCTCGTGTCCGGCCGGGACGGAGATGCGCGTCGCCGACATCGCCCGGCGAACCGGGTTCTCGAAGCGCAACGCCGCGCTCGCCATCGAGTCCATGCGGCTTGCGGGCGTCGTTGAGGCCGACCGGAAGGGCAACTCGGATCGTGTGGCACTCCCGATCGATTCGCCGCTTCGCGCCTTCCTGCCGCGCCCCGTCGCGGCGCCCGATTGGACCTCTCGCTGGACCGTTGCGATCGAGATGCTGCGCCTCGCCGAACGGCTCGCAGACGCTCCCGATGGAGCGGTAATCGTGGAAGAGCGTCTAGCCGCCGAGTCGCTCGGCCCGAGGCTGCGCGACGCCAGCCTGCCCCGTCCCGACCTCACCGTCCGCGGCTCGGCCTTCGCCGCTGCCTTTGATGCATGGATCGGGGCCCTCGCCGCGGTCTTGTCCGATCTGGCGCAGTAGCTTCTCGCCCTGCCGGTCTCGTTCCGTCAGACGCCCAACCCTCCCTCGTGGTGGCGGCCCGCCCACAAGGGCCCTTTTTGCCCGTCGGGCAGACGCTGACATCCGGAGTGGAGGTCCCAGGCCCAAAGATGATCGGCCATCCTCGGCCTCGCCAGGAACCGCGATTCAAGCTCGAAGAGAGCCTATAACTGGGGTCGAATCGAAAACAACCCGACCTCCTCGACCCTCAACTTCCCACTCAACGATGACCGGGCGAATGCTGTCACTGTGGCTCTTAGTGGCACCGGCACTCTCTCGATCACCTATGCCGCTCCGACTCTGGGAAAGACTGCTCACGTGATCTTCGATGTCACCGGGTACTTCGTGCCGTAGCTGACGCCACTGGTCACGATGCAGCCATCGTGTGCGGTCGTCCGCGCAACCGGCCCGGAGAGTCGCTGTCAGGTCGGTTAGCGTTTAGCGGATGGGGCGGGGCCGCCGGTCGGCAGTGTGCAGGTGTTGGTGTCAACGCTCTGGTTGTGCCCGTGGTTGTTCTTGGCAATGGACGAGACCCACTGCCCGTGGTTCTTGAAGCCGCTCGGTGTCGCTGTCTTGGCCGCCAACGAAACCACGCAGCCGTGATTCACCGGATGGCTGGCCTCGGCGCTATCGCTGGGCCTCGCTGCTTCGGTAGCCTCGGCCGTTTCGGTAGCCTCGGCCGTTTCGGTAGCCTCGGCCGTTTCGGTTGCCTCGGGCGCCTCGCTTGGCTCCGCACTCTGACTCGCCTGGGGTTGATGGGATCCCGGAGCGAACTCCGGCCGGGCTGGCCCCGCCGCGAAGACGGCCGTCGCCGAAAGTGCCAGGATCGCTAACGCTACTAAGGTTGGCCGCAGACGATGCATCGAAATTGCCTCCGAATCTTGGCCCTCTTCGCCTCGGCCATATATGCGACCGAATGAATTCGTCCAGCCGCCCGCCGGCCCGACGCCGCGCTAGCAGCGGGACATCGAAACCTCGACCACGACCGATCGATCGACCGGGTCTGACCAGACCGCTGCCACGTAGCCGATCTGCCACAGCTGGCGGTTAATCGCGTGGCTCAACCCGTCGACGTTTTCGCAGACCACGGAGCCACGAAGGAGAGCCCTCCGGATCATGCCCTCGTCCAAAGTGGGCACGTCTTCGCGTACCTGCACGTCAAAGCCGGGGCAGCCGTCATGGCTCCACGGAACCGGACTCAGCCGTCGCATGCCCGATGCCGTCAGAGCACCTGAACGAACCATCATCTAGGACGACCTCTCTCCCCACAGACCTCAATGCCATGTGCCCGCAGGGCTACGTGTGCAATAAGGAGTCATTCGGGCGGCGGCAGGCTTCACCCGGCGCCCATTACTTCGGCCAGTCCGGGTGCGCCATTGGTACCACCGTGAAGCCTCAGCCTCACGAAACGACTCATCTGTGCAGGTGCGACAGAGAAGGTCATGTGTAGCCGCTCTTCAGGTCGAGGCACAATCAGCATGTGGATGATCACGAGCTTGCCCAGGCGATCGTCGCGGGAGACCGCGATGCGTTCCGGCTGCTCGTCGAGCGCGAGTCAGGGCCGCTTGTCCGCGCGTGTGCGCGTATCCTCGGCGATCCCGACGCAGCAGAAGATGTCGCGCAGGAGTGCTTCGTGACAGCTCACAACGTGATCGGCTCATGGCGCGGCGAAGGCTCGCTTCACGGCTGGCTCCTCCGGATCGCGATCAATCGCGCGCTTCGAGCGGTCAAGGCTCAGCGACGGCTTCTCCCGTTGGAGGACGAATCGGGCGAACCACTCGCGATCCCCGGAGGATCGGAGCCGCTTACCGCCGTGCTCATGGTCGAGCGCGATCGCCTGGTCCAAGAGGCAGTGGCCTCCCTTCCTGATCCATATCGGGAGACCATCGTTCTGCGCTACTTCGGCGAACTCTCGATCGCGGAGATCGCGAGTCAGACCGGGCGTCCCATCGGCACGGTCAAAACGCACCTCGGCCGCGGACTGCTTCGCCTGCGCCCCGCCCTCGCGGAGGTCCGATTGACATGATCCCCCGACCAGGTGGTGAGGACTCGCAGTTCCTTTCGGCGGACGAGCTTGCGATAGAAGCCGAGCTTCAGGTCTATGCCGCTCGGGTGGCGCCGACCCCCTCGGCAGCATTCATAGATCGCGTCATGGCAGCGGCGGAACAGAGCCCTCTGCCGATCGCGGGCCGGAGCCCACGCGTCCGGGCGAGCGAATTGGTCCGCGCGGCAGGTATGCGCTTGGGCGTCGCACTCGCGCAAGTAGCAGGAGGCCCATCCATCCCGCTGCGGGTGCGCCTTCAAGCCGGGGCGATGCTTGTAGTGGTGGCGCTCTTGATCACTGCGGGCGCCGCCCTGGCCGCCGCCGGCGCCACGACTGTCGTCACATGGGTCGCTGGGCCGCAGGCTCCGGCGGCGGGCAGCCGGCCGTCGGAATCACCGACACTCAGCCCGAACCAGTCGAGCGACACATCACCGAGTAGCAACCACCCCAACGGTTCCAGCAATCCCGGCAACCATGGCCAGCCGAGCCAGAACCCCGGCAACTGCGGCCAGCAGAGCCAGAACCC
>CABEBU010000118.1_pt1 | contig 16469 bp, 12 predicted proteins | sample 3132691 | NCBI WGS metagenome assembly CABEBU01 (sample SAMEA5534346, study PRJEB31848) | metagenome | biome: tundra; feature: field; material: soil | place: USA | collected 2013-05 | depth 0.45 m | reverse complement strand
AGCGTGACTAGCGCCAACATCGCCGAATTCCTGGCCGAGCATTCGATCGACGGCGGACTCGTTGGCGGCGCCTCACTCAAGCCCGACGAGATGGCCGGCATGGTCGCCAGTGCGGCCATCACCGCCAAGGCTCGCGCCGAAGTGGAGGGCAAACAGGCATGACGGCCGCTCCATCGGTCGGCGGCAACCCGAACCGCCCTCGGCCCATCTGTCTCGTGGTCCTCGACGGCTTTGGCATCGGCCCCAATCCGGCCGTCGATGCTATCGCTCAGGCTCGAATGCCCAACTGGCAGGCGTTCCTCGACCGCTGGCCTCATAGCGCGATCGAAGCGTCCGAGGAGTTCGTCGGTCTGCCCGAAGGACAGATGGGCAACTCTGAGGTGGGCCATATCAATCTCGGCACCGGCCAGCCGGTCATGCAGGACCTGCCTCGCATCGACGCATCGATCGAGTCGGGCGCCTTCTTCAGCCGGCCGGTCCTCCTTGATCTATGCGCTCGGGCCAAGGAGGCCGATCACACCCTTCACCTGATCAGCCTGGTCGGTCCCGGTGGCGTCCACGCCAACGACCGCCATCTAGTCGCCGTGGCCGAGCTTGCCGCTCGCCAGGGAGTGGCGCGGGTCCGGGTCCACGGCCTGCTCGACGGTCGCGACACCCCACCGCGTTCCGCCATCGAGTTCGTGCCGGATCTCGAAGCGCGCCTCAAAGCCGTGCATCCGGACGCGAAGATCGCCACGATCGGTGGCCGCTACTTCGCCATGGACCGAGACAAGCGCTGGGAACGGACCGGCAAGGGCTACAACGCCATCGTCAAGGGTGTCGCCGAGTTCCACGCCCCGTCTGCGGTGGCGGCCGTGACGGGTGGCTACGCCCGGGGCGAGAACGATGAGTTCATCACACCCACGGTCATCGATGGCGTGGATCACGGCACGATCGCCGATGGAGACGCGGTTCTCCACTGCAACTTCCGCGCCGACCGCGCCCGCCAGCTCTCGCACGCCCTTGCCGACGCCGACTTCAGCGGCTTCGACCGGGACGCCGGAGCTGCCGGCGGCTCCGCCGGCGCAGCAAGCCCCGCCAGTCCCGGAGGCGCCGGCGCTGCCGGCGGCGCCATGCCGAAGGGCATCCTGTTCTCAACGATGACCGCGTACGAGGCCAACCTGCCTGTGAAGGTCGTCTTCGTACCGGAGGTTGTGCCGTCGCTGGCGGGAGCCGTCAGCAAGGCCGGTTGGACGCAGTTCCACGTCGCCGAGACTGAGAAGTACGCCCACGTGACGTACTTCTTCAACGGTGGTCGCGAGGAGCCGTGGCCGGGCGAGGATCGAAAGCTCATCCCGAGCCTCAAGGTCGCCACCTATGACCTGCAGCCGTCGATGGCGGCTGAGGGCGTTTGCGACGTACTGGTCGACGCGATTTCCGGGGGCAAGTACGACCTGATCGTCGCCAACTTCGCCAACCCGGACATGGTCGGTCATACGGGCGTCTGGGGCGCCACCATCAGTGCCTGCGAGGCAGTGGATGCGGCCCTTGGCCGTGTCGCCGACGCGATCCTGGCCGTGGACGCAGACGATCCGGCCGGCCCGGGCGCGGTCCTGCTCATCACCGCCGATCACGGCAACGCCGACGAGATGAAGGACGCGGACGGTAACCCCATCACCAAGCACTCGCTCAATCCGGTCCCGCTCCTGGGCATCGGCCGGTACTTCGATGGGAAGCGTCTCGGGGACGGTCGTCTGGCCGACGTGACGCCCACGATTCTGGAGATCGGTGGCCTGGAGGCGTGGCCGGGCGTGACCGGCCACTCGCTTCTGGTGAAGGGTTGAGCCTCTAGCTTCAACGATTGGCACGGGTCGCGGTCGTCGAGCCGCGCGGGCTTTCGGCTCCTGCAGCCGGGAGGTCGCGGCCTTGTGCTAACATGCGCCGGTCCGCTGTCGGCGGACCCACAACGAGGTCACTTCTAGCTGTGAATCCCGCTCTCGCCATCGGCCAGGACATCATCGGTATCTTCCTGATGGTCTCCATTCTCATGCAGTCGCGTGGGTCGGGTCTCTCCGCCACCTTCGGCGGCGACTCGTCCGTGTATCGCAGCCGCCGTGGGATCGAGCGCCGTCTGTGGCAGTTCACGATCCTTCTGGCGGTCCTGTTCTGCTTCTTCTCCGAGGCGAGCTTCGTCCTGCCCAAGTCTTGACCTTGAGGCCGGCTCCGTGGGAGGGGATTATCTCGAGCGCTGACGAGGGTGGATTCGGTTTGCCCAGTGCTCGTTCGGACGCCGCAGCCGGTGCGGTCACACGCGAGTATGGTGTGATGCCGTGAGACGACGTGATCGTTTCGCCCTCGGCGCGCTCCTCCTTATCCTGGTGATTGTCGGAGCTGCGCTTGTCATCCCCATGTCCCCTTCAACGCCCGGCAATTCGGCTCGCCCCAGCGTCCTGGCGGTGCCATACCGCGAGGGCGTCATCGGCCGTCCAAGCTCGATCAACCCTCTCACGGCTCGTTCCCAGGTGGACCAGGACCTCGTCGCGTTGCTGTTCCGCGGGCTGGTGAAGAACGGGCCGAACGGCTCGGTCGTGTCGGACCTGGCCACGTCTTGGACTACCTCGGACGACGACCACACCTACACCTTCCAGATTCGCAGCGACGCGTTCTGGGAGGACGGCGAGCCCGTCACCTCGGCCGACGTGGTCTTCACCATCGGACTGTTGCAGGATGCCAAGTACGACGGCCCCGTGGGCTCGGCCTGGCAGGGCATACACGCCTCTGCCGACGGGCCATCAACAGTCCGTTTCACCATGACTTTGCCGAGCGCCGGGTTCCTCCGCCAGGCAACGTTGCCGATCCTGCCGTCACATCTGCTCAAGGGCACGGCGGTCGAAAAGCTGGCCGACTCGGCGTACAGCACCCGACCGATCGGGAACGGGCCGTATCGGATCATCGAGATCGACTACTCACACGTCCGCCTGGAGCGAGTTCAGTCTGTGAAGGCCGTTCCGCTGCCGACACCGAGCCCCGTGGTCAGCGCGAGCCCGGGTGCTAGCGCGAGCGCCGGCGCGAGCGCGACCCCGCGCCCGACGCCGACCGCAGCCAAGACCAACGTGGCCGCAGGGAGCGCGGCGCCGAGTTCCGCTTTGACCCCGAGTCCGGCTCCCACGCCGACGCCTGCTCCCACGCCGACGCCCGCTCCGACCGCTACGCCGACTCCGATGCCGCTCCCCAGCGGTGCGACGCTCGACGAGATGACCGACATTGAATTGATCTTTTTCGATAACACTCAGTCGGCCGTGCAAGAATTTGGTGCCGGCAAGATCGATGGTATCGGTGGCCTTACACCCGAGGGAACGGATGCGGCGGCGGCGACTTCCGGTGCTCGGATTGTTCCGTACCGCTGGGCCAGCCTGCTGAGCGTTGTCGTCAATCAGCGATCGGATCATCCCGAATTGCGCGACGTCAACGTCCGCTCGGGCCTTCTGGAGGCGGTCGACCGCAAGAGGCTGCTCGCGAAGGTCCTCGATGGTCATGGCAGCAATGCAGATCTGCCGATCCCCAACTGGTCGCCGGCCTTCGACCCGACTGCCGTAACCGCCGCCCCGTACGACGCCACCGACGCGCAGACCTACCTCACCACTGCTGGCTGGGTTCGAACCGCGGCCGGATGGACGGCGGCAAAGGCGAAGACGACCTACACGCTGGAGCTGCTTACGCCCAACGAAGCCAGTCACCCGATTCTGTATCAGACGGCACAGCAGGTGGCCGCCGACTGGCGGGCCATCGGCCTCAACGTCGTCATCGATGCGGTCCCGCTGAACAACTACATCGACCGGCTGGGCAGCGGCCAGTACTCCGCGGCCGTCGCCATCTTCGAGGTCGGTCTCGACTCTGATCTCGGGCCGATGCTCCTCTCCTCGCAGGTGGGCTCGGGCGGGTCCAACGTCTCGGGCCTGGTCGACAAGACCCTCGACCAGTTGCTCATCACAGCGCGCAAGACCACCGACACCGCTGGTCACCAGGCAGCCGTTTCGGCCGTGGGGAAGTACATCTCCACGACGGTGCCAGTCCTGCCGCTGTGCTTCCGAGACTACGATCTGGTGGTCTCCAGCCGCGTCCGCGGCCTCGTGTCGAATGACATATCGGACCCATCAGGCCGTTTCTGGGATGTGATAGACTGGCGCCTCGCCAGCGCCCGTTAGCCGGTCGCTGTGTGCGCCGAGGTGGCGGAATGGCAGACGCGCCGGCTTCAGGAGCCGGTGCCCGCAAGGGTGTAGGGGTTCAAATCCCCTCCTCGGTACCATTACTCGCTACGCAGCGACGTCGAGCCGTCGCAACAGTGCTCGTGCCCAGGTGGCGGAATTGGTATACGCGTACGTTTGAGGGGCGTATGGAGCAATCCATCCGGGTTCAAGTCCCGGCCTGGGCACCACCTTCTTCGCCGAACTTGTTCGGCGCCTGACCCAAAGTCCGGCAGCACAGTCGGCGGGCCGGCAAGCCGGCCTTGGGCCGTTACGCGGCCTCTGCGGCGCCCACTGCGGCTTCTCGGGCGGTTAGCTCAGTGGTTAGAGCGCCTCGTTTACACCGAGGATGTCGCAGGTTCGAATCCTGCACCGCCCACCATCAATTCAATTGTCGACCTTCTGTCGGCGCGCCTACCAGAAGGTCGTGATCGGGCGAACCTTCGGCCTCCCGGTCGAGTCACACAGACGGCGGCCTGTGGCTCATGGTCGCCTGCTAGACTGAATATCCCGCACGCAAGCTAGTGCGACCCAACTCTGATCGGAGGGAGGGGCATGACAGTCCCGCTCATCATTCTCGGTGTTGTTGTAGTCCTCGTGGTCGCCCTGATCATTATCTACAACGGTCTCGTCACCAAGCGCAATCGCGTCGACGAGGCAAATGCGCAGATCCAGGTCCAGCTGAAGCGGCGCCATGACTTGATCCCGAACCTGGTCAACGCGGTCAAGGGCTACATGGACTTCGAGAAGGGCGTCCTGACACAGGTCACCGAGGCCCGAGCTGCGGCCGTCGCCGCCGGCTCCCAGGGGACTGCGGCGCAAGCCCAGGCTGAGAATGCTCTCACCGGCAGCCTGCGATCCCTGTTCGCAGTTGTCGAGAACTACCCGCAGCTCAAGGCCAACGAGAACGTCCTCTCGCTGCAGGAGCAGCTGACCACGACAGAGAACCAGATCTCGTTCTCGCGCCAGCACCTAAACGCGACGGTCCTCGAGTTCAACAACTCGCTCCAGACCTTCCCGAACGTGCTCATCGCGGGGCCCATGGGCTTCACCAAGCGCGAGTTCTTCGCAGCCGAGCCCGAGGCGGCCGAGGTTCCTGTCGTCACCCTGGGATAGGCGAAGCGTTGACTGCGCCGGCACCAACCGGCGCAGCAAGGCGCCCTGAGGCTGCACACCTGTGACCACCAGATCCTTCTATTCAGAGGAGGCGGCCAACCGCCGCAACTCCTTTTTGCTCGCCCTCCTCGTCGTCGCCGTCCTGGCCGTCTTCGGCTTCGTCATCGGCTACTCCATCGGGTATGGGAGTGGCGCGAGCCCGATGGTGTACGCGATCGGCGCTCTCGTAATCGCCGTTGCCTTCGGCACGTTGAGCGCGGTGGGGTCGTTTTACAGCGGTGATCGGCTCGTGTTGGCCAGCTCGCACGCGCGAGAAGTCACAGCCCAGCAGGCTCCGCAGCTCTACAACGTGGTGGGCGAGATGGCCACTGCCGCGGGCTTGCCAATGCCACGCGTCTACCTGATCGACGACCCCTCGCCCAACGCCTTCGCCACCGGCCGTGACCCACAGCATTCATCCGTGGCCATCACCACGGGCCTGCTGAACAAGCTGAACCGCGAGGAGTTGCAGGGCGTTCTCGGCCACGAGATGTCGCACGTACGCAACTACGACATTCGCTTCACGTTGATCGTCGGCGTCATGGTCGGCAGTATTGCCCTCCTGGCTCAGCTCTTCCTGCGCTACACGTTCTGGTTCGGCGGTGGCCGGAGCCGCGATAACAACAACAACAACGGGGGAGGTGGCTTGGCAGTCGTTTTCACGATCGTCGGGGTCATCCTGGCCATCCTCGCGCCCATCTTCACTGCCATGGTCCAGATGGCCGTGAGCCGCCAGCGGGAGTATCTCGCGGACGCATCGTCCGTGGAGCTGACTCGGAACCCGCACGGCCTCGAGTCCGCTCTGGCCAAACTCGCCGCCGACAAGGAGTCACTCCACTCGGCCAACGGCGCGACGCAGCACCTGTACATCGTCAATCCACTCAAGAAGCTCGGCGGCGGCGGAGCCCTCTTCTCGACCCATCCGCCCATCGTCGATCGCATCAATCGTCTCCGGCAGCTCACCGGCGACGCCCCCATGGACCCCCTCGAGGTCCGCCAGCTCACCGGCCTGGAGTAGGGCCGACGGCTCGGCTCGGCGCGCTCCAAGGCTTGCCGGCCGCCACGCCCGGAGGCTTGCCAGGAGGCAAGCCTCGTCGCCTTGCAGCGTTTCGGTCGGTCGTGGTACCTTTCGTCGCGCCGACGGGCAGCCAGTCGACAGTCAAGGCCGAGATAGCTCAGTCGGTAGAGCACGCGACTGAAAATCGCGGTGTCGCCAGTTCGATCCTGGCTCTCGGCACCATATATGGCTGGCGTGGTTTATCGAGCGGAAGTGGCTCAGTTGGTAGAGCATCACCTTGCCAAGGTGAGGGTCGCGGGTTCGAGTCCCGTCTTCCGCTCCACTCCCTTAATGCTGCCGATCTGGACGGCCGCCCGCCAGAGCTTGAGTCTCTGCCCCTTCGTCTAGTGGTAGGACAGCGGACTTTGAATCCGTTTGGCGAGGTTCGAATCCTCGAGGGGCAGCCAGTCTGACCCACCAACTCGCCGGTTTCCCCAGCCGTCGAAACCGCCCTAGGGGCGGTAGCGTCCGAGGCGACGTACCCAAGTGGTTAAGGGGGGGGTCTGCAAAACCCCTATTCAGCGGTTCGATCCCGCTCGTCGCCTCCACTTTCCCCTCGCGAAGCTGCGCACCATATCCGCGCGCCCGCCCGCCCCATGTGTCCCTGCGCGCGCTAACCTTCTGGGCATGCCGGAGTGGCGGAATGGCAGACGCAGCGGACTTAAAATCCGCGGCCCGCAAGGGCGTCAGGGTTCGACCCCCTGCTCCGGCACCACCCCAACGTTGGCCGGTTGACGACGCTCATCGTCGGGCTGCGCGCTCCCGCTTTGGGGAGGCGCCAGGGCGCTAACAGCCAACGAAGGAGAATCCCGGCAAAAGAAAACGGACCGCATATGCGGTCCGTTTTCTCAAGACTACCCAAAGGCCCTTCAGAGCCCTTGGCCAATCATGCTCAAGAGGCTTGAGAGGGTCCCGCCGATGAACATGACACCGAGAACCGCGACAATAGCGATAAGAGCGAGTATGAGTGCGTATTCCGCGAGACCCTGTCCTTCCTCGCGGCGAAGGACTAGGAACACGATGCCTCCTTTCTCAAACGACGGTTGGCGTTCGTCGCGACGCGGGTAGGTTCGGCGTTAGAGGCAGCCGGACCTGGTACCCCAACCGTTGCCAGCATAGGCTCAAACAAGACGTCGTCGGAGAGCACTTTCGTACTGCCACGAACGTCCGGTCACGTCCACCAGACCCCAGAAGCGCGGCCGAGACTCAGATGCAGTCCTGCGCCGCGGTCCCTGCTATCATTCGCGGGTCCTTTCGGCTCCGACCGGTCGGCGTTGCCGCGCGTGCATCGGAGCATTCCCATGGGAAGGAGTTGCTGGCGCATGCGCCGTTACGAACTCATGCTCGTGTTGCGTCCCGATCTGGCGGACGACAAGGTCCAGGGGACACTGGAGCGAGCCGCCCGAGCCATCGCGGCCGGAGGCGGTCAGATCGTCAAGCAGGCCCCCTGGGGCCGTCGTCGACTGGCCTATCCGATAGACCACCATCGCGAAGGCTCGTACTACGTCATCCTGTTCGAGGCCCCGGCCACCGCGATCAGTGAGCTGGAACGCGGTCTCCTGATCAGCGAGGAGGTGTTACGACACCTCGTTACCCGCGTGGAGCGCCCGGTCCGTGCCACTCACGGCCATGACGCCGATTCAGACCTCGAGGTCGTGCCGCCCCCGGCCGACGACGAGGAACCTGAGGATGAAGTCGGGCTGATCGACGAGTCCGAGACGGAAGAGGCACCGGCCGCGATCGACTGAGGCTCGCTGACACGCGGAGCTGGAGGAACGCTCGATGTCGCTAAACAAGGCGATGATCATCGGCAATCTCGGCCGTGATCCGGAGATGCGGTATACGCCTAATGGCCAGGCGGTGACCCAATTCACGGTCGCCGTCAACCGCAACTACAAGGATGCCAGCGGCGAGTGGAAGGAAGAGACCGAGTGGTTCCGGGTCGTTGCCTGGGCGGCGCTCGCCGAACGAACCGCTGAGTACCTTCGGAAAGGCCGGAAGGTCTATGTCGAAGGCCGGCTCCAGACGCGGTCCTGGGAAGACAAGGACGGCCAAAAGCGCTACACCACCGAACTGGTCGCCAATACTGTGACCGCACTGGACCCGCGCCCGCGCGAGGACGGTGCTGCCGAGCCCGGCGCCCCCAGACCTGATCGCGGCGCTCCCGCCGTTCCAGGCGACGACTTCGGCTCGAGCGATCTTGACGAGCTGCCCTTCTAGGGAACGGCGTTCGCCGGTCCGCATCCTGATGAACCAACTGCCGCGCGGAGCGCGCGGCCACTGACAGAGGATCAAGAACCATGCCGCCTACGAACCCACGAGAGAAGACTCGGGCCAAGAGAGACGACTACTACCGCGATCGCCGTCGCCGCAAGGTGTGCGCGTTCTGCGCGGACAAGACCGTTTCGATTGACTACAAGGAAGTCAATCGGCTGCGCCGCTACCTTTCTGAACGCGCCAAGATCGAGCCGCGCCGCAAGACCGGCACGTGCGCGGGCCACCAGCGACAGCTGGCCGTGGCACTCAAGCGCGCCCGCGTCGTCGCCCTCCTGCCGTACGCGCCTCAGCACGCTCGCCCATAGCTTCAGCACTCACGCGCTGGTCGGCCTGCTGGTTTCCCAGCGGGCTGGTCTCGCGTGACGAACACAACGAACGCCGGAGCCTGAGTTGGACATCCTGCTGCTGGTCGTCTCGTTCGCGGTCATCCTCTTCGGTGCTGAGCTATTCACCAACGGCATCGAGTGGTTTGGGCGAAAGCTCAACCTGAGCGAGGGCGCAATCGGTTCCGTGCTGGCTGCGGTTGGCACGGCCCTGCCAGAGACGATGATCCCGTTCATCGCCATCGTCCTTTCTGGGGGTGCGGCGGGCGGGGAAGTGGGAGTGGGGGCCATTCTCGGCGCCCCGTTCATGCTGGCCACGCTGGCGATGTTCGTGACCGGCGCGGCCGTGTGGCTCATGCGGCGGCGGCGGGCCGCCGGCCAGATGCTGGCCGTGAATCCCGACGTCGTGAGCCACGACATGGCGTACTTTGCCGTGGCCTATTCCATCGCGATCGGTGCGGCTTTTCTGCCCGTCGGTTTCGAGTGGCCACGCCGGCTGGTCGCTGTTCTGCTGATCGGCATATATGCGTTCCACGTTCTGGGACACCTGAAGGCCGAGGCGGCGGCTCATCACGAGTTGGAGCCACTTCGTTTCCATAAGCTCGATCGCGGTGCACCGCAGCATCCCGAGCCACCGCGTTTCTTCATAGTCTCCGTCCAGGTCGTGTTTGCCCTCGTTTGCATCATCGGTGGCGCCTGGGGCTTCGTTCGGGCGGTGGAGGACCTCTCGGCATCTCTGGGGCTCAACCCAACGCTGATGGCCCTGGTCATCGCGCCCGTGGCTACGGAGCTTCCGGAGAAGCTCAATAGTGTGTTGTGGGTCCGACGCGGCAAGGACACGTTGGCCATGGGCAACATCACTGGGGCCATGGTCTTCCAAAGCGCCATCCCTACATCGATCGCCTTGGTCTTCGCTCCCGCCCTGTGGTCCGTGTCCGGCGCAGGCATCGCCTTCCTGTCCGCCGGCATCGCCTTTGCTTCGGCGGCCCTGATCTTCGTGCCGATGATGATTCGCAAGCGTCTCAGCGCTCGGGGACTTCTCGTGGGAGGCGTCTTCTACCTCGCCTACCTGGGCGTTGTGGTCTTCGCGCTCGCCCGAGGCTGAACGGCGCAGTCGCCAGTGGCCGGCTCGGTTGGGGCCTCCGTGCCCGGTGGCTATAATTGGGCTTCGCCGGTCAGCAGCCGGCGTTCAGCACCAGGGAGCGCCGAAGAATGGTCACCGAGAACGCCGCGGTTCCCGCTGCAAGTGCGGCGTCAAAGCCCGACCAGAACAGCCTTGTCTGCTATTTCCAGGGCGGCTACGTAGCGCTGGGCGACGCGCGCATCTCGATCATGACCCACGCGTTCCTGTATGGGACGGGCGTCTTCGAGGGTATTCGCGCCTACTGGAATCCCGAAGAGAAGCAGCTCTACGCCTTGCGCGTGAAGGAGCACATCGTTCGGCTCCGGAACTCATGCAAGATCATGCTGATGGCGGACGTGCCTTCGGTCGAGGACTTCTCGGACATAGTCCTGGAGGTCTTGCGACGCAACAACTTCCGCGAAGACGCCTACTGCCGGCCCTCGGTCTACAAGAGCACGCAGGCAATCGGCGTCAAGCTGCACGGCCTGATGCACGATTTCTACGTCTTGGGCGTGCCGTTTGGCGACTACATCGACACGACAAACGGGATTCCGGTCGGGACCGTCTCCTGGCGTCGTGTCAGCGACACGGCCATCCCAGCTCGGAGCAAGATCACCGGCAGCTACGTCAACCCGGCCTTCTCCAAGACCGAGGCCATGCTCAACGGCTTCGATGAAGCCATCGTACTTACGCAGGATGGTCACGTTGCCGAGGGCTCGGCTGAGAATCTGTTCATGGTTCGGGACGGCGTCCTGATTACCCCGGCCGTCAGCGACGAGATCCTCGAAGGGATAACGCGCGCCGGCATCATGGAGATCGCCGAGCACCTTGGGATCAAGGTCAAGGAACGATCGATCGACCGGACTGAGCTCTACATCGCCGACGAGGTGTTCCTCTGCGGTACCGGTGCTCAGATCTCGCCTGCGTCATCTGTCGATCACCGCCCGGTCGGCGATGGGCGTGTTGGCCCGATCTCCCGCCAGATCAGCAAGACTTACTTCGATGCAGTGCGCGGTCGCCTACCAGACTTCCGGCACTGGGTGACGCCTGTCTACAAGAGTGAGTGAGCGAGCCGCGCAGGACTCCTCGGCTCTTAGGTCGGTTACCCAAGCAGAAGTCCCGGCCCAGAAGGCCAGACGGAAGCTCTCACATCGAGTCCTGGAGATCATCCCCGGTCTGGTGACGTGGGGTCTGATCCTGGCGATGATCCCGCTCGCACTCTTCTATCCTCTCGTGCTGGGCGTCTTCGTTCTTTGCTTCGACTTCTACTGGCTATATCGCGCCGTCGTGCTGGCCATCAGCGTCTCCATCTCTTTCCGGCGTATTCGGCGGGTGTTGGCCGTTGACTGGCGCCAGCGCGCTTTCTCGCTGTCAGACCCTCAGGCACGTTGCGACCAATTGACCGACCTGATTGCGCGCGTTCAGGTTCGCACGGCTGAGCTACAGGCTGCCGGGAACAAGCTGGCCGCCGCGGGCGGCCGTCGCGAGATGCTGCGCTTGGTCGGGGAGCAGCGCAGCTTGGAGCGGCTGCTCGCCCTCGAGGAGCCGCTCCCGGACCCGCGTCAGCTCTGGCACGTGGCCCTCATCCCTACCTATACAGAGCCCTACGAGAAGCTCTATGAGACGGTAAAGGCGCTCGCGGATACCGATTACCCACGAGACCTGCGGATGGTCGCGATCATCACGCGTGAGACGGACCTTCAGGGCCGTGAGAACGTGGCCAGGCTGCGTGAGGCCTTTGGCTCGTCCTTCCTCCATTTCTTCCACATCCTGGACCCGCTCGAGCCCGGTGTGGTCGTGGGCAAGTCGAGCGCAATGGCCTACGGTGGGCGGTGGCTGTACCGAGAGTTGACGAGCCTCGGCTTCGATAGCAAGCAGATCGTGGTCACCGACCTGGACTCGGACTACCGGGTTCACAAGCAGTACTTCGGCTACTTGACGTACAAGTTCGTGACCGACCGCGATCGCTACCGGCGGCTTTACCAGCCGGTCCCGATGTTTCACAACAACCTCTGGCAGTGCCCCCTGCCGGTTCGGCTCATCGCCGTCAGCACTACCCATGTCCAGATGTGGCACCACCTGACGCCCGAGCGACTTGTCAGCTTCAGCTCGTACGGGGTCTGTCTGCGCACGGTCCACGACGTGGACTACTGGGCCACGGATGCCATCCCCGAGGACAGCCGCTTCTACTGGAAGAGCTTCTTCCGCTACAGCGGCCAGTTTCGGTCCGAGCCTCTCTTCCTGCCCGTATATGGTGACGCCGTTCGGGCGCGCTCATATCCACGCAGTTTGATGCAGCAGTACACGCAGATTCGCCGCTGGGCCTGGGGCGTGACCGACATTCCCTACTACATCGATAACGCCTTCTCGCACTCGGAGATCCCGCTGCGTGAACGTATCGCCCGACTCTTCAACCTGTGGTTGGAGCACATCAACTGGGCGGTGGCTCCGTTCATCATCATCTTCGGGGCGGCCCTGCCGGTAGCGCTGAACCAGACCTTCGCCGCAGGTACGTTTGGACAGCAACTGCCGGTCTACACGGCCTGGATTCTCACCGGTGCGATGTCGTCGCTGCTGGTGCTGATATTCGTCGAAGATCAGCTCGCGCCGCCGCGACCGTCGGATTGGGGGATCCGCATGCATCTTGTCTCCCGACTGCAATGGGTCTTCCTGCCCATCGTCGGCGTGATCTTCACGAACCTGCCGGCGCTCGATGCCCAGACTCGTCTGCTTACCGGCAAGTACTTGGAATACCGGGTCACCGAGAAGGCTTAGGACGCACGCCGTCTAGTGGATCAGCCGGCGGGAGCCCGGTGCGGGCTTGCCGCTACTCCAATATCGCGCAAGAGGGGAAGGCGTGGCCGCTTTCGGCTGAGCGCCCGGCGGGAGTTGGGTGCAACGGAGGCACAATGGGCGAGGAGCCAGCTACGGCTGGCTGGCGAGGTTTGTGCCGCAGTTCGCCTCGCGGTCATGCTGGGCGCCCATTCGGTTAAGATTGCGGCACGCTTTCCCCTCGCCGTCGTGCAAGCACGAGTCGGGTGAGGGGATCATCGAATCTGCGACATACGTAGAGCACCGAGGCCAATGTTCCGACCCGTCAGCTCCAAGCCCGATCTCGTTGCCCAGGAGAACGAGATTCTGGCGCTCTGGCGTGATCGCCAGACCTTCTCCCGCCTGCGCGCCCAGAACGCGGGCAAGGAGCGCTGGAGCTTCCTCGACGGACCCATCACGGCCAATAACCCAATGGGCGTGCACCACGCCTGGGGTCGGGCCTACAAGGACCTGTTCCAGCGCTTCTGGGCGATGCAGGGCCGCGACCAGCGCTACCAAAACGGTTTCGATTGCCAGGGGCTGTGGGTCGAGGTCAACGTCGAGAAGGACCTGGGTTTCACCAACAAGCGCGACATAGAGGCTTACGGCATTGCCGAGTTCGTCAGCCTCTGCAAACAGCGAGTCCTGACTTACGCTGCACGCCAGACCGAGCAGTCGATCCGGCTCGGGATGTGGATGGACTGGAACGATCCGGTCGAACTGCGGCGTCTGCGGGATCTGCTCGCCGAGGACGCGACTCAGCAGGCGACGGTCAAGGGCGCCGATGGGGCGGTGGTGACAGACACGGTCGAAAGCCTGGTCGGCCGGCTCGGTATGCCCGAACTCGGCGGCAGCTACTTCACCTTCTCCAACGAGAACAACTACCTGATCTGGTCCTTCATCGCCGAGTGCCATCGCCGCGGTTGGCTGTACAAGGGCCACGACACGATGCCCTGGTGCGCTCGATGCGGCACGGGCATCAGCCAGCACGAGATGACCGAGGGCTACGCCGACCGCGAAGACCCAGGCCTCACGGTCAAGTTCCCACTGCTCGACCGGCCCGGTGAGGCGCTCCTGGTCTGGACCACCACGCCCTGGACGCTGACATCGAACGTGGCTGCGGCCGTGGGCGAGAGCCTGCGCTACGTCAAGGTCAAGCAGGGCGACGAGGTGTACTGGCTGGGCCGCGGAACGCTAAAGCAGGCTCTCGAGGGACCGTTCCAGATCATCGAGGAGCGCCCCGGCCGTGATCTTGCGGGTTGGCGCTATGCCGGCCCCTTCGATGAGCTGCCCGCCGTCGAGGCCGCTTTCGCAGCGGTGGTCGGCCCGGACGGGGCACCCTACGAGCATCGCGTCGTCCTGTGGGACGAAGTCGGCGAGGCCGAGGGCACCGGCATCGTCCACATCGCCCCCGGCTGTGGCGCCGAGGACTTTGCCCTGGGCAACTCTCTGGGCCTGCCGATGATCGCACCGCTCGACGAGAGCGGCATCGTCATTGCCGGGTTCGGCCCGTTCAGCGGCCGCGACGTCCGCGACGTCAAGGACCCGATCATCGAGTCGCTCAAGCACAAACACCGCTTCTACCGGCTCGAGACGATCACCCACCGCTACCCGCACTGCTGGCGCTGCGGCACGCCGCTGGTGTTCCGCCTCGTGGACGAGTGGTACATCAGCATGGGCCCGGTCTACGACAGGCCGCGCGCCGAGCTGACGGCCGCGGAAGTGGACGCCAGCCTGCGCTACCAGATCATGGAAGTCATCGAGGGCATCCATTGGATTCCTGGCTTCGGCTACGAGCGGGAGCTGGACTGGCTCCTGAACATGCACGACTGGATGATCAGCAAGAAGCGCTACTGGGGTCTGGCGCTGCCGATCTACGACTGCTCCTGCGGGACGATCAACGTTATCGCCGGTCGCGAAGAGTTGGCGGAGCACGCCGTCGAGGGCTGGGACCAGTTCGAAGGCCACAGCCCGCACCGGCCGCACGTGGACGCGGTCAGGATCCGCTGCTCCGGCTGCGGCAAGCCGGTCAGCCGAATCAGGGACGTCGGCAATCCCTGGCTGGACGCGGGCATCGTGCCCTTCTCCACGATGCCCCAAGCCTCCGAGGCCGGTCACGAGAAGGGTTGGTTCCCGGCCGACTTCGTGACCGAGAGCTTCCCCGGCCAGTTCCGAAACTGGTTCTACTCGCTTCTGGCCATGAGCACCGTCCTTCGCCGCGAGACGCCTTTCAAGACGCTATTCGGCTACGCCCTCGTCTTCGGCGAGGATGGCCGGCCGATGCACAAGAGCTGGGGCAACGCCATCGATTTCGACGAAGCCGCCGAGCGGATGGGCGTCGACGTCATGCGCTGGATGTTCGCCAACGCCCGGCCGGAGGACAACATTCTCTTCGGCTGGCACGCCGCGGACGAGGCGCGGCGACGGCTGCTCGTTCTGTGGAACGTCTACTCGTTCTTCGTTACATATGCCCGGCAGGCCGAGTGGGATCCCAACCAGCCCGCTCCGGTGGTCGCCGAACGAGGGCCGCTGGATCGCTGGATCCTGTCACGGGTGGCGCGCCTGGCCAACGAGGTCGAGCGCCAGCTCAAGGACTACGACGCGCTCGATGCCACCCGAGCGATCGACGGCTTCATCGAGGACCTCTCGACTTGGTACCTGCGCCGTTCCCGCAAGCGCTTCGCCAGGAGCGCAGACTCGACGGATCGGGCCGCCGCCTTCGCCACAATGCACACCACGCTGGTGGCGCTGGCTCGGATCGCGGCGCCTATCATGCCGTTTCTGACCGAGGCGGTCTACCAGAACATCGTGGTCGCCGGCGGCGTGGCCGAGGCTCCAGACAGCGTCCATCTGACCAGCTGGCCGACGGAAGAGTTCAAGCACCTCAACGACCCCGCGCTCCAGACTTCCATGGCCGTCGTGATGAAGGTCGTGGACCTGGCTCGAACTCTCCGCGGTCAGGCCGGCCTGAAGGTTCGCCAGCCGTTGGCTCGGATGTGGATCGCTCTGCCGGGCGGCCAACTTACGGACCGGGAGGAGCTGCTTGCGCTCGCGGCCGACGAGGTGAACGTCAAGTCGATCGAATTGATCGGCAATGAATCGGAGCTGGTCGATCGCCGCGTCAAGCCGCTGCTGCCGAAGATCGGCAAGAAGTTCGGCGCGGCCATCCCGGCGATCATGGTCGCGGCCCGCGAGAACCGCTTCGAGATTCTGCCAGACGGCTCCGTCCTGATGGGCGGCGTCACGCTTGCCTCCGACGAGGTGGAGATCCAGGCCACGCCACGACCCGGCACGGCCGTGGGCCACGACGAGGGCCTTGTCGTTGTCATCGACACGGAACTGACGCCCGAGCTGCGGGCAGAGGGCGACGCCCGTGAACTGCAGCGTGCCATCCAGGATGCCCGCAAGGAAGCGGGCGTTGATCTGGACGATGAAGTGGTTGTCCAGGTTGATGCGTCAGCGGCCGTCCAGGCTGTGCTCGGGCCGTACATCGGCTCGGT
>CABEBU010000110.1_pt1 | contig 16862 bp, 13 predicted proteins | sample 3132691 | NCBI WGS metagenome assembly CABEBU01 (sample SAMEA5534346, study PRJEB31848) | metagenome | biome: tundra; feature: field; material: soil | place: USA | collected 2013-05 | depth 0.45 m | reverse complement strand
GCCCAAGGTTGGTCCCGCAGGCGTAGCACCACAAGCGAATAGACCGCAGCGTCAGCCTGGCTCACGATTCGGGCGATGACGCGATCCACCCGCGACTCCGATGGCGCCCTGAACGACACCCGGGCATTCGACCAGGCAGTGGCTTCCGGTCGCGTCGGCCCTACCCCTGCCCCACCGGTGGGGAGGCCTCACGGCCAGTGCAGATCCCAAACGTCCGCGCCTTCCCTTTGTGTATGCACGGACGAGTTTTCCTGTTTTTTGTGTAGACCGAGGTCCGAACGATGACGACGAAGACGGCTCCCACGGTCCCCTGGCGTAGCCGGATCGTCGGGATGGAGGACGTCGCGCCCGATCAACTGCTGGCCCATCCGCTGAATTGGAGAGAGCATCCCGGTCCTCAACGTGACGCCCTGCGCGGCTCGCTCTCCGAAGTGGGATGGGTGCAGAACGTAATCGTCAGCAAGCGCACAGGACACGTCGTCGACGGCCATGCCCGAGTTGAGGAGGCACTCTCGCGCCACGAGCCGACCGTGCCCGTCCTCTACGTCGACCTATCGCCCGACGAGGAAGCGCTTGTCCTTGCGACCCTCGATCCCATCGGCGCGATGGCGACGGCCGACACGGCGAAGCTCGAAGAACTGCTGGCGGGCATCACCGTGGACGACGCTGGTCTGCTGGCGCTCCTTGGTGACCTGGCCGGCAACGATCCGAAGGCTGGCTTGACCGATCCCGACGACATACCGGAGCCACCCGAGGAGCCCTACGTGAAGCTCGGCGAGCTATGGGTACTCGGTGAGCATCGTCTGCTGTGCGGGGACGCCACCAACCCCGAGGACGTGGCCCGCCTGCTCGACGGAGCGACCCCGACGCTCCTTGCGACGGACCCGCCGTACGGGGTCTGCCTCGACCAGACCTGGCGCGACGGCGTGTACAACGGCCCCCAGAAGCGGGTGCGCGGATGGGGCGTCAAACAGGGCGCCGAGCACCCCTACATGATGCGGGATGGCACAACTGGCCAACCCGAGTCCGAGAACGCCACACGGGCGACCCGTGGCGCCCACGGGCGCACCGCCGGCCACCGCAACACCAGTATCAGCGGCGACGTCCGTGCGGATTGGTCCGAGGCCTTCGCCCTTGTGCCCTCCCTCCAGGTCGGCTACATCTGGTACGCGAGCTCGCATACTCTCGAGGTACTGCAGGGGCTTCTGCGGATCGGCTTCGAACTCAGCCAGCAGATCATCTGGGACAAGGGGCTCTTCTCGATCGGCCGGCAGTGGTATCACTGGAGCCACGAGCCCTGCTTCGTGGTCCGCAAGCCAGGCGCCAAGGTCCCCTTCTACGGCGAGCGCAATCAGGCCACGATCTGGCGTGCTCCGAGCCCCAAGAGGCTCGGCGCCGGGAGCACCGAAGAGAAGACCGACCATCCGACCCAGAAGCCTGTCGTTCTCGCCGAGATCCCGATCGGCAACCACCTGCGGCCCGGTGAAGCCGTGTACGAGCCATTCTGCGGCTCAGGTACGACCCTCATGGCAGCCGAGACCCTGGGTCGGCGCTGCCTCGCCATCGAGATCGACCCCAAGTACGTCCAGGTTGCCATAGAGAGATGGCAGAACTTCAGCGGCGCCAAGGCGGTGCTTCTTGGGTAGGCGAGGCCCGCCGCCGATGCCGATCGAACTCAAGTTGCTCCATGGTGAGCGACGGCCGTCGCGCCTCAATCGCAATGCACCCAAGGCCAAGAATGTACCGGTGATGCCGACGGACATGAGCGCGCCGGCGCAGGCGATCTGGAACCGCCTCATTCGCGACTACGCGCATACGGGTGTCCTCACGAGCGTCGACACGGATGCCCTCCAGATCTACTGCGAGGCGGTTGTCCGGTATAGGCACGCGGCCAAGATGCTGGAGCAGAGTGGCCCCCTCGTCCGCGGCGCCCGACGTGGCGATCTCATAAAGAACCCTCTCCACCAGGTCGTACGCGACGACGCCGACCTCATCCGCTCTTTCGCCCGTGAACTCGGCTTCACGCCATCGGCTCGATCAGCGCTCACCGCAGTGCAGGAGGCCGATGAGGACGATGCCCTCTCTCGCTGGGTGGCAGGCAGGTACTGATGCCGTACGCTCCACTGGCCGCCTGCGCCGAACCCCGCTGCCCGGGCCGTGCCGTCTACCGCGGACGATGCGAGGCGCATCGGCCAGTGACGACAACGACGGCTCGCGGTTACGGAGCAACCCACCAGAGGGAGAGAGCGGCAGCCCTGCCAGGCGCGACGTGTGAAGCGTGCGGCTGCACTCAGAACCTCCAGCGCGACCACCGCATCCCTCGGTCGCTGGGCGGCGATGATCGACCGAGCAACAAGCGCTGGCTATGCCGCTGCCCGGAGCATGGCTGCCACGACAGGCTAGGGATGAGACGCGACAGCGTGGTGCGCGATGCATAACGGCATGGCGTCTATGCCTGGTGGGGGATGGGGATGCCGGTCAGTAACTGTGTGGCTTTGCTCCTCGCGACTGACCCGGGCGAGACTTCTCTCGCGCATCCAGGTTTTGCGGTTTACGTCACAAGGGGAGGAGCAGGCCCGATGACCACTCGTGCTCTCCGCCGCGTCGGAAGTCTCGGTCTTGGGTAGGCGAGGTCCGGCCCCGACGCCGACGAAGGTGAAGATCCTCCGTGGCGAGACGCGCCCGAGTCGCGTGAACTACCGCGAGCCACTGCCATCCTCGAACTCACCGAAGATGCCGCCCGATATGGACCCCGAAGCTAAGGCCGTGTGGCGGCGGGTGATCAGCAGCATGGGCCACACGGGCGTCATCCGCGTCCCCGACTCGGACATCCTGCGCTGCTATTGCGAAGCGGTCAGTCGCTACGCCGGGGCTTCCCGCCTCTACGCCGGGAGCGGTCCTCTTGTGCGGCACGCCGGGAGCCTGGTCAAGAACCCACTCCACCAGGTCGTCCGCGACGACGGCGAGCAGATCCGCCTGTTCGCCCGCGAACTCGGCCTCTCGCCATCCGCGAGGGCTGGCCTCCGGGTCGAGCCGGAGTACGGGTTCGGCTCGATCGACCCCGACCTCGGCCTCCCGCCGCGTCTCCGGGCGATCAGCCATGAGTACTGAGTCGTGGCTCCCGGGGACGTTCAGGTTGCGATCCGAGCGCGGCAGAACCTCAGCGGCTGCGTGGCCCAGCGGCTCGATGGCTAGGCCGACCCGGACGCCCCAAGCTAGTGGCCCGGTATCGCTCCAGCTCGGCTGTGGTGATGACGTAGGTCTTGCCAAAGAGGGTGGCTGCCAGTCTCCCGCCCTGGACCTGGTGGCGCAGGGTGGCGGCGCTGATGCCGAGCTCGACTGCGGCTTGGGACAGGGTGAGCATCGCCTACTCCTCGTCGGGCTCGGACATCAGGTCGGACTCGATCTCGCTGAGCCAGCCCTCCATCGACTGGCCGCCACCCTCGTCGGACCCATTGCCGACCTGGTATGCGTCGAGGCGATAGGTGTTGTACCCGGCGTGGCGAAGGGTCCGCTGGTACTCCGTCCAGCGGTCGGTCCATTCCTGCCAAGCCGCGCGCACTTCTTCGAGCTCGTCGCGAAGCTCGGAAGCCTTGCCGATGGCGATCATCTCGTCTCCCTATTCCGCTTCTGGGCCGTACTCGCCCTCGGCGAACATCCGGTCGGAGACCGCGCGGAGGCCCTTGACGGTCTCGGCCATGTCTCCGACGTGGCCCCAGTTGAGACCTTCGGGCCAGGAGTCGTTGGCGAGGTGCTCGGCCATGCGATAGGCCAGGGCAGTTGCCTCGATCAGGAGGCGGTCGAAGTCCGCGCTGGCGGAGGTTCCAATTGGCGGGCGGGGTTCGGTCACTTCGTTCTCCTCGGGTTTGGTCGATCACATACACGCTCGCTATCGGCCAGATTGCAAGTGGCCGATCGGCCCCTTCGAGCTACGGGGTGAGCACCCGTGGCCAGTAGCCGAGTCTCGGGGGCGCACCCCTTCAACCACGAACGCGAGGGAGGCGCGTGTGCGGGCGGAGCAGGAAGCTTCGGCCAATGAGCCAACTCCCGACGTAGCGGCGGACGTGGGGGCTGTGTCGGGGTCGAACGTCCTGACAGCTATTGCGGATCGCCCCCTACCAACCTCGCTCTCCCTGCGGAGCAGGGCGATGGTAGGGCGGGTGTGCACGTTCGAGCCATCTGGTGGCAGACCCTGTCGGGCGAGGCCGCTACGCGACGAGCCGTACTGCTTCTGGCACTCTCCGGATCATGCCCAGGAGGCAGCAGAAGCTCGACGCCTCGGTGGTCTGCGCCGGCGGCGTGAGAAGACCATCACGACGGTCTACGAGCTCGAAGGCCTGGGCTCGGTCGATGGCATCCGCCGGGTGCTCGACATCGCGGTCGCCGACGCCCTCGCTCTTGAGAATTCGATCGCCCGCTCGCGGGTCTTGATCGCGGCGGCCATGGCGGCGGCGAAACTTCTGGAGGTCGCGGAGAACGAAACGAGGGAAGCCCTTCTTGCCGCCGACCTTGCTCTCTTCAGAGGCGAAGGCGAATAGACGCACCCGACCCTGCCGGTGCCAGGCCGGATCGTCACCATGAGTCGATGGTGAAGCCTGCAACGCGAGCACTTTGAGGATGACGGGCGACGCTTTGTTCCAAATCGTCGGTGTCCCTAGTCCCGGAGAATCCGCTCCTCTTGTTTGTTTACCGCGCTGATCAATTCGAGTGTCAAAGCCGCGCCGCCCGCCTCTGCCCTCTTCTCGCTGGCTACACCCATGAACCCCCGGAACTTCGCAACGATTGCATCATCACCAATCGAATCCAAATCGATGTCCTTGACGGCCGCAACGAAATTCGGCGGGTCCTTCGCGACCAGGACTGCCAACATGAAGTCCCGCGTGCCGTTGAGATGACGGAGACGGGCTTCGCGCCACCTCGTTTCAGCGGCCAGCCCCTTGTCGCGCTCCCACTGGCGCTCAAGTTGCTGACGCTGCCACTCCCGGTCGGCCTTGATCCTGGCATCCGTTCGCCGAGCTTCGACGACGCCCCCCAAGAGCGTCCCGAAGACAAGGGCGATTGTCGTTGCGACTACGGTCGCCAATCCTTGATCCATCCCAGTCTCCTTCGCGCGCCGGACGCACCCTGCGGCGTGGCGGATGATCCTAGGCTCTAGCTCGGAGCAACCCTTCCAAAACCGCCACGGCCTCGAGCCCCTTGTCTTCTGGGAAGTGTAGGTAGCCGCCCTCGGTGCTCGTCACAGCTGCCTGGGCAAGCAGGATGGCGATCCGTCCCTTCTTGTCGTCGTCGCTCATGGAGGCCACCAGCGCGGGATACGTACACAGGATGTTCGCGCGCAGTTCGTTGGTAACTTGGAGATGCTTGTTGATCGTGTAGTTGCGGACCACGAAGCGAACTCCGTACGCAAACACGCCGAGGACGAATAGACGGGGCAACCCCTCGCGGGCGAGATTGATCCAGTCGTTCGTTGGCCCGATGGGCCATACGAGAGAGAAGGCACCAACCGCCGCCAGGAGGGCAGTCAAGGCGCCAGCCGTCAGCCACAGCGACAAATTGGCGGCCTTCTCATGCTTCGTTGCTTGGGTACCGAAGTACCCCGCCAAGCTCAGAGCGGCCTTCTCGCCGGCCTTACCTCGGATCGTTGCTAGTGCGGCCTTGGCCTCAACTGCGGCTGCGTCTATCTCCTTGCGCTTCGCCTCGACATCAGCGAGTGCCGCTGCGGCGGCCTCAGGGTCGGACCGCCGGATGAATGGGTCGACGTCCGAGACAAACCACTTCCGAGCACTCTCGACCATTGTCGCTAACTCGGTAATCTGAGCGGGAGTCTGAACTTCGGGCGCGGCCGCGACTGCCTTTCCGATCCTGAGCAGCTGCCGCAATCTACCGTTGACTTCCTTCGCGATGCCTGGCGGTTCGTAGATTGGATCCTGCCTACCGAGGCTCGCCAAGAGCTCCTTGATTAGGCGGAGTTCGGGAACCACCAGGTTGGCTCTCGTGTCCGAGAGCATCCGGACTAGGTTCTCTAGTTCGCGGACTTCGACCCCCCAGCGACGCGGTTCATTTCCTTGGTCCCCTGAAGCCGCATCCACCCTCGACCTCCTACCCATTGGGTTGTCGGTTTCGACCGATTACCTCTGTCATCGCTCACTGTAGCGGTTGCGCTGTAGCAAGAAAGCCGCTCGCCCAAAACGGTCGTCGCGGTCCAGGGCAACCGTCACGATGAAACCATCGTGGCCATCGCGTGCTACCGCTAGACGCCGCAGGCTCGACGCGGCCGCTCGACTGGCCGGCATCGGGCCGGGATCGTCGGCGACCCGCGGAGTGGGGGCCGGAGAGAGCCTAGCCGAGAGGGCTCTCCAGGGGCTTAGGCCGCCAGGACGGTGGCCAGCGAGCTGTCGAGTAGGGCGGGCCAGGTCCCGGGGCCGCAACTCGCCCGGTACGACTACGAAGAGCTTCGACAGATGATGCGGATGGACTTCGCCTCTGTCGCGACCCGGCGAAGATCCCGAACTGCATCCAGCTCGGCCCGTTCCGCCGGCCCAATCATGGGCGGGGTTGGCAGCCCGATCAGCCGGACGTGGGCCATGAGATCTTCCGAGTCTCGTCGGACCGTCAGTCTCCGGCCGCATCCTTGCCGGCGACCGGCGGAGAATCCAGCGTCGCGCGCACTGCATCGAGCAGAGCAGTCATGCTGAATGGCTTTGGCAGCAATCTGGCCCTCGCAGGGAAGGCGGGCGCGCCGGGCCCACCTGGCATATGACCCGAGATGAAGAGTACGCGCGGGGGTCGGGCGCTGGCCTCCAGCTCTGCCGCGAGAGCGAAGCCGGACATCCCCGGCATGGTCACGTCGGACAGGAGCAGGTCAACGTGGCCCTCGTTGGCCGACCACAGTTCACGCGCCGCGACGGCGCTCGCCGCGGTCAGCACGCGGTAACCTCGGCCAGTCAGGACTCGCTCAGTCAGCTTGCGAATAGCCTGCTCATCCTCCACGAGGAGCACCGTCTCAGTGCCATAGACGGGCGGCTCGATCTGCGGCGCGGCGGCTTCTTGGGCCTGTTCACAACCGGGGAACGTGAGCAAGAACCGGCTGCCGCGTCCGGGCTCGGGCTCGACCGTGACGTCGCCACCCGCGGTGCGAACGATCCCGTAGACGATCGACAGACCCAGCCCCGTACCCTTGCCGATCTCCTTGGTCGTGAAGAACGGCTCGAAGATCCGGTCTCTGATCTCCGGGGGGATCCCAACGCCTGTGTCGCTGACCGAAACGAAAGTCGTGGCCTCGTCCGCGCTCGGCCGCGGAGCGAAGCGGTCTGGCTCTGAAGGGGACGGGCTCGACGAAACCGCCGCAGCCGATAGCCGACCCGTCTCGATCGTGATCGAGCCGCCTTCCGGCATGGCGTCTCGGCCGTTCACGCACAGGTTCAGGATCGCCTGCTCGAATTGAGCAGGGTCGATCAGGATGTTGCCCGCTTCCGGTCGCAGGACAGTGGACAGGTTGATCGTCGGGCCGAGCAGGTGCCTCATCATTGGGACCGCCTGGTTGACGCACCAATTCACATCCACGATCCGGGCGTTGGCGTGCGTAGGCTGGCTGAACGTAAGCAGCTGCCGCGTCAGTTCGGAGGCCCGGTCGGCCGCTCGAACGATCTCCTCGATGTCGCCGCGCAGCTCGGCGTTGCCGGAATCGCTGGCCGCGGCCAGCTCGGCATAGCCATGAATGGCCTGGAGCAGATTGTTGAAGTCGTGGGCGATGGCTCCGGAGAGCTGGCCGAGCGTCTCCATCTTCTGAGCCTGGCGCAGCTGGCTGGCGCGAAGGTGAAGCTCCGTGTTGAGCATGACGACCTTCAGGGCGGCGCTTACCCGTACGCGCAAGGCGTCATAGATGAAGCTATCGATCGGCCCGACTTCGAACAGGGCGTACCCCAGCGGATCGTCCTTGAAGAAGAGCGGCTCGACGACCATGGCAAAGCTACGATCGAACGGCAGCAGCCCGGCCGGCAGGTAGCCACCCTCCGTTGTGGCGTCGCGAAGTCCCTGCAGCACGGCCTCGTCGCGCCTGGGATCGTAGGCGAAGACCACGCGCCCACCCGGCGTGGACGTGCCCTCATCCAGCACGAGGTAAGCGCTCGGCACGGCGAGTCGGGGCAGGCATTCGCGCAGGGCTTCACCGAGCGACTCGAGATCGAACGCCGCGCTCAACGCCTCGGCCGACTCGGAGAGTGACCTCGTGCGGCGCTCGATGATCGCCCGATGATGGGCCTGGGTATCGATTGCCTGGCCGACCAGGACCTGTGCCTGCACCAGCAGATTCTCTGCCCGCGATCCCAGGATCGGACCAGCGGCTAGATATGGCATCAGCTCGCGATGCAGCGCCCATAGCGCCGACTGCCAGGGATCTGCCATCGCGCCGTGGTGGATCGTCTCCTGGAGCAGCGCGTTGAGCCGTTCGATGAAGACGGCGTGACCACCGCGCATGTCCTCGATGAGGGCGTCGAGCAGGTCTTGCGCCCACCCTGTCGGAATGACATCAGTCAGGCCGGTAAGTGGACCCTGCATCGCCTCCAGAATCTGGGGCCGCCGAAGTCTGAGCGCCTCTTCGACGCTGAGCTCGGTTTCGGGGCCGAGCACCAGCGACGGCACTCTGCTCGCAGTCGGGACTCGGTCTGTGTCCGAGCTGCAACCGCAGCTGCGTCGGATGACGAACTCGGCTGGCACGGTGATGACATCGTCCACGGGCTCGGCGCGAATGCGTCGCAGCAGGACCTCGACTCCAAGCCTGCCCAGCTGTCGGAGCGGCTGTCGAATAGTGGAAAGAGGCGGCGCAGAGTGGCGCGCTTCGCTGATATCGTCGAAGCCGATGATCGCCACATCCTCTGGCACCCTTATGTTGCGGGAGCGCAGCGCATCGATCGCCCCGAGCGCCATCTGGTCGTTGCCGGCAACGATTGCATCGAAGCTGGCGCCCCGATCGTCGAGCAGGACCCGGACAGCCTCCACCCCACCATCGTATTGGTGGTTACCAGTCACAGTGGACCAATCGGGGGACACGAACCCATGCTCGGCCAGCACCTCGCCGTACGTGCGCAGGCGATTGCGCGCATCGAGATTGGCCTCCGGGCCACTAATGAACGCGATTCGCCGGTAGTGGTGGTCTTCCACCAGGTGCCGGATCCCTTCCCTAAAGGGCTTGTCAGCGTCGACGAGGATCGTTGTCGTTCCCTCGAGCGGGGCGCCGATGCTGACCATCGGCCGCGGCAGGAAACGTTCGCAATAGCGGGAGAGATCGCCCACATCCAGGTAGGTGACGAGGGTGTCCGCCTGGATCAAGAGACCGTCAATGCCCTCCGAACGAGCGAGGTCGTAGACGACGTTGATCTTCTCGCTGAAGCGGAACGGCGCGCGCGCCATGAAGCCGTCAATGACAACGAGATTGACGCCGAAGTCGCGCGCGGCCTCCATGGCGCCCGCGGCGATGATGCTCTGGTACTCGCCTGACAACGCGTCCGCCAGCACGCCCAACGTCAGGACACGATTCAACGGCTGCGAGGCGCTTGCGACCATCATTCGCCTGGACCCTTCACCGCTCGTTCCTGGGTTCGTGGGAGCACTCCCGGTTGACGACTCATGATGCTATACCCGCCACGTGCCGGATCCGCCTATGCTGAAGTCCTGATCGGCCCGTACCGGCAGCACCCCAAAGCCGTGGCGACGGTTGACGCATTCCTGACCGCTCTGCCAGCTCGGGTTGAGGCACGACTCGCGAAGTGGCCATCACCGCGGCCAAGTTGAGGGCCCACCAGGGGACCAAGCTCCGGCTGCCGGACGCCTGGTCGTGGCAACAGCGATGGAGCTTCGCGCCAGCCTCGTGCTAACGACGGATGCCACCTGGCCATCCTCGCCGATCCCGGTCACGGTCGTCGCAGGATCCGCCTCGCCCTGACTTCAAGGGGAACCTGGCGCGCCCGGAGGGAACCGGACACACTCCACCAACCATCATGATTGAGGGTGTGGACGAGTTGGTCGAGGCTCTCCTAGCCGCATGATCCCGCCCCCGCGATTGTGCTCGACTTGGCCGCTCCCGCGGCTCACGAGGGCGGGCAGACGCCTCGCGGCCAGTCGGCAACGGAGCAGCGATTTACATCTCACGTCGCGCCGGAGCTGCAGCGCCGCCCGTTCCAAGGTGGCGAGCAGCAGACCGGACGTCCGTCACTATGGCTGCGTAGTGACAAGCCCTGTAGGCCGCTCGACTGGCCAGCATTCGTACTGTGATCGGTGGCCACCCGCGGAACGGAGGCCGGAGCAACTGACCGGCTGCGCCGGCGCCAGCCGACGAAGGTCAAACCTGGAATGGTCCTGGCAATGAAAGAGCCGGCGGAGGGGAAGCCGGCTCTTCTTCAGCAGGATTAGACGGCCCTTATGGCCCGACCCACACCCACTTGACCGCGTCAAACGCGATCTGGTGCGCCGAGCCCTCATATGTCTCGTCGCCCAGGAAGACTTCGCCGTTCACCCCTCCGCCAGACGGGAAGTAGTAGGTGCCGAGGCTCACCCAGGCGTTGTAGTAGTTGTTCTGATTCCTCGAGACGGTGGTCTGGGAACCGTTGTGGTCAATCCGGTAGCGCGCATTGGTAGTCGTGGCATTGACGCTCGGAACGAACACGAATACCTGCCAGTTTCCGGACGCCGGCAGATTGGGAGTCCACATGGCGCGGTTGTTGACACCGTTGGTATTCGTATACGTCCACCAGAAGTGGCCGTTGTAGCCGCCGCCGTATTCATGCCAGTAGGACGTCGTGCCGGCCCTCGCGAACCCTCCCGACTGGTCATCCACGATTACGTCCCCGTAACCTGCCGATGGCGTCGTCGTGCAGCCCCAGCTGGTCCACGCCGAGCTGCCGGCGCTGTTGTATGCCTGGGTGGCGAAGCACTTGTAAGTCGAGGGGTTCACGCTCCAGTCGAACGAGGTGGCATTGGCGCCGAGGAGGACCGTGCTGATCCCATCGGTGATTCGGTAGCCGGTCTCGTTATTGGCGTTGTCGCTCCAGGTCACGTGGATGTTGGTAGGGCCCGTGGCCGTAGCCCTGATATTGCTCGGGGCAACCGGGACGGAGACCTGCTGAACCTGGGCCCATGACACCTTGGCGGAGGCCGCGCCACCGTTCTCGTAGTACTCCACCTTCACGGTGTGGGAGCCGCCCGAGACGTTGACCGACTTGGTCCGGGTCGAGGCGCCCTGGTCAGACCACTGGTCGACGATGGGCGATCCGTCGAGCCAGATCCGCATCCCGTCGTCGCTCGAGTAGGTGAAAGTGTAGTTGGCGGCGTTGAAGCCGAAACTGCCCTGCCAGCGTGTCGAGAAGTGGTCGTTGCCGACACCGTTGCCGGGGCCGCCGTTGCCCCAGTCGTGGTTGATGGAGCTCTCGTTCTGGACGAAGGTCGGGTTGCCCGAAAGCGACTGGTTGTTGTAGTACGCGGCGCAGAAGGTGCCCGAGGGAACGCCGCAGGACGGCGCGGCGCCGCCTCGGTTGAGCTGGTCTCCATACACCAGGTTCTGGCATATACCCGAGCCATTCTTTGTGCAACTGGAGAATGGCTCCGGCACCGCAGCAACGCCGCCGTATGGTAGCGGCTGCGCGTTCGCCGCGAGGCTCTTGTAGTAGAGGGCGAAGTGCAGGTGCACATCGTTAGCTGGCCAACCACCCGAATAACCCGCACCACCCAGCTTCGTGCCAGTAGTAACTGTCTGACCGGTCGCGACGAGCAGGTTATCAAGGTGCGCGTAGATCGATTTGAAGCCGTTGCCATGGTCGATGTAGACGAGGTTCCCGTAGGTCTCCCAGCCACTGGCCGTCGCCAAACCCGCAAAGATCACGGTTCCGCCCGCAACCGGGTACACCGCTTCATCAAGCGCGAGGTCGAAGTCGAGCGCGTAGTAGTCGTTGACGCGAAGCGGCTGGTTCGTGTTCAGATGCAGCTTGGTCCCGTATCCTCCTATGATCTTGTGAGTGACGTTGTCACCCCAGGGTGGCACGATCGTGAACGACGCGGGGATGTTGACCGCGCCGCCAACCGGCAAGGTGGCGGCCATCGCTTCCGGGGCCGAGGCCGCGTACGTCACTGACGAAGCCGCCACAACGCCCGGCAAAGCCCCCAGCAACGGCAGCGCCAGCGATAGGCCGACGACCAGGCGAGTGATCCGGTTCATTCTTCCGTTGCTCCCCATCCCAATGACCTTCCCTTCGGCTACGGGCTGCTCTCACGCCTCTTGGCTGAGAACGCCCCACCCAGGCTCCGAATCTATTCGCGGCTAAAGCTACTGAACATGCCGGCGATCCAACAACGCCCTAACATCGCTCGTCCCGAGAGGGTCGCGCGGCCAGCAGCAGCCGCGCCAGGGATAGACCGACAGCCAAGCGAGCGATCCGGCTCATGTTTCCGCTCTTCCCCTTCCCGGCCATCAATACGCAGCGTGGCAGCTCCAGAGCGCTCGCTGGCCATTCTATACATGCAGCCTATTACCGCAAGCGGGAACTCAAGGGTGACCTTCGGCCGCTTCCGACACTACTCAAATCCCATTGAGCCCAGAACTCGCCCACCAGGCGAGTGGCACCAACGTGGCCCCGAATCGCTCTCTGAACCGTCCTGGGTCTGATGGAGGCTCTGGGCTGCCCTTGCGACGTGAGTATGCAAACCAACGCACAAGACCTTGCAACATGGCCGTTCTTCGAAGAAAGGCGGGAGTACCCCCAAAGAGGGCACCGCCCCGGGCGTGTCGCACGCCTCAAAGGGCACACGACGATCCCTGAGCGACAGCCGCGACTGCTACGGAAGGCGAAATCCGGTGTGCTCGGTCAACAGACGAGGGGCATCGCGGCCAGCGCGCCACTCGACACGATGACCTGATAGGGCGGCGCGCAGCGTCTGTGCACCGTTCCCAAGAGATGTGCATTGACACGGCAGCGTCGGTGTCGCCCATCACGTTGTCTCGAGGCCTAATGTGCTCGCTCGCATTCACGGCACGATCCACAGGTCATCCGTGGATGTGCACTTGCCAGCGGGCGTATAACATTCCGCGCAAGGCAGCCCACACCATTGGGCAGGCGCCCGCCCCTACGAACGGGAAAGGTGCAGCTCGGTGAGGTCTCCGCCGAGTCCCCCGAGGCGGGAACGTGACCTCCGGAATGGAGCGCGCTTGTGGCAAAGGACGAGGCCGGCGGCGGTCGGTGGCGCGGCACGGTCCAGGACATCACCACTCATCTTGATGAAGGTGAACTGGCCCGTCGCACCGGCCGCGCCCGAACCACGCTTAGCGAGTGTCATCGGGCCCTGATTCGCGCGACGGACGAACAGGAGCTACTCGACACGATCTGCCGCATCGCCGTGGACGTGGCCGGCTACTCACTCGCGTGGGTCGGCTTCGCCGGGGACGACAAGCGAAAGACCGTCCGTCCCGTGGCCCGTTACGGCGAGGCCGCACCGTATCTCGACGAGATCTCGGTCACGTGGGGCCGCGGTGCGCTCGGGCGTGGCCCGACCGGGACGGCGATCCGGACAGGCCACGTCCGCCTGGCGCGTGACCTCGTCGTGGAGCCGAGCTACGAGCCATGGCGCGCTAGTGCCGCCCGGCAGGGTCTAGAGTCGTCGCTCAGCCTGCCCCTGCTCAAGGACGACGTCGCGTTCGGCGCGCTCATGGTCTACGCGCCGGAGCCGGACGCATTCGGCGACACCGAGACCGAGATCCTTGTGGAACTCGTCGATAACCTCGCGTTTGGCATCCGGACGCTACGCGAGCGATCCGAGCGCGATCGGCTCGCTACTGCGGTCGAGCAGGTGGCGGAGTCGGTCATCATCACAGACGCTGACGCGCGGATCACGTACGTCAATCCCGCCTTCGAGCGAGTGACCGGCTACACCCGCGACGAGGTCATGGGCAAGAACCCGCGCATCCTGAAGAGCGGCCTCCACATGCCCTGGTTCTACGACTCAATGTGGGCCTCGCTCACGAACCGTTTGACCTGGGTGGCCGACCTTGTCAACCGGCGCAAGGACGGTACGCTCTTCACCGAGGAGACCGTCATCTCGCCAATTCGCGACCCCTCGGGCGCGATCACGAGCTATGTGGCCGTCAAGCGCGACGTGACGCGTGAGCGAGCGCTTGAGGAACGCTCTTCCCATCTCGCCCGGGAGCGCGCGCTCATCGCGGAGACGATACGCGGCCTGAGCGCAGGCGACACGCCGGAGGCCACCGCCCAGGCCATCTGCCGCCGAGTCGTAAGCCTCGCCAGCGCCATGGCCGCGCAGTTCTTCCTCTTCGGGCTCGATGGACGCGCGGTGCCGATCGGCTTCGTCGTAGAGGGCCAGTCCGACCCGCCACTGAGAGGGCTCCCGGACCAACTCAGTCGGCACCTCCGCGAGCGGTCCGCCGAAGGCCCCTGGATCGAGCCATGGGTGAGCCGACCCTCGAACCCGTACAACCAGCCTCTGATCGGCCTCGGCATCCACGCGATTGCGTGCGCGCCCGTGCGTCACGAGCAGCTACTCATCGGGCTGCTCGTCACCTTCGCGGCAGGATCCGTCGAGGAAGCCGCCGTCACCGAGGCGCTACCGGCCCTCGTCGAGTTTGCGGATCTCGCCGGAGCACTCATCGGGCGCAACGTGGCTGAGCGGACCGAGGCAGGACGGGGCCGCGATCACATTGCGGACGTCATCAGCCGCCGAGCCTTTAGGCCCGTCTTCCAACCGATCGTCGAGCTCGCGAGCAATGAGATCGTCGGCTACGAGGCGCTCACGCGCTTCACCGACGGTGCCAATCCTGAGGTCATCTTTACCGACGCCTCCGCGGTCGGCCTCGGGGTCGAGCTGGAGATGGCCACGCTGCAGGCTGCCCTCGCGGCCGCGGAGGCCTTGCCACCGTCGGTATGGCTCAACCTGAACGCGTCGCCCGAGCTAATCCTCGCGGGAGAGCCGCTGCGCACCCTCCTCGCTGGAAGCCGCCGACGTCTCGTGCTGGAGGTGACCGAACATGCGGCCATCGCCGACTACCCGGCGTTCCGCGCGGCGATGGCCGCGTTCGGACCGGAGGTGGAGTTCGCCGTGGATGACGCGGGTACCGGGTTCGCAAGCCTGCGCCATATCGTCGAGCTGCACCCAGCGTTTGTGAAGCTCGATCGATCACTCATGGCCGGCCTCGAGTCCGATGACGCACGTCAGGCCATGATCGTCGGCCTCTCTCACTTCGCTCACGTGACCGGCTGCCGGCTGATCGTCGAGGGCATCGAGACCGACAGTGAGCTCACGGTCCTGCGCGCCCTTACCATCGAGCTGGGCCAGGGCTACTTGCTGGGTCGACCCCTGCCGGTCGACGCCGCCTGAACGTCTCTGAGCAGCCGTCGATCAAGCTGCGGATACGGCCCGCCCTTTACGTCGTCTCTATCGCTGGATCGTGGCCAGTCCGCTCCGCCTACCCCTCCTTTGCCGCTGGCAACGGCGCCGATCGTGTCCGCCATGGGTGCGCAGGCTTCGCGCCTCAGCCTCCGGGTGTACGTTCTGCCCTGATGATTGACGCTCCGGTGGTAGAGCGAGAAAGGAGCGTGCGGTGACCACCCGACCCTCCGGGCAGCCGGCGCCGCCCGGAGGTGTGATCCGCCGGCTCCTCGCGCTGCCTGCCTACCTGTACAGGGCGCACCTGGGGTTCCTCTTCGGCCACCGCTTCCTGATCCTCGTCCACGAGGGTCGGCGCACGCACCTGCGTCGCGAGACGCCGCTCGAGGTCATGGCGTACAACCCCGCCAACCAGGAGGCGATCGTGGCGGCGGGCTGGGGTTGGAAGACAGGCTGGCTTCACAACGTGGAGGCGGGCCTAGCACGGGAGGTGTGGATTGCGGGCACGCGATACAGGCCTGTCTGGCGACGGCTGGAGGTTGACGAGGCCGTGGCGGTCCTCGAGCGCTACGAGCGCCACAGCGGCCTTCCAGCGGTGGTCGTCCGGACCGTCCTCGGGCGCCTGCTCGGCTGGCCCTACGACGGGACGCCCGCAGCGCGTCGACGGGCGGCCGAGCAACTGCCGCTGCTCGCCTTCCGCCCGGCCGCGGAGGAATCGTCGGGGCCGTGGCAGGGAGTCCGTCGGGTCCGACGCACGCACGCGCAGGCCAAGGCGAGCTACAACCGCCTGAGCCGGGGGTACGACCTGTTCGAGGAGCCCTTCGAGCGCGGCGTGCGCAGGCGCGCCATCGCGATGCTGCATCCTTTAGCCGGCGAGAGGGTTCTGGAAGTCGGGTTTGGCACGGGGCACGATCTCGTGTCCCTCGCCCGGGCCGTCGCCCCGGGCGGGCGGGTCTGGGGGCTCGATCTCTCCGAGGGCATGCGCCGGGTGGCCGAACGGCGCGTGCGCGGCGCCGGAGTTGCCGACCGCGTGGAGCTGGCGACCGGTGACGCGCTGGCAATGCCGTACCCAGATGGCGCCGTTGACCTCGTGGTGATGAGCTTCACCCTCGAGCTCTTCGACACGCCGGAGGTGCCCCTCGTGCTGGCGGAGTGTGCTCGCGTGCTTCGACCCGGCGGTCGCATCGGGGTGACCTCGCTGGCGCGACGCGATCGTCCTGCCCTGTGGACCCGCCTCTACGAGCGTGGCCACGACCTCCTGCCGGCGCTGATCGACTGCCGCCCGATCCCGCTGGAGACCGCGCTGGCCGAGGCGGGGCTGCAGATCACTCAGGTCGTGCAGGGGACCCTGTGGGGCTTGCCCGTGGATGCCGTCGTCGCGGACCGGCCCTGAGCCCCGGGCGCAGATCCGAAGCGCGCAGCCAGAGTTGGGTCGCGCAACTCGGGTAGGAACGGGCTGGGGCCCGGCACGATCTGCTCAT
>CABEBU010000089.1_pt1 | contig 17953 bp, 20 predicted proteins | sample 3132691 | NCBI WGS metagenome assembly CABEBU01 (sample SAMEA5534346, study PRJEB31848) | metagenome | biome: tundra; feature: field; material: soil | place: USA | collected 2013-05 | depth 0.45 m | reverse complement strand
CGAACCAACGTTGCGCCCCTTTCCGCCTTCATCGGCGCCATCATCCAGGCCGAACAGCTGGGCGTCTCGATCTCCAAGGTGCTCCAGGTCCAGTCCGATCAGCTGCGGATCGAGCGCCGTCAGCGCGCCGAGGAGATGGCGGCCAAAGCGCCGATTAAGATGCTCTTCCCGCTTGTAGGCTGCATCTTCCCCTCGCTCTTCATCGTGATCCTCGGTCCGGCGCTGATTTCGATCTTCCAGGTGATAGGTTCCGGCGCCATCAAGTGACTCGGCGTCGGCTTGTTGCTCACAACATCAGCCGCGGAACCGTGCTGGCCGAGCGACTCGAAGACGGCTCTTCGTTCTGGGCCAAGTTCATGGGCTTGATGGGGCGCGCCTCGCTCCCGCCCGGTGACGGGCTCTGGCTACCCGGCGAGAACGGCATCCACATGCTGTTCATGAGGTTTCCCATCGATGTCGTCTTTGTCTCATCTCCAACCAACGGGTCGGATGGGAGCCGGCGGGTTCTCTTCGCCCGTCGCGCCGTGCCGCCATGGCGGGGAGTGGTCTGGCGCGTCGGCGGGGCCAAAGGAGTCCTCGAACTCCCCATTGGCACGATCGAAGCGACCAGCACGAACGTCGGCGACGAGATCGCGGTCGAGACAGACTGAGAGCAGCCGAGAGCGCCGCGGTTGCCGCTTCGCATGCGATTCTGGGTCGCTGCACGGGCATCGGAACAATTGGATGAGCTGGGGATACGTAGAAGTTGAGCCATGTGCGGTAGCGTGCCCGGATGGTGCTCCGTGCTCTTCCCGCGAGGGTGGGTTCTCTTCTAGACATCGCCCTGCCTCCCGCGTGCGCGGGCTGCGGAGAAGAGGGCTCGACGCTATGCCGGAGATGCGGGCTCGCCCTCAAGGAACGATTGGAGTTGCCGCCAGGAGTCCCGCTCGGCCTGCCCTCCGCGATACCGATGCCGCTGGCCCAGCTGGAGTGGTGCGCCCCGTTTGCGGGCGCAGTCAGAGCCGCCCTACATCAACTCAAGTACTCCGGCGAGCGCCGGCTGGCGGCTACGTTGGGCGCGGCGATGGCTGCTCGCTGGCAGGCTGTCGGGGTCGGCGGGGACCTGCTCGTGCCGGTGCCAGTCCATGCCGAGCGGGCGCGGCAGCGTGGCTACGATCAGGCGGCCCTGCTCGCCGCAGAGACCTCGGCCGGCCTGGCGGTACCGTGGGAGGCTGTCTTGATCAGAACGCGGCACACGAGGCCACAGTTCGAACTTGGACGACGGGCCAGATGCACCAACGTCTCCGGTGCCTTCGCCCTGGCCTGCCAGGCTCAGGAGGCCCTGATTCGAGGCAGGTGGATCGTACTCGTAGACGATGTGGCGACGACTGGATCGACGCTCGTGGCCTGCGCGGAGGCGCTGCACGGAGCGGGGGCCCTGGCGGTCTCCGCGTTGACGGTAGCGCGCGAGCGTTGACACGTCTCCCGGCCGGGGCGGCTCGCGTTGGAGCGTTGACGCCGACCGCAGCCGCGGTGTCAGCGGTGGCGCTGGGCCGGCGGTGCCCACGGCGCTTGGTCAGACCGCGCCGCCAGCCAGAGGCGAATGGTCTATCCGAACTACCAGCGGTTCAAATTGGGATACCGGAAACACCTGAGGTCGATCTGCCAGACCGGGCTTCTATACTGGTCGCGTGGCAGCGGCTCTTCTCGATGTTTGTGCGTCCCAACCGGGTATCGGCCCGCTGGGCGTGCCCGATCTACGTTTTGGAGGTCAGCCGTGAGGACGATCGTCAAAGGCAAGAACATCGACGTCCCGGAGCACGTCCGGCAGTACGCCGAGCGGAAGATGCGCCGACTGGAGCGCTTTCTGGATGATCGGACGGACGCGGTAGTCGAGCTGTCGAGCGAGCAGCATCGCACTGCAGACGACTCGCAGATCGCGGAAGTCACGCTCATCGTCGACGGCCAGCCACTGCGCGGCCATGCCGCCGGTCCGACGCATCAGGCGAGTCTCGACGCCGTAATCGATCGCATTGAACGCCAGGCCGTCGACGCACGGGAGAAGCCGCGGGGCAAGGTTCGAGTTGAGGAAGCGCGGGCCCGGCGAATTGCCGAAACGGAGCCGGACAGCGACGCCCCTGCGACTGAGGCCGTGCCCCAGGCGCGCAAGGGCATCGTCAAGACCAAGCGGTTTGCCATCGAGCCGATGTTCGAGGAAGACGCGTTGGAGCGAATGGAGGAGCTAGGTCACCACTTCTTCATCTTCGTGAACGCCGAGTCGGAGAAGGTTTGCGTCCTGTACAAGCGCTGCGCCGGTGACTACGGGCTGATCGAGCCGATGATCGGCGGGGCATACACGCCGCGCCGCAACGGACATCGAGGCTGACGGCGCGGACTCGGGCGTAAGGGGAGGGTGGTACGGCTTGGGTCTCACTCGGGCTTCCACGACGGGATCGATCCAGGCGGTCGCGTGACGCCGACCCAAACCCCCGGAGCGACACGCGTTCAACTCCCGGGCGGCAGGAGAGCGGGCGCTCATCTGCCCATGGGCATGGGCCTGATCCGCATTGCCGAGCGGGCGGCCGAGATCGGGGCCACCACCCTCCAGATCTTCAGTGACAACCCCACGGCGTGGCGACGTAGGGCGGAGTCGCATCCGGACGCGGCCGCGTTTCGGCACCGGCTGGCCGAGCTGAAGATCGGACCCGTGGCAATCCACGCGGCGTACCTGGTGAATCTGGCCGGACCGGACGACGGGCTCTTCGCCAAGTCAGTCGCGATGGTGCGCCACGAGGTCGAGCACGCCCACGAGTTCGGGGCGCGGTTCGTGAATGTCCACACGGGATCGCACCGCGGCTCCGGCGTTGAGGCGGGCGTTGCCCGAATCGTGGAGGGGCTGGAACGAGCCACGGATGGCCTGTTCGACTCCGACGCCCGCACTGAGATGCCGCTCGTCGTGCTGGAGAATTCGGCGGGTGGCGGGGCCGGCATCGGCACCACGATTGAGGAGCTGGCCATGGTTCTCGACTCGGCTGGAGAGCGGGGCCTGGACGGGCGGCTGGCCGTCTGCCTGGACTCCGCCCATCTCTGGGGAGCCGGCTATGACGTATCCGACCCAGATGCGATCGACGATCTCCTGCTCGACTTCGATCGACTCATCGGACTGGAACGCCTGGCCATGATCCACCTCAACGATTCGACGTCCGCTCGGGGCTCGCGCCACGACCGGCACACCCATCTCGGCGAAGGCCTGATCGGACGCGAGGGATTGGCCCACTTCCTCTGCCATCCGGCCTTGAGCCACGTTGCCTACTACCTCGAGACGCCCGGCATGGAGGCTGGCTTTGACGCCATCAACGTGGCCAGGCTCGGGGACCTTGCCGCCGGACGGCCCCTCACACCCGGCCCTGTTGCGATCGGAGAGTCGGCGTGAGGCCAACGCTCGCCGGCACGGGCAGGTGGCTCGCGGAGCCGTGGTCGCGATTGGCGAGGCGCCTCGGCACGGACGTTCGAGAGCTGGCCTGCCTGGCCGGCATCATCCTTGCGGGCGCGGTCCTGCGCTTCGTGAATCTGCCAGTGCGGGGCGGCTGGGACTCTGACCAGGCGACCACGATGGTCGATCTGCACACGGCCCTTTCGGCCGGCCAGCTGCCAACGTTTGGGCCGTTGTCCAGCATCCTGACCTTCCATCACGGCGCCCTCTACTACGACCTCATCCTGCCGGCCGCGTGGATGGGCAACGGCGACCCCGTCTGGGTAGTGGCCGAGATCGCGCTGTTGAGCTTGCTCGTCATACCGATCGTCTGGTGGATTGCCCGAACTATCGGTGGCGCCGCGGCAGGCCTGACGGCCGGCTTGATGGCGGCGACCTCTGCCAGCCTCATAGGCTACGCAACGTTCATCTGGAATCCCACAATCATCGAGCCGGCCGCGGCCATCGCTTTCCTGGGGGCGTGGCAGGCGATACGCACGCGGCGAGCCGCCTGGTGGGCAGTGGCGGCGGTCGGAGCAGCCTTAGTCTCTCAGGCCCATGTCGCTGCTGGGGTCATCGTGCTGCCGCTGGGAGTGGCGTTCCTAGTCGATCTGAGCCACGGCCCGGCTGCGCGACGCAGGCGCATCCTGGGCTGGGGTCTGGCCGGAGTCGCCATCTTCGTCGCCACGTACCTGCCGCTGATCGCCTGGGAGATGCGCCACAACTTCGCCGAGACGCGCGGAATCGTCGCCTACTTCACGCAGCCGAACTACGGTTCATCGACGGGACCCCTAGTGAGATTGATATTCGCCACGATCCGCATTCTTGCCTGGCCTCTTACCCGTTGGCCCATGATCGACCTCAGGCCCGCCTTCCTGCCGGCTTTCACTTTCGCGTCGGTAGTCCTCATCGGCCTGGCGTGGCGTTTCGGCGCGACAACCAGTCGGAAGCCCGACGGCCTAATGCCGCAGGCGTCACCGCAGCCATCGCGGCAGCAGCAGGAGGCTGTCCCTTCGGAGATCGAGCGACTGGGCGTTCGTTTCATCGGGGGCTTGCTGCTTCTGCTCGTCGTGGTCCTCGGTCTCGGGCTCCACTCCGTCTCGGAAGTCCAGGAGCTGCCCACCGAGCAATACCACGTCGTAGCCGATCCCCTCGTTCTTGTGGCCGTAGGGCTCATCGTGGGTGGTCTGTGGCGGGCCGTGCCGGCCCGTGGCCTTGCGGCCGCCCGTCGGTGGGCTGCAGCGACGTTAGTGGTCGTGCTGGTTGCCTGGAATGCCGGCCACTGGCCACCTCTGACCTCGGCTGATGGCGGCTGGCCCGCGGCGAGGGCAGCGGCGACCCGGATCGAACGTGAAGCGGACGGTTCGACCGTGGCCTTCGTACCCCTCTTCGCGGCCAAGGGCAGCGACGCCTACTCCTACCCTCTCGCCCTCGAAGGGGTCTCCATCGAGACGCCGGAGAAGGCCACGATCATCGTGGTCCTGTGCGATACATTCTGGACCGAGGGTTGCGATGGTTCCGCCGAGGAGGCCTGGTTAGCTCAGAGCAAGCTGGGGGGCCTGCTAAAGATCGATCGATTCCACGCCGCGCCCGATCGGATTCTGACTGTGTATAGGAAGGTGCCATGAGCGTTCGGCCGGCAGACCTGCCAGTCGACTCGCGGCCAGGCTCCGGCGCTTTGTCGGTCGACTGGAGGTCCGAGGAGCTGTGGCGCCTTGGAGCCACAGACGGCGCGACCCTACGGCTCGTGGACAGGTTCGAGGCCGCGCCGCAGCGGATACTTTCGGTTTATCGTCGGGTGTCCTGACGCCCGCCTCGGCCAGAAACCCGCCCTCACATCGCCAAGAACATGAAGCCGCGCCCCTCAAGAGAGATCACGCGACGTGGCTCAGCCCTGTTCGCGGCCCGAGCGCGCTCGAGAAAGCATCGGCCGTTGCATTGACGTCATGACCTGGCCCACCGCAACCGCCGACAGCATGGGCGTATCGCGGCGCTCTTCCAACGGCCGGCGCGGGTCCAGCGGCCGATCTTCCGACCGCACGTTCGCGTAGATTCGGCCGAAACGCCTCATTCGAACGGCCAGGTAGTACTCCATGACCTGACGGACCTGCGGCTCCGATAGAGATTCATCGGCGCGGAGCGCATATTCCACGCGGGCGGTCGGATTCGTGGGGCCGGCCGAAACGAAGCCCAGATACTGCGTCGCGTCGGCGTCGTCGCGGATCTCGCGCAGGCCGCGGGCCAGCTTGGTGGCCGTACCAAGGGACGGCATGCGGTCGCCTCGGATAAGCCGGGATATGGTCGAGTGGTCAACGCCAGACTGCTGCGCAAGCTGGCGCTGCGACATCTTCTTTGTTTTGAGCTGGGCCCTCAGCCACTCGTTGAAGGCTCGGCCGTTCTGTCCGGTCATATGCCTTGCAGGCTCCCGGTGCGGTTCGATTGCCCCGTTGTCTGAACTATCGGAGTGGGCGGCAGAGGCGTGAATGGGCATTTGGTACCTCACGGCCACAACGTCCGGCGAGCTCGAAAGACGACTTCAAGATCATCAGCCAGGGCTGCTGAAGGGGCGTCTGGTACAGACGACGCATCTGAAATGCCGCAACAGGATCGAAATGGCGCCGTGTCATTTCACGTACAGCCCCGAGCCAGCCCTCGAAATCGTGATCGGGGGCGAAGTCGGAGCCTGCAATCCGGCTGCGGCCGGCCGGCCGAAAGTGCCCCGGTCAAAGACTGGGCCCCGGTCAGCGGCGGCCAGAGCCTGCCCAGGGCCGCCTCAGCTCGTGAGCGCGGTCGGCGGCGCTACTTCCTCGACCTCCATGCCGCCTGCGCGAGGCTTGGAGGAGATCACGTAGGCGATGGAGCCGAGCAAGACGATCGAGAAGACGCTTATTGCTCGGTCGACAAGCACGATCGCCACGGCATGGCCCTGGCTGGCCTTGAAGACGCCCGTCAGCACGCCGCCCATGCCAACCTCGACGAGCCCAAGCCCACCCGGCGTGAGGGGGATTGCAGTCAGGAGGGAGCCGATGAGGGCCACGAACATGGCGCCCGACACGCCCAACTCGACGTCGGAGAAGCCAAGGGCCAGAACTACGAAGTAGAGTCGCAGCGCTTCGGTCATCCAGACAATTCCGGTCAGAAGACCCAGCAATGGCATACCGCTAAGTCCGACCGACCCAAACACTCCTTCCTCGAAGCGATCGTAGAAGACGACGACTCGATTCGGCAGTGGGAGGAAGGCGATGACTCGGCGCCCGAAGTTGCGCATGACGACGAGGGCCAGGATCAGAACGATGACGACGACAACGCCAAAGGCGAAGATGATCTGGACCGTCTGGGGCAAGTCATTGAGGTTGCCGCGGAAGCGCCAGTAGCCAGCCAGTAGGCCAAGGGCCGCGATGGCGATCAGGTCCAGGATCCGCTCCATGAAGACCGTGCCCAGGGTCTTCGTGGCCGAGACCGGACTGTTGAGCTTAAGCAGGTAGGCGCGGTATAGATCTCCCAACTTGGCCGGAACGATGCAATTGACCAGCCAGGAGAGAAAGATGATCTCCGTGCCGTCCTTGACCTTGACCTTGTAGCCGGCGCCCTTCAGGAGCTTGGTCCAGCGCCAGCCGCGAACCGGGAAGCCTACGTAATAGATGGCAAAGGCCAACAGGATGAGCCAGGGATTGGCACGGCTGATCTCGCTCGGAACATCGGCCAGGGACTGCCAGTTCAGATATGCGGCGATAGCGATGATGACCAGCGGAACGGCGATCGAAAGTATTGTCTTGGGCTGCCGAAGTCGACGGACCAGCGACATCTGCTCGGCCGCCGGGACTTCGACCGTCGCCTCGGGGTGGATGAGGGCATCCGCCTCCTGACCGAGTGCATCCCCGATAGGGCGGCGGTGGTGATCTTGCTGTTCGGTCACCGGTTCTCCCCCTCGATTGGGGCACGGATGCGGCCGTTCCCGCGCATCGATTGAATCAATTTGGCGAGCGGTGTCCAAGCCCGAACGTAAAACGTCGCTCGAGCCGTATGCATCTCGACACCGGCCAGGGCTGCGAGCAGACCGGCCGGCGTGCCCGGGTCGCCGAAGACTACGTTGGACGAAACGCCCACCTCGATTACCGTGTGCGAGTCCGAGGCACATACGCCGGGCAAGCCGTGCTCTCGAGCAAAGATGGCAGCTCGCTCGTTGGCCGATCCGCCGATCACTCGGGCGTTGTAGGCCTCGATCCAGTCCACCTTGTCGGCGATCTCTTCGAGGCGGAGGCCACTCTTGCGGCCAAAGCCGCGCAGACCGTCGAACGGGTGGGGCACCCCGACCAGACCGCCCTGTTCGCGAACGGCGGCGATCGTCTCAATGGCGGACATCCCGGGCGGGACGACCCTGTCGAGAAAGAGGGCGATCAGATCCCCATCGACCGTCTTCACCTCTTCGCCGACGATGATCGTCAGGTCAGGCGGGGCGATGTCGCGGGCGCCGATGGCGGCGTCGATCCGGTCGTGGTCTGTAACCGCGAGATGGGTCAGGCCGCGTGCTGCTGCCGCCCGGACTACTGCAGCCACGGTCGCGAGCGAATCGAAACTGGCGCTGGTATGGCAGTGCAACTCGATGAAGGCCCGGTTCGCAACCGGGCGGTCGGCGCCGGCGCCGGAGGTTCCCGCCGGTACTGCCATCAAGCCTGCGTACCAAGATACTTCTTGAAGAAGTCGAAGTGCTCCAGGGCGATGCCGGTTCCGAGAGCGACGCAATGCAGTGCGTTGTCGGCGACGTGGCAGGGCACGCCGGTGACCTGAGTCAGGAGTTTGTCGATGCCGCGGAGGAGCGAGCCACCGCCGGACATAACCATGCCCTTGTCGATGATGTCGCTAGACAGCTCCGGCGGCGTCTGCTCTAGAACAAGGCGGACGGCACCGATGAGTTGCTGCAGCGGCGGCTCCATGGCCTCCATGACTTCCGAACTGGAGATGGGGATCGTGCGCGGCAGGCCGGCGATCAGGTCGCGGCCACGCACATCCATCGTGAGTTCGCGCTCGAGAGGCAGAGCCGTACCGATCTGGATCTTCACTTCTTCGGCCGTGCGGTCACCGATCATCAGGTTGTACTTCTTTCGAATGTAGCTAGAGATCGCCTCGTCGATCTTGTTGCCGCCCACTCGCAGACTCGTGGAAACCACGATCGCGCCGAGGGAGATGATCGCGATCTCGCTCGTGCCGCCGCCGATGTCGATGATCATCGAGCCGGACGGGCCGCTGATCGGGACGTTGGCGCCGATGGCCGCGGCCATCGGCTCTTCGATGAGGTACGCCTCGCCGGCGCCGGCCTTCAGGGCCGCGTCACGGACGGCGCGCTTCTCCACGCTGGTGACGCCGGCCGGAACGCTGATCATCACTTCCGGTTTGCCCCAGCCAAAGCGCCGCCCCTGCTGGACGCGATGGATGAAGTGGTCCAGGAGCGCTTCGGTGATTACGTAGTCGGCAATGACGCCGTCTCGCATCGGCCGAATCGCCTGGATGTTGCTGGGCGTCCGACCGATCATCTCGCGGGCCTCTGCGCCGACCGCCACAATGTGGTTCTGGTCGTCGACGGCGACTACGGAGGGCTCCATCATGACGATGCCCTGGCCCTTGACGTAGACGATGATGTTGGCCGTGCCCAGGTCGATTCCGATCTTCATACGAGCGCGCTAAGTCCCTTCCGAAAGTCGTTCGATCCTGGCCCCGAGTTCCAGGAATTTCGCGTCGATCTTCTCATAGCCGCGGTGGACGTGGTGAGCGCCCCGAATCGTGGTGACGCCGTCGGCGGCCAGAGCAGCAAGGATAAGCGACGCACCGGCTCGAAGGTCGCCGATCTCGACTTCGGCACCGTGCAACGGGGACGGACCGGTGATGACGGCGTGATGCTGGTCCACGATCTCAACATTGGCGCCCATGCGGCGCAGCTCGCCCAGCCACTCAAGACGATCCTCAAAGACGGTTTCGCTGACGTGGCTCACACCGGCGGCCTGGGTAAGGAGCACGCACGTCGGCGGCTGCAGGTCCGTGGCCAAGCCCGGATAGGGCTGGGTCTCGATGTCGGAACATCGCAGCGGGTTGATGTCGGCCGACGTGGCGTCAACCTCAATGGTCTCGCCGCTCGAGCTGATCGAGATGCCAATACCGTCCATGATGCTCAGGAACGCACCGAGGTGGTCGCAGGGGGCTCCTTCAAGCGTGAGACGTCCGTGTGTCACGCCCGCAGCCACGATGAAGGTCCCCGCCTCAATCCGATCAGGCACGACCGAGTGGTCCGCGCCGCGAAGACGCCGACGACCCTCGATCTCGATGCGGTTGGGTGCGGTGCGCTCGACCTGAGCGCCCATCTTTCGCAGGAACTCGATCAGGTCGTCAACCTCGGGCTCCTGGGCGGCCGGCTCGATGACCGTGTGGCCGTCGGCCAGTACGGCGGCGAGCATGGCGTTCTCAGTGCCCATGACGGTGATGTGGGGGAACGTGATCAAGCCGCCACGCAACCGGCCGGGAGACTTGGCGAAGTAGTATCCGTTGCGGTACTCGATCTCGGCGCCGAGAGCCCGCATAGCGTCAACGTGCAGGTTCACCGGCCGCCGGCCGATACGGTCTCCGCCCGGGTTGCTGATGATGACGCGGCCGAAGCGGGTGAGCAGCGGGCCGAGCAGGATGAAGCTGGCGCGCATTTTGGCCGCGGCCTCGAGGGGCACAAAGAGCCACTCGGCGTCGCCGGAGGCGACCTCGTAGACGTTCGGGGCCGGATGGTCCACGGTCACACCGATATCGCGCAGGACCTCCGCGAGGACGCGCACGTCCTCGATCTCCGGAACATTGGTGAAGCGACAGCGCTCGCCCGTCAATGTGGCCGCAGCCATCAGCTTGAGAGCAGCGTTCTTAGCACCGCTGATTCGGACCGAACCCTCAAGCGGTCGGCCGCCCTCGATCTGCAGAACTTCGCGGGTCACGGGTTCCGGGTTGAACTCCCAGTAGAAGGGTCTGGCGTCAGCCATCCGCTACTCGCCCGGAGGGTCGGACTGGTGAGGCGGCCGGGATGTGTGAAGCCGGACCGCTTCGTGTTCGCCCCGAGCAGTGCCACGCGGGCCACGCTCCGCCACACGAATGCGGATCAGCGCCCTCTGAAGTGCGGCTCGGGCGCTGGCGAGGTCGGCCGGCTCAACGAAACCACCCTCCAGGACTCGCTCGGCCTCGCGGCGAGCCCGCTCCGCCCGCTCCAAGTCGATTTCCGAGGCCATGTCCGCGGTCTCAGCCAGCACAACGACGCGGTCGGGCCGGACCTGGATGAAGCCACCGAAGATGGCGAACTCCTCTTCCTGACCCGATCGTTTGACTCGAAGAACGCCCTGACCGAGGAGAGAGATCAGCGGGGCATGGTGCGGCAAGATTCCCATCTCACCTTCGCTGCCGGGCACGATGACCTCGTCGACGTCGCCTTCGAACGTCCGACGTTCCGGAGTGACTATCTCCAGATGCAGGGGCATCCATCAATTCCTTCATGCGCGGCGCTTGGACGCCGCCTGCCATCGCTACGCGCATAATCGCTTCGCGATTGGCGCGCTTCGCGAGCGGCGACGGCGTCCGTCACCGCGTCAGTTTGCATCATCGCGTTGCCGAGAGAGGACGCTTGAGCGTCGGGCAGCGGTAGCCGGGTGCGAAGCGCTCTAGCCGCATGCGGCTTTGCGCGAAGCAGAGGCTGCCGGTGACCGACGCGCTTGTCGGGTTCACTTCGCGAGCTTGGCCGCGTTGGCCCGGACGTCATCCAGGGTACCGGCCAGGAAGAACGCCTGCTCGGGCAGGTCATCGACTTTGCCCTCCAGGATCTCCTTGAACGAGGCCACGGTATCGCGGATCGGCACGTAGGCGCCGGGTCGTCCGGTGAAGACCTCGGCCACGTGGAAAGGTTGGCTATTGAAGATCTGGAGACGGCGCGCCCGAGCGACCGTTGCCTTGTCCTCTTCCGAGAGTTCGTCGATGCCCAGGATTGAGATGATGTCCTGCAGGTCGCGGTAGCGCTGCAGGACTCGCTGCACCTCACGGGCCGTGTCGTAGTGCTCCTGGCCGACAACGAGCGGGTCGAGGACCCGAGATGTGGAGGTCAACGGGTCGACTGCGGGATAGATGCCCAGCTCGGCGATGGCACGCTCGAGGCGAATCGTTGAGTCGAGGTGGCCGAAGGTGGTTGCCGGCGCAGGGTCCGTGTAGTCGTCTGCCGGAACGTAGACGGCCTGGAGTGACGTAATCGATCCTTTCTTCGTCGACGTGATTCGTTCTTGCAGGGCGGCCATCTCAGTCGCCAGGTTCGGCTGATAGCCGACCGCCGACGGCATCCGACCCAGCAGGGCCGACACTTCGGACCCGGCCTGCGTAAAGCGGAAGATGTTGTCGATGAAGAGGAGGATGTCGCGGCCTTCGACGTCGCGGAAATACTCGGCCATCGTCAGGGCGGTCAGGCCGACGCGCTGACGGGCGCCGGGCGGCTCGTTCATCTGGCCGAAGACAAAGGCCGTCTTGGCGATGACGCCCGACTCGGTCATCTCGTGGATCAGGTCATTGCCTTCGCGGGACCGTTCACCGATGCCCGCAAAGACCGAGTAGCCGGAGTGCTCCGAGGCGACGTTGCGGATAAGTTCCTGGATGATGACCGTCTTGCCGACGCCGGCGCCACCGAAGACTCCGATCTTGCCGCCTTTGGCAAACGGGCAAACCAGGTCGATGACCTTGATTCCGGTCTCGAAGATCTCGGTCTCGGTCGTCTGCTGGTCAAAGGCGGGAGCGGGGCGGTGGATCGGCAGATACTCGGTCGCCTGCACCGCGCCTTTCTCGTCGATCGCCTCGCCGAGCACATTGAAGACGCGGCCGAGGGTGCCCTGGCCAACCGGGACGCTGATCGGGCCGCCCGTATCCGTGGCTTCGGTCCCGCGGGCGAGGCCGTCGGTCGTGGTCATGGCGACACTGCGGACCCAGTTGTTGCCGAGATGCTGCTGGACCTCGCAGACGATCTTGACCCCGTCGCCGCGCATGACCTCCACGGCGTTGTAGATGCCCGGCAGCTTCCCAGCGGGGAACTCGATGTCGACGACCGCGCCGGTGATCTGGATCACGCGGCCGCTGGCCGGGCCGGTAGCGGTGCGGGCGGCTTTCGCCATCGTTGTGTCGGTGCCTCCTGTAGTCGCTGCGCGACTCTTCGTCGCCGGGTTCTAGCGCGCCTGCGCGCCGGAAGCGATTTCGATGAGTTCGCTGGTGATGTTGGCCTGACGGGCCTTGTTGTAGCTCAGGGTCAGGTCCTCGATCAGTTCGTTTGCGTTCTCGGTGGCATTCTTCATGGCCACCATCTGGCTGGAGAAGAAGCTGGCCGTGCTCTCGAGGGCCGCCTGGTAGAGCCTCGTCCCAAGGTACCGCGGCAACAATTCGTTCAGGACGATCTCCGGTTCCGGTTCGAATATGAACTGCGAGCCGGGCACGCCGCCAAGCCTGGCGTCGGAGGCGCCCGGCTCAGTATCCGCACTGGGACGGATCGGCAGAAGCTGCACTTTGTCCGCCCGCTGGACGAGCGTCGACACGAAGCGCGTGAAGACGACATCCACCTGGTTGTACGTGCAGGCCTCGTATTCGTCCGAGATGAGGCGGGACAGCGGCAGGATGTCGTCGACGGACGGACGGTCACCAAAGCCTGGGAAGTGGGCGATGATCGGCACTCGAGCGCGACGCATGGCATCGCGGCCCTTGCGACCGACGGTGACCATCTCCAGCTCGCCAGCGTGTTCGATGATCTCCTTGGAGGCAAAGCGGATGGCATTCGTATTGAGCGGCCCGGCCAGGCCCCGATCGCTCGTGACCAGGACGATGAGCCGCTTGCCTTCAGCGCGCCGGTTCAGCAGCGCGTGTTCGTCCCCGCCGATGACGGCCGCAAGATCGGCGAGGATTTCGTCGATCAGATCCGAGTAGGGCCGGGCGGCCAGGGTCGATTCCTGGGCGCGCCGCAGCTTTGACGCAGCCACGAACTGCATGGCCCGGGTGATCTGCCTGATGTTCTTCGAGGCGTTGATTCGCCTTCGGGTGTCTCGCTGGCTTGGCATGTTGCTGGTTACCTATTTACGCTAGGAACGTCTTGCGGAATTCGTTCGCAGCGGCCTCGAGAGCGGCCGCGGTTTCGTCGTCGAGGATCTTGGTCTTGGCGAGTTTCTTCATGACTGCGCTGTGCTGAGTGTCGAGGAAGCGGGTGAACTGCGCCTCGAACTCCTTGACGCGCGGCGTTGGGATGTCGTCTAGGAGACCGATCGTGGCCACGTACAGGATGGCCACCTGGCGCTCCAGCGGCACGGGCACGTACTGCGGCTGCTTGATGACCTCGGACAGCTTCTCGCCGCGGGTCAGCTGATCGCGGGTGGCCTTGTCCAGGTCCGACGCGAACTGGGCGAAGGCGGCGAGGGAGCGGTATTGAGCCAGGTCCAGCTTCAGCGGGGCGGCGACCTTCTTCATTGCCTCGGTCTGTGCCGCCGACCCGACGCGCGAGACCGAGACGCCGATATTCAGCGCGGGTCGCTGTCCGGCGTTGAACAGGTCCGTCTCCAGGAAGATCTGGCCGTCCGTGATCGAGATCACATTTGTCGGGATGTAGGCCGAGATGTCGCCGGCCTGCGTTTCGATCAGAGGCAGCGCCGTCAGCGATCCGCCGCCGTTCTCTGCGCTCATGCGCGCAGCCCGCTCGAGGAGGCGGCTGTGGACGTAGAAGACGTCGCCCGGATAGGCTTCGCGGCCGGGTGGCCGGCGCAGCAGCAGGCTCATCTCGCGATAGGCCCAGGCATGCTTGGAGAGATCGTCGTAGACGCACAGCGCGTCCTTGACCAGCTGGCCGCCGATCTGCACGCCGTTCTCCATTACCTCCTCGCCCATTGCGCAGCCCGCATACGGGGCGAGGAACTGGAGTGCGGCCGATTCCTCGGCGCCGGCCACCACCACTATGGTGTGCTCCATGGCCCCGTGCTGCTCCAGCACGGCCACGACCTTCGCGACGGTCGAGAGCTTCTGGCCGATGGCGACGTAGATGCAGACGAGGCCCTTGCCCTTCTGGTTGAGGATCGTGTCGATGGCGAGGGCGCTCTTGCCGGTCTGACGGTCGCCGATGATCAACTCGCGCTGGCCTCGGCCGATCGGGATAAGGGCATCGATGGCCTTGATGCCGGTTTGGACCGGCGTGTCCACTCCTTGGCGGGCGATGACGCCGGGGGCGATCCGCTCGACCGGTCGAGTGGCGGTAGCGGCGATCGGGCCCTTGTCGTCCATTGGGCGGCCGAGCGGATCCACGACGCGGCCGAGGAGCGCGGCCCCGACGGGCACTTCTACGACGCGGCCCGTTGTCTTGACCGTGTCGCCTTCCTTGATCGCCGTGGAGTTGCCGAGGATGACGGCGCCGACGGTCTCCTCTTCCAGGTTCAGGGCCATGCCCATGACGCCACCGGGGAACTCGAGCAGTTCCGACGAGAGCGCGCCCGAGAGGCCGTAGATCTGGGCGATCCCGTCCCCGACTTCGACGACCGTGCCGATGCTGCGCGACTCCGCGCCGGCGTCGAAGCTCTCGATCGTGTTCTTGATGATGCTGACGATCTCGTCTGAGCGAATGGCCATTCCTTCTCCGTTCGGCCGTGGAGGCCCCCGGTATCGGGCCGAATCTCGGCGCCGACCTCCAGCGTCTAGGTCGTTCCCTGGACCAGCCGCCCACGCAGCCGCTCGAGGCGGCCACGGACACTGGCGTCGATCAATCTATCGCCGATCTTGATGGTGAGTCCTCCGATGAGCCCGGGGTCAACGGCTGTGGCAAGTTCCACCTTGGCGCCAGTGAGCTGTTCCACGCGCGCCCGCACCGCCGCCAGTTCTGTGGCGGAGAGTGGCTCCGGCGTGGTCACCGTGGCGGCGACGATGCCGCGAGTCTGCCGCACCTTGGCGTCGTATTCGGAACTTACGGAGGGCAGGACACCAAAGCGACCCCGTTTCGCCAAGAGCGAGGCCAGGTTCAACGCCTGCAGCGAGACGCGCTTGGCGAGCAACTGCTCGACGACCTTGCGTCGCTCGCCGAAGGGCACGGCCGGGCTGTCTATGACCCGAACGACTCGCGCATCGCGGGCCATCGCGGCGGCCAGGGCAAGGTCGCGCTGCCACGCGTCGACCTTATCGTCGCGGACGGCCAGTTCGAACGCCGCCTCCGCGTAGCGCCGTCCGGCGCCGATGTCTGACATCAGTTCTTCCGCCCCTCTTCAAGGCTGCGCTCGGCGAGGAACTCCTCGACCAGGCGGCGCTGGCGTGGCGCGGTCATGGTTTCGCCGACGACCACCCCGGCGGCAGCGAGGGCCAGGTCCGCGACCTGGGCCCGCAGATCCGCCAGGGCGCGGTCACGTTCGGCGGCGATGTCCGCGGCGGCCTTCTCGTGGAGCCTGCCCAACTCTTCGCGGGTGGCGGCTATGTCCGATTCCCGGAGGTCCTGGGCGGCCTTCTGAGCCGTGGCGATCAGCGCCTGGGACTCGCGCCGGGCCTCGGAGATGAGGCGTTCGCGCTCGGCCGCGCCCGCGTCCCGCTCCTTGCGGGCCTGAGCCGCGTCCGTCAGCCCCTGCTCGATACGAACCTTGCGCTGGCCGAGGATGTTCGCGATCGGCTTGAAGGCGAACATCCAGATCAGGGCCAGGAAGAAGATGAAGTTCAGGGCAGCGACGATGACCCAGAAGAAGTTGATCGAGAGGCCTGATGCCTCAGACGCTGGGGCCGTCGCTGCTGCGGCGGCGAGAAAATTCACGAGTCGCGCTCCGTCGAATCCGCCCTACTTGAGGAACAGCGCCAGCAGGCCGACGACGATCGCGAGAACGCCGAGGCCTTCCGCGAAGCCGGCGAGGATGATCGCCAGACCGCGGATCTGACCGGCGGCGTCGGGGTTGCGCCCAATGGCGTTGCTCGACATGCCGGCAAGAATCCCGATGCCGATGCCGGGACCGATGACGCCCAGGGCCGCCAGGCCGGCTCCGATGTGCTCCATTTGTTTGAACCTCCTCTACTCCGACGCAGGCCGGGTAGTCGAATGGTGGGCGGTCAGGCCGCCTCGGGCATTGGTTTGTCGGTGCCTTCGAGCACCGTATTGCCTTCCGCGAAATCGCCGGCCGGAGCCGGCTTGTGATCATCCGATTCATGGCCCTCGATGGCAATCATGATGAACATGAGGGTCAGCACCGAGAAGATGAGGGCCTGGATCAGGTTGAGCAGGGCCTCGAGGCCTATGAGAGCGACGGGGACGACCGCGAGAGTCAGGGCCGAGATGACGGCCAGCGCCACCTCACCTCCGTAGATGTTGCCGAAGAGTCGCATTGACAGAGTGACCGGTTTTACGAACTCCAGGAAGAGCTCGATGAAGCCGACGTACATCCCGAGTAATCCGGCCCCGAGGCCTTTTCGGAACTCCCCGACCGGGAAGAATTTGCCGAGGTAGCCGCGCACCCCGAGGCGTCGGAAGCCCTCGCCCTGGAAGAGTACGAAGGAGGTCAGGGCGAGGCCAATGGTGATGTTGACGTCACTGGTCGGTGCACGGAGTTGCTCGATCTTCCCGACCGGCGGCACGAGCCCGCTCCAGTTGGAGAACAGAATGAACAGGAAGAACCCGGCGAATATCGGGTAGTAGCGCCTCGCCTTCTCCCCGCCGATCCCGATGGCAAAGTCCGAGCCGAACTCGTAGGCCCACTCGACCATGTTCTGTAGTCGGCCTGGAACGAGCTTCATCCGGCGCGTGGCGATGAAGCCGACAAGTAGCAGGAGCGCCATTACGATCCACATCGTCAGGATCGTGGAACTGATGCTGGGGTGGAAGTAGACCATCGGGGCCGGCGATTGAGCGGTACTCGGCTGCAGGTCGATGACCACGGCCGGCGGCGGGAACTCGATTACGGAATTGATGAAGCAGGAGGGGAAGTCGCAGGCGTCACCTGGCTTCCCGTCCTTGGGAAACGGCGGCACAAACTGAAGAGCCAGGATGTCGAGGACGACCACCGCAAGGATTAGCAATAGCAAGACGCGGCCGGACGACAGCCGTCGGCGCTTCCTGGCAGGCTCAGCCGGCTGAGCCGCTCCCTCTGGAGATTCGATCTTCTCGGGTTGTACGCCCGGGTCGGTCGTCACACTCGCTCCGCTTTGCGGCGGGCCCGGAGGTCCCGCTATCGTCGATCCTCATCGTCCAGTTGCTTGAGGAATCTGGCCATCAATCGCCAGCAGCCGATCGCGCCACTCGTGCCGCCGATCGCGAACCCAACCAGGACAAAGATTGGGATCGTCCCCAGGCGCTGGTCCAACCAGTACCCGGCGAGCGTGCCCGCCAGGACGGTCAGGAGCAGAACGAACACGATCTCAGAGAAGAGAGCGATGTAGCCAGACGACTTCCCAAGACCGTTCATTCGTTTCCCTGGCAGGGCGCCGTGAGTGTAGCAGCCGACTTCCGGGGGCGCTTACCCCCCC
>CABEBU010000083.1_pt1 | contig 18299 bp, 17 predicted proteins | sample 3132691 | NCBI WGS metagenome assembly CABEBU01 (sample SAMEA5534346, study PRJEB31848) | metagenome | biome: tundra; feature: field; material: soil | place: USA | collected 2013-05 | depth 0.45 m | reverse complement strand
CTCGAGGGCAGCGACGTGATCCTGCTGCGCCTGAGCCAGTTCCTGGCGGCTCTGCTCGAACTCGCGTTCACGATCCAGTAGCTTTCGGTCGCGCTGCTCGAGCATGTCGGACCGCATGTCCAGCTGCTCGTCGCGGGAAAGCAGCCGGGTCTCGAGAAGCGTGAGTTCGGCGCGCTTGGCCCGAGCCTCGACCTCCGCCTCACGCAGGAGGCTCATCTTCTCGTCCTTCGCAGCGAGGATCAACTCCTTCTGCTGGGTCCGAGCCTCGGCGACGATGCGAGCAGACTTCTCCTGTGCCGTCTGAATGGCCGAGTTGGCGAACTGGCCTCGACCCAGAAAGCCAGCGATCGCGCCCACGACAAGGGCGGCCGCAGCGGCGATGGCCGCAATGGCAGCATCCATATGAACTTGCCTCCCACCCGGTCGGATTGCGCGACCGGAGGTACGTGTATTGGAGTTGAAGCGGCTCCGAACCCCCGCCTCGTGTCCTCTTCTGGAGCAAGGCCGTGTGGATGCCGCGTTGTCAATGATTCGGACCGGCGTCGTCGCTGGAACGTTGGACCCGCAACGGCGTGTACGTTTCGACACCTAGTCTACGGCGCGCGAAGAAACTGGTCACGCAACCCGTGCATTTGAGCGCCGTAACGTTTCCGCCGCCGAGTCCCCGCGCCGGACGTGGCCCTCAGGCTTCGTCGCCGTCGCTCTGTGTAGCCGCCCATCGGGCACTGACGTCCCGACAGATCTCCGGGTCAAACCCGTTGCGGGCCAATAGGACGTAGGCGCGTTGCCGACGCAGTCGCGGGTCCGCAACGCGCGCGAGCGAGACGCGGTGCTTGAGTAGCAGCTTGTCTGCAGCTCGTTCGTCCGGACTACCCGGTGCGGCGACGACATCGGCCGTGCCTTCATCGGCCGTGTCAAAGTCGGCGGTCTCAGGCGCGTCGCGCCTGCCGGCCAGCAGCCCCTCGATGGTCTCGCGGTCGATCCCTTTGAGGGCCAGCTCGCGGCGCAGGGCCTGACTGCCCCGCGGCCTGGCTCGGTCCCTTGACTCCACCCACGCCTGGGCAAAGGCCAGATCGTCGAGCAGGCCCAGCTCCACGAGCCGAGCGATCGCCTCCTCCACGAGCGACCCCGGGAATCGGGCGGCGCGCAGATGCCACCGAACCTCGTCGATCGAACGCGTCCGCAACTCGAGATAGCGGGCGGCGGCCTTCAAGACGACGCCGGCGTCTGTCTCAGCGGCGTGGCGCTCCAGTCGAGCCTTTCGCGCCTCAAGCCGTTCAGTGCCGGAATACCGGGCCATGGCCGATTACTCGGCCTCGCCGATCCCTTCAACGGGGAGCGAAACCTCGGCGAGCTTGCCGCGGATCTGCTTGTCCACTTCGGCGGCAATGCCCGGACTGCTCTTGAGGAACTCCTTGGCGGCCTCGCGACCCTGGCCGAGACGAGTCTCGCCGAAGGTGAACCAGGCGCCCGTCTTGGTGACGATGCTCATGGCCACGCCGACGTCAAGCAGGCCTCCCTCGCGCGAGATCCCGGTGCCGAACATGATGTCGAACTCGGCCATTCGGAAGGGCGCCGCGACCTTGTTCTTCACGACCTTGACCTTGACCCGGTTGCCGACCGATTCGGTACCCACCTTGATCGTCTCGACGCGCCGGATATCCAGCCTGACGCTGGCGTAGAACTTGAGAGCGCGTCCGCCGGGCGTGACTTCGGGATTGCCGAACATGACGCCGATCTTCTCGCGCAGCTGGTTGGTGAAGACCAGGGCCGTGTTCGACCGATTGACGGCACCGGCAAGCTTTCGGAGAGCCTGGCTCATAAGGCGGGCCTGGAGGCCCACGAAGGAGTCGCCAATCTCGCCCTCGATCTCCGCCTTGGGCAGGAGAGCGGCCACTGAGTCGACGACGACGCAGTCCACGCCGCCCGAGCGGATAAGGGTTTCGGTGATTTGCAGGGCGTCCTCACCCGTGTCCGGCTGACTTACTAGCAATTCGTCGACGTTGACGCCGCACGAACGGGCATAGCCGGGGTCCAAGGCGTGCTCGACGTCGATAAAGGCCACGACGCCGCCCTTGCGCTGGCCTTCAGCCAAAATGTGCTGACAGAGCGTGGTCTTGCCCGACGACTCGGGACCGAAGATCTCTGTGATCCGGCCGCGCGGAATGCCGCCCACGCCAAGTGCGAGGTCAAGGGCGATCGATCCGGTCGGGATGACGTCGACAGCCTGGCGCTCGGACGAACCGAGACGCATGATCGAGCCACGCCCGAACTGCTTCTCAATGGCCAGAATTGCCGCTTCCACGGCCTTGCTGCGGTCGGTGCCGGCGCCATTAGCGCCGCGGGCCTCAGCCCCTAGCTCGACTATCGCCACCTTGCTCCTCGCTCCATTCCTCTACGGATTGGCGGAACGACTCGCACGAAGGCGTCCGTCCGCGTGTCAGCTCTCTGTCTCTTCGGTTCGCGGCTTGCGCTTGGGCTTCCAGACCTCAACGTTGGTCGGCGGCTCAAGCAAGGGCTGGATCTTGTTCTTGCCAGCGCCTTCCTTCGGCTTCTTCTTCGCCTCACGGCGGGGAGGATTTCGAGTGGCCATCTGATGTGCCTCCGCGTGCTACAGGCTACGGGTGGGCTCTTCACTCCGACTGCACTGCCGATGCACGCAACCTTGACGGCAGCGCGCGTGCCCGAAGCTCAGGCATGCGTTCTGAGAACGTGCCGGAGCGGAGTGCGAAGCGGATTTCAGCCATAAAGTCTAGGGTGAAGGTCAGGTTGTGACAAGTTGCAAGGCGGTAGGCCAGCAGCTCCTCGGCCCGGAAAAGGTGCGCCAGATAGGCACGCGAGAAGTTGCGACAGAGCAGACAGCGGCAGCCTTCCTGCACAGGCCGTGGGTCGTCGGCGAACTGGGCGTTGCGCATGTTGAGGCGACCACCGGGGACCCAAAGCTGGCCGTTTCTGGCGACACGGGCCGGCAGGACGCAATCAAACATATCGATTCCCCGGTGGACGGCCTCGAGCAGGTCGGCCGGCGAGCCGAGCCCCATCAGGTACCTGGGCCGCGGATCCGACTCCAACTCCCCGACCACCACCTCGAGAATCGCTTCGCGCTGGGTGGGCGTCTCGTCACCGGCCAGGCCGCCGATGCAGATGCCTTCGAACGGAAGGTCGGCTATGAAGCGGGTCGACTCCGCTCGGAGAACCGGATCGAGTCCGCCTTGGATGATTCCGAAGAGAGCCTGGTCCGGCCGTGAATGGGCCGTCAGGCAACGTTCCGCCCAGCGGTGGGTACGACCAGTGGCCTCGGCTACGGCCTGTGGACTTGACGACGCCGGTGGCACGGGCTGGTCGAACGCTACCGCGATATCGGCGCCGAGCGCCTCCTGGACGGCGATCGACAACTCGGGCGTGAAGCGGTGGTAGGAACCGTCGAGATGGCTCTGGAAGGTGACCCCGTCGTCGTCGATCTTGCGCAGCTCACCCAACGAGACAACCTGAAAACCGCCCGAGTCCGTCAGGATCGGCCCATCCCAGGCCATGAACTTGTGCAGCCCGCCGAGAGCGGCGATCCGCTCGTGGCCGGGCCGCAGGTAGAGGTGGTATGTGTTCGACAGGATGATGGTGGCGCCGACAGCCCGAATATCGTCCGGATCGAGCGCCTTGACGGTGGCGTTGGTGCCCACTGGCATGAACTGAGGCGTCTCGACGACGCCGTGCGGGAGAGTCAATCTCCCGAGTCGGGCCTGCGTCGAGCCGTCCGAGGGCGGCGGCACCAATACCTCGAACTGGGCTGAGGAGAGACGGCCCTCTTTGGCGCTCCCCATGGGGCTCGACATCAGTGGGCGCGAGAGTCTGGGTCCGCAGCCGCGTCCGTGGCTGCGACCGTGCCGTCCCACAGCGCCGCCTGGTCACCGTCCGACCGTCTCGGTTGGGGCACATCGTAGCCAAGCCGTGCCAGGTGCCGGCGGGCTCCGTCCGTGGCGATGCGGCCCTGGGGTGTCCTGTCGAGGAATCCGAGGCGCAGCAAGAACGGCTCGTACACGTCCTCGACCGTCTCCGGTTCCTCGGCCAGAACGGCCGCGAGGGCCTGAACCCCGACCGGGCCGCTACCGAACTTCTGGACGATGGCCGCCAGAAGCTTGCGGTCCGTACCGTCCAAGCCCTCATCATCTATCTCGAGAGCGGCGAGGGCTCTATCCGCAGTGGCGGCGTCCACGGTTCCATCGCCGTTGATCTGGGCGAAGTCGCGCACGCGGCGCAGGAGGCGGTTCACGACGCGTGGCGTGCCTCGTCCGCGCCGGGCGATGGCCGTGGCCCCGTCCTGATGGAGGTCCACGCCCAGCAGGCGCGCAGATCGCTCGACGATGGCCGTGAGGTCCGGGATGTCGTAGAAGTCCAGCCGATACGTGGCCCCAAAGCGGTCTCGGAGCGGGCTGCTGATTCGGCCCGCACGAGTTGTGGCACCGACGATCGTGAATGGCTTCAGGCTGAGCCGCAGGCTCCGCGCCGACGGGCCCTTGCCGATCATGACGTCCAGGGCGAAGTCCTCCATCGCCGGATAGAGGATCTCCTCCACCGCCCGATTCAGGCGATGGATCTCGTCAATGAAGAGCACGTCGCGCTCATCCAGCGAGGTCAGAATTGCGGCAAGGTCCCCTGCCCGCTCGATCGCCGGCCCACTGGCGTAGCGGATGTTGGCGCCGAGTTCCCGCGCGATGATCGTCGCCAGGGTCGTCTTGCCGAGACCGGGCGGGCCGTGGAGCAGAACGTGATCTGCAGCGTCCCCTCTTTGACGAGCCGCCCCGAGCAAGATCGAGAGATTTGCTTTTAGCTCTCGCTGACCGATGTATTCGTCGAGCGTGTGCGGTCGCAGCGACCGGTCTACCACGATCTCCGCCTCGTCCTCGGCGTTCTCCGTCAGGATCCTCGAAATGTCAGTCACCGGCGCGCTCGCTCATGTCGGCAGTGTACCATAGCGAACGGGTGTTCTACCACCAGTCAGTTCGGACAAAGGGCGTTCCCAGCCTGCCATCTACCCCTTCAGCAGCGTCCGCAGCGCGGCCTTGACGCGCTCCTCCAGGCTTGCCCCAAGGGAGAGATCCGCCAACGCGTCGCGTGAGGCCTGGCGCGCCTCTCCGGCCGAATATCCGAGTGCAAGCAGCGCGGCCACGACTTCCGACTCCCCTGCTGGCCCGCCGCCTGCTGCTCCGCCAGCCGAAACGCCGGCAGCCGCCACCTTTTCCTTGAGTTCCAGAACGACGCGCGCCGCCAGCTTTTTGCCGACACCCGGCACCGCGGTCAGCAGAACCAGGTCGTCCGACAGGATCGCCAGTTGGAGGTCACCGATTGGTCGGGAGCCAACGATCCCCAGTGCTACCTTTGGGCCCACGCCAGTTACAGTCAGGAGAAGTCCGAAGAACCCCAACTCCTCGGGGTTGCGAAAGCCGTACAACGCCTGGAGATCCTCCCGGATCACGTGGTGGATGAAGAGCTTGAGTCGCCCACCGGCCGGCGTCGAAGCGAGCACCGCAGGCGCAGCGAAGACGCGATAGCCCACGCCTCCCACTTCGAGGATGAGCGAGTCCGCAAAGACTGCGCCGACGGTGCCGTCGAGTGACGCGATCACAAGCCGTCTCCCTGGGTCGGTAGTTCTTCCGGAATATGGCCCGGGCCACTCATACAGAGGATCTGAAACGCGGGTGGGGGCGACGATGCCTTCAGGCGGCGGTCCCGACGAGGATTATGGGGCCGCGGCGCATGAGACAAGGCGCCAACTCGTCCACAACAGTGCCCGGGGCATTACGTCGGAGAAACCGCCGCCGGCCGTACGGCTCCGCCACTCCCGCCGCCGCTCCCCGGCCCGTCGGCTTTAAGAAGCCGTCTTGCGCTTGGGGGCGTGCGAGACTCGGGACCCCTGGCCGCTGGAAAGCCGCTCGCGACGAAGCGCCTCGCGCACGGCCTGCTCATAGGGAGTGTGACCGCTCGGCGGTGGTTTGAGCGCGGATCTATCAAGCAAGCCGGTGGGGATCCGGCTGACCGAGCGCTCGCGGTTGGCAACACAGATCGCGATGGCCAGGGCGTCGGCCGCATCGTCCGGCTCCGGCAATTCCGGCATTCCGAGGATCGCCTGGACCATGCGCTGAACTTGGTCCTTCGCGGAAGACCCGTGGCCCGCCGTCGCTACCTTGACCTCGTTAGGCGTAGCCTCGCGGATTTCGAGGTTATGCAGGGCCGCGGCCAGGAGGACCACGCCGCGGGCCTGGCCGACGGCGAATGCAGTCTGGACGTTCTTGGTGAAGAAAAGCCGCTCCACACCCATGAGCCCGGGCGCATGCAGTTCGATCAGGTCCGTCAGGGACAGGTAGATGGCCTCGAGTCGCTGGGGCAGTGGAAGATCAGAGGGCGTCTTGATCACGCCGTAGTCGATCGCCCGGAGGCGCGGACCGGTCCGCTCCACGAACCCGTAGCCGAGCATTGCAACTCCCGGGTCAATACCCAGGATGATCACGAGTCAACCTCGCTTGCAGCGAGGTTGACTTTACCGAGATTCGCGGAGCGAATCTCGTATGAACCGACTGCCGCTGCGCGAATCTCGCACGAGTGGGCCTCGCTTGCAGCGAGGCTGACTTCAACGAGATCCGCTGCGTGAATCTCGCTCATGCACCGACCTCGGCGAGAAGCTCCTCGGGGATCTCCAGGTTGCACGTCACACGCTGGACGTCATCGAGGTCTTCGAGAAGCTCGATAAGGCGGAGCGCCTGCCGCGCCTTGGCCGTGACCAACTCGACCGTGTTCTTGGCGGTCATCGACAGCTCGGCCGACTCGATATTGACGCCGGAGGCCTCCAGCGACCGCCGAACAGCCTCGAGTTCAGCCGGCTTGGTGAAGACCTCGACCTGCTCGCCTGAGGAGTCCACGTCGTCCGCGCCGGCATCGATTGCGATAAGAGACAACTCGTCCGCATCCCCACCGGGACCCAGGGTGATCACACCGCGCTGTTCGAACTGCCAGGCAACGCTGCCCGAGCCTGCCAGCTGCCCGCCGGCCTTCGTCAGGACTGAACGGACATCGGCAGCGGAGCGGTTCTTGTTGTCCGTGGCCGTCTCGACGATGATCGCCACGCCGCCGGGGCCGTAGCCCTCGTACGTGATCTCCTCGAATTGCTCGCCATCGCCGCCGCCAGTCGCCTTCTCGATGGCGCGCTTGATCGTGTCAAGCGGCATGTTGATGGCGCGGGCACGCTCAACGGCGAGGCGGAGCCGGAAGTTGCCGTCCTGGTCCGCGCCGCCGGCTCTGGCGGCGACGCTGATCTCGCGGCCCATCTTGGTGAAGACGGCGCCGCGCTTGACATCATTTACGCCCTTCTGGCGCTTGATCTGAGACCACTTCGAATGTCCAGACATCGGGCGGAGTATACCGCCCAGCGGACCCCGGGGCCCTCCAGTCGAGCCGACGAGCCCGGCAACTATCGCCACAAACGCACGCCCCTCAGGGCTGTGCGTCGTTCTCGCACGCGGCCAGGCGCGGCCCTATCCGCGGGGCTATCATGGCCCCGCGGCGCACACCCTTGTCGCGCCGCCTGTCCGATGCCATCTGACGCCACCAGAGGATCGATGAGCCGATGACAACCAAGAGTGTCGACCTCCCCCACCTTCGCAGCGTCGTTTTGGCCGCCCACGCCGGGGCCGGCAAGACGACGCTGGCAGAGCGCCTCCTTTTCGACGCCGGGGCTATCACGCGGCTCGGTCGCGTTGACGACGGCACCGCCAGCCTGGAGCACGAGCCCGAGGAACTGAAGCGCAAGCAGTCGCTGACGCTCGCCGTCGCCAGCTTGGAGCACGAAGGAACCAGGATTCAACTCGTCGACACTCCCGGCTACCCCGACTTCGCGGCCGAGGTCGCGCAGGGCTTCGCTGCCACCGACACGGCGGTCCTGCTGATGGACGCATCGGGACACGTCGAGGCAGGCTTGGAGTCGGCCGTGGCGCTGGCCCGTGCGAACGGCCGCCCGGCACTGTTCTTCATCAACAAATGCGATCGCGAGAACGCGAATCCGGGCAACGCCCTGGACGCGCTCCGGACCGCGTTCGGGCAGAAGATCGCCGCGCTCCACGTGGCCATCGGTGCCGCCGACAAGTTCACCGGTTACGTGGACCTGGTCCACCGGAAGGCCTATCAGCTGCAGGGCGGCAAGGAAGTCGAAGTCCCGGTTCCGGCGAACCTGGCCGACGAGGTCGCTTCCCGCCGCGACCAGCTTCTCGAGGCCGCCTCCGAGGCCGACGACGATGTCCTGACCAAGTACCTCGAGGGCGAGGAGATCAGCGACGCGGAGCTTGAGGCTTGCCTGCACACGGCGATTCGATCCGGCATGGTGGCGCCGGTCCTCGTCGGCAGCGCTGCCAAGGACATCGGTGTTCGGGCCCTCATCGACGCGATCGTGCACTACCTCCCGTCATCCGCGGAGTTCAGCGAGATCGCCGTCACCGACTCCAAGGGCCAGGAAGTCAAGCTCTCTACAGACGCCGGCGGCCCGCTCGTGGCCCGCGTCTTTAAGACGACCGCGGACCCATTCGTCGGCCGGCTGACCTACATCCGCATCCTTTCGGGCACGCTCCAGGGCCAGGGCCAGGCCTGGAACTCCACCCGCGGCGAGCCGGAGCGCATCGGCCAGCTCCTGCTGCTCCACGGCAAGGACCAGGAGACGGTTGGGCAACTCCACGCCGGCGAGATCGGCGCGGTCGCGAAGCTAACGGTGACCGGCACAGGCGACACGCTCTCCGCATCTCGTGAGCAGGCCTACGCGCTGCCGCCACTCGCGTTCCCGGTTCCGACGCTGCAGGTCGCGATCGAGCCGCAGACGAAGGCGGACCTCGACAAGATGGGCTCTGCCCTCCAGCGCATGCTCGAAGAGGAGCCGTCGGCTCACGTGATCCGCAGCGAGGCCGGCGAGCAGATCCTGGTGGCGATGGGCGACGCCCACGTCGCCGTTCTGGGCGAGCGGCTCAAGCGCAAGTTCGGCGCCGCCATTGTGACCAGAACGCCTCGAGTCCCCTACAAGGAGACGATCCGCGGGAAGACCCAGTCCCACGGCCGCTACAAGAAGCAGACCGGCGGCCACGGCATGTTCGGCGACGTCTGGATCACGATCGAGCCGAACCCGGGCGGTGGCGTGGAATTCGCCGAGCACGTGGTCGGCGGCACCGTGCCCAAGAACTTCTTCCCCGGCGTCGAGAAGGGCATTCGCGAGTCGGCGGCCGAAGGCGTACTGGCTGGCTATCCGCTCAGCGACTTCAAGGCGACCCTGTACGACGGATCGTTCCACGCGGTCGACTCGAACGAGCTTTCGTTCAAGATCGCGGCATCTATGGCCCTCAAGGCAGGCGTCCTCGAGTGCAAGCCGGCCCTGATGGAACCGATCATGACGGCCGAGATCCGGATCCCCGAGGCCTACCTTGGCGACGTCAACCGCGACCTCAACGGTCGCCGTGGACGCGTCCTGGGCATGGATACCAAGGATGGGATGCAGATCATCACCGCCAGCGTGCCCCAGGCGGAACTGTTCTCCTACGCCACTGAGCTGCGCTCGATCACCGGCGGGCGAGGTACGTTTACGGCGGTGCTGGACCGCTATGAGGACGTGCCGCAGCACATCGCCGAGAAGGTGATCGAGGTCCACCGCAAGGCCGTGGAGGCCGCGCACAAGGAGTAGTAAGAGGGAGGGGGCCGTGAACAACGCACCGTTGATCGGCCGAGCCGACCAGGCCAGGCCATGGTGGACTCACACTGCCGGGGCCGGCCCGTTAATTCGTCGCGCTCCTAGTTCTGGCCGCGGCCCTCTATCTCGCCAGCCTGCCGGCCGAGGCTTCGTTCGGTCGCCGTGGCCCTGTCTGTCGTCCGGCTCGCCGTAACGCTTCGCCGGCCCCGGGCGTCCAGAAGGGCCCAACCCCGAAGCAGTGCTAAGGTCATTGGTATGCCCGAATTCATCAACACGAAGATAACCGCGCCCAAACGGAGAACCGCTTCTCCATCGCTGGCCGCGCTCCTGTCGTTCATTTGGCCCGGCCTCGGCCAGCTCTACGCCCGACGTCGGCGATCAGCCTTGCTCTTCGCACTTCCCGCATTCGCGCTGGCTGCGGTCGTCCTCGTCCTCGTCCAAGCCCAGCGAGGCCCGGCAGTCCTGATCGCGCGACTGCTTGACCCCGCCGTTGCGGGTGTCGTCTTCGTGGCAGTGCTGGCCCTCGGCGTGTGGCGGCTAATCGCCGTCCTGCACGCCTTCGGCTCGGCCGGCGACCGGCCTAAAAAACGACTCGGCGAACGCCTTGGTCTCGGTCTCCTCCTCGCCGCAATCGTGGCCAGCCACGCCATGGGCGCTTGGTACGTCCAGTCTGCCTACCAGATGGACCTTGGCGTCTTTACAGTCGGCGGCAATGGAGCTGAGGCGCCACAGGTTCCGGTGACAGGCTCACGAATTACGATTCTGCTGGCTGGACTCGACCAGTTCACGACCCGGTCGGAACGTCTCTACGACTCGCTAATGGTCGTCAGCATTGACACCGAGACCCAGCACGTCTCGATGGTGAGCGTTCCGCGTGACACCGCCGGCTACCCCCTCTATTGGGGCGGCACGGGCAAGATCAAGATCAACGCCATTCCTACGTATGTGAAGAACGGCTGGCTCAACTCGCCCGATCAGCCCGTCACGACCCTGGTCAATGAAGTGAGTTACCTCGTGGGCATTCCCATCAACTACTACGGCGTGCTGGACCTGGGCAGCTTCATGACACTGATCGACATGTTGGGCGGAGTCGATATCACGAGCCCGTCAGCGGTCAACGATCCTACATACGACTGGCTCGACGGATCTCCCTACGGCTTCCAACTCTCGGCCGGCGCCCACCATCTGGACGGCCGTCACGCCCTTGCCTACACACGTTCCCGCCACGGCTCAGGCAATAGCGACTACGCCAGGGCCGGCAGGCAGCAGCAAGTGCTCGCGGCCGTTGCCCACAAGATGGCCACGCCGGCCATGGCCGTCCGGCTGCCCGACCTAATGGGCCAGGCCGCGTCTCTGGTCAAGACCAACTTCCCGGCGTCCCACGTGGCCGACATGGTCGACTTCGCACAGTCCGTGCCGTCAACCAACTGGGACAGCTACGTGCTCGGTCCGCCCTACAGCGTCTCCAGCGCCACGGCCAACGCCTCCACCAGCTGCCTACGGCTGGACAAGGTCGCCGCTCTGTCAGTGACGCTCTTTGGCAAGGACAGCAAGTACTACGGCAAGACGCAGCCGCCGACCTGCTAGATCGCGTCAATCGGGCCAGCCGCCTGACTGCCCAAGCCGAGGTGCTAGCATAGAACCGACCGGCCAGTCGGTTTTGTGATTTGGAGCACCGCCTTGAGTCCCAGGCGTATCTCTGTGGAGCCCAGCGAGAAGAGCCGTGCCCGTCGGGATCAGATCCTGGACGCGGCCTTCAGCACGTTCGCCCACCGGGGCTTTCGAGAGACGTCGATGGACGAGATCGCGACGGCCGCGAGCACGTCCAAGGGCGGCGTCTACTTCCATTTCCCGACCAAAGAGACCATCTTTCGGGAGCTGATGAGCACGACCGCCGATCTTCTGGCGGGCAAGGTGGACCGGGCTGTCGCGGCGGAGACGGAACCAATCGCCAGAGCAGAAGCCGGCATTCGGACTGTGCTGCTGACCTTCGCGGGTCATCGAACGACAGCTCGGCTTCTGCTTATCGACGCGAGCGCCGCCGGGCGGGCGTTCCAGGCTGAGACGACGGCCATGCACGCCCGGTTCACGGGCCTGATCCGCGGCTACCTGGAAGAGGCACAGGCTGCGCGCGCAATTCCGCCGCTGGACGCGGAGACCACGGCCAGAGCCTGGTTTGGGGCGCTCAATGAGATCGTCTCGCGCTGGCTTCAGGAGGAGAAACCCGGGCGCCTCGAGGATGCATATCCCGTCCTCCGCGCCGTTCTCCTGCGCAGTGTCGGCGTGCCGGAGGGAAGGATCCTGGCCGGCGATCCTAAGTGGCGTGGCAACAACAACCCGCTTCGAGTCGCGGGTGGCACTGAGGGCCGAGACCTGTGACCGTGGTCAGCCGCACCACCGGGGTCCCGACAGCGCTGCCGAGGCAAGTTCCTGTAGCCGAACCGGCGCCCCTTCCGATCGCCGCCACACTGGGAGAACTCGCGTCCAGCTTGCCCATCTCCAACCCAACCGACAACCCCGGGACGCTGGTCAGTGCCACGCTGGAGGTTGAGCCGTCTTCGGATATCGATCCGATCAAGGTATTCGCTGCGGCACTCGACTTGGGCTTGGAGCCGTTGCTGTGGCTGCAGCCGGACCAGGGAGTCGCGTTCGTGGCTGTCGGGTGCGCCTGGTCGGCTCTCGCAGCTGGCCCGGCGAGGTTTCGGGCCATCGCCGATGCGTGGGATGAGCGGCTCGTCGGCGCTCAACTCCACATAGCTGAGACCGGGGGCCCCAGCGCCGGGCCGTTGCTCATAGGCGGACTGGGTTTCACTGGGGAGGCGCCTCAGGACCCGACGTGGTCCCCGTTTGGGGCAGCTGCTATGGCTTTGCCCGAGCTTCTGCTAACCCAGACCGCTGCTGGCCGCTGGCTGACTTCGTCATTCATCGCCGGACGCGAGCAGGATCGGGGCCCTGCGGTGTCCGACGCGCCGGATCGGCTGGAGCGTCTGTGGAGCCGCCTCGCCGCCCGGTCGACTTCCGGTTTGGCCACAATTGGCCAACGGTCCGGACCAACGCCCCTCACCGTCGTGGCTGAATATCCGGACCGTCCAACCTGGGAGCGGCTCGTGGACCGCTTCGCCGGGGCCGTCGGCCGCGGACGATTGGACAAAGTCGTGCTGGCCAGGCGGGCCGATCTGACTTCACCGGTCGACATTGACGTGGTCGCCGCACTGCGAAGGCTGGCGGCGGGCTCGCCTAACTCGACGATTTACGCGATCGCTCGTGGCGGCAGCGTCTTTCTCGGCGCGACGCCGGAACGCCTGATCGCGACGCAGGGAGCGCAGTTTCAAACGGTCGCGATCGCCGGCTCGATCCGTCACGCCGACGCCGCGGCCGACGAGGCTGCCCTCGCCGCCGAGTTACTGACGAGCAACAAGGACCGCGAGGAGCATGAGATCGTGGTCCAGATGTTGCGCACGATGCTCGATCCGATCGTCTCGGAGATTTGCGTGGCGCCCGCGCCGGTCGTCGTCGCCTTCGGAACCGTGCAGCATCTCGTGACCACCGTGACCGGGCGGCTGCGCGACAGAACCGGGATCCTGGATCTTGCCGGTCTTCTGCACCCCACGCCGGCCGTCGGCGGCGAGCCACGTTCGCTCGCCCTCGAGCTCATCGCAGAACACGAGGGCTTCGAGCGGGGTTGGTACGCCGGCCCGCTCGGTTGGGTCGGAGCCGACGGCAATGGGGAGTTCGTCGTTGCTCTCCGGTGCGCGGTGGTCTCCGGACGCACCGCGGCGCTATTCGCCGGGTGCGGAATCGTCGCGGACTCCGATCCGGCCCGAGAATGGGAGGAGTCGCGAAACAAGATGCAGGTAGTGGCTTCGGCGCTGGGTGGGGTGCAGCCATGACGAACGCCGTCGAGCCGCTGCGGGCCTTCGTCGACGAGCTCGCCCGCGCCGGCATCCGCGAGGCGGTCATCTGCCCGGGATCGCGATCCACGCCGCTCGCCCTTGCGGTTCATGCCCATCCGGCTATCCGGAGCCGAGTGGTCCCCGACGAACGAGCCGCAGGTTTCTTCGCCCTGGGCATGGCTCGGGCTTCTCGAATGCCGGTGCTGGTTGTGTGCACGTCCGGAACTGCGGCCGTGAACCTGGGACCGGCGGTCGTCGAAGCCTTCTATGCGCGCGTGCCGCTCGTTGTCGTGACGGCCGACCGTCCGCCGGAACTCCGCGATCGCGGATCGGCCCAGACGATCGACCAGGTCCGACTCTACGGAACGCAGGTGAAGTGGTTCGCTGAGATGCCCATTCTCGACGCCACGACGGATCTGCTCGCCCACGTGCGCTCCACTGCCGGCCGTGCCGTGTCCACGGCTCTTGCGGGACCACCAGGACCCGTCCACCTCAACTTCCCGTTCGGCGAGCCGCTCATCCCGGCCGGCCCTCTCGGGCCGCTGGTGACGAATCCACTGGAACGGTCACTTCTTCCGGGCCCCACCGCTCCTTTCGCGGCTGCGATCGAGGGAAAGCGATTCCTGTCCGCTGCCGAAGTCACGTCCATCTCGGCAAGACTGGCCGTTATGCACCGAGGCCTGATCGTCGCCGGACCCCAGGACGATCCGACTCTCCCAGCGGCGCTGGCTCGCCTTGCGGCCGCGACGGGCTATCCGATCATTGCCGATCCGCTTTCCCAGGTACGTATGGGGCCGCACGACCGTTCCCGAGTCATCTCCCGGGGGGATCTGATCAGCCGACCAGGAAAGTGGATCGATGCGCACCAGCCCGAGATCGTGATCCGCTTTGGTGCGATGCCCACCTCGAAGGCGATTCTGGAGATGCTTCGCGGCGCAAGACCGGCACAGCTCGTCGTGGATGGCGATGGCGGCTGGCGTGAGGCCGCGCTCCTTCCCACGACGTTCGTACACGCCGACGGGGCTGGTTTCGCCGACGCTCTGTGCACGGCACTTTCCTCGACCGGACGCGCGTCAAGCTGGGCCTTCGACTGGCTGACAGCCGACCGGGCCGCCGATGGCGCGATTGAGGCCTGGCTGTCCGCCCGGGCGCCCTCGGACGAATCGTTCGAACCCCTGCCGTTCGCTGCTCTGGCGGAGTTGATGCCGGAAGGAGGACTCCTCTGGGCGGGCAACTCCATGCCTGTCCGCGATATGGACGCGTATCTGCCAAGCCGGCCCCGCGCAATCCGATGCTTTGCGAATCGAGGCGCCAACGGGATCGACGGAGTGGTTTCGAGCGCCCTCGGCGCCGCGGCTGCAGACGTCGGGCCGGTCGTCCTCGTTATCGGCGACCTCTCGTTCCTGCACGACCTCAACGCACTGGTGATGGCCAGACTGCACCGGCTCTCTGCCACGATCGTGCTGACGAACAACGACGGCGGTGGGATCTTCTCGTTCCTGCCACAAGCCTCAGCCGACGACCCGGAAGTCGGCCTGCCGGAGGCGTTTGAAGAACTGTTCGGGACACCCCACGGTGTGGAGTTCGGGCCGATTGTTCAGGCCTTGGGAGCCGAGCACAGGGTCGTCCGTCCGGGCGAGTTGGGCGACGCCCTGGCCGGCTCCATTGGAGCGGCCGGCGTGCAGGTTCTCGAGGTTCTGGCGGACCGCTCCAAGAACGTAATCCTTCACCGCGAAGCGGCCGCTGCCGTGGCCAAAGCTCTCGACGCGCTGGTAGCCACGGATACCCGGCCGTGACACGCCAACTTGTCGACGGCGTCCGATACGAGGTTCGTGTGAGCGGGAACGGTCCGCCGTTGCTGCTGCTGCATGGCTTCACCGGGCGCGGCGCCTACTGGGGACCTCACCTCCGGGTTCTGGGCCGCAGCTTCACGACCATCGTCGTCGACCTCCTCGGCCATGGGCGCTCGGACTCCCCCGAAGATCCTGCCCGCCACGCCGTCGAGTGGCAGGCCGCCGATCTGGCCGTGATCATCGGGCATGTGGCCGGCGGTCCCGCTGACGTGATCGGCTATTCGTTCGGGGCTCGGGTCGCTCTGATGCTCGCTCTGGACGCCCCATTGTCGGTTCGACGGCTCGTTCTGGAGAGCCCTTCTGCCGGCATCGCCGATCCGCTAGAGCGGCAGCTCCGGCGCGCGGCCGACGAAGCCCTGGCCACCGACCTGGAACGCGACGGCACGGCCGCCTTCGTGGCCCGTTGGGAAAGTCTCCCCCTATTCGCCAGCCAGGCCGACCTCTCTCCCGCGGCCCGCCGTCGGCTTCACGATGGCCGACTGCGAAACCGACCGAGCGGACTTTCGGCCAGCCTCCGCGGGGCCGGCCAGGGAACCATGACATCGCTCAATAGCCGCCTCGGTCAGGTCCGAGCCGCGACGCTCGTTGTTGCCGGCGAACTTGACCCGGTACGCGCTCGTTCGGAGTTGGTCGCGCGCGGCATCCCTGGGGCGAGACTCGCCGTCGTGGATGGGGTCGGTCACGCACCTGACGTCGAAGCCCCCACACGCTTTCGAGCCGTCGTTATGCCCTTCATCAGCGCCCAGAACGCGCCGGCGCCAACTACCACCGCGGAGGAGATTGCCTGATGACCAGCACCACGTGGACGCCGGTAACCGAGTACAGCGACATCCTGTACGACCACTCCGGCACCGGCATAGCCCGCCTCACGATCAATCGACCGGAGGTGCGGAACGCCTTCCGACCGGAAACCGTCGACCAGCTCATCGACGCCTTCTACCGCGTTCGTGACGACTCGTCGATAGGGTGCGTTCTCCTGACCGGCGCCGGCGAGGTGGCCTTCTGCGCCGGCGGCGATCAGAACGTCCGCGGGCATGGCGGCTATGTCGGCGGGGACGGCATCGCCCGTCTCAATGTCCTGGATCTACAACGCCAGATCCGCTCGTTACCCGTCCCCGTGATTGCCTTAGTGAACGGCTTTGCGATCGGCGGAGGGCACGTTCTGCACGTCGTCTGCGACCTGACGATTGCCAGCGAGAACGCGATCTTCGGCCAGGTAGGGCCGCGGGTTGGCAGCTTCGACGCCGGTTTCGGGGTCGGGTTGCTGGCGCGTCTCGTGGGCGACAAGAAGGCTCGCGAGATCTGGTTCCTGTGCCGCCAGTACAGCGCGCAGGAGGCGCTCGATATGGGGCTCGTCAACAAGGTTGTGCCGTTGCCCGATCTTGAAGCCGAAGGTGTCGCCTGGGCCGACGAGATCCTCACGATGAGCCCCACGGCGATCCGTTTCCTCAAGGCGTCCTTCCTCGCCGCTACCGATGGTCTGGCCGGATTGCAGGAGATGGCCGGCAACGCCACCGGCCTCTACTACACCACCGAGGAAGCTCGCGAAGGCTCGAGGGCGTTCCTGGAGAAGCGCAAGCCGGACTACTCGCGCTATCCCCGCCGGCCGTGATTCAGGCTGCGTCTCCTGGTCTGCGAACGTGGCTGATGGCCATCCGTCCGGCGACGCTCCCGGCCTCTGCCAGCGGCGTTCTGGTTGGACTGGGAGCGGCCTGGGCAACCGGAGCGGCTTTCAGGCCGGACGCCGCACTCGGCTGCCTTGCCGTGGCCCTTCTGCTGCAGGTTGCGGCCAATCTCGCCAACGATCTCTCCGACTTCAGGCGCGGTGCCGACACGCCGGACCGCCTCGGCCCGACCCGCGTCGCTGCGTCGGGGCTGGTCACCGTCCGCCAGCTCCAGGCAGCGATCATCGTCGTGCTGGCCGGGGCCGGCGTCGTGGGAGGATGGCTGGCAGTGCTTGGCGGGCCGGTGCTCCTGTTCCTCGGCGCGGCCGCGATCGTCGCCGCGCTTGCGTACACCGGCGGCCCTCTCCCTTACGGCTATCGCGGCCTGGGCGAGGTTTTCGTGTTCCTGTTCTTCGGCCTCGTCGCCGTGGTTGGGACGGCGGAGTTGCAGTCGGGCCGGATCGAGCTGTTGTACGTGCTCGCAGCTGTTCCGGTGGGCACCCTCACAACCGCGATCCTGGTGGTCAACAACCTGCGCGACACCTCGACCGACCGGGCTGCAGGCAAGCGGACTCTCGCGGTGACGTTCGGTGAGGGTTTCGGGCGAGCCGAATTCGTGGCCTGTCTTCTCGCCGCCTGGATCGTGCCCGTTGGTCTGGTCATCGCGCGCTGGTCGGGCGCAGCCGTTTCGGCCGGGCCGGCCACGCTGCTGCCGCTGCTCGCGCTGCCGGTGGCTCTGCCGCTCGTTCGCGTCGTCTATGCCGACGGCGATCCACGACGCCTCAATCCCGTCCTCCGTGGCACTGCCCGGCTGACGCTTGTCTTCGCCGGGCTCTTTGCCGCCGGCCTGGCATTGAGCCGATAGCGGCCATGAGTCGGTCATTGCCGCGCCTGGATCGCGTGGAGGCGCTGCACGTCCGCGTGCCCTTCAGGCAGCCGTTCGTCACGACCACGGGCGTCTTCACCCACAGAAGCTCGTGGATACTACGGTTGCGCGACATCGACGGCAACGAGGGCTTTGGGGAGATCGCGTGGGACCCAGCAGCTTCCCAGGCCGACTACTCTGCGATTGGGGACGCCGTACGCGAAGTTGTCGCCGTGCTGGGGACGGGGCGGGTGCCGGGCCAGGGCGAGTTGGCGAAGCTGGACGCGACGGGTCGATCCATCGCCAACGGGCTTG
>CABEBU010000077.1_pt1 | contig 18655 bp, 15 predicted proteins | sample 3132691 | NCBI WGS metagenome assembly CABEBU01 (sample SAMEA5534346, study PRJEB31848) | metagenome | biome: tundra; feature: field; material: soil | place: USA | collected 2013-05 | depth 0.45 m | reverse complement strand
GCCTGGGCTGGAAGGGTACGACCTCTCCGAACACGTCGAGCAAGTGCATCTACGGCAATCCAAGCGGCACGTACACGGTGGCTTTTGTCGGCGACTCGCACGCCTCGGCCTTGTTCCCGGGCGTCAACGCAGTGGCGAAAGCCCACGGCTGGAAGCTCATCCCGTACCTCAAGATCGACTGCTCGTTCCTGGACCTCAACGATCTCGAGTACTTCGGCCCACCCAGGGTTGCATACCCCGAGTGCATGACGTGGAACAGCACTGTGGTGAGCAAGTTGCAGAAGAGCCCGCCGGACCTGGTCATCATTTCCGGGAGTCGCTGGATCTTTACGGCCAGCAACATCAACCTCACCACCCAGACAAATGCTCTGATCTCGATGATCAACAAGATCCCGAAGAGTTCGAAGGTCGTGATCATCCAGGACCCGCCGTTGCCGACAAGCCAGAGCGTCCCCGAGTGTCTCTCGTCCTACCTGAACGATTACCGCCGCTGTGCGTACACGCGCACAGTGGGCTTCGGGCCGTCCATGGGGCAGCGCGAGCAGAACGCCGCCAAGGCCACGGGGGCCGGTCTGATCGTCCTTACGGACCAGATCTGCCCCGGAACCGGCAGTTGCCCGGTCGTGATCAACAACATCATCGTCTGGCGCGATCAGCACCATCTGACCGCCACCTTCGCCGCGACGCTCGGCCCAGCGATCGATGAGCAACTCGTCGCCATCCTCGTGGCCTGGTCCACGCCGAACGCCTCGCCGAACGCCTCGCCGGCGCAATAAGGCGCGGCGCCCGTTGTGCGCCCTCAGTGGTGGGACGCTGCGGTAGACTTCGTCTGCCGAACTCAGCCGCTTGCCAGGAGGACCGACTCGACATGTCAGCCGAGGACCTACGCGCCAAGATCCGCGAGATCCCCGACTTCCCCAAGCCGGGCATCCTCTTCTACGACATCACGACGCTGCTCAAAGATGCGGGGGCCTACCGCGAGGCGATCGATCTCATGATCGCGCCATATCGGCATCTGGGCGTTGACGCAGTGGTCGGCATGGAGTCAAGGGGTTTCATCTTCAGCAGCCCCATCGCCTACCAGCTAAAGGCCGGTCTCATTCCTGTGCGAAAGCTAGGCAAGCTGCCATCCGAAACCATATCCGTGGAGTACGCGCTGGAGTACGGCTCCAACACCCTTGAGATGCACAAGGACGCAATCCAACCGGGGCAGCGAGTTTTGATCGTGGACGACCTTCTGGCCACGGGCGGTACGGTTCGCGGGACCATCGAGCTCGTGGAGCGGCTGCAGGGCCAGATCGTCGGGCTCGCCTTTCTGGTCGAACTGCTGGTCCTCAAGGGTCGGGAACGCCTCCAGGGCTACAAGACTACGAGTGTCATCCAGTACTGATCCACGGTGGTTGTGTGAACGGCTCGCGGAGCGGCGCCGAAACTGAGCATGTCGTGAGTTTGCCGGCATACGGCCATGGCCGCGACGCGGCGAACGAGGAGCACGGTCGGGGCTCGCACCGCCAGGCCTCCAAACGGTGATCGCCGGGGCGTTCACTCGTCGCGAGCGTGGCACGATCCTGGTTCAGGAGACCTCCGATCGGGCCATGCTCCGGGCATTCCTCGATAAGGACCGGCTCTTCTCGGCATACGCGTTGTGCGATCTGGACGACCGCGAGTTTCTCCGCACCCGCTGGGGAGTGGCCATGGTCGGTGGCGAGCCGATCGCAGTCGTTCTCCAGTACGCGGGCTACTCGCCGCAGCCGATCTTCGTCCTGGGCGAGAACGCCGGTATCGAGGCCATCCTGGCCAACGTCATCAAGCCCAGGGCGGCCTACGTAGCCGCCCGACCGGAGCATCTCGCCGGGATCGCCACGAGCTATCGGATCGAGTCTGGGCCGCCGATGCTGCGAATGTGGGTGGATGCGGCTCATTTCCGACCCTTCCCCGGCGAAGTTCAGCGGCTCCTGCCGGTGGAGATCAGCGACCTGAACCGGCTGTACCAGCTGGGCTTCGCATCCTGGTTGCCGGCGAGCGCCATCACCGACGGCCTGTACTACGGAGTCCGTGTCGGCGGGCGGCTGGTCTCGGCCGCCGGTACGCACGTGATTAGCCCGATGGCCAGGCTGGCCGTGGTCGGCAACGTCATGACCCACACGGATTCTCGCGGACGCGGCTACGCTACCGCAGTAACCGGTGCCGTGACCGCAGACCTGCTGCGGTTCTGCGATCAGGTTGTGCTGAACGTTCGGGCCGACAACACGCCCGCGCTGGCAGCCTATCGACGGCTCGGCTACCAGGCTTACGTGTCATTCGAAGAGCGGCTCATTCACCGGTCTGAGCCGCCGTGGAGCGGCTGGACGGGAATCCTCCGCCGCATATTTGCTCGCAAGGAGTCCTGATTCGCATGGCCATTCCGACCCAATCTCCAGCCTCCGGGCCTGCCGTGAGTCAAACAGGCAGCCTACCCAAGCACGACATCGTAGATCTTGGCCTCGTCGGCGAGGGTAAGCGCCGCATCGAGTGGGCCGAGCGCGAGATGCCCGTTCTGCGATTGATCCGCGAACGGTTCGAGCGCGAGAAGCCTCTGGCCGGCCTGCGCATTGCCGCTTGCCTGCACGTCACCACTGAGACGGCAAACCTCGTCCGGACCCTCAAGGCCGGCGGGGCGGACGTGGTCCTGTGCGCCTCCAACCCGCTCTCGACGCAGGACTACACCGCTGCTGCGCTGGTTGCGGAGTACGGGGTCTCGACGTTTGCCCGCCACGGCGCCGACCGCGACACGTACTACAGCCATCTCAACGCCGCGGCCGACAGCAGGCCCCACATGACCATGGACGACGGCTGCGACCTCGTGACGCTCATTCATCAGGAGCGCCGCGACCAACTGACGGAGATCCAGGCCGGCACCGAGGAGACGACCACGGGCGTCATCCGCCTCAAGGCGATGGCCGCCGCCGGCGCCCTGGGCTATCCGGTCGTGGCCGTGAACGAGGCCCTGACCAAGCACCTCTTCGACAATCGCTACGGCACGGGCCAGTCAACCCTGGACGGCGTCCTGCGAGCCACGAACCTTCTCATCGCCGGTCGCCATGTGGTGGTTGCCGGATACGGCTGGTGCGGCAAGGGCATCGCCTCCCGCTTCCGCGGCATGGGGGCGCAGGTGGCCGTGGTCGAGGTGGACCAGGTCCGCGCCCTCGAAGCACTCATGGACGGCAACATCGTTATGACCATCGGCGATGCGGCACCCTGGGGAGACATCTTCATCACCGCTACCGGCGACATCCACGTCATCCGGGCTGAGCATTTCAAGGTCATGCGCGATGGCGCGATCATAGCCAACTCCGGCCACTTCGATTGCGAAATAGACCTGCCCGCCCTGAACGAGCTGGCGGGGGACCGTGTCCGTGAGGTCCGCGACAACGTGGTTGAGTACACCATCGGCGACCGCCGGGTCCACGTTCTGGCCGAAGGCCGCCTGGTGAACTTGAGCGCGGCCGAGGGACACCCGGCGGCGGTCATGGACATGAGCTTCGCGAATCAGGCTCTCTGCGCTGAGTATCTGCGCGGCAAGCACAAGGATCTAGCCAACGGCGTGTACGACGTTCCGGAGGAGATCGATGTCGAGGTGGCGCGGCTCAAGCTGGCGGCCATGGGCATCGTTCTCGATCCGCTTACGGCGGAGCAGGCCGAATACCTGAGCTCATGGCAGCACGGGACCTGATCGGACCTCGGGCTGGGGCTCTACTTCGCGTTGGAGGCAAGGGGTGCGAAAGGGGTTGGGGCGAGGATTCTCGTTGTGGGCGACACAGCGGTGACGGTGTGGGATGACCCTGGTTGGGTATGGATGGCCCGCGGCGTATCCTGCCCGAGATCCTCGCCTTCACCCGCGAGCTCTCGAAACGATCCTGCCGGTCTCGCGCGCGCCTGAGCGCTAGCTCTCGAGCCAGGCTTGCCTGGCTCGCCGCGACCCTCCGCCCAGAGCGCCCCTTGCGGCTCCCGAAGTCGCAGATGTTCGACCCAGTCGAACGCGATTCGCCCGTGAGCGGCTCCGCTTGCTCCGATCGGGTCCGATCGGCCCCTCGACACGCTCCCAAAGGGCCTCCGCCGGACCGCAATGGTCGGATTCAGCCCAACGCGGGGTTCAGCCGGTCGACGGAAGCTCGTCTCGATCGCGACTCAGACACCACCCGGATTCCTGTTCGAGCCAGTCGAACATTTGCGAGTTAGGAGCTTGACCGCTCGGACGGGCCGCCTTGCGCGGACGACGGAGCCTTCCGGGCCACCGCTGCTGGTTGAGCGCATGCTGAGCCAGCGGCTTCCGGCCAGCTGTGCCAGAACCGCTACCGGCCATGCTTTCGAGCGACAGGCGGGTCGGGATACTAGGTGTAGGCATTCGCTCGGCGGCCCGAGCGGGATGCGTGGCGTGGCTCGGCGTCGCGCCACGCGCATCGCGCGAGATCGACCAGACCGCCGGCCGTGCCCCCCGCTCGAATGGCAACGCCCGGCCTTGCCGGCCGCGCATGCTAACCTTCGGGCGGCGACCTGATCGGCCCGCCCTCACCCGTCAGCCAGGACGGGCACCCCGGGGAGAACGATGACCAGCATTCTCGACGATCCGCAATACCTCTTCACGTCCGAGTCGGTGACAGAAGGCCACCCGGACAAGATGTGCGATCAGATATCTGACGCCATTCTGGACGCCATCCTGGCCGAGGACCCGTACGCGCGAGTTGCCTGCGAGACGGCGACCACCACGGGCCTGGTCCTGGTCCTGGGTGAGGTCACGACCTCAACGTACGTGGATTTCCAGGCGGTCGTGCGAGACACGGTCAAGGCGATCGGCTACACGAATGCCGATTACGGCTTCGACTACCTCACCTGCGGCACGCTCGTGTCCGTCAAGGAGCAGTCGCCCGACATCGCCCAGGGTGTGGACGACGCGTACGAGACTCGCGGCAAGAAGACCGAGCTCGGAGCCGGGGACCAGGGAATGATGGTCGGCTTCGCCTGCCGCGAGACGCCGGAGCTGATGCCGCTGCCGATCGCCCTGGCCCATCGCCTGGCGCGCCGCCTGGCCGAAGTCCGCAAGAGCGGTCAGCTGCCGTATCTCCGGCCTGACGGCAAGACGCAGGTCACAGTCGAGTACGACCATGGCGTGCCGAAGCGGGTCACAAACGTAGTCGTGGCGGCCCAGCACGACCCGGACGTGGCAATTGCGAAGCTCCGCTCCGACATCCTCGAGTCGGTGATCAGGCCGATTATCCCGGCTGAGCTGCGAGTCAAGGATCCGGTCACGCACGTCAACGCCACGGGCCGCTTCGTGATCGGCGGACCCATGGGCGATGCCGGCTTGACCGGCCGCAAGATCATCGTCGACACGTACGGCGGCATGGCCCGCCACGGTGGCGGCGCATTCTCCGGCAAGGATCCGACGAAGGTCGATCGCTCGGCTGCCTACGCGGCGCGCTGGATTGCCAAGAACGTGGTTGCTGCCGGCCTGGCCGATCGCTTCGAGATCGAGCTTGCCTACAGCATCGGCGTGGCCCAGCCGGTCTCGATCTCCATCGAGACCTACGGCACGGAAAAGGTCTCCGACGAGAAGCTCCTGGCCGCCATCGGGAGGCATTTCGATCTACGCCCGTCGCGCATCATTGAGGCTCTCGATCTGCGCCGGCCTATCTACCAGCCGACGGCGGCCTACGGTCATTTCGGCCGGACCGACTACGACTTCCCGTGGGAGCGGACCAACAAGGCGGCCCAGCTCGCGGACGAGTGCGGTGTCGCCATGCCGGATGCGGCCGGGCACTAGACGGCCGTGTACGCGGTCGTTCTCGCCGGCGGTGGAGGGACCAGGCTTTGGCCGCTGAGCCGGCCTGAATGCCCTAAGCCGTTCCTGCGGCTTCTCGGTGAGGAGACGCTGATCCAGGGGACGGTGGCCCGACTGGCGCCGCTTGTCGAGCCGCGGGATGTGTACGTGGTCGTGGACCGGAGGCACCTCGGCCTCGTGGCGGAGCAGCTGCCGGCGATTCCCTCAGCCAACGCCATCGGCGAGCCGATCGGCCGCAACACCGCCGCGGCCGTGGCGCTGGCCGCTGAGGTCATCTCCCGGCCCGACGACGAGGTCATGCTCGTGCTGCCGGCCGACGCTCACATCGCCGACGAAGCTGGCTTCAGGGCCGCTCTGGCCGCCGCTGCCGAGGTAGCCCGCGGTGGCTCGCTGGTGACGCTCGGAGTCACACCGGCCGGTCCGGAAACGGGCTACGGCTACGTGCTCTCGAAGCCGCCGGCCCGAGAGATCCTCGGCCATCAGGTCTTCTCGGTTGAGCGCTTCGTGGAGAAGCCTACGAAGGAGCGAGCGGTCGAGCTACTGGCCACGGGCCTGGCGTCCTGGAACGCGGGCATCTTCGCCTGGACGAGAGCGACCATCCGCGACCGCCTGGTGCGTCACGCTCCCGACATCCTGGGTCCGATCCGGGCCATCGCCGCGAACGGCACTCCGGAGGACCTGGACACCGTCTATCCGGCCATCCGAGCCACTTCGATCGACTACGCAGTGATGGAGCCGGCCTCAGCCGAGGGTGCGGTCGCTGTGGTGCCAATGTCCGTGGGCTGGAGCGATCTGGGCAGTTGGGCCGCCCTGCGGGATGTCTGGCAGGCGCGGTCTGAGAATCGGCCGGACGGCACCACCATCGGCCTGGGCAATCGTCGAGACCTCGGTTCGGTCGAAACCTTGGTTCTTGCCGGCGACCGGCTCGTCGTCACTATCGGGCTTACGGGCGTCATCGTTGTCGATACGCCTGACGCCCTACTCATCTGTGCGGCAGATCGCTCCCAAGAGGTCCGAAGGATCGCCGAAGAGTTGGCGAAACCCGGTCGGTCTCCCGCCGCCAACGAGGAGAAGAAGCCTTGAGCGCCACGCAGATCGTGCCGAGTCGCGCGTCGGACTTCACTCGGATCGTCTTTGGCACCGATGGCTGGCGGGCGAAGATCGGCGACGACTACACCTTCGTCAACGTGCGACGCTGCGCCCAGGCCGTGGCCGAGTATGTGATCGCTGCCGGAGATCAGTCCCGCGGCATCGTCTTCGCCTACGACCGCCGGTTCGCCAGCGAGCATTTCGCCGCCGCCGCCGCCGAGGTCGTGCTGGGTCACGGAATCCCGGTCGTCTTCGCCGATCACGCCCTGCCGACGCAGATGTCCTCGTTCGAGGTAGTCCAGCGGCGAGCCGCGGCCGGCATCGTCATCACCGCCAGCCACAACCCCTGGACCGACAATGGCTTCAAGATCAAGTCGCCCACGGGCGCGGCAGCGGGGCCGGAAATGCTGGCCGACATAGAGGCGCGCATCGCCGCTGGTGCCGGCAACCCCATCGAGAGCCGGCCTTTCGCTGATGCCGAGGCAGCCGGCCTGGTCGAGCGCTACGACTCGTTCGACGCCTACCGCGCGTTCATCGGCCGCAACCTCGATCTGGACCGCCTCCGCGCGGCGGACGTGGATCTGCTCGTGGATCCGCTTTTCGGCTCCGGAGCGACGTGGATCCCGCGTTTGCTCGCCGGTGGTCGGATCCGCGTCACCGAGCTGCATTCCGAGCGCAACCCGTACTTCGGCGGCCTCAATCCCGAGCCGATCCCGCCAAACGTGGACGAGGCGCTGCGGACGATCGCGGGCGGACGCTACGACCTGGGCTTGCTCCTCGACGGGGACGCGGATCGATCCGGCGCCGCCGACGAGCGGGGCACGTTCATCACCACGCTGCAGATCTATGCCCTCCTCATGTACTACCTGGTCGAGCATCGGGGCCTGCGAGCGCCGGTCGTCAAGACGGTCAATGAGACGTCGATGGCCGAGCGGTTGGGCGAGCGCTTTGGCGTAACCGTCTACGAGGTCCCGGTCGGCTTCAAGTACGTCGGACCCAAGATGATCGAGACCGGGGCGATGATGGGCGGAGAGGAGTCGGGCGGCTTCGGCTTCGGCATGCACCTGCCGGAGCGCGACGGCATCTTCGCCGACCTGATGTTGCTCGATCTTTTCCTGCGAGAGAAGGACGCTGGAAGGTGGCCCGTCTCGAAGGCGATCGCTCATCTCCACGAGATCGCCGGGCCTTCGAGCTACCGCCGCCTGGATGTCCATTTCGATCGGGCGGTCTATCCGGCCCTGAAGGATCGACTCCTGGTCGAGCTGCCCCAGAAGGCTCCGACCGAGTTGGCCGGTCGGCCGGTCGTTCGAACCCAGACGCTTTCGACCAACGACGGCTTCAAGTTCTTCGCCGATGATGGGTCGTGGCTCCTGGTCCGCTTCAGCGGTACGGAGCCTCTGGTTCGCGTGTATACGGAGGCGGTTTCGGCCGCCGCAGTGGACTCGAACCTGGCTGCGGGAGAGGCGATCGTCCGCGGATCTTGAGTCTGCCGGACGTGCTGGACCCGATCACAGGAGCACCGGCGAAGGTACTCCTCATGCTGCATCAACAACTACTGAAACAGCACCGCCCGCATCGGCTCGCAGCTGTACAGTGAGGGCCTAGCTGCCCGACATAGCCACCCCGTGGCCGGGCAGTGACCTCTTCGGGGCAATGCAGGGCGACGGAGGGTTACAGGCGATGCACAGTTCTCTCATTGGAAAAGTCGAAAAGGCGAACCGCTACGCCCGCGAGCTTGATCGAATCTCATTCGAAGAGCTCGCGGTCACGTTTAAGGGCGATAACGACACACACACGGTTCGACTTGACAGCGAAGCATGGCACTGCACTTGCCACTTCTTCGAGAGTTGGGGGTCTTGCGTTCACGTCCTTGCCCTGCAAAAAATCCTGGGCGTGATGCTCCCCGAGGCGGCGCAAGTATCCATTTTCACCGCTCAGCCGGCCGTCCCTGCCTGATACCGGCTAACATCCGAGCAGGCGATCTACTGGAGGTTGCTTCCCGCCGTCTTCGCGTGACCGTGAGACGGGGGTAACGTGAACCACCAAGGTGAACCTGTGAACTTCCGAAGAATGCGTGCCTTCGCGCTGGGTGCGGCAGCGACGGCCCTCCTCATGGCAGTGACCGCGTGCACCGCCGCCGCCCCAACCGACATCCGCATCTACACCACGGCCACGCCGGCTCCGACCGCTCGGCCGACGCCCGTGGCGACCCCCACGCCGATCCCGACGCCGACGCCCGTTCCAACCGATACGCCGGTTCCGGGATCGCCGACTCCTGTCCCGACGGCCAAGGCGACCCCTACCCAGAGCATCGGCCCCAAGGGCCCTGCGGGCGGCTGCTCAGGTGACGCCGACAAACAGGCCTTCTTCGCGGACGCAGCCAACAAGCTGCCGTTCTCCGTCTACTGCGCGGCGCTTCCCAGCGGCTGGCTCTTCGCCAGCGCGAACTACACGCTGCCCAGCGGCGGCGTGCTCAATGTCACGTACAAGGGGCCGGCTGGGGCTCAGATCGCCCTTCAGGAAGGTGCCTTTTGCATCACCAGCGCAAGCGACTGCTCCCCACATCTGAAGGTCCTTGGTACGGCCAAGTTTGGCGACCTGGCCGGCACGCTTGACACGCTGGGCTCGGGCTTTGTCGTCTATGTCGCTCCCGGCACCGCGCGTGGCTACACGGCGACGGGCACAGGGCTGACTCAAGGGGCGTTCTCGGGCATTGTGGTTGCGCTGGTGAAGGTCCCCAAGTCTTAGAGGATCTGCGACTCCCGTTCGCAGCGACAACAACGGCTTGGTCAGAATGGCCAAGCCCCAGGCGGAATCAGTCCGGCGCCGTGTCGGGCCGTCGCCTAAGGAGAAGGAGGGTACAAATGAACCGCCAATCGAGCTACTCCGCCCGGCTCGGCGTAGTGGTTCTCGCGACTGTGTTCGTCATAGCCGGCTGCAACACCGGAAGTCCCGTACCGACGGCGACTCAGGCAGGCCCGACCCCAACACCGACTACAGCCCCGCCCGCCACACCAACCGTCGCTCCGTCGGCAACAGCTGCGCCGGAAGCGTCCGCAACAGCTGCGCCGGAAGCGTCGGCAACAGCTGCGCCGGAAGCGTCGGCGTCGGCCGCTCCCTCGGCCAGTCCGGCCGCGTCGGCCACTCCCATCCCCGTGGCTGGGACTTGCACCGGAACGGCCGATCATCTGGCCTTCTTCGCGGATGCTGCGGCAAAGCTCCCCTTCGATGTCTACTGTGCCGTGCTGCCTGCCGGTTGGTGGCTCCAGACTGCGAAGTACGAGCAGCCTAACGGCGGGTTTGTCGTGGTCAGCTACAAGAACACGGCCGGTGCCACCGTCGAGATCAGTGAGGGCAACTTCTGCACCGTCGCTCCCTCGATCTGCTGGGCGGTCGTCTCTACCGTTGGGACGGCATCGTTCGGCCCCTTGCCCGGGACGCTCGTCGTCGCGAGCGCAACTCCCGTTTACGGCATCTATGTTGGCGCCAACACCACGCGCAGCTACGTGATCAAGGGCAGTGGGATGACCCAGGCCAAGTTCGTCGCGATCGCGGCGGCTCTCAGTAAGGTGCCCAAGGCGTAGGAGCTGCGGGCGAGCCGCAAGGGCGGTCGTCGCCCCGACTGCGATGTGAAAAGGCCGCGCGTGCCCGTAAGGGAGCGCGCGGCTTTTCTATTTGCGTGCCCTCGCTACTTGGCCGGCGGAGCCCCGGCTTCCGGCGGAACTCCGGCATCCGGTGCGCCCGGAAGCTTGGCACGAGCCATGCGATGGCGATCCAGGCCCGGCCGCGCATCAGGCGCCGCTGCCGAGTCCACTTCCTGATCGAGACCCGCCTGGGGGAGCCGTGGGACGCGTACGGGTCGTCTCTCGCGCTCTTCGACACGCCGCGCGGCGCGCAGGGCCACCGAGCCAGTGTCGTGGTTCCGGCCGAGGTAGTAGAAGAAGAACGAGGCGATGACCGCGGCGATGGGAATGCCAAAGATGGCGCCGGGGATACCCGCAAGCTTGGATCCGACCATGACCGAACCAAGAACCACCACGGGGTGGAGGCCAACCGCCTCCGCCATCAGTCGCGGCTGGATGACGTTCATCAGCACGAACCAGCCGGCGATCATGATGATCAACACGGGCAGCACGGCATTGGGCACGAAGAAGATCGCCACAAGCACGGGCGGCAGCCACGAAATGAACGGTCCGAAGAACGGGATGGCCTGCAGCACGCCGGACGAGGCGGCCGTGACCGGCATGTACGGCAGGCCCAGGAGCACGCTGGCGGCCATCGAGACGGCGGCGTAGATCACGCCTGAGAGAGCCTGCCCGCGCAGGAAGCCGCCGAAGGATCGAGCCACGCTGTGCTCGAGCAGCTTGGCTTGCTCGGTGTACGCGGGCGGAACGAGCCGGAAGAGGAAGCTGACTATCCGATCTCGATCAACTGCCATGTACAGCGACAGGAAGAACACGAAGAGCAGATTGCCGAATACGCCCATGCTGGCGACCGCGACGTCGCCGAGCGGCTTGGCCAGTGCGCCTGCGCCGCTCTTGAGGTTGGCCAGCAGGAGGTTGACCTGGTCGTAGAGGCTGATCTGGCTGCCGCCAACGGAGTTGAGCCAATCCTGCGCGGGCTTGAGCGTGTCGCGTAGATGCTGGCCGGACGGCCATTGGCTGACCAGGTTGTTGATCGATGTGTAGAGCTGCTGGGCTACCAGCAGGATGGCTGCGACCAACAGGCCGATGAGCAGGGCATAGACCAGGATGACGGCCAGTGCCCGCGGCAAACGCGGGAACAAATGGACCAGGGCGCTGGCGAGCGGACTGAGGATGAAGGCGAGCAGCCAGGCCAGGAAGAAGACCATGATCACGTCGCTGAAGTACGCGATCAAGCCGGTCACGTCGCTTAGGACTACGAAGGCCGCGGCGATCGTCCCCAGGATCACGAGAGCGGTCAGCCAGCGATGCAGGCGCGGAGTGAGGAAGTCTGCCATGGAAGGCTGGTCGGTCATCGTCGAGATGGTACGCCTCGGGACTTGCCTTGGGATGGCGACTAGCGCAGCCCCATTCGTTCTCGAACTTCCGCCATCGTAGCCTCGGCGATGGGGCGGATACGCTCGGCGCCCGCGTCCAGGATGCGGCCGAGCCGGACCGGATCAGCGATCAACTCGCGGTAGGTATCTCGAGCCGGGGCGTAGTGCTCGATGATCCGCTGGGCGAGCAGCTTCTTGGTGTCGACGCAGCCCGTCCGGGACGTTCGTTCGCCCTCCCAGATCTCCTCGTAATCGTCGCCGAAGTGGCGGTGCATCTGGCAGACGTTGCAGACCTGCGGCCGCCCCGGATCGGAGCGGAGGATTCGCTGCGTGTCCGTGACCATCGACATGATCTGCTTCCGGATCAGGTCCGGCTCGGCCAGGATCTCGATGGTGTTCCCTACCGACTTGCTCATCTTCTTGACGCCATCCGTGCCCACAACCACCGGAGCGTCCGTGTAGACGGCCTTCGGCTCCGGGAAGGTTTCGCCGTATCGGGCGTTGAAGGCGCGCACGATCTCGCGGCTCAGTTCCAGATGCGCCGCCTGGTCCCTTCCGACCGGCACGAGCGATGCCTTATAGATGACGATGTCGGCGGCCTGGAGAACCGGGTAGGTGAGGAGGCCGTGGTTGACGTCATCGGGTTGGTTGGCCCGCTTCTCCTTGTACGTCGGCGTGCGCAGCAGCCAGCCGACCGGCGTCACCGTGTTGAGGAGCCAGCACAGCTCGGTAACCTCGGGCCGGTGCGACTGCACGAAGAGCGTGCACTTGTCCGGATCGAGGCCCAGGGCGATCAGCGAAGCGGCCATCTCCAGCGTCCGGCGGCGCAGCACCTCCGGGTCGTGGGAGCTCGTGAGGGCGTGGTAGTCGACGATGCAGTAGATCGTCTCGAAGCCCTCGACGGCACCGCGGTTTTGGAGTGCGACGTAGTTGCGGATCGCACCGAGATCGTTGCCCAGATGCGTGACGCCGCTGGGCTGGATGCCGCTGAAGGCGCGGGGCTTGGCGGGCAGGCTCGAGGCGCGAGCGGCGGGCTTAGGAGCGGGGGCGTCGGTCGTCATGGCCGCGAGTGTAGCGGACTGCGCGAGAAGTCAGCGGAGGCATCCGATGAGTGAGGCTGCTTTGTGCTCGGTCTCCAGGTACTCGTCGGCCGGATCGGAATCCCACACGATTCCGCCGCCAACGCCGAACCTCAGCTCCTGCGCGTCGGCCCAGGCAGTCCGGATGACGATGCTCAGATCCATCTGGGACAGGTCATGACTAAACCAGCCCAGCGCTCCCGTGTATGGGCCGCGTGCGACTTCCTCCAGCTCTCCGATCAGGCCAATTGCGGCACGCTTGGGGCAACCGGTCACCGAGCCGCCGGGAAAGGTCGCCCGCAGCAATTCGTCCAGCGTGACATCCGGTCTGAGGCTGCCCGTCACCGTGGCCACCAGGTGCATGACTCGGGTGTAGCGTTCGAGCTCGGGGAATGCGGTTACGCGCACCGAGGGCACGGTGCAGACGCGCGTTAGATCGTTGCGGAGCAGGTCAACGATCATCGCCAGCTCGCTCCGATTCTTGACGCTGGTCAGCAGCCCGGCGGCCGCGGCCTGGTCCGCGGCGGAGTTGTCCCCCCGCGGCGCGGTGCCCTTGATGGGCCTCGTCGTAATGACTCCGGCGTCGATGTGGAGGAACGACTCGGGGCTGGCGCCGATCACGGCGAAGTCGGGCTCGACGATGATGGCCGAATGGGGAGCTGGATCGGCCGCGGCGAGGCACCGGCCGAACGACAGCAAGCTTCCTTCGTAGGCCCAGGCCTCCTGCCTCGTGAGATCGACCTGGTAGACATTGCCCAGGGCGATTTCCTCACGAATGCGCTCGACCTTCTGCCCGTAGCGTCCCGGCGTATCGGTGTCCCAGATCTTGTGGGCTCTGAACCCGCCTGGCCTCAGGAGGCTCGGCCTGCGTTCGACCGTGCGCTGCGCCACACGCACTCCCTCGTACAGCAGTGCCTGAGAGCGATCCCAGATTCTGACGCTGCCGTAGAGCACGAAACGGGAGTCCGGTAGGGCCAGCGCGGGCCGGCCCGGATTGCGGGGAGCGCCCACTCCAACGCCAAACCCGTAGCCGACGAAACCAACCAGATCCGGGCGGATCGGCGGCACTGTGCCTGAACGCTCAAAGTGGAGTGGGGTGAGGTCTGCCACGTCGACGACCGCCAGCGGATCCGTGGCAAGAACGACCCAGCGGCCTTCGCCGTGGAGCAGTGCGAAGGGGGTCGCGTCGGGCAGGTCGGGCAGACCGACGGCAGGGTAGACCGCAGGCCTGCACGTCCAGCTCTCAGAAACGTCCATGAACCGCGTTCCACAGAATCTTCGAGCCGCTCTCGGTCAGGAAGGAATCAGGGTGGAACTGCAGGCCGGCCATAGGCCAGCGGCGATGACGCAGTCCCATGACCAGCCCGTCCTCAGAGCGGGCGCACACGTCCATCCCAGCGGGGACCTCCGTCACACATAGCGAGTGATAGCGCCCGACCGTCAGCGGCGACGTCAGGCCCTCGAACAGCCCGAGCCCGTCGTGCGTCACTGCCGATGTCTTGCCGTGGACCGGCTCAGGGGCCGCCCCCACGCGGCCTCCGCACGCCACCGCAAGGACCTGAAGCCCGAGGCAGACACCCAGGATCGGCAGCCGTCCTCCCAGGTGCCTCGCGACGTCCAGGCACACACCCGCATCCTCGGGACGGCCGGGTCCCGGCGAGAGCACGATCATGCTCGGACCGAACGCCTCCACGGCTGCAAGGTCCAGCTCGTCCCGGCTGCGCACCACGACGCTTGCCCCGGCTTCAGTTAGGCCGTGCAAGATGTTGTAGGTGAAGGAATCGAAGTTGTCGATCAGCAGGATCGGTGTCACAGCGCGAGAAAGCTACCATCCGGCTAACCGGAAGCGCCCAGATGGACCGGCAGCCACTTCAGGCCGCGCCTCGGTTACCATTCCGGCACGACGCCCTAACGTCCGTCACCGTCGGCTGCGATGCCATGTCGGCCCCGCTGGCCCCAGTACCACGAGCCCATGCCCTCCGAGCAACGACCCGTACGTGTCGCGATCCTCGGTGTGGGCACCGTCGGCGCCGAGGTGGCCCGCGGCTTCCTCCGCAGCCCCGACCGGCGGATTGGCCCGGCCTGCGGCCGGATGCTGGAACTCGTCGCCATCGCCGACATGAACGTGCAAGGAGCGGTAGACCGTGGCCTGCCCCGCGACTTGATCCTGCGCGACGCCTCGTCCGTGATCCGCCGCGACGACGTGGACGTGATCGTGGAATTGCTCGGTGGCAACGAGCCGGCCCGGACGTTCATCGCCGATGCCCTGAAGGCGGGCAAGCCCGTCGTCACCGCCAACAAGTCGGTCCTCGCGTGCTTTGGCCTCGAGCTGGAAACGATCGCTCGGTCGAAGGCCGTGGCTCTGCGCTTTGAGGCGGCCGTCTGCGGCGGAACCCCCGTTCTCGACACTATCGCCCGCGGCCTGGCCGCCAACCACATCCGCCGGGTGCGGGGCATCGTCAACGGCAGCACCAACTTCATCCTGACCGAGATGATGCAGGCCAAGCGGACCTACGAAGAGGTCCTCGCCGCGGCCCAGGCCCAGGGCTACGCCGAGCGCGATCCCAGCGCCGATGTCGAAGGTCATGACGCTGCCAACAAGCTGGCCGTCCTGACCCGCCTCGCCTTTGGGGCGTGGCCGGAGATCGACTCGATCATTGCCAGCCCGCCGTCCCTGCGCGGCGACGGCAAACCCGGCATCACGGGTATTTCGTCCACCGACGTCGCCGGCGCCGTGGCTCTGGGCCTCGCCATTCGCCTCGTGGCCACGGCCAGTACGCCTGGAACGGCTGAACCGCACTTCGGCCTGGCCGGTTCCGTCGTGGCCTCGGCCGTGCCGGTTGGGACCCCGCTCGGCAGAACCGACGGCGTTCTCAACCGCCTCGAGGTCGATGCCGATCCGGTCGGGCGGGTCAGCTTTGAGGGGCCCGGCGCCGGAGGTTCGGCCACCAGCAGCGCCGTGCTGGCGGACCTGCTCGAAGTCGTCCGGAGCGGCCTCAGCACGTGGGCGGATCTGCCGCCCGCGGCTCCGCAGCTCGTCACCCTGGCCGATGATCGCGCCACGGTGCGCCGGCCGTGGTACGTCTGCCTGCCGGGCGTTCTCCCGGACGAGGTCCCCGGCCGTCTCGCCGAGGAAGTGGCCGCCCCGCCGCCCTCGAGCGTGCCGCGGCATCGCAGCCGCGCCTGGGTCGCGGTCCAAACCCGGCCGATGCCCCTGGCCGAGGTCCGCGAGGCCATCGCGCCGCTCATCTCAGACGACCGCGACGTGCCCATCTACCCGATCCTGACCTCGTAGCCGGAGATCATCAGAGTGTCCACATCACCCGCCAACGGCCCGATCGTCGCCCGATACCCAGCCCGGCCGCGCCTGATCGAGCGCTATCGTGAGTTCCTGCCCGTCACCGACGCGACTCCGATCATCACCCTCGGCGAGGGCTTCACGCCGCTCGTTCGGATCGACCACATCGGCCAGCGCATCGGTCTGCCGAACCTGTACGTGAAGTACGAGGGCACGAACCCGACTGGCTCCTTCAAGGACCGGGGCATGGTGATGGCCATCTCCAAAGCCGTCGAGGAGGGCGCGAAGGCGGTCATCTGCGCCTCCACCGGGAATACCTCGGCCTCGGCTGCCGCATACGGGGCGGTTGCCGGGTTGGAAGTGATCGTCGTTCTGCCGAAAGGCAAGATCGCGCTGGGCAAGCTGATCCAGGCGATCGTGGCGGGGGCCAAGGTCATCGCCGTGGAGGGCAACTTCGACGAGGCGCTGCGCGTCGTCCGCGAGATGGCGGAACAGAAGGAGCGTCCGGTCACTCTCGTCAACCACCTCAACCCGTACCGGATCGACGGCCAGACCACGGCCGCCTTCGAGATCTGCGACGACCTGGGCAAGGCACCCGACATCCTGGCGCTCCCGGTCGGCAATGCCGGCAACATCACCGCCTACTGGGCAGGCTTCAATAAGTACGAAGCCGCCGGGCACATCAGCGCCAAGCCGAAGATGTACGGGTTCCAGGCGGCCGGCTCCGCACCGATCGTGCTGGGCCACCCGATCGAGCACCCGGAGACGATTGCCACGGCCATCCGCATCGGCAATCCCGCGAGTTGGAGGCGGGCCGAGGCCGCGCGCGACGAGTCCGGTGGACTCATCGAGTCGGTCACGGACGATGAGATCCTGGCGGCGTATCGCGAACTGGCCGCGACCCAGGGAATCTTCTGCGAGCCTTCTTCGGCGGCGAGCCTTGCGGGGATTTGCAAGCTCGCGGCGGCGGGGCGGATCGACCGAGACGCGACCGTCGTCTGCGTCCTGACCGGCCACGGCCTCAAGGATCCGGAAACGGCGGAGCGAACGGCCGGCGGCCCCGGCGCGATCATCGAATCGGCGCCGACCACGGCCGGCGTCATGCGCGCCCTCGGCTGGTAGGTCGTCGCGGCTCGGGCGGCGGCCGGGCGGCGGCCGGGCGGCGGCTCGGGCGGCGGATCGAGAGGCGGCCGGGCGGCGGATCGAGAGGCGGCCGGGCGGCGGAGGCCGCTCGTCGAGGCCCCGGCGACCACGGCCGATCCAGGCGCAACCGGCCCTGTGCACGACGGGAATACGCTCAGTTCGACCGACCACATGCGGGCTCCGTGCCCAGACGCTCGGGCAGGAATAGCCGCCTGGGGCTACTCGCGGCAAAGGCGACGAATCCTATCGGGCCGTAGATCGGGGCATCTCGTCCAACTTGCCTCACCAGAGAGTTGGCGCAGACGGGACGGCAACGGCCGGCCCCGAATCGGTCATCGGCCGCTCGTCGAGCCTGCCCTTGAGCGTGCCTCCTGCGCGCTGACGGTCTCCCGCCGTCTTACACCCGCCGCACGGCCGCGATCGGATGGCTAACTCTCACTCCGGGCAAGTTGGACCAGAAGGCAACGCCGCGCACTGACGGATCGGGCCGGCCGAGCGCGAATCTCCGAGATTCGAGCCCCTAGTCGCCGCCTCCTGTCGAGTGTCCCGATGAGCTCGCCCTTACCCACGATGGCGGTCTTGAGGTCGATCGCCACAAGCGAGCCACCTTCGCTGTCGCCGCGAAGAGCTGGAAACGGCGACACGCACCCGGCCTCGGTCGCGTCAGTCGACCTTTCGCAGTGTGACGACCTGTGTCAATGGCCATCCGAATCTGCCCACGGGCGGCCACTGAACCTGCCCATTAGCGGACATTGAATCTGCCCGTTTGGGCGGCCAGGTCAGGGGGCCCTAGTGTCCCGATGCGCTTGTTTCTGGACGGTTCGTCCGGTGACGAGCAAACAGGGCCAACGAGTGGGCAACCGCTCTGTTTCCTCGGGATCGGGACACTAGCCCGACACGCCCCCGGGACGAAGATCCCCCGCGTCTACGGCTAGCGATCGAGCCTCAGCGCCACTCGCCTGATCTCCTCGACGGTCATGGGAGCCTCTCGCACACTAGGAAATGTCGTGGACCCACTCCGCGCCCCCCGACAACGCGGCTCCAGGGAGACCCATTGCTCTGATTCCAGAACCCCGGTCGGGCGTCCCTACCCCGCGTTGAAGATCTTCGCGGATATGCCTCCAAGGATGATCTCGACCGCAATCATCTGGTTGCCCAGGATGATGACCGTAACGTCGTCGGCTGGATAGCGCGCCTCAATCGATGTG
>CABEBU010000076.1_pt1 | contig 18727 bp, 15 predicted proteins | sample 3132691 | NCBI WGS metagenome assembly CABEBU01 (sample SAMEA5534346, study PRJEB31848) | metagenome | biome: tundra; feature: field; material: soil | place: USA | collected 2013-05 | depth 0.45 m | reverse complement strand
GACCTTTGATTCCTCGGTACACCCTGCCCGAAATGGGTGCCATCTGGACCGACCAGGCCCGCTTCGAGGGCATGCTCAGAGTCGAGATCGCCGTGGCTCGGGCGGAGGTTTCCCGTGGCATGGTTCCGGCGGAGGCCGTGCGGGCCATCGAAGCGCGCGCCGTCGTCGATGTCGAGCGGATCGCCGAGATCGAGAAGACCACCGACCACGACGTCATCGCCTTCGTCAGCCAGCTCGCCGAGAAGGTTGGCGAAGAGGGCCGCTTCTTGCACCTCGGCCTGACCAGCAGCGACGTCGTCGACACCGGACTGGCCCTCCAGCTTCAGGCCGCCGGGGCCCGGCTCGTCGCCGACTGCGACGCGCTGGTGGAGACGCTGGTGAACCGGGCTCGGGCCGAGGCCGGCACGGTGATGATGGGCCGGACCCATTCGGTCCATGCCGAACCCACGACGATGGGCATGAAGATCGCCGGTTGGGCCTTCGAGATCGCCCGCGATCGAGTCCGCCTTGCCGCCGCCGTCGATGATTCGGCAACCGGCAAGATTTCTGGGCCGGTTGGCACCTACAGCCACCTCGAACCGGATCTGGAGGAGGAAGTGCTGGCCGCGCTCGGTCTGCACCGCGACCCAATCTCCACGCAGATCGTTCAGCGCGATCGCCACGCCGCGTTCATCGCCGCCATCGCGATCACCGGGGGCAGCCTGGAGCGCATCGCCACGGAGGTCCGCAACCTCCAGCACACGGAAATCGGCGAGCTGATGGAGCCGTTCCGGGCCGGTCAGAAGGGCAGCTCGGCAATGCCCCACAAGCGCAACCCGATCCTGTCCGAGCGAATCGCGGGTCTGGCACGGCTGCTGCGCGGCTACGCTGTGACGGCCCTGGAGAATCAGCCGCTCTGGCACGAGCGCGACATCAGCCACTCGTCGGCTGAACGAGTTCTCCTCCCGGACGCCACGATCCTGCTCGACTACATGCTGGTGAAGACCCGCGGCCTGGTGGAGCGGCTGGTCATCCGGCCGGAGCGGATGCGCGAGAACATCGAGCGTGGCCTGGGCCTCCACTACAGCAGCCGCGTGTTGCTCGCCCTCGTGGAGCAGGCCGGCCTGTCCCGTGAAGAGGCGTACGCTGTGGTCCAGCGGAATTCGCTGCGTGCCGCCGACGAACGCCGCCAGCTGCGCGAGTTGCTCGCCGCCGATCCCGATGTCGCCTCTCGTCTCTCTGACGAAGCGCTCGCCGCCTGCTTCGACGAAAGCCATTTCCTGCGGAACGTGGCTACCTCTATCGCCCGCCTGGACACGCTGACTCCGACCGGCGGCCCGGCCCGAAAGGAGACCGACGATGCCGCTCTCTGAGGCCACCAATCCAGGCGACCCACGTGCCGCCGGGCGCAGACTCGCGGCTGGCGGTTTCGTCCGATCGGGCAAGGTTCGCGACCTGTTCGAGGTTGGCGATCGTCTGCTGCTCGTCGCCAGCGATCGGTTGTCCGCGTTCGACGTGGTTCTGCCGACGCCGATCCCCGACAAGGGCCGCGTCCTGACCGGCATCTCGCGCTTCTGGTTCGAGCGGACGAGCGACATCATCCCGAACCATCTGCTGGGCACTGTCCCGGCCGAACTTCCGGCCGGATTCACCGACGACGCCGGCCGGCGGGAGTTGCGTGGGCGGATGATGCTCTGCCGCCGAGCGCGGGTTCTGCCTGTTGAGGTGATCGTCCGCGGCTATGTCGCCGGCTCCGGCTGGAAGGACTACAAGCGCAGCGGCGCGATCTGCGGCATCAAGCTTCCTGAAGGCCTGCGCGAGTCCGATCGGCTCCCGGCGCCAATCTTCACTCCGTCGACGAAGGCCGAGGTCGGGCACGATGAGAACATCGGCTTCGACGCCGCTGTCGAACTCGTAGGTGGCGAGATGGCCGAGCGTGTCCGCGACGTAGCTCTACGGCTGTATCGCCGCGGCGCCGAGATCGCCGAGAAGGCCGGCATCCTGCTGGCGGACACCAAGTTCGAGCTTGGGACGGCGCTGGATTCCGGCGAAATGATTCTCATTGATGAAGTCTTGACGCCCGACTCCAGCCGCTTCTGGGACGCCGCGGCCTATGAGCCCGGTCGTGCCCAGGCCAGTTATGACAAGCAGCCAATCCGAGACTGGCTCGAAACCCAGCCGTGGAACAAGACCTACCCGGGACCAGAGCTTCCGGCGGAGATCGTCAGCGGCACACGGGCGCGCTACGTAGCCGCGTTCGAGCGGATTACCGGAGCCAGCTTCCAACGCTACCTGCAGGAGGACGTGGTCGCCCCATGAGCGATTTTCGGTACGCCGTCAACGTGCTGCCCAAGTCGGGCATCCTCGATCCTCAGGGTCGGGCAGTCGAGCTGAGTCTGCCCCACCTCCACGTCACAAATGTCTCCAAGGTGCGCATCGGCCGCCGGGCCGAGTTGACCGTGACTGCCGAGTCAGAGGCCGAAGCCCGCGCCGTCGTTGACGGCCTGGCCAAGGAGCTGCTCAGCAACCCGTTGATCGAGGCCTACACGCTGGAGCTTCTGGTGCCGCAGCCGTGAGGATCGGAGTCGTCACATTCCCGGGCTCCAATTCGGACGTTGACTCGCTCAACGCCCTTGCCGTTGCCGGCGTGGAGCCAGTTTCGCTGTGGCATGAGTCGCCCGATCTGAAGGGCGTCTCGGGCGTCATCCTTCCGGGCGGCTTTGCCTACGGCGACTACATTCGAGCCGGCGTGATTGCCCGTTTCTCGCCGGTCATGGGCGGTGTGAAGGAGTTCGCGGCGGCGGGTGGCCTGGTTCTGGGCATCTGCAACGGCTTCCAGGTCCTGGCGGAGGCCGGGCTCGTCCCGGGCGCGTTGCTGCGCAATCGTTCGCTGCGTTTTGCCGGTCGCCTCGTCAACATCAAGCCCGATCGGCTCGACTCGCCGTTCACCCGCTCGGCAACAGGTGCGCCGATGCGCGTCCCGGTCGCCCACGGTGAGGGCTGCTACTACGCCGACGAGGCCATGCTCGACGAACTGGAGGCGAACGGCCAGGTGCTCTTCCGCTACGTCCACGAAGACGGCACCCCCGCACTCGATCCCGATGAGCCGGCAAACCCGAATGGCTCCCTGCGCGCCATCGCCGGTGTATGCAACTCGGCCGGCAATGTGGCCGGACTGATGCCACATCCGGAGCGCATGTCCGAGGTGATTCTGGGAACGGACGGGGGCATGCAGGTTGTCCGCTCTCTGATCGAGAGCGCGAGGGAGTGGGAGGCGGGGCGATGAGTGACGAGTTACGAGCGGACGGCGCCGCCGAGAACGTGGAGACCGCAGTTTCGGCGACAGCCGAAACTGCCAAGGTGACGACGGCAGAGCCGTCGGTCACCCCCGGACTACCCGCCCCGGCAGCAAAGAAGATGGTGGAGGCCGGGCGATGACGGACGAGCTGCGAGCGGACGGCGCCGCCGAGAGTACCGCCACCACAGCCGCGACTTCCGCCGCGGCTGTTAAGGCCACGGCGCCGCCGCCGCCGATGGCCCCCCTTCATCGCCAGCTTGGCCTCACCGACGACGAACTCGACGTCATCCGGCAGAAGCTCGGCCGCGACCCAAACCACACCGAGCTGGCCATGTTCAGCGTCATGTGGAGCGAGCACTGCTCCTACAAGAGTTCCAAGCCGCTCCTCAAGACCCTCCCGACACGCGGCAACGGCATCCTGGCCGGCGTCGGCGACAACGCCGGCGTGGTCCGGATCGGTGACGGGCTGGCGGTCGCGTTCAAGATCGAGAGCCACAACCACCCGTCCGCGGTGGAGCCGTACCAGGGCGCCGCGACGGGCGTCGGTGGCATCCTGCGCGACATCTTCACCATGGGCGCGCGACCGATCGCCGTCCTGGACGCTCTCCGTTTCGGCGACCCGACGGATCAACGCACGCGCCACCTCGTTGACGGCATCGTCCGCGGCGTGGGTGGTTACGGCAACTGCGTCGGCGTCCCCACGGTCGGTGGCGAGCTGGTCTTCGACCCTTCCTACCAGGGCAACCCGCTGGTCAACGTCATGGCCATCGGCCTGCTCGAGGAGCGGATGCTGATCCTGGCCGAGGCGCCCGGGCCCGGCAACTACGTGGTCCTATTCGGCTCAACGACCGGCCGTGACGGCATCGGCGGAGCCAGTGTCCTCGCTTCGGCGACCTTTGCCGACAGCGACCCGAACAAGCGGCCCACGGTCCAGGTGGGCGATCCATTCGCGGAGAAGCTGCTCATCGAGGCCAGCCTTGAGCTGATCGACCGCCGCCTAGTCGAGGGCATCCAGGATCTCGGCGCCGCCGGCATCGTGTGCGCCACCTCCGAGTCGGCCGATAAGGCCGGTACCGGCATTCTTCTGGACCTGGACGCGATCCCGCGGCGCGAGCCGGGCATGGCGCCCTGGGAGGTGATGATCTCCGAGTCCCAGGAGCGAATGCTGGCCACGTGCCGACCGGAGAACTACCCGGCTGTGCGTGAGGTCTGCGAGCGCTGGGGAATCCCGATCGCGCTGGTCGGCCGCGTCACCACCGATGGCGACATCACGGTCATCGAGGGTGGCATCGGGCCGGACGGCCTGGCCAATCCCGGCGCGAAGGAAGTCGCGCGCGTGCCTGCGAAGGCGCTCACGAGCGAGGCAATCGTCCACAACCGTCTGGCGACGCCCCCGACGCGACGCCGACAGGCGCCAGCGCCTGGCGTTCCGCTGACCGCCCACGACGGGCTGCCCGAACGGGGCATGGATCCGGCCGCCGTCCTGGTCGCGCTGCTCGGCAGTGCCAACCTCTCTAGCCGTCGCTGGGTGTACGAGCAGTACGACTCCTCCGTCCAGAGCAACACCCTCGAGTGGCCGGGCCACGGCGCCGCCGTGCTCCGGGTCAAGGGCACCACGAAGGCTCTGGTGGCGACGACCGACGGCAACCAGTCGGTCAGCACCGTTGACCCGTATCTGGGCGCCCAGATGTCCGTAGCCGAGGCCACTCGCAACGTAAGCATCACGGGAGCCCGACCGCTCGGCATCACCAACTGCCTCAACTACGGCAACCCGGAACGGCCGGAGGCCTTCTGGCAGCTTCAAGAGGCGGTCCGGGGTTTGGGCGACGCTTGCCGCAGCCTCAGCCTTCCCGTTACCGGAGGCAATGTTTCGCTTTACAACGAGTACCCGGGCGGAGCCATCTCGCCGACGCCCGAGATCGGCGTCGTCGGTCTACTCGAGGACATCTCGGTCCTGGTCCGGCCGCCGTTCACTACGGAGGGCGATGCCGTCGTCCTGATCGGGCAGACCACGCCGGGCATGGCCGGTTCCGCGTACGCGGCCCTGGCCGGACACTCCGAGGAGGATTTGCCGCCCGGCATGGACATGGACCGAGAGGCTGCCCTGCAGTCGTTCATCCGCGAGGCCATCGGCCGGAACCTCGTGGCCTCGGCCCAGGATGTCTCGGGGGGCGGCCTGGCCGTTGCGATCGCCGAGTGCTGCATGTGGAGCGGTCTGGGCGCCAAGCTCCGTCTCGGCGTCTCGGGCTCGCCGGCTATCGAACTCTTCGGCGAGAGCCCCAGCCGGCTCGTGCTGTCGTCCCGACCGCGCCACGCCGCTGCGATCGAGTTGCTCGCCCGCCAGTTCGGGCTGCACTCGGAGATCCTGGGTACGGTCGGCGGCGAACGGCTCCGGATCGAGCTCACGGGGCAGGGTGCGACGGGCGCGGCTGAAGAGCGCGGTTCTCGCGTCGCCGACGCACTCGACGTGTCCCTGACAAACCTGCGTCACGTTTGGGACCACGGCCTGGCCCGCGCCCTCGGCGTGGAGCCCGGGCCGGGACACGGATCGGAGGCGGTCCAGACTGCCTCTTCGGGCGAGGCTCCTGCGGGCGAGGGAGTCTAGCTGTGTGCGGCATCTTCGGCGCGGTGATGCCCGGCGCAGATGCCGCGGGAATTGCCGCACTCGGAGTCTTCTCGCTCCAGCACCGCGGTCAGGAATCGGCCGGTATCGCGGTCAGCGACGGCGAGCAGCTGATGCTGTACAAGGACCTGGGCCTCATCGCCCAGGTCCTCGACGAGCGCCGCCTGCCGAGCCTGCGCGGTTCGCTTGCCATCGCCCACTGCCGCTACTCCACAACCGGCTCGACGGTCTGGGAGAACGCCCAGCCGACGTTCCGACTAGGTCGCGGTCGGGCGCTGGCGATCGGTCACAACGGCAACCTGGTCAACACCCGTGAGCTGCTCTCGCACCTGGAGGGCGGCAAGTCCCGGCTTTCGGCCACGACGGACACCGAACTGCTGACGGCCCTTCTGGCTGACGACCCGTCCGGCGACACGGTGGAGGCTCTCAAGCGGGTTCTGCCATTGGTGAAGGGCGCCTACTCACTGGCCATCCTCGACGAGAAGCACGTCATCGGTGTTCGCGATCCGTTCGGCTTCCGGCCTCTGGTCCTGGGTCGGCTGGACCCGGCTGAGGATGATCCGGAGGGCACGCATTCCGGCGGCTGGCTCATCAGCTCCGAATCGGCCGCCATCGAAGTCGCGGGCGGAGTGGTCATCAGAGATGTCGAGCCCGGCGAGATCGTCATCCTCGAACAGGGCAAAGATCCAGTCTCGGTCAGGTTCGCCGAGGGCCACGAGAAACTGTGTGTCTTCGAGTTGATCTACTTCGGTCGGCCCGACTCATACATGATGGGCCGCAACCTGTACGAATCGCGGCGCCGCATGGGTGTGGCCCTCGCCTCAGAGGCACCCGTCGACGCGGACATCGTGATGCCGGTGCCAGATACAGGCGCGCCGGCGGCCGCCGGATATGCCGAGGGCTCGGGGCTGCCGTATCGCGAGGGCATGGTTCGCAACCGCTACTCGGGCCGCACCTTCATTCAGCCCTCCCAGGCCATGCGCCAGCGTGGCGTCACCGTCAAGCTGAGCCCGCTGCGCGAGGTGGTAGCCGGCAAGCGGCTGATCGTCGTGGACGACTCGATCGTTCGCGGCACCACAACCCGCCAGATCGTGGCTTTGCTGCGCAAGGCGGGCGCGACCGAGGTCCACCTCCGCATTAGCTCGCCGCCGATCCACCATCCATGCTTCTACGGCATCGACACCCAGATCGAGACAGAGCTCATCGCTTCCACTCATTCTGTCGAGGAGATCCGCGAGTTCCTCGGCGCAGATTCGCTCAGCTACCTCTCGATTGCGGGCGTGCTTCAGGGGCTTGACTTACCGTACGACCGCTTCTGCTTCGCCTGTTTTGACGGGCAATATCCGGTCCCGGTCCCGTACGACACCACCCGCCACAAGTTCGTTCTGGAGGACGCCGAGGGGGAGCCGGTGTCGCAAGGCGAGGCCGAGGCTATCGCCAGAAGCAAGTCACATGAGTGAGGGCGGGGGCATCCGAGGCGCGGCTCAAGGCGCCAAGGGCGGCGGTGCCAAGCAGGGTGGCGCCTGGGAGGCGTATCGCAACTCCGGCGTCGATATCGATGCCGGTGAGCGAGCCGTAGAGCTGATGCGCGCCTCAGTGGCGGCGACGCGGCGACCGGAAGTGATCGGCGGCCTGGGCGGATTCGCTTCGGCGATGGCCCTGCCGCCGGGGATGCGTGAGCCGGTCCTCGTCAGCTCCACGGATGGCGTTGGCACGAAGACGGCGATCGCCATGGCCCTCGGCCGTTACGACACGATCGGCCACGACCTCGTGGCGATGTGCGCCGACGACCTGGTCTGCGCAGGGGCGGAGCCGCTTTTCTTCCTGGACTACATCGCCGTTGGTCGCATCTTCCCGGAGCGGGTGGCGGAGATGGTCGCTTCCGTTGCCGATGGCTGCACCCTGGCCGGTTGTTCGCTGATCGGCGGCGAGACGGCCGAACACCCTGGGCTTATGAAGCCCGACGATTTCGACCTGGCCGGCTTCTGCGTCGGCGTGGTTGAGCGCGACCGATTGCTCGACGACACGGCGGCCCGCGCCGGGGACGCACTGATCGGCATCGGCTCCAGCGGCCTGCACAGCAACGGTTTCTCGCTGGTGCGGCGGATCGTGGCCGAGGCGGATCTGGACCTCGGCGAGGGTTACGCCGAGTTGCTGGGCCGCATCCTGGGCCCGGCCACTCCGCCCGAGCCAGAGACGCTGCCGCTCAGCCTGGGCGAGGTTCTGCTGACGCCGACTCGCATCTATTCGAAGGCGATTCTGAGCCTGCGCCGGCGGCTGGACGAGACAGGTTCGGAGTTACGCGGCGTCTCCCACATAACTGGTGGCGGGCTGCCCGGCAACGTGCCGCGCGTGCTTCCCGAGGGGCTGGCTGCCCGCGTCAACCCGGTGGCGTGGCCGATGCCGTCGATCATGCGGCTCATGGGCGCCCTCGGCAGCCTGTCCGGGGCGGAGCTTCGGTCAACCTTCAACGGCGGGTTGGGCATGGTCGCCGTCGTACCATCCGACGCCGTCGAGACGGCGCTTGCGAGCCTGGCGGAGGACGGCCTGCCGGCCTGGCCGATCGGCCTGGTGGTGACAGTCGACGCGTCGGGCGCGCGGTATTCGGAGATCTAGCGAGTAGCGGCTCGGGCTGGGTTCCAGCGGAGTTCTGGGCGGAGTGGAGCGGCCCCAGTGGGCTGATGGAGGAGGAGCGGCGTGACACACAGGATCGCGGTAGGCGTTTCGGGAACCGGCAGCAACCTGCGTGCTCTGCACGCCGTCGCGTCGCGCGGCGCGATCGACGCCGAGATAGCCCTGGTCTTCGCCGATCGTCCGTGCGCGGCCCTGGACTGGGCGGTGGAGCAAGGGATCGACACCTTGCTCGTTCCGATGCCGAAGTTGAGCGAGGTCGAAGGGCGGGCGGCGGCCAACGAGATCCTGGCCGAGTCACTTGCGGCCGTTGGTCCCGAGCTGATCGTCCTGGCCGGCTTCATGAGGGTCCTGGGGCCCAAGGCTCTCGGCGGCCTGACCTGCCCGATCATCAATCTTCACCCGGCGCTTCTGCCCGCGTTTCCCGGGGCGCACGCTGTCCGTGACGCCCTCAATGCCGGCGTCAAGGTCACGGGCGTCACCGTCCATTTCGTCGACGACTCACTCGATTCGGGCCCGATCATTCTCCAGGACTCGGTCCCGGTCCTGACCGGCGACACCGAGGAGACGCTCTTCGAACGCATCCACGCGGTCGAGCACAGGCTCCTGCCGCGAGCTGTAGGGCTCGCGCTGGCGGGCGCATTGGCGATCGAGCCCCACGGCCGAACCGTTCTTATCGACACCGCCAAGGCGGCCGAAAGAATGCCGGTGCCGAAGCGGGCGCTTCTTTCGGTCTCCGACAAGACCGGTCTGGCCGAGTTCGGAGCCGGACTGGTTCGTCTGGGCTTCGAGCTTGTTTCGACCGGCGGCACGGCCCGGGCGTTGCGCGAGGCGGGGCTCCCGGTCACGGACGTCGCCGCAATCACGGGCTTCCCCGAAATGCTCGACGGGCGGGTCAAGACGCTTCACCCGAGGGTCCACGGCGGAATCCTGGCCGATAGCCGACTTTCATCGCATCGTGAGCAGCTGGCGGCAGCGGCCATCGATCCATTCGCGCTGGTGGTGGTCAATCTCTATCCGTTCGCCGCCGCGGCCGAGAAGCCGGGCATCTCGTTCGACGCCCTGGTCGAGGAGATCGACATCGGTGGGCCATCGATGGTTCGGGCGGCGGCCAAGAACCATGCCTCCGTGGCCATCGTGACGTCGCCCGCTCGCTACGCGGCAGTGCTCGGGGAGCTGGAGAAGACTGGTGCGGTGGGGGAGGGGCTGCGCTCGGCCCTGGCCGTCGAGGCGTTCCGGCACACCGGCGCCTACGACGCCCGGATCGCCGCAGAGCTGCCCGGTCGAATGGCCGCGGCCGGCGTAGCGCTCCCGGACGAGCCCGGGCTGCCCGGCTCGGCGGACTCGTACCCACCGACGCTGGTCGTGGGTCTGGAGAAGGTTGAGACGCTGCGCTACGGCGAGAACCCGCACCAGCAGGCGGCCCGCTACCGCCGCGCCGGGACGAGCAAGTGGGCCGGACCGTTCGCTCTCGGCGGCACGATCCTGCAGGGCAAGGCCTTGAGCTACAACAACGTTTTGGACGCATCGGGCGCCGACGCCATCGCCCGTCAGCTGCGCGGCCCGGCCTGCGTCGTCGTCAAGCACACCAATCCGTGCGGCGCAGCGGAAAGGGCCACTCTCGTCGAAGCGTGGCAGGCGGCCCTGGCCGGCGATCCCGTCTCCGCGTACGGCGGCGTCGTGGCGCTGACCCGCGAGGTGGATGCTGCCACCGCTGAGGGGCTGGCGGGGATCTTCCTGGAAGTGATCGTTGCGCCGTCCTACTCACCGGAGGCGCTGGCGATACTGGCCCGCAAAACGAACCTACGGCTGCTGGAGGATCGGGTCTTGGGGAGTGCGGAGGCCGCGCCTGCGCCGGACCCGCTCGGCTCCATCCGCGTGGCCGGCGGCGGCGTGCTGGTCACGGCCGCGGATGTTCTTCCGGACGACCCCGCGACGTGGAAGCTGGCCACGACTCGCGCCCCGTCGGAGCGCGAGTTGCGCGACCTGGATCTGGCCTGGCGGTTGTGCCGGGGCGTGGTCTCGAACGCGATCGTCTTGGTCAAGGACGGAATGGAGATCGGTCTCGGCTCGGGCCAGACGAGCCGTGTCGACGCCGCCCGCCAGGCCGTGGCCAAAGCCATTGCGTTCCACGGCGCGGACGCGTTGAAGGGCGCCGCGTGTGGCTCGGATGCGTTCTACCCGTTCCCGGATGCGGTCCAGGTCTGCCTGGACGCGGGCGTGACCGCGTTCGCCCAGCCGGGAGGCTCGATTCGCGACGCGGAGGTTCTGGCGGTCGCGGAGGCTGCGGGCGCCGCGATGGTGATCACCGGCGTGCGCCACTTCCGTCACTAAGCGGCGCGCGGCACGGTGCCGCTCTCGCCACTTGATCGTCTTGCGCCCGTCTTCGTCCGGGATCGCCTTCAGCGCCTCGCGTGCCTTGGCGATCCAACGCCGGGATTCGTCGCGGTTGCCGGCGACCGAGTATGCCCGGGCCAGCGCCTCGTAGTCCGCGGCTTCGTCCCAATGTTTGCCGCCGCCGAAGTCCGTTAGCAACATCTCGTCGTCCTGCTCCGGCCGGCTGGGCCACCGGGTCAATACCGCTGTGTCGTTGCCTGATACCATCGAGTGCCATGAGCCCTGCAGATCGCTACTACATCACGACTGCCATCGCTTACGCGAACAACAAGCCCGGCCTGCACACGCTCTACGAGGTGATCGGCGCCGACGTGATTGCGCGCTGGCATCGGATGAAGGGCGACGAGACGCGATTCCTCACCGGCACGGACGAGCATTCGGTCAACATCGCCCAACGGGCGACCGAGCTAGGCAAGACACCGGAGCAGTTCGTCGACGAGATGGTGGCGCTATTCCGGGAGGCAGAGGGTGCCCTCGGGATCGCACCGGACCGCTTCATCCGAACCAGGGATCCCGATCACCAGCGGGCCGTCCACGAGTTCATCCGGCGCGCGTACGCCAAAGGCGACCTGTATCTAGGGTCGTACGAAGGCTGGTACTGTCCGAATGAAGGCTTCGTCCCAAAGACCCAGCTCGTCGAGGACGCCGCCGGTACACATTGCGCCAACCATCCAAACATCGCGCTCCAATGGCTCGCCGAGCGGAACTGGTTCTTCCGACTTTCGAAGTATCAGGATGCCCTCGAGCGCTACTACGCGGAGCACCCGGAATGGGTCCAGCCGGAGTACCGCAAGAACGAGATGCTCGGGTTCATGGCCCAGGGACTCGAGGATTTCTCGTTCAGTCGAGCCGGCGCGACGTGGGGCATGCCGTTCCCGATCATGTCGGATGGGTCCTCGTCCCAGCGGCCCGACGGGTCGTGGGATCCCGCGGCCGGAACGGTTTACGTCTGGCCCGACGCCCTGATCAACTACGTCACGGGCGCCGGCTTCCCGGACGATCCGGACTCATTCGCAAAGTGGTGGCCGGCCGACCTCCACGTCATAGGCAAGGACATCAATCGGCTCCACACGATCATGTGGCCGGCCATGCTCATGAGTGCGGACCTGCCTCTGCCGCGCCGCGTCTGGGTCCACGGCTGGCTGCTTGCCCAGGGCGAGCGCATGAGCAAGAGCCTCGGCAACTTCCTCGATCCGGTGGATGTCGTGCGGACGCTCGGGGCAGACGGGACTCGATACGTGACTCTGCGGGAGGTTCCATTTGATCGAGACGCGGACGTCAGCTGGGATTCCTTCGTTCGTCGGTACAACGCGGACCTGGCGAACAACTTTGGGAACCTGTTGAACCGTACCGTCTCGATGGTCAATCGCTATTTGGACGGCGAGCGGCCCGCAGCTAGCGAGGGCGGATCGCTGCGAGTCTCCTGGATGAACCAGTCGGGCCGGTACTTCGATCATGTCGAACGCTGCTTGCTTCACGACGCACTCGCGGATCTCTGGGAGTTCGTGGATTCGGCCAACCGGCTGGTCGATCTCGAGCAGCCGTGGACGCTGGCCAAGGCGATGAAGGTCGGCGACGAGGAGTCCGGGACGCGACTTCGCGGCGTGTTGGGCGATCTCGTCGAGGCGTGCCGGCTCATCGGGTTGGCTGTGGCCCCGTTCATGCCGACCGCCGCGCCGCGCGTTCTAGCCCAGCTCGGCTACGAATTTACCTACAGACCCGACGGCAACGGCGGTCCGGCTTTGCTCGATGAGCTTCAGTGGGGCGCTCACGCTGCCGAATCCGGCCGTTTGGCTGCCGCGCAACCCCTCTTCCCGCGCATCGAGATCGAAGCCGCGACGCCGGCTGCCGGCTAGGCCGGCCGGTCCTCGACGCGGCCTCAGTCCACGACCGTGCATCTCATCGATAGTCACGCCCATCTCCAGGCGGACGCGTTTGCCTCGGACCGCGCGGCAGTAATTGGCGCCGCCCGCGCCGCCGGTGTGGAGCGAATTCTCGTGCCGGGCTGGGATGCCGGTTCCTCGGCGGCGGCCGTTAACCTCGCCCGGGAATGGGGCATGGACGCCGCAGTGGGCGTGCATCCGCACGACGCCTCGCTCGTCAGCGACGCGGATTGGGCCGCGATTGTCGAGTTGGCGGGTGCGCCGGAGGTGGTGGCAATCGGCGAGACCGGGCTGGACTACGACAGGATGCACTCCCCGCCGGACGCGCAGCTCGCCAATCTCCGACGCCACCTGCGCCTGGCCACCGATACGGGCAAGCCGGCGATCCTGCATTGCCGTTCCGCGGCCGGCGGGCGCGATGCCCAGGACGCACTGATCGCCGAGCTTCGCGCCGCGGGCTTCGGGGGAGCGGCCGCCCGCGACGCGTTCGGAGATAGCCCGCCGGCCATCCTGCACTCGTTCTCGGGCCCGGTGGACTATGCCGTCGCTGCGCTGAAGATGGGCATCGCTATCGCCTTCGGCGGGCTGGTGTTCCGCAGCGGGGAAGAGGAATCTGCGTCAGTCGCGAGGCTCGTCCCAGCTGAGTTGCTGTTGATCGAGACCGACTCGCCTTACCTGGCCCCGCCCGGCGTGCCGCGTGGCTCCGTTCCAGGTTTCTCCGGCCGCCGCAATTCGCCGGAGTGGGTCCGTATCACTGCGGAATGGCTCGCGATGCAACGCGAACAGTCCCCCGATACGATTGGCGCGGGCCTCGTCGCGGCCTACGACGCCACATTCCGGCGCCGCTCCCAGGGCTGACGAAGAGACCGGCCCGAGGTGGCGCCGGGCCGCGCGTCATCGGGGAGACGACCATGACGGACTGGAGCCACCAGCGCGCAAATGACAAGTCACGAGAGCGGCTTGCCAGCCTCATCTCGACGCTCACTCCGATTCAGCTGGCGATCGATCTGGGCGAAGGGTGCGATGCCTCAGCCGGAACCTTGACGATATGCTACGCGACGACACCGGGCGTGCTTGACATCCCGTAACGCCGTCGGTAGTCTGTTAGCACTCTCAATGGTAGAGTGCTAATCGGACGGTCAGGCGCCGCCGCCGCAATGGTGGAACAGCCCCTCCGGGTCCGCCCCAGACAATGGGCAAGGGACTCGCGGGCACGCGCCGGAGACGTGCCAGCACTAGGACGAGAGCGTACGCGCCGGCCAGCCGGTGTCGAACACACAACATCCAGGAGTAGCGACGGCAGGCACAAACCAGCCGTCCTCAGGAGGAACTGCGCGTTGGCAAGCGCCACTGTGAGCAGCAAGAAGCTCAAGCCCCTTGGCGATCGCGTCGTCATCAAGCCGAGCGCCCGCGAAGAAGTCACCAAGAGCGGAATCGTCCTGCCGGACACGGCCAAGGAGAAGCCGCAGGAGGGAACCATCATGTCAGTCGGACCCGGCAAGACCCTCGATGACGGCACCCGCGAGAAGATGGACGTCAAGAAAGGCGACCGGGTTCTCTATTCGAAGTACGCAGGGACGGACTTCAAGGTCGACGGTGAGGAACTCCTCATCGTCAGCCAGAAGGACATCCTGGCGATTGTCGAGGTCTAGGTCGAGACTGACTCGGACGCAGATCGGCCTCGGGTACGACCCGGACGGCCGCAGGTAGCGGAGGAATACACACTTGGCTAAGCAGCTCGTCTTCGACGAGACAGCTCGTCGATCTCTCAAGCGCGGCGTTGATCGCCTCGCCGAGGCCGTCAAGGTCACCATTGGTCCCAAGGGCCGAAACGTCGTCCTGGACAAGAAGTTCGGTGCGCCGACCATTACCAACGACGGCGTCACCATCGCCCGCGACATTGAACTCGAAGACCCCTTCGAGAACATGGGCGCGCAGCTCCTCAAGGAAGTCGCGACCAAGACCGATGATGTGGCCGGCGACGGCACCACTACCGCCGTGGTCCTTGGCCAGGCGATGATCAACGAGGGCATCCGCAACGTCACCGCCGGCGCGAACCCGATGCTGATCCGCATAGGCATCGAGAAGGCCGTCGAGGCCGTCGTCGCGGAGATCAAGAAGCAGTCCCGCCCGATCGACTCGCGCGAGGAGATCGCGGCCATCGCCACGATTTCGGCCGCCGATCCTGAAGTCGGCGACATCATTGCCGAGGTCATGGACAAAGTCGGCAAGGACGGCGTCGTCACGGTCGAGGAAGGCCAGTCTCTCGGTCTCGAGAAGGAATACACCGAGGGCATGCAGTTCGACCGGGGCTACATCTCCGCCTACTTCGTGACCAATCCCGACCGCATGGAAACGATTCTCGACAACCCCAAGATCCTGATCACCGACAGGAAGATCTCGGCTGTTGCCGACATGCTGCCGGCGCTCGAGAAGGCCGTTGCGATCGGTCGACCGGTCCTGATCATCGCCGAGGACATCGATGGTGAGGCTCTGGCCACGCTGGTCGTGAACAAGCTCCGCGGCACCGTGCAGGTCCTGGCCGTCAAGGCCCCGGGCTTCGGCGATCGCCGCAAGGAGATGCTCCGCGACATCGCCGTCCTAACCGGCGGCACCGTGATCAGTGAGGAAATCGGCCGCAAGCTCGACTCCGTCACGATCGAGGACCTCGGCGAGGCCCGCCGTGTCGTCGCTACCAAGGACGACACCACGATCGTCGATGGCGCCGGTGCGCCCGAGGCGGTCAAGGCTCGCATCGCTCAGATCCGCGCCCAGGTCGAGGACACCACCTCCGACTACGACCGCGAGAAGCTCCAGGAGCGCCTCGCCAAGCTCGCCGGCGGCGTTGCCGTCATCAAGGTGGGCGCGGCAACCGAGGTCGAGCTCAAGGAGAAGAAGCACCGCATCGAGGACGCTCTGTCCACCGTGCGGGCAGGCATCGAGGAAGGCATGGTCGCCGGTGGCGGCGCAACCCTCCTCCACTGCCAGGTTGTTCTTGCCAAGCTCAAGCTCGCCGATCCCGACTCCCAGGTTGGTGTCGATATCGTCCGCCGCGCCCTCGAGTACCCGATCCGCCAGATTGCCGACAACGCCGGAGCTCATGGCGAAGTCGTGGTTGAGCAGGTTCGTGGCATGAAGGTCGGCTTCGGCTACGACGCCCTCAAGGGCGAGTACGGTGACATGTTCGCAAAGGGCATCGTGGACGCCGCCAAGGTGACCCGCTCCGCCCTTGAGAATGCGGCCTCGATCGCCAAGATGGTCCTGACGACCGAGACTCTCATCACCGACATCCCGGAGAAGAAGGAGTCCGCCGGCGGTGGCCACGGCCACGGCGGGGAGATGGACTTCTAGCTCCTCAACGCAGCAACTTACGAGGCCCCGGGCGATCGCCTGGGGCCTCTTTGATTGCAGGGTGAGACAACCACCCGAAATGTCAGGTAGTTGTTTGACGTTCGCCTTCCGGGGCCCAATGCTGAATCTCTCCCATCCCCCAGAGGAGAAACGTCAAGTTGATTCGAATGCCCAGACCAGCCCTCGCCGTATTCGCGGGACTCGTGGTCGTCTTTGCGAGTGCGTGCGGTAGCAGCGCCGCCACCCCAGGCGTGGGCGGCACAAGCGGCCCCGCAGGGGCCACCAGCGGTCCCGCCGGCACGTCGAGTGTCGCACCCGGCGCATCGCAGCAGCCAGGTCCGAGCTTCGCCGGCGACCCCGAGTTGGCGGCGAAATTCCCGAAGCAGGTCGACGGTCAGCCCGTGACCAACGTGACGACCGCCAGGTTCATCGACTTCATGAGCGCATTCGACACTACCCCGTCGGCGGCCGCCTCTACGAAGGCTCAGATCGACTCGATGAGGCAGACTTTGTCCGCCATCGGGATAGACCTGAACACGATCGTCTTTGGGTACGGGACGGCGACAGTCAATGGGTCTTCGGTGGGGATCCAAGCGCTCCGTATTCCGGGCCAGGATGCCAACAAGTTGATCCAGAACTACCTGCTCTTCTCATCGAGTAACCAAGGGGACACCCTGTCGAAGGAAACGATCGGCGGCAAGAACGTCACGGTCGTCAAGTCGGCGACGGGCTTCGCGAGCGCCTGGCTGTACGCGACCGGCGACATCGCGTGGGAGGTCAGCACCAGCAGTCAAGACGAAGCCGCGGCCGTCTTCGCCGCCCTTCCTTAGCTCCGATCCACCGAATCCGGACCGAGTAGCAGTCTGCTGGAACGGCGAATCAGGCGCTCCTCGGCAATCTCGACTTCACCGTGACGACCACCGCCTATGACCAGCCGGTTACGGTGGTAGCCGCTGCCGTGAGCGAGATCCCGGCACCAACTCCGTAGAACGTGCGCCTCAGGGCGCTCTTGTAAGCATCCTGGAACCCCGGGCCAGCTTGGCTCGGGGTTCCTTCTGACTTCAGGCCGACCACGGGAGCTCGGGTACCTGCCGACACGCTTGACTTGGTCCCCGTCGGCCATCAGTGTTTGTTCAACTAAACATCCGCAGGGAGAACTCATCTTGATTAGCACTAGAAGGCCGGCCCTCGTTTTCTCGGGGGTTCTCTTGGCGCTCGCCGTGGTTGGCTGCGGCAGCAGTTCTGGTACGCCGACAGCAGCCCCGGTCTCCGACCCGAACGAAATCATCACCCGCAGCGCAACGGGCCTAACCGCGGTGCAGACCGTCCATTTCGGCGTGGCGGTCAGCGGCTCCGTGAACACCAGCGCGCTGGGCAGCTCGGGTAGCGCACTTGGTCTTTCAGGATCTCTCAAGCTGGACGGCACCACCGTGTCGGGCGACATCGATATCCAGAAGCGAGCCTTCCACGTGGCTGCTTCGATGCCGACTCTATTGGGTCTGACCGCGGATATCATCCAGGTTGATGGCTTTCAGTACACGAAGATCAGCCTGGTAGGCACCAAGTACACGAAGTCGCCGGCCACGACGCTCCCGATTCCCACCGCCGCGCCGAGTGCCTCACTCGACATCTCCAGCACCGTCGCCAGTCTCAAGTCCAGCCTGACGGCCGCCGGTGTAACGGCGACGCTGGTAGGCCGCGAGCAGGTCGATGGCCGTGATGCTTACCACGTCTCGATCTCCCTCCCGAAGGACCTGATCAATCAGCAGATTGGCGCGCTGGTTGGCAGCACGACCAGCGGCATTTCCATAGACAGCCTCAGCCTCAACTACTGGGTATATGTCGACAGTCTCAACCCGGCGAAGATGGAGCTAAAGGCAAGCTCCGCGACAGTGGGTAACCTGACCGTGACTCTGACACTGACCAAGTACAACCAGCCGGTGACCATCAAGGCACCGGCCGACAGCGAGATCCAAGCCAGCCAGTAGGCCACGCCTCTCCTGCAGGCGCCTCTCGATGCCCCGGGGTACGGACCCGGGGCATCGGCTGGTGCGGCACTTCGGGGGCTTTCAGGTCGTGGGGTCGCGGGCCCGCTACACTGCCACCTAGTCGCCGTAAGCGGCAATGCCCTGCACCGGCACCTAGATGTATTACCGCCTTGGGCAGGTGACTCGTTGGAGGATTCGCGTGTTTGGTCGGAAGTCGTTTGCCACAACAGCCGCCGGTCTGCTCGCCGTGGTGGCGCTCGTTGCCGGTTGCTCGTCCACGCCCCTAACCGACCCCCGCAAGATCCTGACTAACGCCAAGGCCAACTTTGACGTCCTGAATTCAGTGCACTTCCATTTTGAGGCGGGTGGCCAGTTCATGTACGGCTACCCCGCCGTCACGCCGACACCGACGATCGAACCCACGCCGGTGCCGACGATCGAACCTTCGGCCAGCGCCGTAGCATCTGGCAGCGCCCCGGCCGCGTCCGGATCGGCGGCAGTCAGCGGCTCCGCCGATCCGGACGCGGCCGGGGCGCTGCCAGATGCTACGGCGCTGGCCGAAGGTTCGATCGTCGGC
>CABEBU010000075.1_pt1 | contig 18819 bp, 18 predicted proteins | sample 3132691 | NCBI WGS metagenome assembly CABEBU01 (sample SAMEA5534346, study PRJEB31848) | metagenome | biome: tundra; feature: field; material: soil | place: USA | collected 2013-05 | depth 0.45 m | reverse complement strand
CGACCGCGTTCAACGGCCTCCGCCAGGCGGATCTCCTCAAAGTCACGGGCCGGCAGCTTGCCGAATTGGCTCGTCATGCCGACAGCCTAGCGCGCCCGCCGCGGCACCGGGCGGCGGATCGGCTTGCCGCGACGCGCCATCATCGCAAATGCAACGAGCCGCTTGACCCCACCGGAAAGCCGAGAGGCGTCAGCGTCGAGCCACTCACCGAGATCGAGGGCCTCGACGAGACGCTCGCGACGGCATTGGGCGTCAGCCTTCGAGGCGCCCGAAGCTGCCCGAGGAGATCGATCGCCTGACGGGGCGTCAGACCATCGATCGGCACCTGCGCCTGAGCCTGGAAGTAGCAGAGACGTCGAGCCAGGCCCGGGTCGGCCACCATGTCGCGGCCATCGATTCGGATGGTTCCGGGGACGTGGGCCGGAGCAGGCCCACGACCTGGTTGACGAGGGTGGTCTTGCCGGCGCCATTGTGCCCGAGCAGGCCGAAGACCTCGCCCTCGCCGATGTCGAGGCTGATGCCGTCATTCGCCCGGGTCCCCGCTTCGCGCGCCGGCGACGAGGTCCGGTACACCTTGGTCAACTCTTGATCTGCAGCAACATTGGCTCAATCCCCTTGTGCTCCGCCGGCCTCCCGCCAGGGTCGCCGTCGCTTTGCGCTCCTGCCTGCGGCAAAGGCGCTTCGCGAGCGGCGCCCTGACGGGCTGCCGGGGGTCCGTGTGGTCTGATCGATCTGTATTTGGCAGCGTCTTACTAGACCGAGGCACCGAACGGCGCCCCGGAGCGGGTATGGGAGGAAATGGATGGCGGCGAGGCCGCCGGGCTACTCGATGACTATGCGAACCTCGTCGCCCTTGTCGGTGACCTCCAGGATCGGCCCCGTCATGCCGGTCTGGATCGCCTCCACGATTCGTGACCGGTGATCCGGCGACAGACCGGGCACCTGGTCGATCGCGAAGCCCGCCGCAGCGAGCGGGATCTGGATGTTGATTACCTGACGGCCGTTCTCGGCCACGTAGACGCGGATTCGGCGTCCGGCCAGCAAATCCTGCGCTGAGCCGGTCCGGCGCCCATCGGAACGGGAGTGCGAGGCGTCATCGCGGAGGCGCGGCTCTGCGGCACCACCCACTTGCCCGCTCGTGGCCTTGCCTGCATCGCCACCGGCCCTATCTCCGAGGACGGCGACGATCGGGGCGGCCTCCTCAGCCGTGATACGGCCCTCGGCGACCATCTTGAGCAGGATCTCCAGTTCGCCCGACACCTCTACCTCCTCACCCGCTCGAGACGCTTGGCCGCCTCGTCGACGCCGATCTCGCCCCGCTCCAACGCCTGGAGGATCGCAAGCTCGTCATCGTCGGTCGCCGGCTCCCGGGCTTCGTCGGCCTCAACCGGCTCTTCAGGACTCCAGGTCTCGGCAGTTTCGTGGAGCGCCGAGTCCGGCTGAGTGTCGATGGGCGCGGACGTCGCCGAACCAGTGTCGGCCGGGGCCGAGGAGGCGTGCTCGGTCGGCTCCACGGGGGCACTCCCGGCTACGACGTAGTCCCCCGGCCGGGCTGCCAGGATGCGCAGTCCGCCCGAGGTGGAGTTCACCCGGAAGGTGGGCCGGCCCTCGCCGATGATTGATCGCCAGAAGCCTCGTCCGCCCTCGACTCTGTGTTCGATTTCCGAGTTGATCGAGCCGGAGACCGTCCGCAGCTCGGCCGTGACGCCGGACAGCGGGGTCAGACTGACGCCGCCGGAGATCGAGTCGGCCCGATAGTCGCCAGCCGGATCTAGCGCACCAACCACTGTGATGCGGCCGCTCGTCGTCGAGACTGCCATGCCGTAGAAGCGGCGCGCCCGGACGCGGACCCCGCCCGAAATGGTGTTGGCGCGAAGCCGGATGTCACCGCCGCTATCCAGTGTGATCGACCCCGAGATCGAGCTGGCCTCAACCAGGCCACCCAGGCTCCACAACCGAATGTTGCCTGCGACCGTCCGATACTTCTGATCGCCCACGAGCGCGACGGCCTCGATGGCCCCGCTCATCGTCTCGTATCTGACGCGGGTGCCCCAAGGCACATCGAGCGAGACGTCCGCGTTCACACGAGCGCCGCCGAAGAGCCAGGCCAGTCCAGTAGACAGGCGCCGCTCCGGAGTCTCCACGTCGAGAGAGCCGGGGCCGCGATCGACCGTGACTCTCCCCGTCTCGAGAGCGCGCTCCGCGGCAGCCTGGTCCGCCGCGCGAATGCGGTACGTGACCGTGAGGCGCGCCTCTTCACCGTCTATGCCGCGCACACGTAGCAAGCCGCGAATAGTCTTGACGGAGACCCGCCCGCTGGTGCCGATCTGATGGGAGAGCGTCTCGGTGCGCTCCAGCGTTCCCATCTGCTACTCCTTCCGAGCTCGGAGAAGGACCGCCGCCTCGTCCGCCGTGATCTCGTGGCGTGCCAATCGCTCCAGGACGTCGCGGCGAAATTCCGCCGACTCACTCTGTCCAGCGCCATCCTCACCATCGTCGCCGGTCGGCGCCCCATCCGCCAGCCCGAGCGCCCGAACCAGCGCGTCGATGCGGGCCCGGACGGTGGGATACGAGACCTTCAACTCGCGCTCGAGTTCCTTGGCGTTGCCCCTGGCCCGAAGGAAACTCTCGAGAAGCGCCAGCTGCTCGCGACTCAATCGCCCGAAGCGACCGACGTTGAAGTCGCCTTCGATTGCCGTGCCGCAACCGCGACACTGAAGCCGCGTTATCGCAAGCTCGCTTGAGCAGACGGGACAAGTTGAGATGACGTCGCGTGACATGCAGTTGTAGCCTCTTTGTGCGAGCTTCTCCGCCGGAGCGGGTCCCCAGTGGCGTTGTCGGCGGTTTCCGGGTGGCTGATATTCCTTGCTCGCGCTGCATCGCACTATGGCATCTGTAATTCATATTTGTCAAGGCACACCTACCATTCTGTAATGTCTGGCCCATGTATTGGGCGCGTTATCTCACAGGATCCCGAATGGGCAGGGCCGAGCAGACCACCCCGCGACCCCACCAGGTGGCAGCCACTGATCCATTCTGGTCACGCGGTATAGATTCGTTGTGGCGAGAGGAGTGCCAGCCCTCACAATCCGCCTGGAGGCCAGATGGCTCAACGCATCTACGAATTCGAGGACCCTGACCGGCTTGTTGCCGGCACTGTCGGCGAGCCCGGCAATCGGGCGTTTTACTTGCAGGTGCGCGACGGCAACCGGATCGTCTCCGTCCTGATCGAGAAGGTCCAGGTGGAACTGCTGGCAAACCGCCTCTACCAGCTGCTGGTTGAAGTTCGTGCGCGCGGCGCGAGCGTTCCGGAGGAGCCGGCTGCTGCGGACATCGACACCGACGCTCTGGATGAGCCCCTGAACGAGGTCTTTCGTGTCGGCACGATGGCGATCATCTGGGACGGGGACGACGAGTCGGTCGTCGTCGAAGCCAGGGCCATGACCGAGGACGATCAAGCGGGATCGCCCGGGGACGAGGTCGACATCGACGACGCGCAAGAGGACGACGACGCGTCCGATGTCGTGCGGATCCACTTGCGGCCCAGCAAGGCTCTGGCTTTCGCCAAGCAAGCCCTGGAGGTCGTCGCAGCGGGGCGGCCACCGTGCCCGTTCTGTGGCCAGCCGCTGAATCCAGAGGGCCACATCTGCGCCCGCCGCAACGGGTTCATGCACTGAGCCGATGGCTGAAGAGATCGGCGAGTCGAGTGTGGCGAGACTGACCCGGGCCGAAATGGAGGCCGCGGCGATCGAGGGACGGCAGGTGGCCGGCCGGCTCGACAAGTCGACCGCGCTCCGGCTCCTGCGCGAAGGCGAACTGACCGTCGTCGGACGGCTGTTGACTGCCTCGAACGCCACCTTCTTCGCAATCGTCACTGGCAGGGGACCTGATCCGGCACGGACGATCGTAGCCGGCGCAGGCGAGGATCCGGCAACGGCGGTCGTGGCGAGTTGCGTCTACAAGCCCACCCGAGGCGAGCGGCCGCTCTACGACTTCCCGGACGGCACGCTTGCCTGCCGGGAGCTGGCGGCCCATGCCGTGTCCGAGGCGAGTGGCTGGGAGATCGTGCCACCCACGGTTATGCGGGACGGGCCCTTTGGAGAGGGAATGGTCCAGCTCTGGGTCGAGGTGGACGAGTCCGTCGATATCGCCGAGATGGTTTCGTCTGATCACCCGGCCCTCCGCCGGGTTGCGGTTCTGGACGTTGTTCTCAACAACGCGGACCGCAAGGGCGGCCACCTCTTGCCCCTCCCCGACGGCCGAATCCAGGGTATCGACAACGGCCTGTGCTTCGCGGTCGCGCCGAAGCTACGGACGGTTCTGTGGCGCTGGCGTGGCCAACCTCTGACCGACGATGAGCGGGTCGTCCTGTCAGATCTGCGGGAACAACTGACCGGGGCCCTCAGGGAGCAGCTGAGACCACTTCTGACGCCCGATGAAGTCGAAGCCATGGCCGGGCGAATCGATGACCTGCTTGCGGGCGGCCTCTTGCCCCGCCCCGGCCGAGACCGGCCCGCCATTCCCTGGCCACCCTACTAGTCCATCCGGCGGCAGGCGCGAGAGGTCGGCAGCGGCCGGCCTCGCCTGGCACAATCGGACCGGAGGCCAGTGCGTGCTGAAGCACTTCGAAATGCGAACTCGAATCATCGTTCTATTTGCGCTTGGGGCGACCCTGGCCACGATCCTTCTCCGCGTTGCGGCAGCAAACCAGGTGGCCGTCTTCGTGGCCTCGGCCGTGGCCCTGGCCGGCCTGGCGGCCGTGGTCGGCGAGGGAACCGACCAGCTGGGTACGCGCCTCGGCCACGGGGCCACGGGCGTGCTGCAGTCGGCCCTTGGCAACTTGCCCGAGTTCTTCATCTGCATCTTCGCCCTGAGAGCAGGGCTGGTCGACGTTGTCAGAGCGGCCCTAATCGGCTCCATCCTGGCCAACACACTTTTCGTGCTGGGCCTCGCCTTCATCGTCGGCGGCCTTCGTCACGGACCGCAACGATTCGGGACCGACCAGACCAAAGGCATCGCCACGCTGCTCTTGCTCGCCGCGGCCGCGATCGCGATCCCCACGATCGCAAGCGCTCCCGGCGGTCCGGATCAGGGGCACGAGCGCGACATCTCGGTCGTTGTCTCCGTAGTCCTCCTGGTGGTCTTTACGGCAAGCGTGCCGTTCTCGCTACGGCAGGGCGCGGCCGGTGGTAGCGACGTCGAAACGCAAGTCGGTCACGAGTGGCCGCTTCCTCTAGCGATGCTGACGCTCCTGATCGCTGGCGTGGGCGCCGCCTTCGTCTCGGATTGGTTCATTGAGGCGCTGAAGCCGGCAATGAGTACGCTCGGTATGTCGGAGGCGTTTGCCGGCCTCGTAGTGGTGGCCATCGCCGGCAACGCGGTGGAGAACGTGGTCGGCGTTCGTGCCATGCTGGCCAACAAGGCCGACCTGGCAATCAGCATCATTCTCAATTCGAGTCTCCAGGTGGCGCTGGCCCTTACCCCGGTTCTCGTCCTGGCCAGCCTGTTCATGGGCGGCGCCGCCCTGACGCTCGTTGTTTCGCCGCTCCTGATCACGGCCCTGGCTCTGACGGCCGTGATGACCGCCTTCATCGTCATCGATGGGGAATCGACGTGGCTTGAGGGTCTGGCTCTCGTAGGTCTGTACGTAATCCTGGCGGCCAGCGTCTGGTGGGGTCGACCGATCGGCGGCTGAGCATCGGCTGAATACGGTCCGCTAAACTTGCCCAGTCGCCACCTTGCCTGGAAGTCGATTCTTGAAGCCAACCGCTCCCATCGACAATACGGACCCAGACTGTGGCCCGGAGGTCGCCGCCCCGGATGCGCCGGGGCGCCCGCTCCAGGACAGACGCAGAACCGGCTCAAAGAGTCGGCCGGCTCGACTGAGCGCCCGGCTGGCCGGGCCGATCGGTCGTATCGTCCCGACTCGATCGCATGCCGACACCTTCGGCTTCCTGGTCGCCTGGTTCCTCCTCCTGGCCATCGGCATCCAGGTTGCGGCCTTGGTCATCGACAACCTGCGCGTCAACTGGTGGTCGGCCTACGACACCAATGCCTACTGGCTGGCCGCCAGGCATATCGTCGACGGTCAGCCGCTCTATACCCAAGCTGAGATTTGGACGGCCGGCGCGTACAAGTACCCACCGCTCTTCGCCCAACTCCTGGTTCCGATCGGGTTTTTGCCGGAAGTCATCGTCGACTGGCTCTGGCGCATCTCCGGCGTGCTCTGCCTGCGCTATCTCTCCGGTTCGTGGAAGCTGGCCCTGCTCGCATCTCTCCAGTGGCCGGTCTTCGCCGAGTTGGGCTTTGGCAACGTGACTCTGCAGCTCGGCGCCGTCGCCCTCTGGTGCTTCCGCGACCGGCGAGCGGTCTACCTGATTCCTTGGTTCGCCGGGATGAAGTTCGGTCCAGCTCTGCTGATCCCCTACCTGTGGTTCACTCGACCGCAGATGCGGCGGCCAATCGTGATCAGTTGCGCCGTCTTCGCCGCGGCCTGCACGGTCTCGTTCGCGGTCGCGCCCGGAATATGGTTCGACTACCTGGGGACCCTCGGCTGGGAAGCGGCGTCGCAGATGAAAGCGATGTTTGTTGTGGCTCTCGTGCCCGAGAACGGTGGCTTGGACTTCGCCCTTCGTTTCGCGATCGCCTTCGCCCTGATACTGGTCGCGATCCGCTGGAAGCTCGACTGGCTGGCTTTCATCGCCGCCACGGCAACTATGCCGATCTTCTCGCTTACGCGACTAGCGGTCCTGGTGGCTCTTTGGCCGCTGTGGCTGCGAGGCGTCGTAGATCGCTGGCGCCAGGCCGACACTCCGATGCAGCGCTGGCTGACGGCACCACTGATCCACCTGGATATGTTGCCCGCATTGCCGGCAGGATCCGCTGCAGTCGGCGCAACCCTCTAGGGCTTCGCGCGCCGCTCGCGCCATGTCAGATTGCCATGGCGTTCCGCGACGAGAGGCCAGGCGCCCACCAGGCCAACGTCATGGCCCAGCTCGGCCGGCACGATTCGCACGCGGCTCGCCGGTGCCCGAAATGCCGTCTGCGCAACAAGGTCGCGGGCCGGAGAAAGCCACCGCTCGCCCTGCCGTTCGGCCAGGGTTCCGCCAATCACGATCCGATCCGGATTGAAGGCGTTGACCCAGCCGACACAGGCAATCGCGAAAGCACGGCGGGCCCGCTCCATCAAACGAATGCAGGACGCGTCGCCCGCCAACTCGCCCTCGGCCACATCTCTGGCGGTCAACGGCCGCGCCTGGGCGCCGTGGCCCTGGACGCGGGCCGCGAGAAACGCCGACTCGCCCGCGGCGACGGCCTCCTGCGCCTGAGCCGCAAGACCCGCCCCAGCAGCTATGCCCTCGAGGTGGCCCATGCCGCCACAGCCGCAGCGCGGCCCACCATCGGGAATGAGCGTGATGTGGCCCAGCTCTCCGGCGGTTCCGTCCGGGCCCAGGACCAGGCAGCCATCGCGGACGATGGCACCGCCCAGACCGGTAGAAACGGTCACGTACAGGAAGTCAGTGCACTCACGGGCGGCGCCCAACCAGTGCTCGGCAAGCGCGGCCACATTGGTATCCCTCTCCAGATATGCGGGCAGTCCAACCCGACGCTCCATCTCGTCGGCGAGTGGCGAGTCGCAGAAGGCAGGGACGTTGGGCGGATCCACGACGAGGCCTCGCCACGGATCCACGGGTCCCATGGACGAGATGCCGATGGCGACGAGACGGTCGCGAACTGTCGCCGGGAGAGCGTCTCGGACGCCGCACAGCGTCTCGGCGCAGGCCCGGAAGATTGCTTCTTCGCCGCTCTCCAACGGAGTGGCCGCGGCCCGTCGCTCGAGCCGTTCTCCGCCCGCGAGTATCGCGGCAGCCCGTATCTGGGTGGCGCCTAGGTCGAGCGCCAGCACGACCGCGTCGGGTGGCATCATGCCCATGGTTGCCGCACGCGTCCGAATACCCTCATCTCTTGGTGGCCTGCTGCGTTGACACCGCCTCGTCGGAGCCTGGGCCAATTGTGCGCCGAAAAACGGGTCGCCTGACGGCCCATCGACCGCCGGCTTTGGCGGTCTCCGGGTCGTCTGAATGACCGCCGGTCTCCTCTGGGTACAACTCATGCAGCGTGACATTTAGCGCGGCAGCCACGGGGACTCCGAGCAAGCCACCGAGGATTCCCCAACTACTCAGACCGACGAGCACCGCAAAGATCGTTATCACCGGGTGGAGGTGGACGGCCCGACCGATCACGACCGGCATGACGATCTGATCCTCGATCTGACGGACGACTAGGTAGGCCGCGAGAACAACGATCGTCGTATCCATGCCATGGGAGGAGAAGGCGACGGTGCCGGCCAGAGCCGCAGCGATCATCGGACCCACGAGCGGAATGATCTCCAGGAAGCCGCTCAGAATGGCCAGGGCCAGCGCGTAGGGAACGTGCAGGATAGGACCCAGAATCGTGTATATCACAACCGCCACGAGGGCGATCAGGAGGAGCTGGCCGCGCAGCCAGCGTCCCAGCACCACGTGGATTCTATGGCCGAGGCGAAGCGAATCGGCGCGCTGTTCTCGGTCAAGGAAGCGCAGGACGAACCGCCCAAATCGCTGACCGTCGAGCAGAAAGTAGAAGGTGATGATCAGGCACAGGATGACCTGGAGCCCAACTTCGACCGCCCGCTCGGCCATGTGGACCGCGTCGGAAGGCGAGGCGACCACACCCAGGAAGGCCTGCTTGATCTGCTTTGCCAGTTCGTCTACTGAGAAGGTGTTGCCGACAATGACGACTGTGTCGCCGAAGAGCTTGTGCATCGCGGAGGTGATGACGTCGTGCCCGCCCGATGACAGATCGGCAAGCTCCGAGCCTGCCCGTTCGGCCGCGATGAAGGCCAGCCCGCCAAGGACCGCGAGGAACAGCAAGTAGCCAATCCCGATGACCGCCGCTCTGGGCAGTCGGGTCCGGCTCTGGATGCTGGTGACGACCGGCGAGAAGGCGTACGCGAGAACGCCGGCGACCACGAACGGGCCGATGATTCCGCGAGCCAGCCAAAGCATCAAGACCATCGCCCCGGCCAGGGCCGCAAGACGAACGGTCTGGTCGGACCAGCCGATCGAAAAGCGTTGAGGAGCAGTCATGCTGCGCGGTTGGCTGGAGCCAGGTTTTCCTATCATCGCCGCTCCTCAATCAAGCCGCGTCGCGTAGGCTTTTCCGCCGCGCCCCGTTGCCTGCAGTTTCCCCGAGCCGGGAGGGCAATAGCCTACCTCGCGGCAGTATTCACCGGGTCGGAAACGGGCGATGGCAGCGCCGGCCAAGGGGTCGGGAGCGTGGCGCTCGCTGGCGTCAGGCCGGCGCCGACCATCGAGTAAGTGCTCCTGCGCCCTGACGACCCGGCCCAGCGGCGAATGGTACGCTCAGATCGATGGACGATCGACCCAACCGGACCAACGAAGCCGCCGCCCCGGATTCCTCCGGGGATTTCGCCGCTGCGCTCGCGGACGAGGAAGTCCGGCGTCAGTACGGCGAACCCTGGGAGAGCCCGGGCCAACCTGGAGACTCCGGCGAGGTCGAAGGCGAGGTTTCGGACGAGGGTGCTGGCGAGAACAGCAGCGGTTCGGGCGGGATCGTCGGCCACCTCCAGAACGTGGCCGAGCCGTTCGCCGACCACATCGTTTTTCCGGTGGCCGGGGCGATCGGCTCCATGATCGACGCAGCCAGTGCAGCCTGGGCCCAGCGGGAGTCCGCCATCGAGCGGCGCGTGAAGCGCCAGGCCAGGGAGCCGCTTCTAAACCTGTACGAGGCTTACCCGGAGGCCAGGCTGGCCTCCCCGCGCGAACTGGGTCTGCGGTTCGTGCCTGTGGAGGAAATCCTCGGCACGGCGGTGGCCGGAATAGCTCAACGCGGTGGCGACTTTCTACCACTCAAGCCGTTCCGGGGCGAGAACTGGGCGGGGCGCTGGCAGCGCATACGCAATGCCAACAAGCGCCTGCAACCGTTGCCCCCAGTCGATCTCATCAAGTTCGGCGGCGAGTATTGGGTTGTGGATGGCCACAACCGCGTCGCCGCCACCCTATACGCCAACGGTACGGGCCTCGACGCCATGGTCACCGAACTGGTGCCGCTCGACGGCCAGACAAGCGAGCGGCCGACGAACCTGCTCGCCTACCTCCGCGCGGGCGGCGAGTTGCGAGCGGCCGTATCCGGCCGAGGACCAGCCGAGGGAATTCGCCAGACGGAGGGGCAGTCGGCCGTCGAGACTGCCGACGCGGCTGAGGCAAACGGAGATGGGAGGTCCGATACTCACACGCGACCCATTCCGCGCGATGGCGCGCCGGGCAGGGAGTCGCACTAAGGTGACCCGACGTCTTACCCTCGAATGGCCCGACCCAGCCCCGTTTAGAGATCGCGACGGCGCTTCGATCCGAATCCTGGCCGTCTCGGACATTCTCGAGGCAACGCTCATAGATGTTCGCAACCGCAGCGCCCTCGCCCCGATTGACTTCATCGTCGGCTGCGGAGACCTTGACCATCACGATTTGGCCTTCATCGCCGACGGCTTCAACGCTCCGCTCCTGTACGTTCAGGGCAACCACGACTCCAACGAACGCTCGCGTCAGAGCCAGGACTCCTGTCCTGAGCCCATCCAATCGACGGCCACTCACCGCCAAGCCGGTCTCTCTATTGCCGGACTGACGTGGCCCGCCATTCGAAGCAAGGGCGGCCAGCGGAGCGAGACCGCAGCCTGGAACCAGGCCATGCGCCTGGCCACGAGACGACTTGGCCGACTGGACCCACTCATCGTTTTGAGCCACGTGCCTCCGCTAGGATGGGGAGACGTGCCCACGGACGCCTACCACCGGGGCTTCAAGGGCTACCTCTGGCTGCTACAGCGGCTCGAGCCGGTGCTCTGGCTGCACGGCCACACTCCGCTGGCGGCCACGCGCGACTGGCAGGTCCAGGTGGGGCCGACGACGATTGTCAATGTCACCGGCGCGGTGCTCATCGAACTGACTCCGCCCCAGCCGGGAGCCAGACCGATCCGGCGGCTCGGCCTTCGGGCGGGGGCGAAGTCGAAGGCGAACGGTGGGCCAGTCGAGTCGAACACCCAGTCGCAGAAGAGCCCCGACCTCTCGAAGAGGTAGGTTCGGGCCTACAGGGCCATTGGATCGGGAGCGTCCGGATCGATGTCCAGGTCGCGCATGGCGGCCTCGGCCTCAGCGACTGGAAGCTTCCCGGCCCGAGCCAGGGCCCCGATAGTCGCCGCCGCGATGTGGGGCGCGTCTATCTCGAAGAACCGGCGCAGGGCCTCGCGAGTATCCGAGCGGCCGAAGCCATCCGTGCCAAGAACGATGCTCGAGGCCGGCAGCCACGACGTCACGAGTCCCGGATAGGATCTGATCCAGTCCGTCGCGATAACGATCTGACCGCCCTCCAGCGGCAGGACTTGCGACACGTGTGGCACGCGCTGAGCTTGACCAGGATGGAGCCTGTTCCAGCGGTCCGTGGCCAGACCGTCCACGCGCAGCTGCTGGAAGGACGTCGCGCTGTAAGCCTCGGCCGGAATACCACGCTCGGCCAGCAGATCGCGGGCGGCCACAATCTGCCGGAGGATCGAACCACTGCCGACGAGCCGGACCGGGTCACCCTTCAACTTTGCCGCCTTGCCCAGGTCTGGCGCCTCGAGCAGCCGGTAGATGCCCTTTGAGATCTGGTCGTCCGTCAGCCCGTCCGGACGCTTGGGCATCGGGAAGTTCTCGTTGTAGAGCGTGACGTAGTAGAAGACGTCGGGCGATGTTCCATCGCCTGCGCCCTTCCCATACATCCGGTCTATGCCCTCGCGGATGATCGAGGCCAGTTCGTAGGCATACGCCGGGTCGTAGGCCCGGATGTTTGGGATTACCGAGGCAAGTACGTGTGAGTGACCGTCGTCGTGCTGCAACCCCTCACCCGCGAGAGTGGTCCTCCCGGCGGTGGCCCCCATAACGAAGCCACGGCCGCGTGCATCGGCCAGGGCCCAAAACTGGTCGCCCGTTCGCTGAAAGCCGAACATCGAATAGAAGATGTAGAACGGGATGAGCGGCAACCCATGAGTGGCATAGGACGTGGCTGCGGCCTGCAGTGAAGCCACCGCTCCCGCCTCCGTGATCCCCTCCTCGAGGACCTGCCCGTCCTTCGCCTCTCGGTAGCTCAGGACCAGGTCCGAGTCCACAGGCTCATAGCGCTGGCCCATTGAGGCGTAGATACCCACTTCCTTGAAGAGCGGGTCCAGGCCAAATGTGCGGGCCTCGTCGGGGACGATGGGTACAATCCTCGACCCGATCTTGGGGTCGCGGATGAGATTCCGCAGGAGCCGGCCGAAGGCCATCGTTGTGCTGACCGCCATCTCAGAGCCGGCCGTGAACTCAGCGTCGACCTCGGGGCGTGGCGCCGGAAGTGGCTCGGCCCGGACCACGCGCCGCGGCACGGACCCGCCCAGAGCCCGCCGTCGCTCCAGCATGTATTGGATCTCAGGCGAGTCCGGCCCGGGGTGGTAGTAGGGCGCATCGTGGAGCGCCGCATCGGGGATGGGTAGCTCCAGTCGATCGCGGAAGATACGCAACTCGGCCTCGGAGAGCTTCTTGGCCTGGTGGGTGATATTGCGGGCCTCCACGCCCGGACCAAGAGTCCAGCCCTTGGTCGTCTTGGCCAACACAACGGTCGGTGCGCCGCGGTGCTCGGTCGCGGCGCGGTATGCGGCGTAGACCTTGCGGTAGTCGTGGCCACCGCGGCGGAGCCGGGCCAACTCGTCGTCGGAGAGATTCTCGGCGAGCCTCTGGAGACGCGCGTCCGGGCCGAAGAAGTGCTCCCGAATGTAGGCGCCGCCCGCAACGGAAAATTTCTGGAACTCGCCGTCGACGGTCTCGTTCATCTTGTTGACCAGAACACCCTCGACGTCTCGGGCCAGGAGATCGTCCCACTCGCGGCCCCAGATGACCTTGATCACGTTCCAGCCGGCGCCGCGGAAAAGCCCTTCCAGCTCCTGAATGATCTTGCCGTTGCCTCGGACCGGACCGTCAAGACGCTGCAGATTGCAGTTGACGACAAAGGTCAGGTTGTCGAGGCCTTCGCGAGCAGCCATCGACAGTGCGGTCACGGCCTCCGGCTCGTCCATCTCACCATCGCCGAGGAAGGCCCAGACGCGACTCGCCGACGTGTCGGCCAGGCCTCGATTGGCCAGGTAGCGATTCAGGCGAGCCTGATAGATCGCCGAGATTGGGCCTATGCCCATCGAGACGGTCGGAAATTCCCAGAAGTCCGGCTTGGTGCGGGGGTGGGGGTAGCTCGGCAGGCCAACTCCCGAGAGAGCCTCCTGACGGAAGTGGTCGAGGTTTTCCTCAGTCAGCCGACCTTCCAGGAAGGCTCGGGCATAGATGCCCGGGGCGGCGTGGCCCTGAAAGAAGATCTGGTCGCCGGATCCACCGTCGTCCTTGCCTCTGAAGAAGTGGTTGAAGCCCACCTCGTAGAGCGTCGCGGCGCTGGCGTATGTGGCCAGATGGCCGCCGATTCCGGGCGCTCGGTTGTTGGCCCGCAGGACCATAGCAACCGCGTTCCACCGAATGAGCCTTCGAATACGCCGCTCTATCTCCTCGTCTCCTGGGAAGAAAGGCTCCTGCTCGGGGCTAATGGTGTTGATATAGCGGGTCTGGGTTAGGGGCGGAAGGCCGACGCGAAGCTGGCGAGCCCTCTTGAGGATCTTGAACAGCAGGAAGCGAGCGCGCTCATCCCCCTCCTGGCTGTGGACCTGGTCGAGGGCATCGAGCCATTCCTGGGTCTCGGACGGGTCGATGTCAGGCAGCTGGTGCTTGAACTCGTCGAAGTACATGGCTCGTCATCTCTCCGGATTAGGCAAAACGCGCTGTCGGCTGGCCGGAACCCGCTCGAACTAACCAGCAGGGTAGCCGATCGATCGCGCCGGCGAGCATGCGGCAACGGGTCGGGCCGCACCGTGGGCACGCCCGGGGTAGGATCGGGCCGGCCCGAAGTGGCGGCCTGCACCTGAGCACCCCGACCAACGCACGTCAGGCGAGCAACGCAGCCGCTATGGAGACTTCCCACGACCAGTGCCGACAGGATCCAGGGCACCAGGAGCGGACCTCCAAGCCTTGAAGCAGCGGCGCCAGTCAAACGCAAGCGGCCCGAGGAGGGGGCCCGGGCCGCTTGCGTGTCAGAAGACGCCCCGTCACGGGCGTCTCCCCCGTCAATTCGCATAGTCGGATATCGATGCCTACAGTAGGTCGTCCAGCCTGACGACCGCGCCCCGCCGGCCGAAGGCGGCATTGCATCGGCGTTGCAGAGACGCGCGGCTCGCCCCGATCCGACGGCTTGCGGGTCCGACTGCTAGGCGGTACAAAGGCAACCTTACGACGGCTAGGCCAGACAAGTCCAGACGGAGGTTCGCCGGACATGACAGGCAGCTGGAGGTCTCCGCACGAAGGTTCTTGGGCGGTCAACGATCCCGCGGCTCGGTACGATCCATTCGTCGCGCTCGTCGTCGTTGACGTGCAGAACGATTTTGCCGACTCACGCGGAAGCCTCTCCGTCCCAGGCGGCGTCGAGATCGTGTCGCTCGTCAACATGGAGATAGAACTGGCACTCGCAGGCGGGGCGGCGGTCGTCTACACCGGGGACTGGCATCCGTCGCACACTCCCCACTTCGCGCAGGACGGCGGCATCTGGCCAGTCCACTGCGTTCAGAACACCTGGGGCGCGGAGTTGCACCCGAACCTCACCGTGAGCGGCCCGGTCATACACAAGGGGGCACACGGCGAAGACGGCTACTCGGGCTTCTCGATGCGGAACCCGATCGGCGGGTTGCCGGTTCCGACGGAACTGGACGCCACGATCGCTGCCGGCGGCGCCAAGCGACTGGTCGTGGTCGGGCTGGCCACCGACTACTGCGTCAAGGCCACTGCCCTCGACGGCGTTCGACTGGGTTACGAGACGGCCGTTCTGCTCGACTGCGTCCGAGCTGTCGACCTGGAGTCAGAGGATGGAGTCCGAGCGCTCGACGAGATGGCCGATGGAGGGGTCACGCTGGTGGGCGGGAGAGCGACGGCAAGCTGACAGCGCGGAGCGCCGGGTGGCGCCAGACGCGAACCGGGACCCCGGCCCAGTGCGCCGGCCGCGTGAGCAACTAATGTTGGCCGATGCAGCTCCACCTCGTGGACGCGACGTACGAGCTCTTCCGGGCGCACTACGCGCCGCGTCCCGCCACTCTGGCACCGGATGGGCGGAACGTGGGCGCGGTCGTAGGCCTGCTCTACTCCCTGCTGACGCTGCTGCGCGATGAGGGAGCGACTCACGTCGGCTGCGCCACGGACCACGTCATCCGCTCCTTTCGCAACAACCTGTACCCGGGCTACAAGACAGACGCCGGCGTCCCAAGGGAGCTTCTAGACCAGTTCCCACTCGCCGAGCGGGCCATGGAGGCGATGGGCCTGGTGGTCTGGCCGATGGTCGAATTCGAGGCCGACGACGCACTGGCAACGGCCGCCGCGCGGTGGGCAGGTGCGCCGGGAGTCGAGCGCACCTGGATCTGCACGCCGGACAAGGACCTGGCCCAGTGCGTTCGGGGCGAGCGGGTGGTCATGCGCGACCGGCGTCGCGACAACACCATCGACGAGGCCGGCGTGGTTGCTCGCTGGGGAGTGGGGCCGGCCTCGATCCCGGACTACCTGGCCCTGATCGGGGACTCGGCTGACGGCTTCCCGGGCCTGCCCGGCTGGGGCGCGAAGTCCGCGGCCGCCGTCCTGGGCCGGTTCGAACACCTCGAAGCCATCCCCGCGAAAGTCGGGGAGTGGCATGTGGACGTGCGTTCAGCCGGCCCTCTCAACACCACTCTCCGGGCGCGCTGGTCGGACGCGCTGCTGTTCCGGCGCCTGGCGACCCTGGCCACCGATGCTCCCGTGCCCCAGCGCGATCCCGACGAACTGCTGTGGCAGGGCGCGCGCCGAGCCGAGTTCACGGCCCTGTGCGATGAGCTGGGCCAGCCCCGCCTGGCCGAACGCCCACGCCTCTGGCAGGCCTGAGTCATCAGTCGCGCGGGCTAGTCGAATTCGCCGAGGTCGGTCCCCACGTTAGTCCCCCCCTCCAACGCCGGCGGCGGGCCGCCACTCGGGAGCTTGCGGCCGCCCGACCCAGCAGTTACGCTCCAGTTGGGGGAGCAACTTCGACCCGAACGTGGCCTAGCCCTGGAGGATACCGGCATGATGATCGGGGCGTTCACCGAGGACGGCGAGGCAACCTTCCCGGGCAACGGCGAGGCCGGCATCCGTGCCTACGAGAGACTGATCGGTCGCAAGCTGGCCCAGGTGCTCTGGTTCCTGAGCTTTGACGACCCGTTCCCGGCAAAGGCATGCCAGACGGTGATCGATCACGGATCGATCCCCCAGCTCACCTGGGAGCTCTTCTGGCAGTTGGCGAATCCCAGCAACAGCGACATTGCATCGACAGGCCTCGACGATGTGCTGGCCCACAAGCACGACGCCTACATCGACGCCTTCGCGCGCGGGGCCGCGGCCTGCGGCAAGCCGATCCTTATCCGCTTCCTCCACGAGTTCAACGGCAACTGGCACCCCTGGGGAGGGTTCAAGAACGGCAGCGCGGCCGGTGGGCCCGAGAGGGTCAAAGCAGTCTGGAAGTACGTCGTCGACCGGTTCCGTGCCGCCGGTGCCGCGAACGTCCTCTGGCTGTGGTGTCCCCACGGCCCGATGGTGGACGTTCCGACGGACGCCTGGAACGACATGGAGAACTACTACCCCGGCGACGACTATGTCGACTGGTTCGGGATGGACGGCTACAACTGGTACCCGAAGGATCCCTGGGGCAGCATCCGACCGTTCCAGGACTTCGACGCTGTGTTCAAGGTTGTCTATGAGCGGCTGGTGGCTCTGGCCGCCAAGCCGATCGCAATCTCCGAGATTGCTTCGGGCGAGTTCACGTATGGTCAGATCACCAAGGCTGACTGGGTCATCGATACCTTCACGCGGATGAAGAGATACCCGGCTCTCAGGATGTACAGCTGGTTCAACATCAACAAGGAGCTGGACTGGCGCGTCAACTCGAGCCCGGCCGTCCTGGCAGCATTTCGCAAGGCGATGTCGGACCCCCACTTCGAGTCCGACTACGCGGATCCGCGGGCCGCCGCCGGGTAGCTCCGGGCACTTCGCCTACTTGAGCATGGCCAGCATGGTGGCGTGGTGGGCCGGCGACGCCGCCAGGCAGGACCACTTCTTGGCGGGGTAGGCAAGGTCGAACCAGGGCTTGCCGTCGAGAGTCGTGACGCGCGCGCCGGCTCGCTCGGCAATGAGCCCGGCCGCAGCCACGTCCCAGGCGGATAGTCCAGCACCCTGCGCATAGATGTCGAAACGGCCGCAGCCCACGTACACGAGCGTCAGCGAGGCGGAGCCCATCGAACGGTGGGCACGGATCCTCTTGAGCGCCGCGTGGCGCTTGCGAGCGGTTCCACGCCCACCGACGGCCAGCGTCACGACCAGGTCCTCGAGCAGTTCCTTTTGGCCAACCTCGATTGGTAGACCATTTCGGAGCGACGGCCCATCGATTGCGCCCGCGAACGTCTCGTCGCGAGTCGGGTCGTAGACCACGCCGAGAACCGGTCGCCCATCCGCCACCAACGCGATCGAGATGCAGAAGAAGGGGATCCCGTTGGCGTAGTTGACGGTCCCATCTAGCGGATCGACGATCCAAACGCGCCCGGAACTCGTCGCGCCGATATGGGCGACCTCGCCGATCTCCTCAGCGTAGAAGGAGTCGCTCGGATAGCGGTCCCTGACCGCCAGCCGCACGAGGTCCTCACAGAGATGGTCTACCTCGGTCACAACGTCGCGCGGTCCCTTGGCTCGGATTGCCTCCAGCCGCTCATAGCGCTCCATCTGGATTCGCCCGGCCTGATGCGCCAGGTCGATCGCCAGTTCGAGTTCCGGACCGAAGGCGACCGACCGGCCCAGCCGACCAAACCGAGCCGTCGAGTCGAAGGCCATCAGGCCGCCGTCCCGGCTTCGAGGGCGATCTCGATCGTGAGTTCTATCGATCGATTGAGTTCGTCTAGTGGTAGGTACGACTCCTCCGAGGTCGCCTCTTCGGAGAGCACGTCGCTGACCGTGAGAATCGTGGCCGCGGAGACATCCGAACCCGCCGCTCGAGCTCGTGCGGCCAGGTAGTACATGACCGAACTCTCCATCTCGAAGGCCAGCACTCCGCGGTTTCGCCACTTGGAGAAGTAGTCGCCGTCCGGGTTGTAGAAGACGTCGACCGTTGCAACCTGCCCAACATGAGGCTTCTGGCCGTGCTTCTCGGCCGTCTCCACGAGCGCCCGAACCAGCCCGAAGTCGGCGGTGGGAGCGTACGGATCGCCGTGGAGATACGTCCGCGTGGCGCCATCTACGGGCGTGGCCGAGGAAGCGATCACGATCTCGCCGGTCTTGATGCCGCGGCCGATGCCACCGCACGTGCCAACGCGGATCAGCTTCTTGGCGCCGAGGCGGAGCAGCTCCTCCACCACGATCGACATGCTGGGCGCGCCCATGCCGCTCGTCTGGACGCTGACCGGGACGCCCTGATACGTGCCCGTGTAGCCGAGGAGCCCGCGATGCGAGGTGACCTGGCGGGCGGCGCCGGGGCCGCCGTCAAGCTTCTCGGCGATCCAGGTGGCGCGGTTTGGGTCGCCGGGCAGAAGAACGACCGGGGCGTAGTCCTCTGACTCGGCCCGAAGATGGATTTGGGGCATTGGTCTCTCCTGGGGCGCATCCGCGGCGACGAGCCGCCTCTGGG